>Ga0210407_10001511_pt1 | contig 21645 bp, 18 predicted proteins | sample IncBWC27MmetaG_FD_150860 | JGI IMG/M metagenome (GOLD analysis project Ga0210407, IMG submission 150860) | Forest soil microbial communities from Barre Woods Harvard Forest LTER site, Petersham, Massachusetts, United States - Inc-BW-C-27-M | ecosystem: Environmental > Terrestrial > Soil >... | reverse complement strand
AGGTTCAAGGACCACGGGCTGGCCAGCATCAACCCCCGCACTGGCAAGCCCATATCAGGCAAGACCGTGAAGGACAGCGACCTCGCTGGGCTCAAGACCCTGTTTGGCTGGGCTGTCTCGAATAGGAAGCTCATAACCAACCCTGCCACTGCGATCACCATCAAGCTTGGGAAGCCGCAGAAGCTCAGGGGCAAGGGACTGACCGAGGAGGAGGTCAAGGCGATCCTACAGGCTGCCCTCAAGGTGGCCGGCGCGGGGAAGACAGACGCAGCCCGACGCTGGGTCCCATGGCTGGCTGCGTACACTGGCGCGAGAGTCGGGGAGCTTGCCCAGCTACGCAAACAGGACGTGACCCGCGAGGGTGGGTGCCCGCGCCTACGCCTTGGCGCGCACGAAGATTGCGGAGTTCACCCAGGACATCGATCCGTGGGAGGCGGTGGCGAAGGCGACGGACTATGAGTAAGGCGCTGACCGGTAGCAAGCGGGAGGGCGTCGGAAACGCTCGGGTTTCTGACGCGTTCTGCTCCGTGGTAAGGGGCTGGCGGTGATTTCAGTTCGTGCGGTAGGGTTGCCAAGGCAAAAGCGAGGGGACAATGGACCCCACAATATCGGCGCGCCAGCGCGACATCCTTTCAGTATCCGCAGTCCTGAACACTTCCGGGGCGGCAACTCTTCAGCGGCCAACGGCGGCCCGGCATGTTCGTTTGCGTACAACAAAGTTGTTCGGTAAATTAGTTGTATGCGGCAAGTTGAGTTGGCGCTATCCGTTGGCCCAATAATTTTCCTGAATATTTTCCCCGTTCAATATCAGTATGTTAACAAGGCAATTCGATGCCTTTCCTGCCAATTGGAATCCACATGGGTGATCGCGCGAACGGCTGGCCGCGCGAGGTGCTCGCCGAATTCGGATTGACCCTCCGGCCCGAGGTGGAGATTAGGATCGAGGACTCAAATCAGAAGCGCCGCTTCATGGTCCTTCCGGTCCGGCCTGACGGCACTAAGAATTGGACTGAGGAGCAACTCGCGGCGATCGTGACGCGGGACTGCATGATTGGTGTTGCCCTGCCGCGGCCCGGCCGAACCGCAGACGTTCATCCGATCCACAAAGCGCGCCGCCCTGTCGAAAGTTCGCACCACGAACGGGCGGCGGAATGAGCGGGACAAGCGACGTGGACACGAGTCCGATCACACTCCTTGAGGCTGTACGGCGCCAGGGGAAGGAGTGGGATGTCATCGCGCCGCGCTACGGCGTCACCAATCCGGACCCACCCTGGAAAACAAGTCTGATCGGAATGAACGAGTGTCTCGCGGTCGGCGGGTCGCTTCCTGCCCTTGATCGGCGCAGAGCCGAGGACGAGCTTGGAAAGGTCGTGTACAGCGACGTTCCTGCGCCTGAACGTGAGCTCCTCGCACTGGTCCATACGATGCTCCGCCGCGGGCTGGTAACCGAGGGAGAACTCGCCCGCCGAATGCGTACCGTTCGATCGCGGCTTGAAGCAGTTTAGTCTGTCAAATCCCAGGAGTGTACGCAATGATCCCGACCACGTTTGCCCCGACCGCCCAACCAGTCGCAATACCGATCCGCGAGGCGCTTCCCTGGGTGATCTTTGCTGGCCTGATTTTGATGCTGGCGGTCTATTTCGTTGGCGCGGAGGAAGGCGCAACTTCGATCGTCAAAGGCATGTATGTCCACGAATTCGTGCATGACAGCCGGCATCTGCTCGGCTTCCCCTGCCACTGACGGGCGATTGCCCGACGAACTTCATCCAATCGAAACTGCCGGCATCTGAGGCCTAGGGCTTTGGCGAACCCGGTTCAGCTGCTGCGCTCGGCAAGCTAGGCATCGGCCCGTTCCGGCTCCCGCCGCACGCTTCGCCTGGGCCATGCACCCCAAACCGCGCCCCCTACCGCGACGAGCGGAGCCCCGGCGAAAATGAGAGCGCTGACAGACTTGAAAGCCTGACGGCCCGCAAGCGGGTGGGCATCTGAAGCAACGTGGTTTCTGACGCGTTCTGCTCCGTGGTAAGGGGGTGGCGCCGCTTTCAGATCGTGCGGCGAGCTTGCCACGGCAGAAGCGAGGGGACAATGGACCCCACAATATCGGCGCGCCTGCGCGACCTCCCTTCGGTATCCGCAGTCCTGAACACTTCCGCGGCGGCCACTCTTTTTGAGCGCTACGGCCAAAAGGCCTCAACCAACGCGATCCGCGCGACGATCGAGGTCGCGCGGGCGGCGCTTCAGAAGGGCGAGCCCGCCGTTCCGAGCGCTGAGTGTCTCGCCCTCGAAAGCCGCGCCCGTCTCGAGAGGGAGGACTGCTCCAGTTCGCGCCCGTTGTTCAACCTAACCGGCACGGTTCTACACACAAATCTTGGCCGGGCAGTCCTCGCCGAAGCGGCGGTCGAAGCCGCCGTCGCGGCCATGCAGAATCCGGTGGCGCTGGAGTTCGATCTCGAGGCGGGCAAGCGCGGCGAACGGGACGACCATGTCAGAGGTCTCTTATGCGATCTGACCGGCGCGGAGGACGCGACAATTGTCAACAACAATGCCGCCGCAGTGCTACTCGTGCTGAACACGCTTGCGAACGGTCGCGAGGTGATCTTGTCGCGCGGCGAGCTCATCGAGATCGGCGGCGCGTTTCGCATGCCCGAAATCATGGCGAGCGCCGGCGCGCGACTGGTCGAAGTCGGTACGACCAATCGCACACATAAGAAGGATTATCGCGCGGCGCTGAACGAAGGGACCGGACTGATACTGAAAGTCCACACGTCGAATTACCGCATTCAGGGCTTCACCGCCGAGGTCGGGCCGGGGGAGCTTAGCGCGATCGCTAAGGAGGCGGGCGTTCCGCTCGCCCACGATCTCGGGTCCGGCACCTTGATCGACCTCGCGCAGTACGGGCTCCAGGCGGAGCCAACAGCTCGGCAGGCGGCAGCCACCGCGGACGTTGTGACGTTTTCCGGGGACAAATTGCTGGGTGGACCGCAAGCAGGTTTCATTGTCGGCAAACGCGATCTGATCCAAGCCATCAATCGCAATCCGATGAAGCGCGCGCTTCGCATCGACAAGATCAGGCTGGCCGCCATCGAAGCCACCCTGAAACTCTATCGGGATCCCGCGAAGCTTGCCGAGTGTCTTCCGACGTTGCGGATGCTGACGCGATCGCGACATGAGATCGAGGCGCAGGCGCGGCGCGTGCTGCCACACGTGGCGGAGGCGCTCGGCGACGACTTTGCGGTCGAACTATGCGAATGCCGCAGCCAGACCGGGTCCGGCGCGCTGCCGCTCGAAACCATCGCGAGCGCCGGTCTCGCCATCGCCGCCAAGCGGAAAGGCCCCGAGTTGGAACGCTTGTCGGCGATGCTGCGCGAACTGCCGCGACCGGTCATCGGACGGATTGAGAAGGCGCGCCTGGTGCTCGACCTGCGCTGCATGGGCGAGGATGAGGCATTCCTATCCAATCTGTCGCACTTCAATGTCATCGCCCAGCGCCGTGAATGCGATACTTCGTCTGAGGAGCGGCCAGCGAGGGGCGCGCAGCCGTGATTGTTGGCCTCGCCGGTCACATCGATCACGGCAAGACGGCTCTGGTCAAAGCGCTGACGGGCGTCGCTGGCGACCGGCTGAAGGATGAGAAGGCCCGCGGCATCACGATTGACTTGGGCTTCGCCTATATGCCGAAGCGAGCGGGGCCGCCGATCGGCTTCATTGATGTTCCAGGCCACGAGCGCTTCGTTCACACGATGCTCGCGGGCGCAAGTGGGGTCGATTTTGCGCTTCTGACAATCGCCGTCGATGACGGGATTATGCCGCAGACGCTTGAGCATCTGGCGATCCTCGACCTGCTCGGCATAGATCGCGGCGCAGTGGTCATCACGAAGGCGGACCTCGCTTTCCCCGAGGCTATCGAGAACGTGGCGCGGCAAGCGAAAGCCATGATTGCGGCGACAACGCTTGCGCATGCCGAGGTCCTAACAGTCTCGGCGCTGTCCGGCGCGGGCGTGGACGCGCTGCGTGCGCATCTCGAAGAGGCGTCGGTCGCGGTGCGCGATCGCGCCGCAGGCAAGAGGTTTCGGCTCGCGGTCGATCGCGTCTTCACGCTATCCGGCGTCGGCGTCGTGGCGACCGGAACGGTGCTGTCGGGCTCGGTCCACCTCGGCGGCCGGATCCAGCTTAGCCCATCCGGGTTGTTCGCGCGCGTGCGGTCTCTTCATGCGCAGAACCGCCCGGCTGAGGCGGCGCATGCGGGCGAGCGCTGCGCGCTCAATCTCACGGGCCCGGGCATAACAAAAGACGCGATCCGACGCGGCGACGTGGCGCTCGATCCCGAGCTGCACGCGCCAACCGATCGCATCGACGCCCGCATCCGTATTCTGTCAAACGATAAAAAGCCGGTCGGTCAATGGTTCCCGGTCCGACTTCATCATGCCGCGGCGGAAGCCGGCGCGCGCATCGTCCTGTTCGACGACGAGCCGATTGCTCCCGGAGAAGAGGCCAACGTCCAGCTCGTCCTTGATCGGCCGATCGCGGCAGCAGCTCATGACCGTTTCGTCGTTCGGGACGTATCGGCCCAGCGAACGCTGGGCGGCGGCGTGTTCCTTGATCTGCGTGCGAAGGCCAGAGGGAGGCGGACGCTGGAGAAGCGCGAGCAGCGCGCGGCGCTCGCGCTGGCCGATCCGTCAGCCGCCTTCGCTGCGCTTCTGGAAACGCCGCCGTTCGCTTTTGACCTTGCCGCGTTCGCACGAGATCGAGCGCTCTCCACCGAGCGGAGGGATCAACTCGTCTCGGAGCTCCGGCTTGTCATTTTGGAAACGGGAGATTCAAAAATCGCGTTGACTCGCGAGCGTTGGGCTCTCTTCGCGTCGACAATGCTCGAGCGGATCGGCGCCTATCACGCCGAAAATCCGGATCTTCAGGGGTTGGGACGAGAACAGCTGCGGCTCACATCGCAGCCGAAACTGCCGAAGCCCGCATTCGACGTCGCCTTGAAAAAGCTTGCCGGCTCAAGCCGTCTCGTTCTGGACGGCGCGTTCGTCAGACTTCCGTCGCACGAGGTGCAGCTTGCGCCCGAGGATAGCGCCGCCTGGGAGATGATCGCGCCGCTTCTCGGCGGGACGCAGCGCTTCCGTCCGCCAAGAGTGCGCGACCTCGCAGCTGCGACCGGTCGCGCGGAAAAAGATCTGCGCCGCGTCCTCAAACGCGTAGGCCGCATGGGTTGGGCCGACGAAGTGGCGCACGACCATTTCTTTTTGCGGTCGACGCTCAGTGAGATGACCACGATCATTGCGGACCTATCGGCTGCGAGGAAAGACGGCTCTTTTTCCGCAGCGCAATTCCGCGACCAAGTCGACAACGGCCGCAAGGTGGCGATCCAGATTCTCGACTTCTTCGATCGGCATGGCGTCACCTTGCGCAAGGGCGATGAGCGCAAGATCAATCCGCATCGCCTGGATCTGTTCGCAGCGACGTTTCAATCGGGAGACAAACGTGGAGGAGAATCGTCCCCGGTGGGGCGCCCGGACTTCAAATCCGTGTGGGGCAGCGAGCCTGTCTCAGGTGGGTTCGACTCCCACTCTCTTCCGCCAACACCGCCCGGAGCTTGTGGCCTCAAGTCGCCGTAGCCCTTCCCCCCTGCCCCAACGATGGGAGGCTCGCCTGTCTGTCTGGTGAACGAGGTCTCTTGGCGCGCCGGATGTGATCCGTGTCACACTTGCCCGCGCGAAATCGTGTTATTTGATCTTTGACTACGGAGGGAGAAAAAACGCAATGACTATAATGAACGCCAAAATTCTTGGAACAATAGTGTTCGTCCTCGTCCCCAGTCTGGCGCTTGCACAAACCAGCGGCCAGACGCTGGCCAGTATCGATAAATCAGGCGCTCAAGCCAGTCTACGTGGGCCGTGGCTGGGGAGCGGCGCCAATGGCTCAGACGGCAATGGATCCATAACGCCGTCCGCTGGCGAATTCGATGCACACGCAATTACCGCGCCCTCGTCTAAGCCGCCTATCGCTTTTCGCGGCGACGCCCCGATGTAGGACGGGCGCTCAAGTTTCGACGATTGCAACCGGATCGCCAGCCTCGACCGAGCCTACGATTGTGGCGTGCGGATCGCCTTCTCGGATGCGCGCGAGGATCGCGGGCGCCGCGAGCGCATCGCAAGCGACCAGTAGACCGCCCGAGGTCTGCGGGTCGGTCAGCAGCAGACGCCGCCAGTCGTCGAATCCGGTCGGGAGAGAGACGGCTTCGCCGTAGCTCCCCCAGTTGCGATGCGAGGCGCCCGTAACGAAGCCGGCGCGCGCGAGGCTCTCCGCCTGAACAAGCAGCGGGACGTCGTCGAGGCGGAGACGGACGGTGACGCCTGCGCCTCGCGCCATTTCGAGTGCGTGGCCAAGGAGGCCGAAACCCGTGACATCGGTCATCGCGTGGATCGCCTCTTCGCGCGCGAGCTCCGCTCCGACGACATTGAGGCGCGTCATGAAGCCAAGCATCTCGCGATAGCCTTCGTCGGAGAGCGCGCCCTTTTTGATCGCCGCCGAATAGATCCCGACGCCGAGCGGCTTCGTCAGGATCAGCGCGTCGCCTGGGCGAGCTTCCGAGTTGCGTCTAAGCGCCTTGGTCGAGACGAGGCCTATGACGGCGAGGCCGTAGATGGGCTCGGGCGAATCGATCGAGTGGCCGCCGGCGACGGGAATTCCCGCTTCCGCCGCCATTGCCGCGCCGCCGCGGAGAATATCGCGGATCATGCTGGTCGGCATGCTGTTGATCGGCATGCCGAGGACCGCGAGCGCGAAGATGGGTTTGCCGCCCATCGCGTAGACGTCGGAGAGCGCGTTGGTCGCGGCGATCCGGCCGAAGTCGAACGGGTCGTCGACCATCGGCATAAAGAAATCGGTGGTCGCGACGATGCAGGTCTCGTCGTCAAGCCGCCATACCGCCGCGTCGTCGCCGGTCTCCGTGCCAACGAGAAGATTAGCGAAGGGCGCCGCCGCCGGCTGCTCGGCGAGCAGCACGCGCAAGACGGCGGGCGACAGCTTGCAGCCGCAGCCGCCGCCATGGGCGAGAGCGGTCAGGCGAAGAATGGGAGCGTTCATGGCCGCCTATCTCTGCAGTTGGAAACCGGCTCGCTCAGAGTGCGCCCGCGGCCACCGTAAGGCTAGGGCCGGCTGGGGCGCAACCGCGCCGGGACTAGGCCGCCAACGCAACCACCGCGCGAGTTCGCCGCAAGCAAAACGCTAGTAAACGCCAATAAATGAGCGTAAACGTTAGTAAAATAGCTGGCGTTTACTAGCGTTTATTTTTGCGAATCTGGACTTTTCAAGGAGTTACGGCCGATTCAAATAAAAAAATTCGCCGCCGCCTGAACTCGCCTCCATGGGTTGTACACTGCGCTGTCTCGCCTATCCTTCACAGAGTCTCGTCGACCGTAGTTTTGCTTCTGCAGAAATATATACCCAAATATCCTGGATTTGTCAATAATTTTGCGTCGTAATAATGGCGCGAAATCGGTCGGCCGCCTTGAGGCTGCGCTGTTGGACCCCAGCGTCCTATTCGACGCCCGTGTTCTTGTTCGGGTCTCGATGCAGCCATTGTCGCGAAACAGAGCCTCCCTGACGAGGACAAGCTGGCCGCCGTTCTTCGACGAGAGGGAGCGCCGCCGAATAGCTCCGCCTAATTCATTGAGTTTCCACTGGGGGGCGGGAAGCGGAACTTTATCGATCGGGATGCAACGGCTCGTTTGCGCAAATAGGGGTCATTTGCTGACAGCTTGGCGAACGGGTCAAACCGCCCCTTTCGGTCGTTCCCGATTGTTCAGAATCACGTCGACGAGCTAAAGAACGGGCTTCGGGGCGGAAACAGATACGTTCAGGCTAAATGTCACCGCTTCGCTCAACCCAATTCCTCGCTTAATGTCCTAATATGATGGAGTCTTTGCTCTGGATCAGGTCAGCCCGATTGCGTACCAACTGGGCCCGGGATTGGCGTTCACCGCCCCGCCGCCGATCCGACTGGTCCCGTTCATTTCCCAGATCGCGACTTGCCAACTGCTATTCTGCCACAGGATGTCGGAATGACCGTCGCCATTGAAATCGCCTATGCCGACGGCGAACCAACTCGCCCCGGGATTGGGGGTCACGGCCCCGCCGCCGATCCGGCTGGTCCCGTTCATTTCCCAGATCGCGGTCTGACCGTTGGCGTTCTGCCAAAGGATGTCGGAATGGCCGTCGTCGTTGAAGTCGCCCGTTCCGATCGCGCGCCAACTCGGCCCGGGATTGGGCTTCCGCGCCCCGCCGCCGATCCGGCTGGTCCCGTTCATTTCCCAGATCGCGGCCTGCCCGTTGGTGTTCTGCCACAGGATGTCGGAATGGCCGTCGTCGTTGAAGTCGCCCGTTCCGATCGCGCGCCAACTCGGCCCGGGATTGGGGTTCACCGCCCCGCCGCTGATCCGGCTGGTCCCGTTCATTTCCCAGATCGCGGTCTGACCGTTGGCGTTCTGCCACAGGATGTCGGAATGACCGTCGTCATTGAAATCGCCGGTGCCGACGGCGTACCAACTCGGCCCGGGATTGGGGGCCACCGCCCCGCCGCCGATCCGGCTGGTCCCGTTCATTTCCCAGATATCGGCCTGGCCGTTGGCGTTCTGCCATAGGAGATCTGGAAGGCCGTCGTCGTTGAAGTCGCCCGTTCCAACAGTGTACCAACTCGGCCCGGGATTGGGACTCACGGTTCCTCCGGCGATCACGTTGGTGCCGTCCATTCCCCAGATCGCGGCCTGCCCATCGGTGCTCCAAAAAAGGATGCCGTCGTTTTCTGGCTTCACGGCCGAGCCCGCCGGAACGAAGCCGCTGTTCGTCATCTCGAACACCGTCCCGTCGTTGTTTGCGCCGCCGGCCGAGGTTGTGCCGAACAGGTCGCCGTCGGCGTCGGCGATCAGACCCGAGAGGGGGGATGCACCGTCGGCGCTGTTAAAGCTGACCAGTGTGGTCGGCGTGCTCGCGTAACCCGCGGCCGTCTTTTTGATCTCAAACACCGTCCCGTCGTCGTTCGCGCCGCCGAGTTCGGTCGTGCCGAACAGGTCGCCGTGGGCGTCGGCCAGCAGGCCTCCGTCTGGAGACGAGCCGTCGGCGTCGTTGAAGCTGACCAGTGTAGTGGGATTGCTGGCGTAGCCAGTAGGGGTCTTCACAATCTCGAACACTATGCCGTCGCCGGTCGCGCCACCCCCCTCTGTCGTGCCGAACAGGTCGCCGTGGACGTCAGCGAGCAAACTCCCCGTCGGAAAATCGCCGTCGGTGGCATTAAACCTGACCAGTGTGGTCGGCGCGCTCGCATAACCACCGGCAGTCTTGGCGATCTCGAACACCGTTCCGTTCCCCACCGTGCCGTTCGCGCCGCCGCCCCTTGCTGTCGTCCCGAAAAGGTCGCCATGGGAATCGGCGATCAGGCCGGCCTATGGTTGCCTGCCGTCGCTGACATTAAAGCTGACCAGCGTGGTCGGCGCGCTCGCGTAACCGCCAGCGGTCTTGGCGATCTCGAACACCGTACCGCTGTCGTACAGGCTGAATTTGGTCGTGCCGAACAGGTCGCCGTTGGCGTCGGCGATCAGGCTCCCGTCGGAGCCGTTGATGCTGACCAGCGTCGTAGCGGTGCTCGCGTAACCACCGGCGGTCTTGGCAATCTCGAACACCGTGCCGCCGTTGTTGAGGTCCGTCGTCCCGAAAAGGTCGCCGTTGGCGTCGGCGAGGATGATTTTTATTCCGGAATGTCCCCGAATTCATCGCTGCGGCCTCGGAAAACGCAACAATCCTTGGGTTGCATTCCCCCGCCAAATCTAGAAAAATCAGGCTATAGCCGCGCCGGTCTTCGATGGCGGCGCGACCCCGTCGTGCACGGCGGCTAGCCGCAAAGGAGCAGAAAGATCTTTTTGACGTAGGGACCGCCGCAACCCATTGAAGAGGCTCCATTAGGCGAAGAGAATCGAAGCCTTTTCTTTGACCCGGCTTTGTCATGCTGTGGCCGGCTTGGGCTGGGCTTCGATTGGATTGGGAGCCGTCCAGCGCCTGGCTCCGTCTCGGTCGCACGCCGCTGGACCACCGCGAGGCCGAAGGGGGCGAGGGCTAGCGTGCGCCATCTGCTAGTCGAACGCCTGCTCGAATCGTGTGTTGCGGCGGGGTCGCGATGGCCGCTTGACGTCGCATCCAGACGTCCAATTCCTCAGGACGAATGACCGCAAACGGTCCAATCGGTCCATTCATTAGGTTTGGCTCCAGGCCGCCTTGACCGTCGCCGGAACTCAACCGACCAACAGCAGCGGATTGGGAGCGTGGCGTGCCCAGCCTGTCTCCCCGACCATGACATCGAGCCCAAGCGTGGCAAGGTCGTCGGCGTAAGGGTCGGCCTGCATGTCTTTGGCCTGATACGCCATCTTCGAATAGGTCCCGCACTCGTCGCAGGTCTCGGCCTTCACAACGCCGGAATCGCCTTCAATTCCCCTGAGCGAGAGTGTGCGCGAGCCACCGCAGGTGACGCAGACGGCGCGCGAATAGTTCCATGCCGTCGAGCAGAGGGAGCAGGTGAGATAACGCGCGCCAGGATTTTGGCCAGACCCGGTTACAAGGCTCGCCGATGAGGTCGAGCCGCAGCAAGGGCATAGCGATCGCTGCTCGAGCAGGCGCAGCGCTCGCGCCGGAAGGCGTCCCGCGAGGCATGTGAAATAGACCTGCAAGGCCGCCGCGATCCAGAAAGTCGAGCCCGCATCCTTCTCATCAATGACGCCGCGCAAGAACGCGTCAGCCAACGCCTCGACGTCGCCAGCGCTGCGGAGCCGCAATTCTGTCGCGACGGCCGCCGCCGGAGAGGGCAGCCCCTCGCTGACGGTATCGAGTAGCAGGGCAAGCCCGTCACGCCAGGCCTGGTCGCGGCGATGGCCATCGGCGGAGATCGGCGGAATGCGAGCGGCGACGGCCTGCTCCACCGTCGCTTCGTCAGGCGCGCTCAAGAGCGCAAGGCTCGAAGCCGCACGATGCTGGGCGCGTGCAAGCTTCGCCATGAAGGCGAGCCATCCTTCCATGGGATGGCCCTTCGACAAAAGCTCAAGCCGCTCCGCCGTCCGGGTGAAACGGACCGCGGGGTCGGGAAGCAGGATCGGCTCCGGCGCCTTGACGCCACCCGTCGCGTTGCCGATCCAGCCGCCTTTCGGCGCGGTCTCGCCCTGCCTCATGAGCGGCGAGCGGCGCTGGCGGGCGGGCCCTCATCCGGCCGACTTCGTCGGCCACCTTCTCCCTGAGGGAGAAGGGGAAGGGCGGCGGCGGTTTCTCCCCTTGCCCCTCGGGATAAGGGTCGGGGGCATCGCGCGATCATGAACCCTCGGCCGCACGCCGAGGACGAGGGCCTCGCGAGCCTGCCGAGACAAGGCTCCGCAGCCATTTGCGATGATGACGCCACGCCCAGCCAGGCGTCACATAGCCTTGCGTCATCCCGCGCATCGAGCCGCGCACCCAGAGCGCAGCGTAGACATGGGTGATCCAGATGATGATCGCCGCGATCGCCGCATAGCTGTGAATGAGTTCCGCGGCGCGCTGCGTCTCAATGCGGGTCGCTCCGCCGAAGTAGACTTCCCAGATCACGAGGCCGGTGAGGAAGAGGACAGGCACGAGCAAAGCCATTGACCAGAACACGAATTTCTGCCCGGCGTTGAACCGCCCGACCTCGGGCACGCCTTCCTCTTGGTTGCGCAAGACGCGCACGATCGCACCCATCCAGGCGATGTCGTCCCGGTTCCAGAAATTGTCGCGCCAGAACTGCGCGATGAGCCCGGCATAGCTCACGAGCAGCACGCAGCCGATCCACGGATGGATCGCGCGCTCCCACTGCCCGCTTCCGAACAAGTCGGAAAGAAAAAACAAGGGTGGATCGAACATCGACAGGCCCGATAGCATCAGCAACACGAAGCAGGCGGCGGTGATCCAGTGATTGATCCGGGCCGCAATCGTATTGCGAATGAAAGTCCCGGCCGGATAGGTCATGTCGCGCGTCCTCTGGCGTTGCCGTCCGACTCGCGAATGAGCTTCGCGGCCGCAATGTCATCCTCGGGCTGCACCTCGTTCGGTCCGGCGGTGATCCAGTGAAAAAACCCGGCCACGGCCGCGAGCGCCACTCCGGCCACTGCTAGCGGCTTCAATACGCCCTTCCAGATCTCGACGAGCATGCTGATCTTCGGATTGTCCGGCAGGCCTGCATAGATCGATGGCCGATCGGCGTGGTGCAGCACGTACATGACATGCGTGCCGCTGACTCCGGGCGGGTCGTAGAGCCCAGCGTTTTCGAAGCCGCGCGACTTGAGGTCGATGACGCGCTCGCCTGCCCAATTAGTCATGTCCGTCTTCGAGCCGAACATGATCGCTCCTGTCGGGCATGCCTTCACGCAGGCCGGCTCTTTACCAACCGTGACTCGGTCGGAGCAGAGCGTGCATTTGTAGGACTTGTGGTCGACCTTGCTGACGCGGGGAATGTTGAAGGGACAGCCCTTGATGCAATAGCCGCAGCCGATGCAGTTCTCGCTGATGAAGTCGACGATGCCGTTGGCGTATTGCACGATCGCGCCCGGCGCCGGGCAGGCCTTAAGGCAGCCCGGATCCTCGCAATGCATGCAGCCATCCTTGCGGATCAGCCATTCGAGGTTGCCCTGATCGTTGTCCCATTCGGTGAAACGCATCAGGGTCCAGGTGTTGGGATCGAGGTCGAGCGGATTGTCGTAGGTTCCCTCAAAATGGCCGACCTCGCCACGCAGGTCGTTCCATTCCATGCAAGCCGCCTGGCACGCCTTGCAGCCAATGCAGCGCGTGACGTCGATGAGCTTGGCGACCTCCTGCTCGTGCCGGCGGACTGACGGCGGCGTAATCGTCGTAGCCGAGATGCGGATGTAGTCCTGCGACTGCAAATTAGACATGTCGGTTCCTTACGCCACCGGCCCCGCGACCTTCTCGACATTGACGAGGAACGCCTTGAATTCAGGCGTCTGCGTATTGGCGTCGCCCACCGAAGGCGTGAGCGTGTTTGCGCCATAGCCTTTGCGCGCTAGGCCCGTGAAGCCCCAGTGCAGCGGCACGCCAACGACATGCGTCGGCTTGCCATCGACGGTCATCGGCTTGATGCGCTTCGTGACATAGGCCTTGCAAACCATCGCGCCGCGCTTGCATGAGACGCGCACCCAGCCGGCTTGCTCGATCCCCTTCTCCTTCGCCAACGCCTCGCCGATCTCGACAAATTCCTCCGGCTGGAGGATCGCGTTGATCAGCGCGTGCTTGGTCCAGAAGTGGAATTGCTCGGTGAGGCGATAGGTTGTTCCGACATAGGGGAAATCGGCGGAGGTTCCGAAATTGGCGCGGTCATCGGCATAGACCCGCGCGGCCGGATTGTTGCGGACCTTCGGATGCAGCACGTTTTCCGAAGGCGACTCGAACGGCTCGTAATGCTCTGGGAAGGGCCCTTCAACCATCTGGTCCAGAGCGAAAAGGCGCCCCATGCCCTCGTTGTTCATGATGAAGGGGCCGACGTTTTCGGAGGGCGCGGCGGCCGTATAGTCCGGCACGTCGAGACCGACCCATTTGCTGCCGTTCCATTCGATGACCGATTTCGCCGGGTTCCACGGCTTGCCCGACGGATCGGCGCTGGCGCGATTGTAGAGGATGCGGCGGTTGGCCGGCCACGCCCAAGCCCAGTTCGGCGCGATGCCCGCCTCGCGCGGATCGCTCGCATCGCGCCGCGCCATCTGATTGCCCTCCTCGGTGTAGCTCCCCGAGAAGATCCAGCAGCCCGACATAGTCGAGCCGTCATCGCGCAATTGCGCAAAACCGCCGAGCTGCTTCCCGGCTTTGACGAGCGTCTGGCCGGAGGCGTCCTTGAGGTCGACAAGCGCGCGGCCATTCATTTCCTTGGCCAAGTCCTCAGGATCAGGGTCGACCGGATTGATGTAATCCCACGTTAAATTGAGGAGCGGATCGGGGAACGCGCCGCCATCCTTGCGGTACATTTCCCGCAAGCGATGGAACAGCCCAGCCAGGATCCAAATATCGCTCTGCGCCTCACCCGGCGGCGGCGCGGCCTTCCAGTGCCATTGCAGCCAACGCGCCGAATTGACGAGCGCCCCATTCTCCTCTGCAAAGCAGGTAGTCGGAAGCTGAAACACCTCCGTCTGGATGCTCGCCGGGTCGGAGGGATTCTGGGGCCCGAAATTCTCCCAAAAACGCGATGTCTCCGTGTCGAGCGGATCCATCACGACAAGGTATTTGAGCTTGCCCAGCGCGGCGCGGATCTTGCCCTTGTCGGGGAAGGCCTGCAGCGGATTGAAGCCCTGGCAGATGTAGCCGTTCATCTCACCCTTATTCATCATCTCGAAGGCTGCGATGATGTCGTAGAGCGGGATGTCGAGTTTCGGCAGCCAGTCGTAGGCCCAGTTGTTGTCGGCGGTGGCGGCGTTCCCGTAGATCGCCTTCTGGAAGCTCACGAAGAACTTCCTGTAGTTCTGCCAGTAGCTGACCTGCCCCGGCCGCAGGGGCCTGAAAAGCCGCGTCTTCATGTAATCGTCGAAAGTTTCGTCGCCGTCTCGCGGCAAAGTCATATAGCCAGGCATGGCGTTCGACAGGAGCCCGACGTCGGTCAAGCCCTGGATGTTGGAATGGCCGCGCAGCGCGTTCATGCCACCGCCCGCCACGCCGATGTTGCCCAGAAGCAGCTGCACCATCGCCATGGTGCGGATGTTCTGCGAACCCACGGAGTGCTGCGTCCAGCCGAGCGCAAACAGGCTCGTCAGCGCCTTGTCCGGCGCTGAGGTCGAAGCGAACAGCTCGCAGATCTGCAGAAATTTCTCCTGCGGCGTGCCGCAGATGCGCGACACCATTTCCGGCGTATAGCGATCGACGTGCTTGCGCAAAAGATTGATGACGCAGTGGGGGTTTTGCCACGTGTCGTCAATCTTGGCGAAGCCCTGATCGTCCTTGTCGTAGTCCCAGCTCGATTTGTCGTAAGCGCGCTTCGCCTCATCGTACCCGGTAAAGAGCCCGTCCTCGAAACCGAAGCCGTCCTTCACGATCAGGCTGGCATTGGTGTAGGCGCGCACGTACTCGTGCTGAATCTGATCCTTTTCGAGCAGATAGCGGATGAGCCCGCTCAAGAAAGCGATGTCGGTGCCCGGACGAATCGGCGCGTAGACGTCGGCGACCGATGCGGTGCGGGTGAAGCGCGGGTCAATGACGACGAGCTTGGCGCCATTCTCGATCTTCGCCTCGATCACCCATTTGAAACCGCACGGATGGGCTTCGGCGGCGTTGCCGCCCATGACCACAACGACGTTGGCGTTCTTGATATCCTGCCAAGTGTTGGTCATCGCGCCACGACCGAATGATGGGGCCAAACTGGCCACCGTCGGTCCGTGTCAGACGCGCGCCTGGTTGTCGAAGACCACCATTCCCAGGGATCGAGCCACCTTCCAGGTCAGGTAGGATGTCTCGTTGGACGACGCGGACGCTGCTAGCATGCCGGTCGACAGCCAGCGGTTGACCGTCGTCCCGTCCTTGTTTCTGGCGATGAAGTTTTTGTCGCGGTCTTCCTTCATCAGCTTCGCGATGCGGCCGAGCGCGAAATCCCAGGAGACCTCCTTGAATTCGCTCGCGCCCGGCGCGCGATACTTTGGAGCCTTGAGCCGCGTCGGCGCATGCACGATGTCCAGCAGCGCTGATCCCTTCGGACAAAGTGTGCCGCGATTGACGGGATGGTCCGGATCGCCCTCGATGTGGATGATGTCGGACACTGCGTTTTTGGCTCTGTCGCCGAGGCTGTAGATGAGGATGCCGCAGGCGACCGAGCAATAGGTGCAGGTGTTGCGGGTTTCGGTCGCCGCCGTCAGCTTGAACGGCCGCACCGACGCAGCCAGAGCTTCCCCCGCCCCGCCGAAGCCAAGAGCGCCAAGGCTCGATGCAGCAAGTCCCGCTGCGGTGATCTTGATGAATCCGCGACGACTGAGTTGCATGGCGACTCTCCCGACATTGCGGCACCCTACTCGCGCAACCGGCAAGCGGCGGCGAACGGCGATCGTTGCTCATGCTAGCGAGAAAGGTTCAGCCTGTGAAGATAGACGAAAGCGTTGTCTCCGTTGGAATATCTCGGAAAACCTCAATCGCTTCGCAACCCATTTTGCTCGCCTTCGAGACGCGCGGAACGTCGTTCAAACCGGCACGATTGGCGACTTGGTTTTTCTGAGCGCGTCCATGAACTTTTGGTTCAGATCGAGGTGGACTTTGACAAGATCGGGCGGCGTCAGCGCCAGCCATTGATTGAGCGATACGTCAGCATAGTAGGGGCTCTTGAAGATCTCCAGAAAGCGCAGGGGCGCAGAGCCGGTGTTTTCCACGTAATGGCCCATCGCGAAGGGGACAAAACCGACGTCTCCGCCGCGGAAATCGAACGTCCTCGCCTGACCGGCCGCCGCGAACACGCCCATGCGCCCCTCGCCGCTGATGTAATATTGCCACTCGTCGGTGTTGGGATGCCAGTGCAACTCGCGCAGGCCACCGGGGTCGACCTCGACCAGAGCCGCCGCAATGCCTTTGGAGGCCGGGAACACGCTCGAGTCCGTGATCCGCACTGTTCCGCTCTTGGTGCGGACTGGCTCCTGCGCCAGCATGCGATGACTGAAGGTTTGCGGCACTGGGTCCGCGCCCATGAGCTTGTCGGGACCGAGCGAACCGGGGACCGGCGCTTTAAAAATGTAGAGCTCGCGCGGGTCGGGCGTGTGTCCGAACAGCGTCGGCGACAAGCCGAAATTCTTGCCCAGAATCTCAGCGGGGACATGCTTGAACCAGTCGCTGAGCAAAAACGTGTCATCCTCGTCGAAGTCGCCATCATCGAAGACGAGGAGGAATTCGCAACCGTCGGGACCGAGGCCCTGGATCGAATGGGGAATGCCGCCGGCGAAATACCAGAGATCGCCGACGCCGACGTCGTCGACAAAGTTACGGCCCTGCGGGTCGATCGCGGTGATGCGGGCCGTTCCGAAGAGCATGTAGGCCCATTCCGCCTGCTTATGCCAGTGAAGCTCGCGGACGCCGCCCGCATTCAGCCGCATGTTCACGCCGGCGATTGCTTTCGAGATGCCCAGTTCCCGCGCGGTGACCTGCCGAGTCCAGCCGCCGCTCGACTGCCGAACATGCGCATCGGCGAAGGAAAACCTGAGATTAGGCAGAGTTCCTGAATCGGTTGCCGGCGGATTGAGGAGATCCGGATTCTGAGCTTCCCGGGCAACATCGCCCGGGAACGGATCTGAGCCGCCGACGCCAGGCGCCCGGCTCGGCTCGGGAACCTGGTCGGCGGCTCTGACGGCGGTTGCGCCGAGAAGCGCGCTTGCGCCGACAGCTGCGCCGGCCAAAAGATCGCGTCGGGTTGCGGCGTTCATCATGTTTCCTCCGCTTTGATTGGTCGCTTCACGTCTCTGATTATTTTTTGCTGTTAGGAGTGGCGAACGGCCTACAATCTTTTCATAAGGACACGCGGCCAACGATCCCTGGGGATGTCACTATTCCGTGAACCATCGGCGCATCCGCGCGCGATCATGGCGTCAACCGGATCGGCGCTGTTATTCGCAGGAAAAGGCCGGAACTGGAGCCGTTCCCGGGCGGGTTATCTCACGTCTTTTCCGAAGGTTTCGTCGAAGGCGTAGCCGGTTCCGCGCACGGTTCGGATGGGATCGCGTTCGCGCCCGCGCGACAGCGCCTTGCGCAGGCGCCCGACATGGACGTCGACCGTGCGTTCGTCGATCTCCGCCGCCTGACCCCACACACCGTCCAGCAATTGCGCGCGCGAGAACACCCGGCCCGGCTTCTCCAGGAGATATTCAAGCAGCCGGAACTCGGTCGGACCGAGGTGGATGTCGCGAACGCCGCGCCGAACCCGCCGCGTCTCCCGGTCGAGATCGAGATCGCCGGCATAAAGACGCTCGGCGATCCGCTCGGGCCGGCTGCGTCTGAGTAGCGCGCGCACCCGCGCCATCAGTTCGGGCACCGAAAAGGGCTTGACCACATAATCATCCGCGCCGACCGACAGGCCTCGCACCCGCTCGGCTTCTTCGCCGCGCGCCGTCACCATGATCACCGGAAGCGTGCGGGTCGATTCGCGCGCCCGTAAGCGGCGGCAGATTTCGAGACCCGAGACGCCGGGCAGCATCCAGTCGAGGATCACGAGGTCGGGCGCATTCTCGGCCAAGCGCAACTCGGCCTCGTCGCCGCGCTCGACGTTCTCGACCACATAGCCTTCCGCCTCGAGGTTGTAGCCAAGCAGCAAGGACAGATCCGCTTCGTCTTCGACGATCAGAATGCGGGGGACGGAGGCGGCTCTGGAGCGGACGATGTCCTTGCGCGCCTGGTTCACTTGACCGCTCCTGTCGCGTCGGCCTCGATGTCCGTCCCTTGCCGGCCGTGCGGCCGCTCGGTCGGCAGAGTCGAACCGGTCACCAGATAGACCACGGTCTCGGCGATGTTCGTCGCATGATCGCCGATCCGCTCGATATTCTTCGAGCAAAACAGAAGATGGGCGCAGAACGTGATGTTGCGCGGATCCTCCATCATGTGCGTCAAGAGATCGCGGAACACCGAGTCTTCCAAGGCGTCGAGCTCGACGTCCCGCTCCCAGACGTCGAGCGCCCGCTCGACGTCGCGCTGGGCGTAGGCGTCGAGCACGTCCTTCATCAGTTCGGTCGCGAACTCGTTCATGTGCTTGATGCCGATGATCGCGCGCGGCACCCGGGATTCGACGCCGATCTTGACCGAGCGCTTGGCGATGTTCTTGGCCAGATCCCCCACCCGCTCGAGATCGCCCGCGACCCGAATGGCGCCGATGATCTCGCGCAAGTCGATCGCCACCGGCTGCCGGCGCGCGATCGTCTGCGTCGCCTGCTCCTCGATCTCGCGCTGAAGCAGGTCGAGCCGCGGATCGGTCTCCACCACCTGATGGGCAAGAACGGTGTCGCCGGAAGAAAGCGCGTCCACCGCGTCGATCACCATTTTCTCGGCCAAGCCTCCCATCTCGGCGATCCGCCGCTCGAGTAGGTCGAGATCCTTGTCGTAGGCTCTGACGGTATGCTGGTCCACCACGGGCGTTGCCTCCGTTCAGCCGAAGCGGCCAGTGACGTAATCCTGCGTGCGCTTGTCGCGCGGCGAGGTGAACACCGTGTTCGTCTCATCGAACTCGACCATCTCGCCCAGATACATGAAGGCGGTGTATTGCGAGCAGCGCGCGGCCTGCTGCATGTTGTGGGTGACGATCGCGATCGTGTAATCGCCGGACAATTCGTCGATCAATTCCTCGATCTTGGCGGTCGAAATCGGATCAAGCGCAGACGCCGGCTCGTCGAACAGGATCACTTCCGGGCTGATCGCCACGGTTCGGGCAATGCACAAGCGCTGCTGCTGGCCGCCCGACAGGCTAAGCCCGCTCGCGTTCAGCTTGTCCTTGACTTCGTTCCACAACGCCGCGCGGCTCAAAGCCGATTCGACCCGCGCGTCCATTTCCGACTTCGGCAGCCTCTCATAAAGGCAGATGCCAAAGGCGATGTTGTCATAGATCGTCATCGGAAACGGTGTCGGCTTCTGAAACACCATGCCGACGCGCGAACGCAAAAGATTAAGGTCGAGGCCGGGCGAGAGGATGTTCTCCCCATCGAGCATCACCTCGCCCTCGGCCCGCTGGCCAGGATAAAGGTCATACATGCGGTTCAAAACCCGCAGAAGCGTCGACTTGCCGCAGCCCGAAGGGCCGATGAACGCCGTCACCTGACCCGCGAGCAGGTTCAGGTTCACACCTTTAAGCGCGTGCGCCTGGCCGTAGTAGAAATTGAGGTTGCGCACCACCACCTTATTCGTCTCGGCGACCGGCGCCTTCGAGGGCCTCTGGGCCTCAACCTCACTCATGCTCGAAGCCCCTCAAACCTACTTCTGCTTGACCGAAGCAGAAAAAACCCGCGCCAATATGCTCAACGCCAACACCGCAAACGTCAGGATAGAATCGCAGTCATCATCACGCTGCCACCGGCTTAAACATCCGCTGCGGTAGGAATAAAGCTGCGCTCTCGCGAATCAGGAAAAGCGCCTCGCAGTCGCCTTCCTACGGCCGCCGCTTGAGGCTGTTACGACAGAGGAAAGACAGTTTTGCGACGCCTGGGTTGAAGACCGTCAACCGAGCCGCTCGGTGCAACTTGAAGAAAACCCGGACCCGGCAAACAGTCGCGCCCGCCGGTCAATCCGGAAGCAGCCCAACAACCGACTTCTCAAGCTGGTCGCGACCGAGCCCTTCGGCCGGTTCCCGATGATGGCGCGCTGAAGCCGTAAGCGGCCAGCAACCGAGCTCGCCGGCGAGTTGGCCGGGACAACGAAACAGCCCCCGGCCTTATGGGCCAGGGGCTTTACGATGAACGCTGGCTGCGGGGGCCCGCAACTGCCTTGATTTGCTGCTCGTCGGCTGACTATCGGTGCCGTTGGAAGGGCCTTGGCTAGCTCGACCGTTAATTGAATGGTCGCAGGTTCGAGTCTTGCTCGGGACCCATCCTCGCCGCAACCGGCTCGGGGGCCCCAGCAGCCGCGTCATGAACCTCGAGATTTATACGGTGCTGGCTGTTTTTTGGTGCGCCGTTCGAACCTGGCGGCCCGCAGCCGCAATTCCTTCCCGGATCTCAACCAACCGGAGATCTGTTCGGGCATCCATCCCTCGGCGAGCCGGTCCGCCACCAACAGACGTAAAGCGGCCTCTCGTTCGAGGATCGAGTATCCGCCTGAGGGGAGTGCGTTCCGCTGCAGCTCCCTGGAGATGGTGGCTTTCGCCCGACCGAGCGCCCGGGCAATGGCCCCATCGACCGGCCCGCAAAACGCCGATCTGCCCCTGATGGCCTGCGCGATCAACTGCGCAGCCTCACCCGCATGCAGCTCGTCCGTACCCTGGCCTCGTGGCCCGATCTGACCGCCTATCGCGATCTGGATTCTGCGTATCGCATCGGCCTCAAATCCCTCGCCCGCCGTTACCTCGAGTCATGACGAGATCGCAGATCTCGACGCGATGATCGCCGCCATCGTCGACGAACTGGCCCCGAACCTCATCGACCGCAATTCGATCGGCCATACCGGCGCTGCCCAGCTTCTCCTTACGGCCGGCGACAATCCGGAAAGATTGCGTTCGGAAGCCAGCTCCGCATCGCTATGCGGCGTCAGCCCGGTTCCGGCGTCGTCGGGAAGGACCGTCAGGCATCGGCTCAATCGTGGAGGAGATCGCGCCGCAAATAGCGCGTTGCACATCATCGCCATCGGTCGCATGCGAACCGACCAGAGGACCAAGGACTACGTCGCTCGCCGACTCGCCGACGGGCATTCCAAGCTCGACGCCATTCGAGCCCTGACGCCTTACCTTGCCAGAGAGGTCTTGACGCTCATCACGCAGCGCCGTAAGGAAATCAACGCCACGCGAATCGCCGCTTGACAAACAGAAGGGCGTCCGCGGCTCGCAATACACGTCGGTCGCTTTCGGCGCTCGCTGCAAGGAAGCCGGCGTTCGTCCATCGACAGGCTCGGTCGGCGACGCCTACGACAATGCGATGTGCGAGAGTTTCTTCGCCACCC
>Ga0210407_10001509_pt1 | contig 21652 bp, 15 predicted proteins | sample IncBWC27MmetaG_FD_150860 | JGI IMG/M metagenome (GOLD analysis project Ga0210407, IMG submission 150860) | Forest soil microbial communities from Barre Woods Harvard Forest LTER site, Petersham, Massachusetts, United States - Inc-BW-C-27-M | ecosystem: Environmental > Terrestrial > Soil >... | reverse complement strand
GCCCCAGCCGCGTCCGGCAGCTTCAAAAACTTCGGCGCGCCGGCATATTTGATCGGCGGTAACTTCAGCGTCCGCGTCCAGCGCAACGGCTGCGAATTCTTCGTGTGGAAAAAAGAGAGCCTCGAAGTCACGCCCGAGCGCCTCACCGAACTCGACACCTTCGCGGCGGAGCTGTCGCAGGCTCTGTTACCGCAGCTCTGAAACTCCCGGCCGTGAATCAGCGCGCGATCTTCCAGCATCAAAGTTCCCAGTGATGGAGTTGAATTCTCGGCCGTCCCATCGCACACTATTGCCATGAACGATTCCTACGACATTATCTGCATCGGCGCGGGCCCCACCGGCGTCGCCACCGCCATCGAGGCGAAAATCGAAGGCCTGCGCGCGCTGGTGATTGACAAGGGCTGCTTGTGCAACTCGCTGTTCCACTATCCCGTGAATATGGCTTTCTTCACCACCCCCGAGCGCATGGAGATCGGCTCGCTGCCGATGACGGTCGCCTCCGGCAAGCCCACGCGCGCCGAAGCGCTGAAATATTACCGCCGCGCCGTGGAGCATTACGCTCTGGAAGTGCGCCAATACGAGCGCGTCGAGCGCGTCACCGGCCACGACGGGGCATTTATAGTGCATACCGTGGACTCGCAAGGGCAGCCGCAGAAATATCACACGAAAAGAATCGTAGTCGCCACGGGATTCTACGATCATCCGAATTTTCTGGATGTGCGTGGTGAAAATCTACCGCACGTTTCGCACTACTTTACGGAGCCGCACCCTTACTGGAAACAGGACGTCGCGGTAATCGGAGGAGGGAACTCCGCCGCGGAAGCCGCGCTCGACCTCTTTCGCGCCGGCGCGCGCGTCACCATCATTCATCGCGGCGCGGAGATGGGCCGCACGCTGAAATACTGGGTGAAGCCAGATATCGAGAACCGCATTCGCGCCGGTGAAATCTGCGCGAAATTCCACGCGCAAGTCGTCGAGATCGAGCCGCAACAAGTGCTGATCAAAGACGGCAAAGGCGAGGAAAAAGTTCCCGCGATCCAGGTTTTCGCGCTCACCGGCTATCATCCCGATTTTGACTTCCTCGAAAAGCTGGGCATCCGCCTCGCCACCACCAATAAAAAGCCCGCCATCGATCCGGAAACCCTCGAAAGCAACATCCCTGGAATTTATCTGGCAGGCGTCGTGATCGGTGGCAACGACACTTCGCACATCTTCATCGAAAACGGCCGTTTCCACGGCCGGCAAATCATTGCGGCGATCACCGGCAAAGGAAAATTGCCCGACCAGGAACCCGTCGCGCCTCCGGGTGAATAACGCCGCAACTCTCGCACGGCTCACCCCACATCCCACGCAGTTCCTCTTGACGCATCGCCGCGGCGGGTGATACCACTACGGCAGTTAACCCGGCAGTTATGGCGTTCGACCGTCGCACCTGGGGAGGCCTCTGATGCGCATCGCCCTCGTAACTCTGGCTCTGGCTTGCGTCCTCTCGCCCGCGCGCGCGCAAACCGCCGATGTGACGCCCACGGACGAAAAAGCTCTGAAGACTTACAACAGCGCCGTGCAACTAATGAGCGAACACATGCAGGCCGCCGCGCTGGGGGAATTCAAGAAAGCGGACAAGCAGGACGGCGGGCGTTGCTACGCCTGCCAGAAACAGATGATCAGGCTCGGCGGCGAGTTCGACGACTGGAAAGCCGTCGAGCTTGCCGCGCAGGAAATGATCGCCGACGCAAAAGGCGACCGCGCCACTGCCCTCGCGCACTACGAATATGGCGTGATACTCGTCCGCGAGGCCATACAGAAGCATAAAGAGGAACTTTACAACCGCGCGCACGACGAATTCACCAAAGCGCTTGCGGCCTTTTCCGGATTTCCGGATGCGCTGTTTCAAGATGGTAAGGTGCTCGCGCAGCTACACCAGGACGACGCGGCCAAAGCGCGCTTCGAGGGATTTGCCAAGCTGGAGAAGCCGGACGACCCCAACCACCAGCGCGCGCTGCGTTACATCAGCAACGCCGAACTGGCGCGCGCGCGGATGGCGCCCGCTTTCACGGTGACCACGCTCGACGGCAAGCACATTTCCATGGACGACCTGCAAGGTAAAGTCGTGCTCCTGGATTTCTGGGCGACCTGGTGCGGCCCCTGTCGCGAGGCGCTGCCGCATCTGCGCAGCATCGCCAAAAAATTCGACGGCCAGCCGCTGTTGGTGTTAAGCGTAAGTCTGGACGCGAACGAGGCGCAGTGGAAGAAGTTCATCGCAGAAAACGGGATGACCTGGGCGCAATATCGCGACGGCGGATTTACTTCGCCGATCTCAAAGCTGTTCGGCGTCACCGCCATTCCGCACACTTTCACGATTGACGCCGAAGGCGTCCTGCAAGACGAACACATCGGCGACGCCTCCATAGAAGGCAAGCTCAAAAAGCTGCTGGCCCAAGCCCGCGAACTCCAGCCGCCAGCGCAGCCGGCGGAAACCGCCGCCGCGAAGTAAGCGCCGCGGCATACGCCTGCGTCGGCACGCAATCTTGCCTGTGCTGGTGCTTCTGACTTTGTGCATCGCGCTGCAGCGCGATGCATCCAGTGGCACGCCATGCCGCGCCCGTATCAAACGTAGCGCGACGCGCTTCGCATAGCGGCGCTGCGTCCAATTCCGCACCCTCGCCCGCGGCGAAAGCGCGGCACATGTAAAATCAAAGGCGTTGGTTCCGGTGGCCCAAAAGGCTCGGCCACCAGCCCTTCGTCGCTAGCGCTATCAAGTTTACTCAGGGGAATGAGGCGGCAACGTCACCTAATCAGCCAGACTCTCTGCCACTCGGGCATGTGAATATCTATCCTGAACGGAACCTAATTCCGCGCTTCCTGTCTTTGTCGTAGCGCTACGCTTACGCGGTCCCGCCCTTCCGTTTTGGATTGATAGAGCGACTGGTCTGCCATTCGCAGAATCTGCTCGGTCGTCGAACCATGCTCGGGAAACGCCGCAACTCCGATGGATAGCGTCACACTATCGAGAACCTGACCCAGGTGGCGCATGGAGATTTTACTCGCCTCGATGCGCAGTAGATTTGCGCGCTTGGCGGCGTCTTTCGCGGATGATTCAGGCAAGATGATCGCAAACTCTTCGCCGCCGTACCGGCAAATCACATCATCGCCGCGAAAATGGCGCTGGAACAACTCCCCCATGGTCCGCAGGATCAGATCTCCAGCAGCGTGGCCAAATGTATCGTTGAACCGTTTGAAATGGTCGAGATCAATAAAGATTACGGCCAGCGGCCGTTTTTTGCGTTTCGCTCGCTGTAATTCGCGATCCAGGGATTCTTGCATGAAGCGGCGATTGAACAATCCAGTCAGCGGATCGCGGATGGATTGATCGCGTAGGGTCTCGCGCAATCGCAAGCTCGCTAGTGAAAGTGCCACTTGGCCCGCCACAGTCGTTGCCAACCGTTGCTGCGATTCCCGAGAAGCGTCGGCACCAACTCTTGTTCGCGCTTGCTCCGCGTTTGGAAACTCCAGACAGAGGATACCTAGGGTGTCCCCTTGTCCCACCATGGGCACGCAAAGATGTGTTGCCTTCGCCTGGTCCTTTAAATGCGCGCATGAAATACCCCGGCTTGCATCACCACTCCAGTGTGGGTGTCCACGCCGAAGAGCCCAGCATATCTCGGGAGCAAAGACTGCCTCCGAGGAGTGCGACTCGCCCCAGGTTGCCACGCACTCCAGCGCATTGCGTGACGACTTGAATGCGTACAACATCCCGGAAATAGGGGCGGAAAACAGTTTTTTGGCCGACTGGGCAACCACTGAGTACGCTTCTTCCGTTGTTGCGCAGCATTGCAGCAAGTCGCCCATTTCGCTCAGCAGCGTCATCTGACTGGTCTGTAAGCGGAGCTCTTCCACCAATCGATTGAGCGATGCGGCATGCTCCTCGGCCTGTGCCGCCGCTCGGACTTGATCCGAGATGTCTTTATATATTGCGTACGCGCCACGCACTTCGCCATCTTTGAGTAAGGAGATGGCATTCAGCTCCACGTCAATCAGCTTTCCATCCTTGCGGAGGCGCCGCGTGGATACGTGGACGGGCTGTCCGGAAGCCAGTTGCGCCGTGAATTCCCCGGCGCGCACGGTGGCGCCGACCGGTGAAATAAACGAATCCAGCTCGTTTCCGATGAGATCTTTGCGGCCAAATTGAAACAAGCGTTCAAAAGCGTCGTTACAAAGTTCTACGCGTCCGTGTTTGTCGAGAACAACGATTCCCAGAGGGGTGTTTTCAATAAGCGAATTCAAGTAGTCGCTTTGCTCGCGAAGCTCCCCGGCCATGCGCTGCCGTTCGCTTACCGCCGATCCGACAAGCAAGCCGGTAAAGGAAACAACCAGCATCAGCATCCCGACTTTGGGCAATACCGCCGGATCCTGCGGAAACAGCCTTAGGGCCACGACGATGCCGAAATTCAGGGCAAGCAGACCGATGACCACGCGCTTGATTCCATGGCGCATGGCGATCCATATGATGGGGACGAAACTCAGGTAGAAAAGCTGCAGCCGGCCCAGTGGCTGTCCAAACATCACCCAGAGAAGGACCAAAATGCTTATTCCCTGTCCGACGGCCTCCGCGACCCGACCAAGTCTTATCCTCGGCAGTGTTTTTTCAGGAGAGGCGCCCGCCGTGACACTTTTGATGGGAGACGGCGACATTTTGCGCCGAACCCAAGGAATCACATGAATCAGCAGGAACGGTGCCACGGCCACTAACGCGATCGAATCACCGCTGAACCAACTGAATGCCGCGCTCCAGAACTGATTCCAGGGAATCGTGTGGTCCGCGACTAAGGATCCGACGCCAACCGCGGTAGCGAGGAATGCGGCAGTCAGCGTAACGAAGACATAGCGAACCACGTCACGGCGGTGATTCAAGCCCGTGTCAATTCGCAATGGGCCGCGCAGAGCGATTGCCGCCGCGGCATAAGTGCCCGCAGCAGCAATGGGAGCGACGGTTTCGCTCCATGACGACAGGGGCTGGTGATAAATCAACGCTCCAGATGTAGCATCCGCGAGGCAAACCAAGAGGGCATACCAAGGACTGACACCGAGCATCAGGGCAAGCGATAAACCGGTGGCCGGATACCACAGGGTGAATCCTAGCTGGGTCTCCATTAAAATGTCGGACCTGTTCAGCAGGACGTAAAGCGCGACAAAACAAACAGACAGCAAAGCACGACGAACCGTGACGGCTCTCCCAAACGCCGCCAGCTTCTGTCCGGTCCCGCTAAAGGTTCCCTCAGCTTGATCGGGTTTCTGATCAGATTCAGGTGGCATCTAATGTGCCGAAGTCCACAAAGCGCCGAAACGATGGGGCAAAGATCACCGCGATGATGAAATCTTATTATAGGGACGCTCCGCCCGGGGTTTATACCGGGCGGAAGTGTCATAGTTGATAACGGCGCGTCGTTGGACCTTGCTGCGGCTGGCCGACCCTTCCACATCAGCAAACAAAGGCAGGTGAATTTCCGGGTGCCTTCCTGCCACAGGCATGGTCCGCTCTTCACGTCTTTAGTTTCACGCGAAGCGTCGGGGGGGTTAGACGCTCAGCCATCAGCCAACACAGCAAAGTGCAACCCATCTTTTCTATCGTTTACCCGCGTCAGTATTTCTACGAATATCCAGCAGCCAACGATTGTGTTAGCGTGAGTCGGGGCGCTTTTCGGCGCTGCAGAGGACGCGACTTGATCGCTGAGGCACGGGCGAGAGGCTTGGCCGGCTGGGCGCGAGGACGTGCGCTTGGCGATGGTGCTTGCGGGCGCAGCGGCGCGCGATGCGCAATTCTAATCGGCTCCGCCGCGATTAGAAATCCGCGTATCCCGCTGAAACCGCACGCCATGTTTTTTTCTAATCGGTCGAAAATTGCAGGTTTGCGCACACCTTTTTCACACCTCTTGCGCTCCAAGAATCAAGATTCTCGAGGCGTGTATCACGCTGCGCGGTTCACTAATCACCAGTCACTACTCACCAATCAAGCAATTCTAATCGCTAGTGACGCAAATATTAAAAATCGACGCAAATGACTGAAAACAAACAGCGACCCATTCTAATCGCCGGTTTTTTTGACTGTTTGGCCTGCGCCTTCACAGCCGCTTCCGCGGTAATCCGTCACCGCTGCCTCACCCGGGTACACGATTCCCTCGATCGGCGAATTGGCCGCGCCAAGTGCTCACAAAATCTCATCGTTTGCATGGCTGGCGCGCGACTGATGTATGATCCGCGCGTCAGGAGGCCCGTTGAATCCTCGTCGTGCGCTTTTTCTCACCGGTTGCTGCGTTCTGATCACCGCACTGGCATCTTCACTTACCACCACACGCACGGTCGCCAAAGCCGCCGCAGCCACCCTGAAAACCCGCGCCGTAGTCCTCATCGTCCTCGATGGATTCCGCTGGCAGGAAGTCTTCGACGGCCCTGAACACGATCTAATGGACGCAAAACACGGTGGCGCGCAGGACGCAACGCAGCTACGCAAGGATTTCTGGCGTGACACTCCCGAAGCCGGTCGCGAAACGCTGATGCCGTTCCTCTGGACCGTCGTCGCCAAGCAAGGCCAGATTTACGGCAACCAACAGAAAGGCAGCGTCGCGCAAGTCACCAACGGCTTCAAGTTTTCCTATCCGGGTTACAACGAGATGGCCACCGGCTATCAAAATCCGCAAATTAACAGCAACCAATTCGGCCCCAATCCAAACGCGACGGTCTTTGAGTGGCTGAATAACCAACCGGGATTTCACAATCAGGTAGCGATCTTCGGCACGTGGGACACCTTCAACAACATCTTTCGCGCGAAACAAAGCGGCCTACTGGTGCGCGCAGGATGGACTCTGCCGTGGGCGGAGCAGCTAACGCCTCGCGAGCAATTACTTAAGAAGCTCTACGAAACAAGCACGCGCGTGGAAGACGACGACGCGCCAGATTCCTTCACCCATGAAGATCTGCTCGATTATCTCCAGAACCACAGTCCCCGCGCCCTCTTTGTCGGCTACGGCGAGACGGACGACTGGGCCCACGCCGGAAAATACGACCTGGTGCTGCAAGCCGCGCATGAAGACGATCAGCGCATCGCGGAACTGTGGAACACGATGCAAGCCAAACCCGAATATCACGGTCAGCTGACGTTCATCATCAGCTGCGACCACGGCCGCGGCAGCGGCCCGAAACTCTGGCGCGATCACGGCAAAAACATCGCCGGCGCCCAAAACATCTGGATCGCCGTGTTAGGGCCAGATACTCCCGCCACTGGCGAAATGACGAACGTCCCGCGCATAACCCAAAGCCAAATCGCCGCCACCATCGCGCAACTGCTAGGCCAGGATTACCGCACCGCCGTGCCGCAAGCAGCCGCACCCCTGCCGGTTCTGCCCAAGTAGAAGACGAGAATTGCGCAGCGGCAGCCGCCAGAATTCGAAGGACGATTTCGAATTCGCTCCTGGGCGAATGTCCGGTTACGGCGGTGCTCAGGCATGCGGATTACTTCTGGGTTGCCCGTCACTCGGGCGGTATCCGAACTGCCACAAGAACCACGATCAGCTGGCTTTAGGGCTAAGTCATTGCGGACTGCACAAGCATCGTTTCTGAACATCGCCAGCAGTAGCGCAAATCGGACGTGTCTCCTGTCCGGACGAAACAGCGATGCTGATCCTATGTTTACAACCTCTTACACGCCGTTCACAAGAACGTAATCGCGGCTTAACGTGCCAGGTTCAATGTCGCACGCGCATTTGATTGTGCAGTCTTATCGATAGGAGAATAAATGTCACTTAAAACACGTGTGTCGAATTCGCTGCACCTTTTGCGCAAGGGCCTGGTAATGCTGACGATCTTCCAAATCAGCCTCGGGGGAGCTTTGGCCTCCCCATTGCCGGCTCCAGATAAAGAGAAAACTTCCACTGAGACTCCCATTAAACATGTCATCGTCCTGATCGGGGAAAACCGCTCTTTCGATCATCTATTCGCGACCTACGTCTCGCCCAGCGGCGACTCAGTCAAGAACCTGCTCTCAGAGCACATCATCAACGCCGACGGCACCCCTGGTACACACTTCGGCAAGGCGGCGCAATTTCAAGCCATTGCACCATTCAAAACGACGTACTACGTCAGTCTCGATAACAGCGAAAAGGCTCCTTACACCACGCTGCCCGAGCCGAGCCTGAATTTTTCGCCCAGCCCCGTCACAGGCGAGCCGCCTCCATTTCCAGCCGCAGATCTCCCGTTCCTGGGGGGAATCGAGCCCTCGCTGGAACCGGGCGACCTCGTTCTGCTGACGACCGGGGCGTCCGGGGCGGAACAAACAGCTGAGTTTCTCAATCCCGTAACTGGCGAGATTCTGGATGCCGACACGCGAGTAGCGAATTTCGATCATCTGCCGAATGGGCCGTTCCCGCTCGCGGGGCCAAACCTTCCGTACGATTCCTACACGGGCGACTCCACGCACCGGCTCTACGAGATGTGGCAACAATCGGATTGCAACGTCAAGAACGCCACCCGGGAGAACCCCTCCGGTTGCCTGAACGACTTGTATCCGTTCGTCATCTCCAGTTATACCAGTGAACCGGATTCCTTCAGCTTTGTTACGCCCGGCCTGGTTGATGACAATGGCGAGGGAAACTCCATGGGGTTTTACAACATGCAGAAGGGAGATGTGCCGGTCCTGAAGGCACTGGCCGATGAATTTTCCATGAGCGACAATTTCCACCAGTCGGTCATGGGGGGCACAGGCGCCAACCACGTGATGCTCGGAACGGGCGATGCGATTTTCTGGAGCGACGGCAATGGAAATGCGACGATGCCGCCGGCGAGTGTAATCGCCAACCCAAATCCGTTGCCGGGCTCGAACAACCAATACACTGTGGACATCGGCTTCAACGGCGACTTTACGGAATGTGCGGATTCGACGCAGCCGGGCGTGGCCGCTGTCCGCGATTACCTCGCTACGCTGCCCTACGATCCCAAGCCGAACTGCAAAGCGAATCAGTTCTACATGATCAACAATCTGAATCCCGGCTTCCTGCCCGATGGCACGGTGGATACCGCCGGAATCGGATCGGCCCACTCGATTCCTCCGACGAACGTGCGCACGATCGGCGAGGCGCTCAATGAAAAGGGGATTTCTTGGGCCTACTACGGTGGGGCTTATAACGCTGCGGTGGAGCTCACGAAGATCAAGGAGGCGGGCGGGAGTACGATTGACCCGACCATCCTGATCGGCCAAGCCTACTGCAACATCTGCAACTTCGAGTCCTATGCGACTGCGATCATGGGCAACACGGCGCAGCGGACGGCGCACATCAAGGACACCATCGACTTCTTCAACGCGGTGGATAACAGCACGCTACCTTCCGTGTCGTTCGTGAAGCCCGACGGCCTGCTGGACGGGCATCCGGCCAGCTCGAAGGAAGACCTGTTCGAAGGCATGGTGAAGAAGATCATGGATCACCTTCAGGCGAACCCAGAACTATTCGCCTCCACGGCTCTGATGATCACCATGGATGAGGCCGGCGGCCTGTACGACACCGGTTACATCCAGCCGCTGGACTTCTTCGGCGACGGTCCGCGCATCCCGATGATCGTCATCTCCCCGTTTAGCAGAGGCGGCCACGTCAGTCACGTCTATTCCGATCACGTCTCGGTTCTGAAGTTCATCGAGCGCAACTGGAAATTGAAACCGCTGACCGAACGCAGCCGCGACAATTTCCCGAACCCAAAATCGTTTGACGACAACCCCTACGTACCGAAGAATTCGCCCGCGGTCGGCGACCTTTTCGACTTGTTCGATTTCGATCATGATCGCGGTCGCTAGGAATCGAAAGGCCTGTAAGGCTTTTCGCGCATTCTGACCAAAGCGGTTTTTCGGACTCGGTGCCGACCGTACCCACGGTGCGGTCGGCACCACTAGTTTCAATCGACCGTACTTGAACGTTTTTCGCCGTACGCCCGTTTCGAAAACATCCCGTAGAAGCCCATTCCGTCAGTTTCCGAAGATGCAGGTTTGGAGGAAGTGAATGTTCCCGAACCGATGCTGGAACGAAAATCGGCCAAGCTAACCCGACCATACTGGACGAGTGGCCGGAAATTCGGAAGTTTTACTCGCACCGCTCGGCGGCGGTCACCTGGGCGTGTCGTCGCGAAAGCGGAGAATTGCTTTCGGGCGATTCCGATCGACGTCTACGCGCGCACGTCATGGAACAGCCGACCTTGCACAACGGCGCCGCGATTGTGGACGCCGCTTCAAATTCAACGCCAAGGCTCTCGGCTGCGGCACGCAGCAGAAGACTCAATCACGCACAACAAATTCCAGCTCAACGCCGGCAACTTCGATCACATCGCCCGAAGCCAGCTTCGTCGGATGTGTGATAGGCGTGCCGTTAACGCTCGGCACTTTATCGGCCGGGCCGATGTAATACGAATTGTCTTCGCGGCGATTAATTTGCGCGGCGGCTTTCGGCTTGAACCAACCTTTCAACTTCACAGTGGCCATCGCGGATTTTCCGACAACGGTGAGCTTGTCCGTCAGCGTGTATTCGCGCCGGTCGGTGCTGCCGTTACGCACCACGAGCGTGGGCAATTTCAGACGGCCGGGCGCGGGCTGCGCGCTTTCGCCCACTGCGGCCACCTGGCGCAGAAACTCGCGGCGATCTTTCGTGTCAAGCATCACCGTTTCGTTGATTTTGGGCACGGCGGGTTTCGCCGCCACGTTGTCCAGCGAAGTGGCACGTACTTCCACTGAATCCGTCACCACGATGGTGTGCTTGCCGATGCCGACCGAATCGCCTGGCTTCAGCATCACCATTTTCACGCGCTGCCCGTTAACGAACGTGCCATTCAAGCTGCCGAAATCCTGCAGCATCAGCCGCCCATCCTCGTGAAACACACGCGCGTGATAGCTGGAGATCGCCGGATTATCAATGACGATGCCGTTGTCCGGCGAGCGCCCGATACTCACCTCCTGCTGCCCCACCGCCACTTCCTTCAATATGGAACTTTCGAATTTCAAAACCAGCTTGGACATGAGAACGCCCTCCCTGTCACGATGGATCCTCGGATGCCTTAAACCATCGGCCGATCTTGCTTATCGCGCCGTTCTGCTTCGGCGCGTGACGCAAGACAATCGCGGTAATGTTGTCGCCGCCGCCTGCGTGATTCGCCTGCTCCACCAGAGAATCGGCGGCCTGCTGCGCACCGGTGGCTTCCTGCAATATTCCGGCAATCTGCGGCTCGGAAAGCTCGCGAAACAATCCGTCGGAACAGAGCAAATAAGCATCGCCGTCGCGCAAAAGTTCTTCGGTAACTTCCACGTCCACGTTCTGTTCGACGCCCAGCGCGCGCGTCAGCACATTCTGCATGCGGCTACGCCCGGCTTGCTCCGACGTGATGATTCCGCGGCGTACCTGCTCGGCCACGAATGAATGATCTTCGGTGAGCTGATTCAGCTGCTCGTCACGAAATAAATAAGCCCGGCTGTCGCCCACGTGAGCGATGCAGGCGCGATCTTCGAGAAAGCGCACGGCCACAATCGTCGCGCCCATCCCGCCCTTGCCGCCCAAATCCTGCGCGGCGTGAAAAATTTCCTGATTGGCCAGGCGTATGGCGCTCGCAAGGCGATTCGACGCGTCTCCCACGCCATCAATGCGCTTACCGAAAACCGCCAGCGTCGTATCGGCCTGTGCGTCGCGGCAATGCGCCAGCACGGCTTCGGTCGCCAATCGGCTGGCGCGCTCGCCGGATTCGAGGCCACCCATGCCATCGGACAGCACGAACAAGTTCAACTCCGGTGCGAGCCGGAAGCTGTCTTCATTGTTCTCGCGAACACGCCCTGTATCGCTGCGCGCGCCAACTTCCATCGCACTTCCTCTGCGCTCCATTGCCAATCGAGTGTCGCCCTCGCGAATTTTTGCTCGCTCCAAGAATCTGCGGCCCACGAACGCGAGCAATCAAATCTGTGTTTATTCTTTTTGTTTCGAGCCGCCCATGGGATTGCTGGTCTGGTGCACGTTCGAGAAACCCTTGGCTTCGAGCCGTTCGGTCACCGCACCGACGCGCTTCGCGTCAATCGGCCCGCAAAAAACCGCATAGAAGTTTGCAGCACCAAAAGATCGCGGCACGATGGCCGCGGGCAATTGCATGCCTTCGATCTTCTTGGCAGCAGATTGGGCCTTATCTTCGCGCTCGAATCGCCCCACCCATAGGTACATGGAGTTGGTGATTACGGAATTCGTGCCCGGCCCCTTCGCGGAGTACGGCGTCGCTGCGTGATAGTTCTTGCGTACCGGGCCGGTCTCCATGCGCGGGAACACATCCGGCACAGCGGGCTTGGCGGGTTCCGGCGCGGGAGCCTTAGTGTGCGCAACGGGTTTCGCCACCGGCGCTTTGGGTTCCGCCAAATCTGGCTCGACCGGAGGAGGCGCGGGATGCTCGTAAGCAAATTCCGGCGGCTTCGGCGGCGCGGCTGAATCTGGCGGAGAAATCCGGTTCGCGGCTTGGACCACTCCCAGCCAATGCAATCCGCCAAGCGCTCCAACGACGAGCAACGCGCCGAGCAAGATCCATACGAAGGGCGATGTGCCGCGTGGCGCAGGGCGCGGAACGGCAGGAGCAGCGGCGGCAGCGCGCGGAATCCTCGTGGAGGAGTGAGTCAAATCCGTCGTCGCCGTGCTGCCGAGCATCCGCGGAGGCGGCATCACGGGCGCCACCGAACGCAGATTTGATTCCAGATCGGCGATGGACTGAAAACGCTTGGCCGGATCTTTTTCGAGGCACTTCAAAATTGCGCGTTCGGTTGCCACCGGAATGTTCGGCTCAATCTCGTGCGGCGGTGGAGGATCTTCGCGCATCTGCTTCAGCGCAACGGCAATCGAATTATCCGCGGCAAACGCCGGAGCGCCGCTAAACATCTCGTACAGCATCAGCCCCAGCGAATAAATATCCGTGCGGTAATCCACCGGTTCGCCCGCCACTTGTTCCGGAGCCATATATGCCGGCGTGCCGACGATCGAACCCGTCAGGCGCGTGCCTGCTTCCATCGAACGCGCAATGCCGAAATCCATGATCTTCACGTTGCCTTGTCCGTCAATCATCACGTTTTCCGGCTTCAAATCGCGATGAACGATTCCCTGCGCGTGCGCTTCCTTCAACCCCGAGCAAATTTGCAGCGCCAGGTCCGTCGCTTTACGCTGCGGCAGGCCGCCAAAACGGTTCAGCACCGACCGCAAGCTTTCGCCTTCCACAAACTCCATCGAGGTATAGGCGATTCCGCCCACGCGATTGAATTCATGCAAGCGGCAAACATTTTTGTGCGTGATTTTCCGCGCGAATAGCAGTTCGTTCTTGAAACGCTCCATCATGGCCTGATCGGAAGCAATTTCGGGCTTCAAGAGCTTCAAGGCAATCGTCTCGCCGGTCTCGCGGTCACGCGCTTTATAAACGTTGCCCATGCTCCCGTGGCCAGCCTCGCCCAATATCTCGTAACGTACCCCGAGCGCCGCAAGCGCCGCCGGGCTCAGTGATGGACCCGCAGCGGTCGACGAGGAAGCGTCATCGGCAAGCACCGCCGTAGCATCCGGCACGTCGCTCAACAGGATCGTGTCCCGATGACCGGACGTATCAGCCGGGCGTCCCGGTTTGGGACCGCCCCGTTTCGGAGAGCCCGATTTTGGAATAATTGGCTCAGTCATATCTGCACCATATAGAGTAAGAGAGAACCGCGTCGTGCGGTGCGCGACGAAGGGCAGGTGTAGGGAAAGAGTATCGGGTCGGGCGAGGTCGGGAAACCCACAAATAGCTGTAGTTTCACCGCATAAGTCGCGGCATACGCCACGCCCAGCCGCAACAGCAAAAAAGTACAGCTAATCGTTTGAGAACAGCCGCGCACTCCGTGCCGCCGCCGTGCTCGGCATGACTCATACTGTATAAGACCAGGCGACGTGCGGGCCCCTTCCCGGACGGCTGGGGAGGAATTGGCATGGTAGATCCAAACGTTGCGCCCGCCGCCGCACCTGCTGCGCCGGCATCCGAGCAGACTGGCACGGCACCCACCGCTAACATCATTGCGTCCATGCTGCAGGCCGCGCCGAAGACCAGCGACCTGATATTTTCTCCGGGCCGCGCCCCGCAAGTAGAACTCCACGGGCAGCTCATGCAACTGAAAATCAAAGGCGTCGGTGTGCTCAGTGCGGAAGACACCGCGCGCATCGCCGCGGACCTGATTGGACGAAATTCATCCGCCGTGGAAAAGCTGAAGGAAGAAGGTTCCTGCGACATTTCCTACAGCGTCGCGAAACTCTCGCGCTTCCGCGTGAACATCTTCACGCAGCGCGGCAGCTGCGCCATCGTCATGCGCGTGATTCCCAGCGCCGTGCCGGATTTCAAGACGCTGCATCTTCCCGAGCAATTGGGCGACGCAGCGCAAGTGCGCCCGGGAATTGTGCTGGTCACTGGACCGACGGGCAGCGGAAAATCTTCAACGCTGGCGGCGTTCGTCAACAAGATCAACGAGGAAAAGGCCTGCCACGTCATCACCATCGAAGACCCCATCGAATTTCTCCACCAGCACAAGCGCGCCACCATTCATCAGCGCGAGCTTTACAGCGACACGCCCAGTTTCGCGCTGGCCCTGCGCGCTGCGTTGCGCCAAGCGCCAAAATTAATACTGGTGGGCGAAATGCGCGACAAAGAAACCATCGAAGTGGCGCTGGAAGCTGCGGAAACCGGACACATGGTCTATTCCACGCTGCACACGATTGACGCCTCGAAGACCATCGAACGCATCGTCGGCGTATTTCCGTCTTCCGACCAGCCCGCGATCCGCAATCGCCTGTCGAAATCGTTCCGCTATATTATTTCGCAGCGCTTGATTCCGAAGCCCGACGGCGCCGGGCGCGTCGCGGCGTTCGAGATTCTGAAATCCACGCTGCGCACGCGCGAATACGTGCAAAAAGGCGAAACGGAAGGTAAATCGCTGCTCGATGCCATGCGCGACGGCGCAGGCGAAGGCATGCAGTGCTTCGACATCGAAATCGAAAAGCTCATCCGCGCGAAAGTGCTGGATATTGACACCGGCCTCGCCTATTCCACGAATGAAGGAAATTTGCGGTTGCTGCTAGCCGATATGTTGGAAGGCCGGCAGGACGAAATACCCTCGGGATCCCCGAGCGCAGAGGAAAAAATCGCGGCGAAAGTGATGGAAGAGATGATCGAACGATAGTTTGAAACCGACTGTGCACGCGCCAGTGGTCTGCGCCGAAAAATCACGTTAGTATTCTTAACGATGCCCACGACAAACCCGAATCCTCGTGAAATAATTGGTGAACTCAACGCCCTCGCCGCCAGCGCGAAATCCGCGCGGGATCTGATGGAAGGCATCACCAAACTCCTGCACCAGAAAATGCTCCGTTACAACTGGGTGGGTTTCTACATGCTCGAAAAAGACGGTGCGCAGGACATTCTGGTTCTCGGCCCCTTTCGCGGCACCATGACCCCGCACACGCGCATTCCCCTGAATCAAGGCATTTGCGGTGCCGCAGCGTCCACCGGCAAGACTATCGTGATTGACGACGTCAGCGCCGACGCGCGATACCTCGCCTGTTCCCTCGAAACCAAATCTGAAATCGTGGTCCCCGTCTTCGTTGAAAAAAAAGTTGTCGGCGAGCTCGATATTGACAGCCACTTCCTCGCCGCCTTCAGAGCCGAAGACCGCACCATCTGCGAACACGCCGCCGCAGTCCTGGGCCGCTGGCTGGAAAAGCATCCCTGAGGTGGCACAGCCACTCTACGAGTGGATTTGCCACATCGAAGATTTGGCGTTCCCGCGCGCAACTGCATTTCAATTGGATCGCGAAGAGGTCGCAAGAGACGCGTCAGAGACGTACGGTTCCAGCGCATTGGTGGGGAACTCAACCAGGAATGTGGCGCCGCCCTCGGGGCGATTGAAGCACTCGATGCGACCGCCGTGCTCCTGGACGATTCCGTAGCAGATGCTCAGGCCCAGGCCCGTGCCTTTACCGACGGGCTTGGTGGTGAAGAACGGGTCGAATACGTGCTGGGGCGATTTGATGCCTGGTCCGCTGTCGGAGAATTCGATGAAGAGCCTGCCGTCGGCGTGCGAGGTGCGAATCACGAGTTTGCCGCCGCCGACTTCCTCCAGCGCGTCCACCGCATTGCTGATCAAGTTGAAGAAAACTTGCAGCACTTGATTGGAGTCGCCGAAAATGCGCGGCAGATCCTCGTCAACGTCGGTCTGAACGTCGATGTGTTTGCCGCGCAGGTCGAGGTTGCTCAGATGCAGCGCCGACGCAATCACCTGGTTCAAATCGAGCGCCAGCTTTTCCGTGGGCACGCGGCGGGCGAAACTCAGCAGGCTGGTAACCAGCGTCTTGATCCGGCGCGAAAGCGTGCGGATTTTTTCGGCGACGACGCGCTGGCGATCACCCAGTGTGGGATCGTCCACCAGTAGATCCGAGTAACCCAGAATTCCGGTGAGCGGATTATTAATTTCGTGCGCGGCGCCGGCGGCCAGCTGCCCCAACGAGACGAGTTTCTCGGTCTGTACCATCTGCGCTTGAAAATGTTTCAGGTTGTCGAAGGACTCGCGCGACTCGTCCAGCAAACGGATGCGATCATGGTCCACCAGACGTTGCCGCAAAGCGATCAGCAGCGCTACCACCACCAGCGTGACCTGCGTGACGCCGATGCGGAACGTGCGCACCTCCGCCGAGTGTCGTGCGGTCCACAGACACCACAGAGCCATCAACGGAATCGAAAACACGGCGGTCATAGCAAGCAGTGCGGCCCATTTCTTGGAACGGTCATTGCGCGAAGAAGCCGCTTCGCGCGGCGGCTTCAGCCGGTAAGCCATTATTCCGGCGGTGCCGAACCACACGAAGGAAGCCACCAACGGCAAATCGAAAGGGCTGCCGGTGTAGTAGTCCATGCGATCAATGGCGCGGTTGGTGATGTAAGAACCGGCAGCGTAGAGCAGGGAAGCGCTGAAAAGATGCGCATAGACTTCCTTCCAGGTGCCACGGGCCCTGGTCATGAGCACCGCAAAGCCCACGGTGAGCACCAAATTTTCAATCGCAGCCAGATGATCGTAGCTCCAACCGTACACCGGCACGTTCGGCGCGATGTATTGCCAAGGGATCACGACAAAGAGATACAGATAAACCCACCAGACCAGCAGCAGGGAGAAATCCAGGTAGCCGATGTGCACGTTCAGATCATCGCGCTTGTCATGCGGCTTCAGAGCGAGGGCGCCGATCATGGGCACGGGATGCAGGAAGAGAATTACGTCCCCGATGAAAGGATTGGGAACGCTTTGCCGCAGGTCCACTTCAAAATACGTCCAGAGGCACTGGCCTGCGAGCCAGGCGAAACAACCGAGGCTCAATAGTATCCAGAAGACGCGTGTGCGCTTCTCCGGGGTGCCCCAGTTCAAGACCAGCCCGCCGCAGGCAAACATGGCGGTCAGGCACTGCATGATGTCGCCGAAGGCGGTGAGGCCACGGCCGTTCGGAACTGTAAGAGCGGCAATGGAATAGCTGCCGACCAGCAGCACCCACGCGGCTGCGAGCACCCAGCCCGTCGGCGACATTTGCCGCAGGCCTCTCTCCAGCGTTTTGTGCAGCGGTATCGTGGCGCTCATGGTACCTGGCGGACTGGTGCGACCTGGACTAAGGATACGGTCTCCCGGCCCGGCGATCGAAAACGTTTCGGAGTGGCGTGCTGTTGCGTGCAATAGTTACGATTTGCGAACAGGGCGCACGGGGAAGGTGCGGAAAATACGCTTGGTTGCTAGGCGATACGCGTTGGATTAGTGCGCAAGCTGCGGGGTGATTCGAGACAAGAGAAAAACGGCAGCGGCTGCCCGGTCCCGCTCTGCGGGACCGGGCGCTACAAATTCAAATGCAACTTCAAAGGCGCACAGCTGAAGCTGGCCGCTACAACCTCAAAGACAAACAGGCGTCGCCGCGTCGCGGCTCCGTAACGCTTACTGCGGCTGGCTGAGTTGGCCGGCTTCGCGCTCGGCCAGGATTTTGCGAGCGTTTTGGTAGAGCGCCTTGGCTTGGGGGATCAGCTCGATGGCTTTTTCGAGTTGGACGTCGTCCTGCAGTTCCACTTTATAGCCGTCGTTCAAGCCGAAATAGGAAGTGAAGACCTCGCGCTTGATCTGCCACTTCAGCCAGTTGACGTTGGCCTGAATATCGGTGTCTGTGTATTTGATTTTCTGCTTGTCCAGGTATTTTCGGAACTCCGCGACAACCGCGTCGTTGACGACGAAATCCTTGGTGATATCGGGTTTTTCGCCCAGATAGAAGCGGATGAAATCTCCAACGCCCTGCTGCTGCGAGTAAAACACGCCGCGGCGGTAGAGCATCTGCTGGAAATCGTCTGGCTTCGGGGCCGCGATAATGTCGTCCGGAGTGATGCCGCCGCCACCGAACACCTGGCGCCCGCTATCGGTGAGCTTCACTTCGGGCTTGGTGGGCGGTTGCGGATTGTAGTGATAATCGTAGAGCGAGACGTTCTTGTAATCGCGCTGGATCAGGCGGCCGCTCGGCGTGTAGTAACGCGCGGTGGTGAGCAGCAGCGCGGTGTCTTCGGTGAGCGGAAATTGCGTTTGGACCAGACCCTTGCCGAAGCTGACCTCGCCGACAATCAGGCCGCGATCATGATCCTGTATCGCACCGGAAACAATTTCCGATGCGGAAGCGCTTTGGCCGTTGATCAGCACAATCACCGGAACTTCGATGCCCTGATTTCCGCGCACGGCGTAATAGCGGCGCTCCTGCGAGGCGCGGCCGCGATGCGATACGACAATTTCGTTCTTGTCGAGGAACATGTCCGCCATGCCGACGGCTTGGTTCAGCAAGCCGCCGCCGTTATTGCGCAGGTCAATAATCAGGCCATCGAGCTTGGAAACATCGAGCTGCCGCAGGGCCTCGTTTAGATCGCTGTCGGTCGTCTCGTTGAAAGTAGAAACGCGCACGTAACCGATGCCCGGCTTCACCATGGTGAAATATTCCACGCCGGGGCGGGGAATTTCGTCGCGTGTGACGGTCACTTCGATGGGTTTTTCCCAGCCTTCGCGGCCGAGGGAAATATGCACGACGGTTCCCTTGGAGCCCTTCAGCATGTCTGCAACTTCAGTGGTGGTGAGGCCGTCGCAGGATTTTCCGTCGACCTTCTGGATGACGTCCCCCGGACGAATCCCAGCCTTGTATGCCGGTGAGCCAACGAACGGTGCCAGAACGACGGTCTGGTTCTCACGCTGCTGCACGGTCATACCGACGCCGTAGTATTTTCCCTGCTGTTCTTCTTTGAAGAGGGCGTACTGCTTGGGATCGAAGAAATTCGAGTGCGGATCGAGCACGCGCAACATGCCGGGGATCGCGCCGTCGTAGATCACCTTGTCGGTGTCCACCGGCTCAGCGTAATTGCGCTCCACCACGGAAAGGACGTGCGTGAAGCTCTTTACCGAGTCCTGCATGTCGTTCTGTCCGGCGGCTGTGGCGCGCACCGACGGCCCGTAGAGGCCGCCCAGTACCGCGGAAATACCCAGTACCACTACCAGGACAACGACACCGCGCCTTGATGACCCCGTCGATTCCATGCGTCCTCGCTTAAGCCCCAGCAACCAAGTATAGCATACCACTTTGGGGCAGTTTGACAGGTCTGTGCCCCTCTTCTATGATTCAAAAACGGCGCGGGAGATGCAGGCGAAATGCGCATCCTCCGTCGTTTTGCGGTCGAAGACCCATGTTCAGCGTCCCACACCTGATTATCATTTTCGCCGTGGCTCTAATGGTGTTCGGCCCGGAGAAATTGCCGGAGCTTGCGCGCACCCTGGGCAAGGTGATGAGTGAATTTCGTCGCGCCACGGGCGACCTTCGTTCGACGTTCGAAGGGCACATGCGCGATTTGGAGCGCGAAGCCGAATTGCGTCGTGTGGGTGAAGCGCAGCCGGCGGGCCAACCGGGCCAGACTATTGGAGGCGGTGCGTCCGCTTCGGCGCTGCCTGTCTCGACGCCCGAGGCGTCGTCATCAGAGGGGGCGCCGTCGCAAGATGCGCTGCCGCCGGCACCCGGAACGGTCGCAACCGAGCCGCCGAATTCTTTTGTGGCGCGAGAATTGGCCGAACCGAAGCAACTGCAACTCGAAACTCACTCGATAACCCAGAGTGTCCAACCCGAGCTAACTGCTGCTGCTGACGTTCCTGCGGCTGAAACAGATCCCGAGAAAGCGAGCGATGGTCGAGCCCGTCCAGCCTGAGCCCGCCACCGCGCCGCCCGCCGAAGAAGACGCCGGCGGACGCATGTCGTTTTTCGAGCACTTGCTCGATCTGCGCAAACGCCTGATTTATTCCGCCGCGGCGATCGCGGTCGGCGCGGGGATCGGGCTGCTGGTCTCCAAACATTTCATTGTGATTCTGGTGAAGCCGATGCAGGATGCGCTGCGGTCGGCGCATTTTGACGACAAGCTATACTTCACCAGTCCCGCCGGATACCTCACGCTGGTCATCAACATCGGTTTGTATCTCGGCGTCGTGCTGGCGATGCCGTTCGTGCTGTACCAGGTGTGGCTGTTCGTCGCGCCCGGGCTTTACAAACACGAGCGGCGCGCTGTGTCGGGATTCATCGTGTCTTCGATGATTTTGTTTCTTTGCGGCATCGCGTTTGGCTATTTCATCATGCTGCCGCGCACGTTGGGGTTCCTGATGGGCTTCGCGACGGATTCACCGGTGAAGCCGCTGATCAATTACAACGAATATTTCGAGCTGATCCTGATTATTCTGGTGGGGCTTGGGGTGATTTTCGAATTGCCGGTGCTGATTTTCATTTTGTCGCTATTCGGGATCGTGACGCCGAAATTCCTGCTGAAGAATTTTCGCTATGCGATGCTGATTATCACCATCGTGGCCGCGATTGTGACGCCCACACCGGACGCTACGACCATGCTGGTATTTATGGCGCCGATGGTGGTGCTGTATTTTGTGGGAGTGCTGGTATCGTACGTTGTGCTGCGGAAAAAAGAGACGCAGACTGTGGCGAGCGGGGAGGCGCGATAGCGTGAGTACAAGCCATCTGACAGAGAGGCAGCCACGACCGAGAAACGCGGCTTCAGGGGCTAAAGCCCGCTCTTTAAGCGAGCTGACGGCGGGGCTGAAGCCCCGCCCTTCCGGCTGGCCCATTTACGAGACCGCGCCGAGATTGTGGAGCAAAATTTGGCTGGCGTCAGCGGTTGTGGTGCTGTCGGGCGTGGTGGCTTGTGGCGCGTCCAATGCGCCTTCGTCCGCGTCTTCCGGTTCTTCGAATTCCTCTGCGCCAGACGCATCGTCAGCCGGCCAGTCTGCGGGAGCGCCGAAATTAGCGGAAGTCGCGCCGCCTGCCGAGCAGACCGGCGGGTTCGACGGCGCGAAGGCGTACGAGCACGTGGCGAAACTGGTGAGCTTCGGCCCACGACCACCTGCTTCCGACGGAATTCATCGCTCGCAGGAATACATCATCGCGCAACTGAAAGCCGACGGCTGCGAAGTGGATCAGGACGACTTCCACGCTTCCACGCCTAAGGGCGATATCGCGATGAAAAACATCATCGCCAAAGTTCCCGGCACCGGGCAGGGAAT
>Ga0210407_10001508_pt1 | contig 21667 bp, 15 predicted proteins | sample IncBWC27MmetaG_FD_150860 | JGI IMG/M metagenome (GOLD analysis project Ga0210407, IMG submission 150860) | Forest soil microbial communities from Barre Woods Harvard Forest LTER site, Petersham, Massachusetts, United States - Inc-BW-C-27-M | ecosystem: Environmental > Terrestrial > Soil >... | reverse complement strand
GCCGTCTGCGCGTGGAAACGCAGCATCCACGATTTTGGACTCCGCGCCTTAAAACGCTCGCGCATGATCTTCGCCCACATCCGCCGCGCGGCCCGAAACTTCGCAACCTCCTCCAGAAAATTGTTGTGGGCGTTGAAGAAGAAGGACAGCCGCGGCGCGAACAGATCCACATCAAGGCCCGCCCGAATCGCCGCTTCCACATAGGCGATGCCGTTGCCAAGCGTAAAGGCGACTTCCTGCACCGCCGTCGATCCCGCCTCGCGCATGTGATAGCCCGAGATCGAAATCGTGTTCCACTCCGGCAGGTTCTCATTCGCCCAGGCAAAAACGTCAGTGATGATGCGCATCGCCTGCTGCGGCGGATAGATATAGGTTCCGCGCGCAATGTACTCCTTGAGTACATCGTTCTGCACGGTGCCCGAAAGCTTGCGAATATCTTTATTCCTACCCTGCCGCCGCGCCACGGCCACGTATAGCGCGAGCAGAATCGAAGCCGTCGCATTGATGGTCATCGAGGTTGAAATTGCGGTCAGATCGATGCCATCGAACAGTCGCTGCATGTCTTCGATCGAATCAATAGCCACGCCGACTTTGCCGACTTCTCCGGCAGCCAGTGGATTGTCCGAATCGAGCCCGATCTGCGTCGGCAAATCAAAGGCCACAGACAGCCCGGTCGTCCCATGCGCCAGCAGATACTTGTAGCGTTTGTTGGACTCGTCGGCGTCGCCCATGCCCGCGTACTGGCGCATCGTCCAGAGGCGGCCGCGATACATCGTGGCTTGCACGCCGCGCGTGTAGGGAAACTCCCCCGGATAGCCGGCGTCGCGTTCGTAGTTCCAGTCCCGCGCTGCGAGATCGGCGGGTGTGTAGAGGGGGCGTATAGGGATATGAGAAGACGTTTCTTCGATCGGGAGAAGGGCTTCCCGCTTCAGTGAAGAGTCGGGAGTCTTGACGTCCGTCATGTTCCGCTGCCCTTCTTCTTCCGAACTTCTCGTTCCCAACTTCTCGTTCCGAACTTCTCGGCGTCTCTGCGGTGTCAGGTTTAGCTCGCGGCCCGGAGCTAGCAGCCCGTAGCTCCTAGCCCTTAGCTCTTTTCTTGACTCGCCAGAACGAGCTTACCCCGAACCAGATGAACGAAACCGTGAAGCACACCGCCAGCACCAGCCGTCCCGGTCCAGCCGCGTGGCCAGACTGGTACTTCCCGTACTCGCGCATGCCGGCCAGCGCCCCGATTCCGGCAATTGCCAGGAAGGTGAATCCAGTCACTTCCAGCCAGAGCTGATGCAGCACCCGCCCGAAAGAGCGCGCCGTTGCGCGGAGACCGGCCAGAAGCGCCTGGCCCGTCCGGCTGCGCTTCACCATATTGGCGGCTACGTTCGCGGCTGCGCGGCAAGTTAGCTTGATTTTTCTCATCGTTCGGCCGGCAGTCGTCAGCCGGTCGATCGGTCGGTCGATCATCAGTCGATTTTAGCAGCGGTCAGGCGTACAATGACGGTTGGGCGTCGTCACAATCGCTTGTGATGTCCCCCATCAGCGGCGTCCGTTTCCAGGGGGACTCGTGGATCAGCAACTGAAGCAGCTCATGAAAGAACTCGGAGAAGCGATCAACGAGTCGCTGTCCGATTCCGAATCGATCGCCGAAGTCGTTGCCCGTATCAAGGAAGGCGGCTACGACATTTTCCTCGTTCTCGAAGCCACCATCGGCGTCAGCAAGCAAGGCGAACGCACCACCGACAAGGAATCCCTGGTCTCCACCCTCAGCACTAACACCGATCTCAAGATCAGCGATCAGGACCTGAAATTTCTCAAGTCGCTGCGCATCAAGATCGACGACGCAGACGACGAGTAGCTTATGTCCGCGTAAATTCGCGATATCCCTTCTGTTGTCATCCTCAGAATGGCGGTAGTGGGCTACTTTGAAGTCCCGGATAAACCCACGCATACCAGGAACGCCATAATCGCAGTCGCGGACACCAAGACGAGAAATGCGAAAGTCCCTATAGCCATGCCAATCCAGTAGCTGATCGGTTCCTTGTCGCGGCGAGAGGTGCGGCCTTTGATTGTAAGGACACCGCTGCGAAATGATTCGTAATAACCGTTCCCAAGGAGGAAGGCGACCGTCGCACAAAAAAAGAGTATGAAGAGTTCACGCGCCACTTAGATCAGGATTCTAGCGTTCACGCCGCTCTTTCCGCCCTCCGCTGTTCGTAGGCTTGCCAGAGGGCTACCAAATCTTCGACACTCCACAGTCGATCTGTCGCACCAGCGGCCATGGCTCGACTCATGCGAAGTGTACGATGGATTTTTATAAAGTTGTAGACGAAATAATTCCGGGCGGTCGCAGCGGCATAATTCTCCAGCTTGCGGCTGAAACCATTCGACCGGCGAGTATAGCGCCGCATGTTTGTGCGAACCGTCCAATTTTGGCGTTCCACAAATGACGTGGAAACGTGTTTGGGGTCAGGCCTACCTTACTTCTTTCATCTCACAGTTTCGGTTTCGGCCTGCCTGCGTTGTGCTACGATTTTGCCCGCCATGAAACGCTATTTCTTCGCCCTTCCGCTCTTCGCCTCGCTGCTCTTTGCTTCGTCACTTTGGGCCCAAGCCGTTCCCACCTTCGTCGGAGTGCGCACGTTTCTAGGCGCTCCGTACGTCACCAACCTCGAAAAGCTCGACGCCGACTTCGCCATCCTCGGCGTACCGTTCGACGAGGGTACCTGGGGACAGCCCGGCGAACGTTACGGCCCGCGCGACATGCGCGAAGCCTCGCAGGAATATAACCACGATCTGACCGAAGGCTTCTATTACATCGACGGCGACCGAACCGTGCTCAAAGGCAAGCGCTGGGCCGATGTCGGCGATATTGCCATCATGCCCACCGTTCCCGCGCAGACGAACGATAAGGTCACGGCCGCGGTAAAGACCATCCTCGCCCACAAAGCGTTTCCCATTGTCATTGGCGGCGATCACAGCATCACTTATCCGTCGCTGCGCGCCTTCGATCAGCCTCTTACCCTCATCCACATTGACGCGCACCTCGACACCTGGAACGGCGCACCGGGCAACCTCGATCACGCGTCGTGGGTTCTGCGCGCCGCTCAACTGCCGCATGTAACCAAAATCATCCAGATCGGCATGCGCGGCCTGGCCAACGATCCCGAGGCCGTGGGCAACGCCCGCAAGCTGCACACGCAAGTCATCACGGCCGAGGAATTGCACCGCCGCGGAGTCGCCTGGGTCCTTTCCCAAATTGCCACCACTGGAAATATTTACGTCACCTTCGACGTCGACTCCATGGATCCCACGCTCGCCCCCGGCACCGGAACGCTTGAACCGGGCGGCCTCAACTTTGCGGAGATTGACGACCTCATGATGGGCATTCCCGCCAAGGGAAGACTGGTTGGCCTCGACATCATGGAGGTCAACCCGCTACGCGATTCGAGCGGACGCACCGCGCAAACTGCCATCCGTTTGATGGTCGACATGCTCGGCGCCGCGTTCCATTGAGAAGCGTAACTTTATGAGGAGGTTCGCTTTCCGACGTCCTTTACCTCGGTGCTCGAAGTTGCTGAGGCTGCATGGCTTCGCTCGGCTGGACAGTCCGGGGAGCGGCTGTCCCTCTTTGTAACGTGTTGAGAGAACTGCACTCCCGGGAAAAATTTGCCGATTTTCCACAAAACTTGCCCTTCCCCAAATAGGAAAAACCTTGCAGGTGACCTCTTTTGGTCTGTTAGACTAAATTCTTTCCCAACTAAGTGGCCGCTTAGCAGCATCTTAAGGGTGTAGCGCCTTCGTCGAAAATGGCCTTCGGCGTGCACTTCGTAAATCGCAAGTGTCGTCGTTCGGCTAATCTCCCGCGGTCTTTAAGAATGCCGGTTCGTTGGGAGTGACCGCTTGTTTTTTGCAAGCGCTAAGAATACAGGAGCTATACGAGGTGCCGCATATGGATTCCCAGGCTTCACAGTTAACCCTAGGCCTTCTTCCCGAGCCTGGCACTCGTTGGGGAAGGTTCGTTCTCAGTTATGGTGTGCAGTCGCTGGTGGTGACGTTCATCGTGATTGTTGCCATCGCAAACCCCGATGTCCTCGATCTGCCGATCCACGACTACCACTTCGTCAGCCTGGTCAGCACGCCGCCGCCGATTCCACAGGCTCCGGCGCCGGTCAAGCACTTTCCTGCCCCGAAAAAAATTGTCGAGCCGGTAACGCCCCGTCCCGAAGCGATGCGCGTTCCTTCCGAATTGGTTCGGCCGAAAAAGGTGGTTCCTGACGAACAGGCGCCCAAGGTAACGCTGGCTGCCAAGAAAGAGCTTCTGGCGGATATGAAGCCGCTAATCCCCAGGCCGCCGGTCAAGACGAATGTGTTTTCCACAGGCAGTTCGGCTACGCCAACCATGGCGGCCGCGCCTGCGAAGGTACAAACAGGCGGCTTCGGCGACCCGAACGGCGTGCCCGCTCAGGATAATCATGGCCGTCCGATTACGATCGCGCAGGCGGGCTCGTTTAATATGCCCTCCGGCCCCGGATATGGCAACGGCACTGGCGGAGCCCATGGCGCGCGCGGCGTGATCGCGAGCACCGGTTTTGGCAGCGGCGTCGCTACCGGCAACAGTGTAGGCCCGGTTTCCGGCTCGCGCGGCGCGGTTCGCCAGGGCGGCTTCGGAGACGCCGACGTTGTAACCACTTCTCAGCCCAAGGCTAAGTCCGCTGAACCCGTCGTTAAGACCTTGCCGGCCGAGATCACATTCAAGCCCCGACCGGTTTACACTGATGAAGGACGGCAGCTTAAAATTGAGGGCGAGGTTCTGGTCGAGGTTGTCTTTTCAGCGACCGGGCAGATTCGCGTCGTGAAAGTGGTGCGCGGACTGGGTCACGGGCTGGATGAATCCGCGGTTCGCGCCGCCGAGAAAATTCAGTTCAAGCCCGCCCTGAGAGACGGCCGTCCCGCGGATTTCGAGGCGGTATTGCACATCGTGTTCCAACTCGCTTCATAAGGTGAAATGAAACCAACTAAAATGTTGCGCTCCCTCGTTGCACTCTTTGCGCTCGCCTTGGTCTGCTGCGCCCCGTCCTTTTTTGCCCAGACGACGCCTGCCCAGACTTCGCCGCAACCCCAGCTCTCGAACCGCGATGCCGCCACCCAACAGGCTAGCGCCGCCGCCAGCAGCTTCGACCAGGTTGTCGATCGAGCGGTGGAGCGCGAACATTTCTTCATGGCCCAGATGAAGCAACTGCATCCCCTGGTGGAAACTTATCTCCAAAATCTCAGGGAAGACAGAGACCTGAACGCTCCCGTCCCCGCCAGCGACGTGTACTTCCTTGGCCGATTGGATATGAGCGAGGGCACCGACGACCGCACTTTCACCTCGCCCACCACGGCCGGCCTCGGTAAACGCATGCTCGGCAAACTGAGCAACGTCTATACCATGAAGTTCCTACCCCTTGGCTTTGCCCAGATGGTGGTCCTCGATCAGGATTTTCAGCGCAGGTATTACGACTTCACTTTCGTCCGCCGCGAGTTCCTCGGCGAAATACGCTGCATCGTCATGGACGTTGCCCCCAAGAAAGACGCTGGCAAGGGTCGGTTCCTCGGCCGCATCTGGATCGAAGATCAGGACTACAACATCGTCCGCTTCAACGGCACTTACTATCCTCATCCGCGAGCCAGCTATTACCTGCACTTCGACAGTTGGCGCCAGAACCTCCGCCCCGGCGTCTGGCTGCCTTCGCTTATTTATTCCGAGGAGTCCGATCTCAAGTACCGCATTGGTCAGACGCTCCATTACAAGGCGCAGACGCGGCTCTGGGGCTACAACCTGAAAGATCTCCGCCGCAGCTCTGAGTTCACCGAGATCACCGTCGACGCTCCCCAGTCGGTCCAGGACCAGAGTCAGAAAGCCCAGGACGCTACCCCCATCGAAGCCCAGCGCGCCTGGGAACGTCAGGCTGAGATCAACGTGATTGACCGCCTGCAGCAGATCGGCCTGATCGCGCCCGAAGGCGAAATCGACAAGGTGCTCCAGACCGTCGTCAACAACATGATGGTCACCAATAACCTCGACATTCAGCCCGAGGTCAGGTGCCGCGTGCTCCTGACCACGCCGCTCGAGTCCTTCACCATTGGGCATACCATCGTCGTGAGCCGCGGCATGATTGACGTGCTTCCCGACGAAGCGGCCCTGGCCATGATTCTGACTCACGAACTGGCGCACATCGTGCTCGGCCATCACCTCAACACCAAGCTCGCCTTCAACGACCGCATGTTCTTTCCCGATGAGCGCACCTTCGAACGCATGGATTTCGCTCGCGATCGCAGCGAAGAAGAAGCCGCTGACAAGAAGGCCGTTGAACTGCTCAACAACTCGCCCTACAAAGACAAGCTCAACAACGCCGGCTTGTTCCTGAAAGCGGTCCAGGCCCGCGCTCCGCAACTGAAAAACCTCATCCGGGCGCACCTCGGCGACAGCCTCCTCAATGGCAACGCCACCAGAATGTCGTCTTTGATGACTTCGTCGCCGCAATTCGACCCGAAGAAGGTCGACCAGGTCGCGGCTTTACCGCTTGGGGGCCGGGTTAAGGTTGACCCGTGGAACAATCAACTCGAACTGATCAAGACCAAGCCCGTGGCCATCACCGCCGCAGCCGATAAGATGCCCTTCGAAGTCACGCCCTTCTTCCCGTTCCTCACCAGGCTCGGCACCGCTGGCCCAGAGAAAGCGGCTCCGGTCCCGGAGAAAACCGGGGCTGCTCCAACCGGACGGTAGGAATAGACAAGGGTTTCGAGGTTGCAAAGTTTCGTTGCAAAGTTTCAAGGGTCTGAAGCGCACGGGCTCACGCTCCTGGCAACCGCACCCAAGAGCCTTACCTTTGAAACTCTGAGACCTTGCCTTTTTGGAAGAGAACCAGCGGAAAAAATCAGGGGAAGCCCCCTGCCAGACGCAGCGGGGCTGGGTCGTCTGGTTAGTTCGCCATCTGGCTTCCGACTTGCGAAAACACGTTGTTGGCGTTGCCACCGATCAGTTTGACCGTGCCAATCACGATTACCAGGATTACTGCGAGCATCACCGCATATTCGGCGACGTCTTGACCACTTTCCTCAGTCCAAAGTTGACGGATGGTTTTAATCACTTGTTTGCCCCCAATCGACGACACGCCCAACCTTCATTCCTCGGGACAGTAGTTCGCCGTCTTGTCATTGTAAAATATCCCGAACCGCCCCTTCGCCCAATAGCACACCAGTGACCCGGAATGGCACTATCGTGCCACACGACTTAAGAAAGCCAGCCAACCTATTGATTACACAGCTTGATTAGACACTTTGATTAGACAATTGTTTTCAACGGAAGCCCCTGGTTCACCGCAAACAGCGCCAGTTCCAGACGGGTGGAAACCCCCAGCTTGTCGAAGATATTGCTGAGATGATGCTTCACCGTATCCTCGCTGATTTTGAAGTACTCGGCGATTTCCCGGTTGGCATAGCCCGCGACCACCGCCGAGACAATCTCCAATTCCCGCGGCGTCAGCCCGAATTTCTTCTGTTTCGATTCCTCGTTCGTACTCTGCATAAGGTTCCGCAGGTACAGCACCAGATTCGAGACGCTGTCCCGTCCCACCCAGTACTCCCCGGCCATCACCGCATGAATGCTCTTGAGCAACAACTGGGTGGCGGAATCCTTCAGCACCACGCCGCGCGCTCCTAATTGCAGCGCCTCCACCATCTGCTTCTTCTCCACGGCTGCCGTCAGCAGGATGATGCGCACCGTCCCAGCCGCGCCACCGCTCGTACTCAGATCGCGCAGCGCCTCCAGCCCAGTGTGGCGCGGCATGGCCAGATCGAGCAGAAGAATGTCGGGCTTGATCTCCGTCGCCAGTTTCACCGCCTCGCGGCCGTCGCAGGCTTCGCCCACAACTTTCATATCGCCTTCCGATTCCAGCAGGCGCCGCAGCCCGTCGCGGAAAATGGGGTGATCGTCGGCAATCACGATGCGTATGGGATGACTGCGTTTATCCATTGGCCTATCCATTGTTGGCCTATCCATGATTCGCCTTTCTCGGCGGCGGGATCCGGACTTCCAGCCGCGCGCCGTGCCCCGGAGTCGATTCTATCGCGAGTTCGCCCGCCAGCAGGCGGACCCTTTCCCGGATCACCGCCGGGCCCTTACCTGTCGTCTCCAATTCAGCATCCGACAGCCTCCCGGAAAAAGAAAATCCTTTCCCGTCGTCCTCCACCGTCAATTGCAGATTCCCCGCCCGCTGCGCCAGTCGCACCAGCACGTGGTGCGCCCCACTATGCTTGCGCACGTTCACCAGACTTTCCTGCACAATGCGCGCCAGTTCCCGGCATACCTTCTGCGCCAAATCCACGCGCTCCAGTTCGCTGACAAACTCCGCCGCAATCCCCGTTTCCCGGCGGAAGCGCTCCACCGTGTCGGAAATGAAACCCAGAAGCCGGTCCGCATTCACCGAGAAAGACTTCATCGCCTGCATCAGTTCCCGCAACTTCAGAACTTCCTCGCGCAGCAGTTTCTGGATCCGCCCCAGTTCCGCCTTCACCACCGGCGACTGCGCTCCCGACTGGCGCCGCAGCACGTCCAACTGCATTTCCACCGCGATCAGCGACTGAATCGCTCCATCATGCAGTTCGCGCGCGAACCGCGCCCGCTCCAGCGCCCCGGCCCGCTCCCGCAGCCGCCGCATCAGGTACACGTTGTAGATCGCGGGGCCAACCTGCTGCGCGAATTCCTGCAGAAACCGCAATTCCTCTTCCGGCTCCCCCATCATCTGTGGATCGAACAGGAACACACGGCCCGACCACTCGGTCCCGAACACCAACGCCACCGAAACCATGGCGTCAAATTTTTCCATGCGCTCCAGCGCATCAAGGAATCCGGTGCTTACCTCGCGCAGCCGCGCTCCCTCGCGATCCAACAGCACCGTATGAAAACCCCTGGCACTGCGCGACGCGTAAATCGCGTCCGCCGGCGATTCGAACAGATACGCCTTTTCACTCTCTGGTGAAGCCTCGCGCCAGCGCAACGCTTCGCTGCCCTCGGCGCCACGAACCACCTCTGCTAGAAATACCCGGTAACTGTTCGCTTCCTGCGAGGCGCTCAGCACCCGGCTGGCGCCGTAGATGCTCATCACCTCCCCAAGAATCTGCTGCATGGTCCCGGTCAGCCCCGCCTCCACCCGCGTCGAACTGAGGACGCGCATGATCACCGCGCGCTCCGCCCGCACTTTCTTCTGGTTCTCCGACATGTAGCCCAGCAGGAGTCCGAGCACAATCAGATACACCGAACTCATGAACAGCTGCTGCGGATCCAGTTCCCGCACGCTCATACCCAGACGCGGCAGATGCGCCACCCGCAGCCACTGATCCGCCGCAGGTTCCAGTCCGGCTCGCACCCCGTAGGCTTCCGCCTCCAGCAGCGCCACCGCAGCGGCCGCCGTGCCCACCGTCTCCCACAGTCCCCAGCGATATGCTGCTGCCGCCATCACGAACACAAAGAACAGAAAGAATGGTCCATGCTGCGCCGTCGCGAACAAGGAAATCAGCACCGGCCACACAATATCCGCCGCGTGCACCACCAGACGAAAAGCTTTTGTCGACTGTGCCCGGAAGCGTACCAGCAACATCACCACCACCGCATGCACGAAGTACACTGTCAGCAGCCAGTACAGCCAGCGCGAATACACGAACCCCCGCACCGGCTCCATCCAGAGAGTAACCAGCGCCGCAATCGTCAGCGCCACCCGCGCCGTCGCCAGCCACCGCTCCGTGCGCCGGATTTCGCCCGCGCTGAGCGGCGCCCGGAAGCGCCATAGATCACGATATCGAGGGATCATCCAGGACAAAGAGAGATTCTCGTCGTTAAGCGATTCGTTCCAATGTGGAGCGCCTAATTCTAAAGGCAATCTCAGCCAAACTCCATGAGCTTCTTGCTTCTGCGATTCTCCCGTCTAACCTCTGCGCCAGGGCTTACTCTAGTAACCCCCTCAACCTCCTATCACGCTCTAGAATGGAGCTCGGAGTAGTTTGCCTTGGCCGCACTCACCAAACTCTGGGTCTCGCTGCTGATCGCACTGGTGCTCGCCCAGACGGCTGCATCTCTGCTCATGCCTAGAGGCGAAGCCCTCATCATTGCCAGCGACCTCATCGGGGGCAGTCTCCTGCTCGTTGCCACCGCAGCCTACCTGCCCAACACCCTGCGCTCTCGCTGCCTTACTCTCCACATCCGGCTTTTCTGGATCCTCATGAGCGCAGGCATGCTCTTCTGGCTCACCTACCAGGGAATGTGGAATTACTTTGAAGTCTTCAAGCATCGGGACGTGCCCAACCCCTTCCTGGGCGACATCGTTCTGTTCCTGCATGTGGTGCCCATGATCGCCGCTCTCGCCGTGCTTCCTCATCTTCGGGAAGACGAGCGCGATGAACGCGTCCGCATGCTTGACTTTGCCCTCCTGCTCACCTGGTGGGTCTTCATTTATGTGTACGCCGTCATCCCGTGGCAAACCGTGCAGGTCGATGAAGCGGCTTACAACGCCAATTTCAATTTCGCGTATCTGACCGAAAAACTCGTGCTCCTGATCGCGCTTGCCGTCCTCGCCTACACCGCCGATGGCGGCTGGCGGAAGCTTTATGGACAGTTGCTCGGCGCCAGTGCACTCTACGCCTCCAGTTCCTATGTTGCCAACTGGGCCATCGGTCACAAGCTGTATTACAGCGGCAGCATCTATGACATCCCCCTGAGCGTCTCCATGGCGTGGATGGCGGCGGTTCCCTTGTTCGCTCTCCGCCTCGACCTCTCCGACTCCAAGCCCTCGCGGCCTGTGCTCGGCGTCTGGATCACTCGCCTGAGCATGCTCGCTCTGTTCAGCCTCCTCTGGGCTGCCATGCAATCCGAACTGGACCCGGCACTTCCACTTTCGGTCAAGGACTTCCGCATTACCGTGAGCCTTCTTACTATGGTTGTGATGGGCATCGTGGTTTTCTGGCGCCAACGCCTGCTCCGAGCCGAGCTCTCGCAGTTTCTCGAACGGTCCCGCAGTTCTTTCGACGACCTCAAGGCCTTGCAGGGAAAACTCATTCAATCCGAGAAGCTGGCCTCGCTCGGCCAGCTGGTGGGCGGAGCCGCCCACGAGATCAACAACCCGCTCACCGCCATGCTGGGATACTCCGACTTGCTCAGCGCGTCCAACTTGCCACCCGAGGAACATCTCCAGGCCGCGCAAGTCGGCGAGCAGGTCCGTCGCACGACCACGTTGGTTGCGAGCCTGCTCACTTTTGCCCGTCAGGCTCCTGCCCGGCTCTCCGCCGTCGACATCAACTCCGTACTGCAAACCGCCGTACGCCTGCTTGATCCCCAACTGGAAGCGGAATCCAGTTCCATCCGCCTCGAACTCGCTCCTTCGCTTCCGTTCGTGCTCGCCGACTCCAATCAGATCCTCCACGTCTGCATGCACCTTGCCGGACAGATCATCGCCCATCTCAAGCGCGACCAACATTCCACCCTGTTCGTTCGCACGCACAGCCAGGGCAACTTTGTTCAGGTTGACTTCTTCTCTTACGATCCTGGAGATCCTTCGTCGCGGCCACCCTCGTACCCGTCGCTGCTCAGCTCCGAAGGCGTGAACAAGCCTTCTACCCTTTCGCTGAGCGCCTGCTGCCGCATCGTCGAAGAACATGGCGGACGTCTCTTGCAGCCTTCGACTCCCGGTAACCCCGCTTTCCGTGTGGAACTGCGCATCGCGGCAAATTCCGCAAGCCGCTCCTCGCTCGCCGCAGCCACCCGGGCCGCGGCCAGAAGCAGTTCCTAGTATTGTCTGGTAGAGACGGGGCTTGCCTCGTCTCACTCTGCGGCGGGAGACGCGGCAAGCCGCTTCTCTACGGGGAGGCAGGAGCGATTTCCACCGTCCGTTTCAACTGTCCGCAAGCCGCAAAAATGTCGCGCCCTCGCGGCCGCCTCACGAATGTCGGAATTCCCGCAGCCACCAGAATCCGCTGGAACGCCATCACCCGCTCTTGCTCCGGCGTCCGGTACGGCAACTCCGTCCCCGGATTCAGCGCAATCAAATTAATCTTTGCCCGTATGCCCCGCACCAACTCCACCACTTCGCGCGCCTGCTCCGGAGCATCATTCACGTCCGCCAGCAAGACATATTCAAACGTGAGCCGCTCTCGCGCCCGCAGCGGAAACTCCCGCGCCGCCTTCATCAGCTCCCCCAGATTCCATTTCCGGTTCAGCGGCATCACTTCCGTTCGCAACGCGTCATTCGACCCATTCAACGAAATCGCCAGCTTCGGCCGCAAGGCCTCCTGTCCGAAATCATGAATCCTCGGGACGATCCCCGCCGTTGACACCGTCATCCGCGACTCCGGAATCCCCACGCCGTCCGCCAGCAGCCGCACCGACTTCATGAAGTTGTCATAGTTCAAGAAAGGTTCGCCCATTCCCATGAACACGATGTTGACCCGCTGCAACGGCGGCTCTACTCCCTGCTCCCGGAGCACAACCGAGATCTGTCCGACGATTTCGCCCGCCTCCAGATTTCGCTTCACCCCAAGCAGCGCCGTGAAACAGAACTTGCAATTCACCGCGCATCCCACCTGGCTCGATACGCAAATCGTGGCGCGGCGCCAACTCACCCGCTCCGCATCGATGCCCGCATCAATTTCATCGCCCGCCTCGCTTCCGTCGCCGCTTTCCCCGCCATCCCCCTCCGGCATCCAGACCGTCTCCACCGTCTCGCCGTCGGAGAGTTCCACCAGATACCGCACCGTGCCGTCGTTCGAAATAAACTTGCGCGCAATCCTCGGAAGCCCGACCTCCCAGCCTTGCTCCACCAGCCGAGCGCGATATTCGAGTGGCAGTGTCGACACCTGATCCAGCCGCTCGATCTTTTGCCGATATACCGCATCAAATAACTGTTGGCCCCGGTAGGCAGGCTGCCCCGTCCCGAGCGCAAGATTCGTAAGCTCCTGCAAGTTAAGTCCTAACAGCGAGTTGGATGGCTGGCTTGGCATTGAGCGGTGGAGCGACGGGCGCCTGCGCCCGTCTCACAGTCTAATACTGAAATTATGCTGCAAGGATTCGCCGTAAGTTAAACAAAGTAAAGGTTAAGGTTCGACACCGGTCGTCTCGTCTCGGATTGTGGGACAATAACATCAGCAACCCGCCCCGGAATTCATAAGTTGGATCCTAGCGCCTTGCAGGAAATTATAAGAAATTCATAGTAGGAAACTAATGGTAAAAGAGACTCGCAACATTCGCCGTCAGGTTCTACCGAACGGCCTGACCGTCATCACCGAGCAGATGCCCCACATTCGTTCCGTCGCCATCGGCATCTGGCTGAAGTCCGGCTCCCGCGACGAAGATTCGGAATGGAACGGCATTTCCCACTTCATCGAGCACATGGTGTTCAAGGGCACGGAAACCCGTTCCGCCGAAGCCATCGCCCGCCAGGTCGATTCGATCGGCGGCAATATGGACGCTTTTACGGCAAAGGAATGCATCTGCTTCAATATCAAAGTCCTCGATGAGCACCTCCCGCTCGCCATGGATGTCCTCAGCGACCTTGTCCTTCATCCCGTCTTCGATGGCGGCGATATCGCGCGCGAGCGCGGCGTCATCCTCGAAGAAATAAAAATGGATCAGGATAATCCGGACTACCTCGTCCACGAAATCTTCACCCAAAGTTTCTGGAAGGACCACGCCCTCGGTCTGCCGATCCTGGGCACGCGCGACACCGTAAAAAAATTCGAGCGGCCCGTAGTCTCCCGCTTCTATGGACACCACTTCGCTCCCGGCAATCTGATCGTCAGCGCCGCCGGCAACCTCGACCACAAGCACTTTGTCGAACTCGTTGGGAAACATTTCGAGCACGTAAAGCCGGCGAAAAACGGCCTGCACTCGCCCCAACCCAGGATTTTTTCCCGCATCAACCTGCGCAACAAGAAATCGCTCGAGCAGGTCCAGATCTGCATCGGTGTTCCCTCGCATCCCATGGCCCACGAACGCCGCTACGCTTCCTACATCTTGAATACCCTCCTCGGAGGAGGCATGAGTTCGCGCCTTTTCCAGAACATCCGCGAGCGCCAGGGACTCGCATATTCCATCTACAGCGACCTGAATCCCTACCGCGACACCGGTTCCATGTGCGTATATGCCGGGACCTCGCGCGAGTCAGCTATCAAAGTTGTCGAGTCCGTGATCGCGGAATTCCGCAACCTGAAAGCCACGCCCGTCCCCGAAGAAGAAATGCGCCGCTCCAAAGATCAACTCAAAGGCAGCCTCATGCTCTCGCTCGAATCCTCGACCGCGCGCATGTCGAACCTTGCCCGCCAGGAAATGTACTACGACCACTTCTATGGCCTCGACGAACTCATCGAGCGCATCGAAGCCGTCACCATCGACGACCTTCAGCAAACCGCCGAGGAGTTTTTCCGCACCGAGCAGATCGCCGTAACCATCCTCGGCAACCTGACCGGCCTGAAGCTAACCCGCGATCAGCTAGCCTGCTGAAGGTTCGCGTAGGGACAGCCGCCCTCGGCTGTCCAAGCCGTGCGCAGCACGGCGGCCCCTATCCGCTACCTAACTGCGTTCCACCCAGCGTGCTATTCTGTTCCACTCTTTTCTCAACGAACGGATTCCACAATGTCCCTGCGCATCCTGGGCTTCATTCTGGCCGCCGTGGTCCTGGTCGGTTACCGCGTAATCAAGCCCCGAACTCATGCCGCAGGCGTGCCCGACCGCTGGAATCTCTCCACCCTGTTTCTTGCCAGCGCGCTCACCCTTTTCGCCGAACTCGCCCTCATCCGCTGGGTCGCGACCGAAGTCCGCGTGTTTGCCTATGTAAAAAACCTGGCGCTGCTCCTCTGTTTTCTCGGCTTCGGACTCGGCTGCGCTCTAGCTCGCCAACGCCCCCGCTGGCACACCGCCGCCACCGCGCTCGTCGGATTGATCGTCGTCGTTCGTCTGCCCTGGCGCGGCCCGCAAATCATGGAAACTCTATCGCAATCCCTCGGCGCGGCGCAGGACGTCGAGATATGGGCCACCGGCACCATGCACGACACCACTGGCTTCCTTCTGGCCGTGGTTGTCATCACCATCCTCCTCTTCCTCATCACTTACATTTTCATCCCCATCGGACAAACCGTAAGCCGCCAGATCGAACTCGCCCCGCGCCCGCTTTATGGTTACTCCTGGAATCTGGCCGGCAGTCTGGCTGGCATCCTCGCATTCTTTGCCGTGTCCTGGTTGGCTCTGCCGCCCGCAGTATGGTTCACCATCGTTCTGGTGGGAATGGCGCTGCTTCAATCCAATCGCAGCGATAGAGTCCGGCTCGCCATTGCCGTTGTGCCCGTGGTGCTCCTTCTCATGGATCCTTCCACGCCTCGCCACTTCAATCTCTGGACTCCCTACCAGCAGATCGACGTCGAGGACTACAACTTCCCCAATGGCGAACTTCGTGGAACTGATATTCGCGTCAACCACACCGGCTATCAGACGATTGTGAATCTCTCACCCGACTTCCTGGCTCGCCACCCCCAGTTGTTGAAGGAGGCGCAGGACGATAATCCATACAATCTGCCGTTCCGCTTCGCGCCCCCGAAGCCTCGCGTGCTGATCGTCGGCTCGGGCACCGGCAATGACGTTGCCGGTGCGCTACGGAATCAGAGCCGCTCCGTGGACGCCGTGGAAATCGACCCCAAGATTCTCGCTCTCGGCCGCAGCCGGCACCCCGAGCATCCATACGACGATCCGCGCGTCTCCGTCCACCTTACCGACGCTCGCGCCTTCATGAAGCGCACCACGGCCCGATACGACCTGATCCTTTTCGGATTGCTCGATTCCCACACTCAGCTCTCCGACTATTCCAACATGCGCCTCGACAACTTTGTTTATACCGAAGAGTCCTTCCGTGAAGCGCGCTCTCTGCTCGCCCCTGACGGAATCATTTTTATTAAGTTTCAGATCAACCATTTCTTTATGGGACAACGGCTGGCCGAAATGCTGACCCGCACTTTCGGAAAACCTCCCGTAGTTTTCTTCGCGCCTTCGAGTTATTCCACGGACGCCACCTGCTTTGTCATTTCGCCCTCCTCACAGGTAGAAACCAGCCTCGCCGCCGATCCGCGCTTGCGTCAACTCGTCGACGCCCGGCCTCGATCGTTTCTCGCCTCTCCTTCCGGAGCCGCCCCCGGCGCAGTTAATCCCGTCGCCGTCACTACAGTCGCTGTGACCACTGACGACTGGCCCTATCTCTACCACCAGGGGCACTGGATCCCCGGCATCTTCTATCTGCTCAGCGCCCTCGTCATTTTGCTCGCAGCCGCCTTCTATTTTCAGATTCCCGAGGCGCGCACCCGCGTTCCTTCTCTCTTCTTCTTCAGTATGGGCGCCGGATTCCTGCTGCTGGAAACGCAAATTGTCAGCCGGCTGGCTTTGTATTTTGGGACCACATGGCAAGTCAACGGCATCGTGATCGCCGCCATTCTCTCGGCGCTTCTTCTCGCCAACTTCGTCATTGATAAACGAGGGCAACGCTTGCCGTGGTCACGCTCCTGGACTCTGGCAGGCATCCTCGTCGGCATCGCCTGCGCCTACTTCGTGCCCTTCAACCGCATTCCCGGCTCCGCATCCTTGGTCGGATCCTTCGCGGCCCTTATCTTCGCCATCCCGGTTTTCTTTGCCGGCTTATTGTTCGCCTCGGAATTCCGGTCTGCTGACTCCCCCGCCGCTGCCCTCGGCGCCAATATGCTCGGGGCCGTCGTCGGTGGCCTCCTCGAAAACCTCTCGCTGATCGTCGGAATGAAAGCGCTCCTGCTTGTAGCCGCTCTCTTGTATTCCCTGGCAGCCCTGGGCTTCCTCGGACTACCATCGCGCCCGACCGCCGCTTTAAACCAACGCTAGAGACGGGGCTTGCCGCGTCTGAGACGAGGCAAGCCTCGTCTCTACGCGAAATTGACGAAGCGCGATCTCGCTCGTCAAACAACGCTCGACGTCTTCACCAGCGCAGCCCAACCGTTATTGGAAAGACGCTGGTCTGGCCGTCGCTGTGATAAGCCCGATGGAAGCGGCCTTCGATGAAGACCTTGCTATTGTAGAAGCGGCTCAGACGATAGGTAGCCCCTCCGCCGAAGTTGAAGCCGCCCGCATCCTTGGAATACGAGGACAGCGTTTGCTGGGGCTGAACCTTGCCGTTGACGCAGTCAATACCCCACCAGCGGGTCCATACCTCCTGGCAGATTGCGCCGGATTGCAGCACCTGGGTGTTCGCCGAAACGCTGCGCCGATAGAAACCTACGCCGAAAATTCCATATGCGCCGAACTTGCTGTGGAGCGGCACGGTGACGATCCCGTTCAAGCTGCCCGACTGCATATTTCCGCTGACGCCGTTCAGGTGCGCACTCTGGCTCACGCTCGGTCGCAATCCGAGGTCGTAGTACATGTATTCGGCATCCACCCCGAACATGCGGCTGAAGTTCACGCCGCCTCCGGCCACTCCCTCATAAGAGTTGCCGACAAAGCTGCGGACCTCGCCGCGCCCAAGGCCAAGTCCGCCGCCGACGGTAAAGTTAAAACGATTGAAATTTGATTGTGCCGAAGCCGATGGGATGAGTCCGCAAAAGACAAGCAAGAGCAGTATCCGATTCCTCAATCTCGATCTCCTGTTTTCGTAGAGCCAAGGTTATATAGCCACGCTGGTAAAGTCACATGCTGCCGCGAGCGCTTTTTTTCATTTAGATGCGCCGCCAGAAAAGAAAAGCCAAGCCTTTTTACCGGACTTGGCGAATTGGCATCGCTAGAGATTACTCAATCGCGAGCCCGGCGGCAAACGCCAACAATTCAATATCTGGCATTAGCCTTGAAACCTTGAAACCTGGCTCTACCTCATGCGATTTCTCCAGATCGAGCCGCCAGGTACTCCAGCAGCTCGCCGACCGTCAGACCCGACTCCAGCAACAGAATCAACTGGTCTGCATTGACTCCTACTTGCGCGCCCAGCACAACAATTTTGGTGACCGCGCGCTGCAGCGCTTCTTTCTGCGCAACGGTGAGCGGCTCGGCCAGGTTATGGTTTAAGGTTCCGATCAGATGCACTTCTGTTGTCATTCGAATACTCCACGTTTTTGCACGGTGATGGTTTGGGTTCCATGTGGCCACATCGTCCCGCAACCGGAGCCCGGCCGCGATCGCCGATTGTGGCACCGCCGATTTGCGCTATGATCCACCAATCCCGCGCTTCGGGATGTGACGCAGGTTACTCAAATTTGTGATGGAACGGACGTGGACACCAACCAGGTGAGACCAGCCGAGGGTCCTCCGCCTTGCTCACCGGAGGAACACAGAGCCGTCTATTAGCAAAAGAACGGGTTGATCGCCAACACAAACTATCGACTCTTGTTGCTCCTGCTGCTTTGCGCCGTCCCTCGTCTGTTCGCAGACGGACCCGAATTTCGCAGCGTTCGTATCCCTCGCGTCCCCAGTCCTCCCCATCTCGAAGACTTCCTCAGCATGGAGCCTGCGCCCGCATGGCAAGGCAAACTGGCCAAAGTCACAGGTCTCACGCAACGGGTTCCCACCGACGGCGCGCCGATTTCGCAGCGGACCGAAATCTACCTCGGATACGACGACAAGAATCTTTACGCCATCTTCGTGTGCTTCGACCGCGAGCCGAAGAAAATTCGCGCCCGGCTTTCCCGCCGCGAGGACGTCCTCGACGACGACACGGTCGAGATCATGCTCGATACGTTCCATGACCACCGCCGCGCCTATGCCTTCATAACAAACCCTCTCGGGGTGCAGTTGGATGCCCTGTGGACGGAGGGCCAGGATTTCGACCCGTCATTCGATACGGTCTGGAACTCGACCGGTAAAGTGACTGATAGAGGTTTCGTGGTATGGATGGCGATTCCGTTTCGCAGCCTTCGCTTCGCCTCGAGCGACCCGCAAACCTGGGGGATCATTCTGAACCGCGAAATTCCCCGCTCCAGTGAAGACGCCTTCTGGCCGCCCTATTCCAGCCGCATCCAGGGACGGCTCAATCAGGAGGGCACGGCTACAGGTCTGGAAAAAATCTCGCCGGGCCGGAACATTCAGCTCATCCCGTACGGCATTGGGCGCTCGTTCAAAGAACTTGACTTGAATGATCCCAACCACGTCTTCTACTCGCGTCGAGCCGCGTTCGGGCAGATGGGCCTCGACGCCAAGCTCGTGCTCAAAGATAAGTTCGTCATCGACGCGACCGCCAATCCCGACTTCAGCCAGATCGAATCCGACCAGCCGCAGGTTACGGTCAACCAGCGCTTCGAAGTTTTCTTTCCGGAGACGCGGCCCTTTTTCCAGGAGAACTCGAATTATTTCCAGACGCCCATCAATCTCGTCTTCACGCGTCGCATTGTCGATCCGAAATGGGGCGTGCGCATGACGGGCAAGGACGGACCCTGGGCAATCGGACTGCTTGCGACCGACACCGCGTCGCCGGGAGAGCGCGTGTCGTCCACGAATCCGTTGTTTGAGCAGCACGCTTTTTATACCGTGGGACGGGTCAGCCGCGATATCGGCAGTCAGTCTTCGATCGGACTGCTGTACACCGATCGCGAGGTCAACGGTTTCTACAACCGGGTAGGCAGTGTCGATGGGCGCTTCAAGCTAAATGACCACTGGACGCTGAACGCACAGGGAGTGCTGAGTGCGACCCTCAATCCGAACCAGGGCGTTTTCAATCAGTTCAATACCACGGGGAGTTATCAAGCCGGCAATGCCGCGGAATTCATGTTGCAGCGGGATGGGCTCAAGTTCCACTACTTGCTGGACTATGCCGACCGGAGCCCAAATTTCCGGACGCTGACAGGCTTCGATCCGCAGCCGGATATCCGCAACCCGTATCAGCGGGTTCAGTACACCTTCCGCCCCGAAGGCAAACACCTGATTTCCTGGGGTCCAATGTTCGAAACTTACCAAACTTATGATCACGAGGGAAATCGCATCAATTCCGGTTACTTTCCTTCGATGCATGTCGAACTGATCGGCCAGACGTTCCTGACCGCTTTATATGCCCAGGAAATGGAACGGCTGCGGCCGCAGGACTTCTCAACGCTCACCAGCATCCAGAAATACGTTCGGCACACAACGGAGTTTACAATCGATACCAACTATTTCAGGAAATTCGCGCTGCATGCCGACTATCGCTTCGGCACGCGCGTGAACTACGATGCGCCGCTCGTGCAGGTGCTGCCAGAGTTTCCGGTGACTCCGTTTCTGGCGCGGCGAAACAGCGCGACCGTAACCCTCACAGTCAGGCCGACCCGTTCGCTGAGGATCGACAACACTTACATCATGTTCCGCCTGCACAGTCTGGACGGCTCGTTTGGCGCCATGAACAACCACATCATCCGGACCAAGTGGAATTACCAGTTCACCCGGGAGCTTTCCTTCCGATTCATCGGCCAGTACAACACCGTGCTGTCGAATCCGTATTTCACTTCCCTGCAGACCATAAAGAACTTCAACGCCGATTTCCTGATCACTTATCTCGTGCACCCGAGCACGGCGGTCTACGTCGGCTACAACAGCAATCTGGAGAATGTGTTGTTGCCGCTGGGGACCGACGTCAATGGACAACTGCGTCACGCCGAAGGCGGACCGCTGCTCAACGACGGTAGGAACTTCTTCGTGAAGGCTTCGTATCTGTTTCGGTTTTAGGCCGGAGACGCGGCAAGCCGCGTCTCTACTCAGGGCTAGTGCTTGCTCATCAATTCGAGAATCGCCGCCATCTCGACTTCGATTCCGGTCTTAAGGCTGGGTTCGCGATCCGGCGCAAAGTAGGGCGAATGCGGCCCCGGAAGCGCCTGTCCACTTTTCTTCGCCTCCGCATATTTCGCGGGATTGACTGCGCCCAATTCGAGCATGACGCTCGGAATTCCCGCAAAGCGATATTCGGCGAAATCGTCGCTCGCCATTATCGGACGCGCGAGTACGACATTGCCATCTCCCATGACCTGCTTCAGCCGATCCGCGAGACGGTTGGTGGTTTGAGGATCGTTATAAACTGCGCCGACACCTTCAACGTGCTCAACCAGCGGCTTTTTCGGCGCGCCCGCTGCTTCCGATTCCGCCACCGCGATCCGCTCGATCGATGCCAGCAGATGCTTGCGCACCTCGTCCTTGTAAGAGCGTACGGTCAAGCCCATCACGACCTCATCGGGAATGATGTTGTTCTTCGTGCCCCCATGGATCGTGCCTACGGTGATAACCGCCGGATCCTGCGGATCGATCTCGCGGGACACGATAGTCTGCCAGCTAACAACGGTTCGCGCGGCAATCACGATGGGATCGACCGTCTCCTGCGGAGCCGAGCCGTGTCCGCCGACACCGTAAATAGTGACGTTCACGGAATCGGCATTCGACGCGCTGAAGCCGGGAGTGTAGCCGACTTTGCCGGCGGGAAGTCCGTTGCTGTCGTGCACGGCGAAAACGAAGTCGGGCTTGGGAAAGCGAGTGAACAGTCCCTCTTTCATCATGGCCTTGGCGCCGCCGATGCGCTCCTCGGCGGGCTGTCCGACATAGATAAAGGTTCCGTGCCAGCGGTCTTTATTCTGCGCCAGCAGCGCGGCGGTTCCGATACCGATCGCCATATGCAGATCGTGTCCGCAGGCATGCATC
>Ga0210407_10001501_pt1 | contig 21740 bp, 10 predicted proteins | sample IncBWC27MmetaG_FD_150860 | JGI IMG/M metagenome (GOLD analysis project Ga0210407, IMG submission 150860) | Forest soil microbial communities from Barre Woods Harvard Forest LTER site, Petersham, Massachusetts, United States - Inc-BW-C-27-M | ecosystem: Environmental > Terrestrial > Soil >... | reverse complement strand
TCCGTATGGGCCTTCCTGTCGAGGTTGTAACAAGCGGCGGAGAGTTGATCGAGAGCACAAAGGTCAATTTCATTTCGCAGCAGGTGGACAACGCGCTCCAGGGGATCCTGGTGAAGGCGCCCCTCCGTAGCTCGCTCGACAAATTCCGGAATGCGCAACTGGTCAAGGCGCGGGTGGTGTGGAGCACCGCTCCTGCGCCAACGATTCCGGTGTTGGCGGTGACACGCATCGGAGGACAGTCGTTTGTCTACGTGGCGACTCAGTCTGAACACGGAAGCGTTGCCAAGCAACGTGCCGTAACACTTGGGGATACCGTCGGCAACGACTATGCCGTCAACGGCGGGTTGAAGCCTGGGGAAAAAGTCATCATCTCCGGCACCCAGTTCCTTATTGACGGGGCGCCTGTTAAGCCGATCAGCTAACACGATAGTTCGGAACTGACGCCTAGCCTCCGCGCATCCGTGCGGCAGAAAAAAAGGAAGTGTAGACTTGGTTGATTTTTTCATAAAGCGGCCAATTTTTGCGACGGTTTGCGCCCTGCTGATTATTTTGGCGGGGGCGGTTTCCATTCCCAGCCTGCCGATCTCGCTGTATCCGGACCTGGCGCCACCGCAAGTCACCGTCTCCAGCAACTACGTCGGTGCGAACTCGCAAGTGGTCGAGTCCGCGGTTACGATTCCGCTGGAGCAGCAGATTAACGGCGTTGAGGGGATGCACTACATCACCTCCACCAGCTCGAACGACGGCACCAGCAACATCAACGTAACCTTCCGCACCGGATATGACCTGAACATCGCCGCGGTCGACGTGCAGAACCGGGTAGCGACCGCCCAAGGCCGCCTGCCGCAAGAAATCAAGAACACGGGCGTGACCATCACCAAGGCAAACCCCAACTTCGTTTTTGCCGCCGGATTCTACTCGCCCGATAACAGCCTTTCGAACCAGTACATCTCCAACTACCTGGACGTCTACGTCAAGGATGCCTTGAAGCGGATTCCGGGGGTCGGCGACGTCGTCATCTTCGGCGAGCGCAAGTACGCCATGCGCATTTGGCTCGACCCGACAAAGCTGGCTGCACGACAACTTACCGCCGCCGACGTGGTCTCTGCTTTGCAGGAACAGAACGTCGAAATACCCGCTGGACAATTGGGTCGCCCGCCCGCCGACCCCAAGCAGAAGTTTCAAGTGACGTTGCGTGTAGTTGGACGGCTCTCAGACCCGAAGGAATTCGAGAGCATCATCATCAAGAACACGAGCAAGGGGATCGTGCAGCTCAAAGATGTTGGACGCGCGGAAATCGGCGCGGAAAGCTATGACACGAACCTTTTGTACAGTGGGCACGAAGCCGTCGGTGTCGGCGTGCAGCAGCTCTCGAATGCCAATGCGCTGGAGGTCGACAAGGCTGCCAAGGCCCAGCTCGTCGAGCTTTCAAAGTCGTTTCCTCCCGGAATCAAATACGTAATCGCGTTCGACACAACCACAGTGGTCGGCGATTCGGTCAAAGAAGTGGTCACTACGCTCGAAGAAGCGGTGATCATTGTCATCATTGTGATCTTCTTCTTCCTGCTGGATTGGCGGGCGACTATCATTCCGGCAGTCACCATTCCGGTGTCGCTGATTGGGACTTTCGCTTTTGTCAATGCGTTTCATTTCTCCATCAATTCGCTGACGCTTTTTGGGATTACTCTCGCGACCGGCCTGGTGGTTGATGATGCCATTGTCGTCATCGAGAATGCGCAGCGGCACATCAACCTCGACAACACCGATCCGCATACCGCAACCTCCGTGGCAATGCGCGAGGTATCGAGCGCCGTGGTGGCAACTTCGCTGGTTCTGATTTCGGTGTTTGTGCCGGTGTCGTTCTTCCCCGGCACTACTGGAATTCTCTACCGGCAATTCTCGTTGACCATCGCCTTCTCAATTGCCATCTCGCTCTTCAATGCGCTCACTCTTTCGCCCGCTCTGGCGGCGCTTCTGCTGCGTGGCGAAGAGCACAAATATTCAGTGTTTGATTGGACGCGTATCTCCTGGCTCTCGCGCGGCTACAAGAGCGTCGCCCACGGCATTGACAATGGCATCCATGGAGTGGGAAGCGCCTACGGCAAAGCCATTTCAAAGGTGCTGAACTTCAGGTACGCCATGATCGTGCTGTTTCTGGCAGGACTGGCTGCCACTGGTTATATGTACGTTCATGTTCCTACGGGATTTGTGCCGCAGGAAGATCAGAACTACTTCATCGTGGTGGTCCAAGCGCCGCAGGGAGCCTCGCTCTCCTATACGACCGAAGTCTCCAGGCAAGCGGAGGAGATTATGCGGGCCGATCCCGATGTGTTCGGCACATTCGCGGTCCCAGGTTTTTCGCTTGCCGGCGGCAGTTCGTCAAACTACGGCCTCATCTTCGCTCCGCTGAAGCCAATTGACGACCGCAAAGGCAAGGGGCACGCGGCCAGCGATATCGTGGCGCGACTCTCGCCAAAACTGTTCGCGGTTCCCGGAGCAATCGTGGCGGCGTTCGAACCACCCGCGATCCAGGGCCTGGGAAGCTTTGGCGGATTCCAGTTTGAGTTGCAGGATCTCGGTCGCAACACCCTGCAGGATATCGACACCGTTTCGCACAAAATCGTTGGCGGCAGCCGCCAGCGTTCTGATCTGGTAGGACTATTCACCAGCTTTACCGCCAACGATCCACAACAACTGGTACAGATCGATCGCGAAAAGGCCAAAGCGATTGGAGTGCCGATCAGTCAGGTCACGCAGGCGCTCGGCGTTTATATGGGCTCGGAGTATGTAAACGATTTCGACTTCAACAATCGCTCGTACCGCGTGTACGTGCAGGCCGATCAGCCGTTCCGCATGAATGCCAGGGACTTGCGACAATACTACGTTCGTTCCGAGACCAACGGTTTGGTGCCGCTGGGAAATATTGTTGCGCTGAAGGAGACGTCCGGGCCGCAGGTGATCAACCACTACAATCTGTTCCGCTCGGCGGAAATCGACGGAGCAGCGGCGCCTGGATACAGCTCCGGTCAAGGCCTCAAGTCGATGGAGGAGTTGGCCAAACAGAACATGCTGCAAGGCATGTCATTCAGCTGGACCGGTCTGGCTCTCGAGGAAGTCGAAGCCGGGGGCAAGGCAATCATCATTTTCGGCCTGGGACTTCTCGTGGTCTATCTCACCCTATCGGCGCAATACGAGAGCTTCGCGCTGCCGTTTATCATCTTGCTGGCCGTCCCCATGGCGGTGCTCGGCGCTCTGATTTTCATCTCCATGCGTGGCCTGGTGGACGACGTCTATGTGCAAATTGGTCTGGTGATGTTGATCGGGCTTTCGGCAAAGAACTCAATTCTCATCGTGGAATTTGCCGAACAACTGATCGAGCAAGGCCGATCCGTGACAAATGCGGCGATTGAGGCTGCCGAGTTGCGCTTGCGCCCGATCCTGATGACCTCATTTGCCTTCGTCCTCGGTGTATTGCCCCTCTATTTCGCAACCGGCGCCGGCAAGCTGGGGCGGCACTCGGTCGGGACCGCGATCGTTGGCGGTATGTTGTTTTCGACCATCCTCAACCTCTTCTTTATTCCGGTGCTGTACGTTATCGTCAAAGGATTGCTGGTTTCATTTTCGGCAAAAAAGGAAGCAGAAACCAGACAGGCAGCGGAAATCGCATAATTGGTTAGTGACCGGTTCGCGCTGACGACGAAGCCAAAGCTGTTCTGTTCACCCCGCGCGAGGAGCGCGATTCATGTTTGAGAGTATTCTCTGCGAAGTATCGGAATACGATCCTGGCGTTCTTGAGTCGATGATTGGGCTCGCAGTCGAAATTGCTCGCGAGGGTCGAGAGGGAAGACGCGTCGGCACACTGTTCATGCTGGGAGATGAGGATGCCGTGCTCGCCAGATCCCGGCCATTGATTCTAGATCCTCTGTTGGGGCATCCCGAGTCTGCGCGCCACGTCACCAATCTCAATCTCCGCGGAACCATCAAAGAATTGGCGCAGTTGGACGGTGGTTTCGTGGTGAGCGGTGACGGAATTGTCCTTTCGGCGTGCCGTTACCTCGACGCCGCAGCCGCACTCGGGGATGTGCCCCTGGGACTCGGCAGCCGCCACATTGCCGCCGCCAACATGAGCGCTGTGACCAAGGCGGTGGGTATTGTGGTTTCTGAGAGTTCGGTGGTGCGACTTTTCTGTCATGGGCAACTGGTCGGCGAAATCATTCCAGAGCTTTGGATGATGGATCATGCCCCCCATCTTCGTGGTGCCGTGAAGCGGGAACAAGTCGGCGAGTTGACCGTGCTGACGCCAAATTCGCGACGTGCCTCTATCGCGAGGTAGGTGCGATTAGCAACCGAAATTCGACACCTCTCGCATTCCACTAAGCAAACCTGCCCATCGGCAGTATGATGTTGGCTGCCAACAACCATGAACAATAGAAGACTCTCCTTGTCACTGATGTTCCTCCTGCTTCTGTTCGCCTGCCCGCCAGGTGCCCCGGCGCAGGTACAGACAAAGCCCACAGCCGGCCTCCAGTCCATCCGCCAATACATCTCCGCCGGTTGGGACAACCTCACGCGTTCCATGACGGACTGCGCCTCGGTGGTCGATCCCAAGATGAAGGTCAATCCCGTGATCTACCTTCCCGCGGGATTCGCAGCTCCGCCCGCCGTTGAAAAACTGCATACCGCATGCAACGTTGACATTGAGCACCTGCCCAAGCCAATTCATCAACTTGGCGAAATCGACACGAACGTAATCCATCCCCACGGTTTGCTCTATCTGGAGAACAAGTACGTCGTGCCCGGCGGACGGTTCAACGAAATGTACGGCTGGGACAGCTATTTCATCATCCTGGGTCTGCTGCGCGATGGCCGGACCGACCTCGCCCGTGGCATGGTCGAAAATTTTTTCTTCGAGATCGAAAATTACGGCGCTTTGCTGAACGCGAACCGGACTTATTATCTGACACGTTCCCAGCCGCCCTTTCTGAGTTCGATGGTGCTGGCCGTCTATGACGCCGAGAAACAGGCAGGTCACGCCGATCCCGCATGGCTGGCGCGAGCATACGGGTATTTGGAGAAAGACTATTCCATGTGGACTCGCGATCCGCACCTTGCCGGCTCGACCGGACTTGCGCGTTACTACGATTTTGGCGAGGGCCCGCCCGCCGAGGGCTTGCAGGACGAAAGCGGCTTTTATCGCAAGGTAGTCAGCCACTTCACGGTTCATCCCGATCAAGCCGATCATTATCTGATTCAACAAGATCTAGTTGAGCAAGATCTGGTTCATCCAGAACTGGCCAAGCAAGAGCGAGCGCAGGCCGCTGCTGCCGGAGGATCGAGCTATGGCATCACGGTCTGCGATGTCTCGACGACCATGGCACATGCGGCGTGTGAGCCCCAGCAAGTTGTTCGTCTCAGCGCCGACTATTACAAGGGCGACCGCTCCATGCGCGAATCCGGCTTTGACATTTCTTTCCGCTTCGGAGCCTACGGCTCAGCCACCCATCACTACGCTCCGGTCTGCTTGAACAGCCTTCTTTACAAGACAGAAACAGACATGGATCAGATCAGCATGTCGATCGGCAAGGCGTCCGAAGCGAGAACCTGGGGAGAGCGGGCGGATGCGCGCAAGCGTCGCATGCGGCAATATCTCTGGGATGGAGACCGTGGTTTTTTCTTCGACTACGACTTTACCAGCGGCAAGAAATCGAGCTATCGCTATCTCACAACTTATTATCCGCTGTGGGCAGGCCTTGCGACACCGGAGCAAGCCGCGGCCGTCGCAAAGCACCTGTCAGTCTTCGAGCAGCCCGGAGGACTAGCCATGAGCCCCGAGAATTCCGGCGCGCAATGGGATTACCCTTACGGCTGGGCTCCGGTTGAACTGCTCGCTATCCAGGGATTGCGGCGTTACGGCTACAACGCCGAAGCCGATCGCCTTTCATCCAAGTTCCTGTCCACGGTGATCGAGAACTTTCAGCGCGACGGTACCATCCGAGAAAAATACAACGTGGTCACCCGCTCCTCGGAATCCCCGGTGACCGTTGGATATCAGGAGAACGTTGTCGGCTTCGGCTGGACCAACGGCGCCTTTCTCGAACTACTGCACGCTCTTCCAAAAGATGCGGTGGAGAAGCTGGCACCGTAAGCGAGCGATGAGTCATAAAATCGAATGACGGGCGCCTCGCCCGTCCAGGTTCGATCGGCAACTGTGCTCACGGACGGGAATCCTGCTTGTTTTGCAGTTGCTCCGCGATCTTCAGCTCCGTCTCAGCCTCGTCCTTCCTGCCCATGTCACGATAGGTCTGTCCAAGCAGGTGGTGTGTCATGGGATTGTTGGGGTCCATGGCGGCCGCGTGGCGCAGCGCCCGCACCGCGAGTTCGAACTCGCCCTTTTTCTCCAGAACCTTGCCCATCAGGATGTACGGCCCGGTCGAAGTAGCGTCCAACCAGATCGACCGCTGCAGCAATCGTTCGGCGTCATCGTATTTCTGGATGCGAGAGTAGGCGTCGGCCAGCTTGTAGTAAGCATTGGCGTTCGCGGGATTCAGGCTGAGTTCTTTCTGGAACTGTTCAATCGCCTCGGGCACGCGCGATTTATATAGATAAAGCTCTCCCAACATTAAATGCGCCCCAGGCAGCTTCGGATCAAGCGTCGTCGCCTTCTGCGCGTATTCTTCCGCCACGGGATCGAATTCCTGCCGCAGCAACATGCGTGCGGTAAACAGGTAGCTGGCCGCCGACTCCGCCGGCACATCGAACATACGCGCAAAAGCGGTGCGCGCCTTGGGGTAATCCTTGCTCTGGATGTAGCAGATCCCGAGAATGTAAGCCGCATCTACATTGGCGCGCGGAAACCAGGACTGAACTTTCTCAAGATAGGGGATAGCGTCCGCCGGACGGCCCGCGAGGTAGTAAGAGAGGCCGAGCAATTGAATCGATTCGTTGTCCTTGGGATCTCCGGCTTGGGCTGTCTTCAGGTGCTCGACCGCTTTCAGGTAGTCGCCTTTCTTGTAATATGCCGCACCGAGTTCCCGGGCGATGTTTTTAGGGGCAGGGTTTCTAGCGGCTAGAGTTTGCAGCTCCGCGATCGCTTCGTCGTACTTGCCCTGGCGCAGCAGCAGTTCAGCCGAGGCAAACTCGGAGGGTGAGGCAGAGGTTGACGATGGCGAAACCGGCTTCGGATCCTGCGCCGCTTGCCCCGCGCAAGCCATAGCGACAAGAAGGAATGCCAGAAGAGGTTTGGGCACAGAGATCAAAGACTCACCCCTGAAGAATACGTCCACGATTAGAACACAAAAAAAGAGGGAGTCTTAATAAGACCCCCTCTGAAACTTTCCTTACGTCGGTTTTAGAAGTCGAACCGCAATGCAAACTGGATCTGACGCATCGGATAACCAAACTGCAGGCTGGTGATCTTGCCGTCGTTGGTGCCTGTGCCGTCGATAGTAGTGTTAGGATTTGCGTAAACCGCGTGGTTGAACAGGTTGAAGACGTCGGTGCGGAACTGCACATTGAGCCGCTCGAAGACCGGGATCTTTTTCACGATCGACAGGTCGGAGGTGAAAGCCCGCGGTCCACGGAACGAGTTGCGCCCGATATTACCCAGGTGCCCTTTCGTCGGATCGGCAAATGGGCCGAGAGGATTCGCCGGATTCGTGATGTCCGGAACCGGCGTGTAAAACGTCAGGTTATGGTTAGCCAGGTTAATATGCCCGGAGACTCCGGTGTGGAATGAACCGGTGCCCCTGTCGGGACGGCAGACGCCCACATCTTGCTCACTGCTGCAGTTCGAGAATCCGGGAGTCCAGGGCAGACCGCTACCCCAGGTGGTGTTGCTCGCCAGTTCCCATCCACCGACCACGTAGTCCATCGCACGGCTCGCATCACCCATGAACTGTTTGCCTTTCCCGAAGGGCAGTTCGTAGACCGGGCTGAAGACCCACATGTGATCGCGGTTGAAGTCCACCGGACCCCACGCGATCTTGTGATCGATTGCATAATAGTTGCTGTCATAGCCACTGGCGTGAGAATAGGTGTAGTGAGAGATAAGTTGCAGGCCCCTCGCGAAGCGCTTCTCCACCTTTACCTCGAACGCATTGTAGGTGCTGGCGGCGTCATTGCCGTAGTAGTTGCCCAAGTCAAAGGTAATTCCCCTGCAGAAGTTCTGCGGGTTCCCGGGTGTACCCCCAAAGACAGGCCTGCACAGCGGTCTGCGCAGGTTTTGGTCGTAAGTGCTGCCATTAGGATTCGTAGGAGTTATGGTGTTAGGGTCGATGACGCCATACAGCGCCATGGAAACCGGATTCACGTCGTAATTCGGGTTGTTGCCGGTGAACCCGTGCGTGCCCTTGCTTCCGACGTAGCCAACTTCCAGGGAAATGCTGTTGGTCAACTGACGCTGAACCGTGACGTTATAAGCATCCACCCGTGGCAGAGCCTGTTTGGGCGGACGGATGTGCACGCCGCCGACCGCCGAGCCGACACAGACTGTTGGGCTTAGAATGCAAGAGAACGGAAGTATCCCATTGGACGGAACGGCAGGGAAAGCCGGCGTAATCGGCGCTGGTCCCGTTGGCCCTTGATCCAAAGTGAATATCGGTATCCGATCACCGTTGCCGAGTCCGGGAATGTTATTGGCATTGACATTTTGCTTGATCAGTACCGGAAGATTTTGGGTCACGGTGTGTCCGAAATTGGAACCGAACACGCCAATGTCGTAGCTGCGGCCGTAGCCCAGCCGAACTACGGTTTTCGGGGTCGCCTGGTACGCGATGCCGAACCGGGGCGCGAATGCGTGCAAATCATTTTTGACATTGCCGTTAGAGCCAATCCCACCATAACCAGCGACACGGATGGCGCCCGTTCCGCCGAGATCAGTAATATTGGCAAAGCCTCCGCCGCCCTTGGCATTGACGGTTTCGGGGAAGTAGATTTCCCAGCGCAGCCCGAAGCTGAGAGTTAGCTTGGGGTTTGCTCTCCACGTATCCTGCCCGTAGAAGAACCAGCGCTTTTGCCGTTCCGCGGGAGGCGGGACAGCGGGGTTATTGACATAACGCACCAGGCGGGTGACATCGCCCAGGATGAACGTGGCCAGATCCAGACCGTTACCCCCTGGCGTAGCGCTGAAGTCCGCCGTTGCTTTGGGGCTAAAGTTGTATTCCCCGGTTCGGTTGTTGTCGCTCGGGATTCGCAGGTTCAGTGCGTAGCGAATGTCAGCACCAGCCTTGATTATGTGGTTGCCTTTCGTCTTGGTCCAGTTGTTTACAAATTGGACCTGCTGCTCGCTTTCCGTCAGTGGGCAATTGCAGCGAGCGGGACCAAGGCCGTCACCGAAGCTGGAAATCATGCAGCCGTTATTGCCATCGTTGTCAGTACAACCCTGGCCGACGATTGGATCGCCGCCCAAGGAAAAGAAACCCAAACCCGCGGTTTTCGGATCGCTCGTATTGGCGCCGGGGATTCCGAACGCTGTCATCGGGGTACCGCCGTCCGGTTTTTTCGTTATCGGATTATATTTGAACCAGCCGAAGCGGACATCGGTCAATAATGTGCTGCTGATCGTTTTGGTCAGTCCGGTGGACAAGCTGTAGTTGTGAGTGATGGAACTGCCAGCCAAACCTGGAGCTGAGTCTCCTCCACCGTTGCCAGGTCCCCCCGCCGCGCCGAGCAGGGGTGTGCCTGACAGTTTGAAATAGTCAATACTGAAACGCCCAAACACATTGATGCTCGAACTCAGGCTGTAATCGATGCGGGTATCGAAGCTGTCTTGTTTGAACGGACCGGAACCAGAACCTACAAAATTATTGACACAACCGGTATTAGATGGGATGTCGCAGGGCAATTGCGCCGGCGGAAGCACCGCCAAGACGTTCATCGCCGCAGGGGACGCTATACTTACGACGGGACCGCCAGGCCCAACCGGCTCAGCGGCAGCGGCGGCGGCGGTTAAAGGAATCCAATTTGGTTGTGTAGCACAACCTGCGGGGCCACAAAACCGTGTGCGATTGGCACCGGAAGTATCGCCGGTAGCCGGATCAAAAATCACACCTCCGCCAGTAGTTATATTTTTACCGTTTGCATCTTTCGCAGCATACTCGCTCAGATCGCAGTATCCAGCCTTCGCTCCAGTAGTGTTGGTAGGGGTGCATGTCGATATAACGTTTGCCGTCGGCATGGTGAAGCGGCCACTGATGCCTTTGGTTTGCCGAGTGCCCTGGTAGTCGGCGAAATAGAACAGTTTATTCTTGATGATCGCACCACCGACGGTACCGCCGAACTGCTGCCGGCGCGAACTTGGAAGAGCAACCCCGGGATCTTGCGTAAATGGATCACGCGCCTGTAGGGCGTCAGTGCGGCGGAAATAGAATCCGCTGCCGTGAATGTCGTTACTGCCCGACTTGGTCTGTGCTGTCACTACGCTGCCTACAGCCTTACCGAATTCGGCGTCATAATTCTGCAACGCGACTTTGGCCTCCGTCACCGCGTCCAGGTTGGGATTGACCACGATGATGCCAAGGATCGGATCCTGGTTGTCGGTGCCATCGAGTTCGAAGGCAGTGCCGCTGAAGTGCTGGCCCTGCGTCACGATCTGCTGGCTCTGCTGGGGATTCTCCGTAGCCGCGTGGCCCCATCCCATCAACTGTGAACCCGGGGCCATGAGCTGCAAGCTAGTGAAGTTTCGGTTAAGGTTGGGTATATCCTCAACCTGCTTCGCATTGAACTCTGTCGCCACGTCGGCGCGGTCGGTCTTGAGCTGCGGAGCCTCAGCGGTGACCTCGACCGTCTCAGACGTGCCGCCCACCTGGAACTGCAAGGGTACGTTCGCAGCCGCGTCAGCGGAGACAATCACATCTTTCTGCTCACTGGCCTTAAACCCGGGCGCCTCGATGCGAACAGTGTATGTGTCTGGAATCAAGTGCGTGACCGAATAGTTCCCGCTATCGTTGCTGGTCGTCGTGTCCGATGTGTTTTTGCGCTGGTTGGTGACCGTCACCTTGGCATTCGCGACGGCCGCGCCTTGCGGGTCAGTCACCGTGCCGATGATGCTGCCGTATACCGCTTGCCCCCAGACCGGTTGCGGCGTCAACGTTGCCAGACAAACGCAAACCATCAGCATCGCGGCTATTGAGATCTGTTTCGCCATTTTTTTCTGCCTCCGCAGTGCTCAATCGTCAAGATTTGCCGGACAATCGCGGTCCAGAGTTCGCCGGGTGGGTTCGCGCTACGCTTCAGGAAATGCAGCAGGGCCTTCTCTCGAAGCGCTGAGCGGAATGCACTCGGCATCTAGTACGAATGAACTATTTCCAGTGTCCGCCAAAGTAACTCTCGCGCATTTGCGTTGTCAATATGTAAATGGAGTCTTATCAATAATATGAAAGCTGGTAGAGTTTTGACCGCGCCTACGGTTTTTCGTAGAGTGCCGGTAATCTTCTATTCTGACGTGGATTTGAACTTAGGATCGAGTTCCGATGCCTTCCGAAATTCACGCTCTGCCTCATCGGAAAGGCCCTTCCTCCGCAGCGCCTGGGCGAGATAGAAGTGCGCCGGCGCATAGCTGTCTAACTGTCCGACAGCCGACCGAAACTGCGAGATCGCTCCATCCAGATCTCCCGCATTCAGCAGGCGTCGTCCTGAGTTGGTCGAGAATGTCGCCGCTTGCAGAGCATTTGCGCTTTTCGCCATCTCCGCTCCCATCTTGCTCTCGGCGGCCGCGCCTTCTGTGTTTCCGAGCTGACGCAATACGCCACTGAGTGTGGTGTGAGCGCCCGCAAAATCCGGTTGCAGCCGGATCGCCTCACGCAACGCACTCGCGGACTCCTGCAAGTTCCCCTGCTGTTTCAGAACCGTGCCCAGCGTGTAATACGCCTCCGCGTAATCGGGACGGATCTTGATCGCAGCCTGCAATTCCTCGATCGCGCGGGCAAATTCTCCTTGCTGCCAAAGCGTGACGCCCAGCGTGTAGCGAACGTCGGCCTGAGCAGGATCGAGCTTCGCGGCTTTCTGAAATTCGGCGACGGCTGCCGGCAACTGGTCCTTGAGCTTCAACGCGAGGCCGAGGTTGTAGTGCAGGGTGGCATCGTCCGGAGCAGCCCGCAGCGCGGTTTGAAATTCGCCGATGGCAGCGTCGAAATCAGTCCTCTGCAGGTAAGCAATTCCCAGATTGCCGCGATAGTCGACGTCATTCGGCTTGAGCCGCAGTGCCGCCTGGAATTCCGGAACGGAGCCGGGTGCATCGCCTACCTGGATCAGCGCCAGCCCCAGGTTATTGTGAGCATCGGCATTCTCAGGTTGTGTTTCGACCACCTGACGAAACGCCGCAACCGCTCCGACGGCGTCTCCTTGTCGTTGAAGAAAGAACCCAAGCTGTGTCTGCGCGTCGCTGAAATTTGGCCGTAGCTTGACCGCGGACTGCAACTCGCGAACGGCGCCGTCGTGGTCACCCTTATCGGCGAGAACGCGCGCCAGGTAGTAGTGCGCGTCCGCGCTTTCGGGAGTGAGTCCGACCGCGCTCTGTAACAGCTGCTGGGCTTCTTCGAAGGAGCGCTGCTGCCACCGCACCACGCCTAGATGCAATTTTGCAGCCCCGAAATTTGGTTGCAAGCGAAGCGCTTCGGAAAATTTGGCAACGGCTTCGTCGAGTTGAGAACTCTGCGCGAGCAGGGTTCCAAGTTCGTCGTGCAGATCAGGCCGAGCGGGATCCAGTTCCACAGCGCGTCGTAATTCGCCGATCGCGGCGGGCAAGTCCTGGTGGAAGCTCAGCAGGCGCCCCAGCGTGCGGTGGGCTTCGCTGTTGGACGGAGCCAGTTTCACCGCGGTGCGCGCCTCGGTCGTCGCGGCTAGGATCGCAGCTTCGCGGACGCCTTCGCTATCCCGTCTGGCTGCCAGCGCGTTAGCAAGATTGATGTGCGCCTCCGCGAAGTCTGGCTTCAACTTCACCGCGGCTCGGAGTTGAGCTACCGCCTCATCCGTGTGGCCGGTTGTCATCAGCACCCAGCCGAGCGAGTTGTGTCCCTCCGGGGCATTCGGTGCGAGTCGCACGACTTTTTCGAAAGTAGTGCGCGCCGCCGCTAGATCGCCCATTTGCAATGAGCGGGCACCTTGCTGGTAGAGGGCGTCAACCGCCGGCTTGTCCGTCTTCTTCAGCGAAATTGCGTTCTGCGCAATTGCGGGCAGGGCGATTGCGATGAGAAGAAAGACGATCTCCGGGATTCGAATTCGGCGAAAAGCGGCAAGAATCAAGGACGTGCTCGTCAGTCAGGAGTTAACATCACGGCGGACATCAAACTGGACATCAAGCGCTTCGCAAATCTTACTATGTCGTTGTCACTCCGCGGCCGTGCTCCCAACAAGGCAGACCTGCCTTGACCCCTTCTGCGATACCCCCTAGTATGCATTTTGGGTCATAAGTCTGCCGCGGTCTCCTCAATTTCGATTACTCCCGTCGCACCTGGCTCTTTCCGTAGTCGTCGTGGCCCTCTCCTGTCGTATAGCCCCCGCTCAGGCGCAAACCAAACCTCCACAGAACGCGATCGCCTACTTCACGGACGTCGCCCAAAAAGCCGGCCTGACCGCGCCGATCGTGTTCGGCGGCAAGGACACGAAGAAATACATCATTGAAACCACCGGCACCGGCGCCGCCATTTTCGACTACGATAACGACGGTTGGCCCGACATTTTTCTGGTGAACGGCACGACTCTGGAGGGTTTTCCCAAAGGCGAAGCTCCCACCAATCATCTCTACCGCAACAACCATGACGGCACGTTCACGGACGTCACCGTCAAAGCGGGCCTGAATGCGACAGGCTGGGGCCAGGGTGTTTGCGTCGGCGATTACGACAACGACGGATGGGAAGATCTCTACGTCACCTACTACGGAAAGAACCGTCTATTTCACAATCAGAATGGCGTCTTTACCGAGGTGGCGGAAAAAGCAGGTGTAGCCGGGTCAGGCAAGGCGTGGGGCACAGGGTGCGCGTGGGTTGACTACGATCGTGATGGCCACCTCGATCTCATGATCGCCAACTACGTCGACTTCGATCTTGCAACCGCGCCCGCTCCCGGAGAGCGTCCTTCCTGCATGTGGAAAGGAGTGCCCGTGATGTGCGGCCCCCGCGGACTTGCCAGCGCGAAGAACATTCTCTACCACAACCGCGGCGATGGCACATTCGAGGACGTCACCACAAAAGCCCACATCGACCGAACCGACGGGCATTACGCGTTCAGCGTTTCCACTCTCGACTTCGACGACGACGGCTGGCCCGACATCTACGTCGCCTGCGACAGCACTCCCAGCATTCTCTACCGCAATAACCACGACGGCACTTTCACCGACGTCGGCGTAACGGCGGGCGCAGCCTTCAATGAAGACGGCCGCGAACAGGCCGGCATGGGCGCGACCGTTGGCGACTACAACGGCGACGGCCGCCTCGACATTTTCAAAACGAATTTCTCCGACGATACGTCCACACTCTACCGAAATAACGGCGACGGTACTTTCGACGACGTGACCACGGCTGCAGGCCTCGGGCTCTATACGAAATATCTCGGGTGGGGAACGATGTTTCTAGACTTCGATAACGACGGCTGGCCCGATCTTCTACTCGTGAATGGCCATGTCTACCCGGAAGTGGACAAGAACAATCTGGGGAGCAACTACGAAGAGCCGCGCATTCTTTACCACAATCTAGGTAAGGGCACGTTCGCCGACATCTCCGCGGGCGCCGGTCCGGGCATCAACGCGCACGCCTCGTCACGCGGACTCGCAATCGGCGATTTATGGAACGACGGCCGCATTTCTGCAGTCATCACAAACCTGAATGCTCTACCGAGTCTCCTGGTAAATCAGGTCCGCAACTTCAACCACTGGATTGCCATTCGCACCGTGGGAACGAAATCGAACCGAGACGGTATCGGCGTGCGCATCTCGGTCACAGCCGGCACGCGTACCCTCGTGGACGAAGTTCGCAGCGGATCAAGTTACAACTCCAGCAGCGACATGCGCGTCCACTTCGGCCTCGGTTCGGCGACCAGGGTGAATTCCGTGCAGATCCGCTGGCCCAGTGGATTGCAGGAGCATTTTGATAACTTGCCAGCCGACACGATCCATACCTTGAAAGAAGGATCGGGAACTCCGGTCGCATCGGAGGCGAAGAAACCGTAGAGTTCCTCTGTGGCTTTTCTCTGTGTCCTCTGTGACCCCCGTGGTTAAAAGGTCTTGATCTTTCTCGCCGCTGAGACGCAGCATGGGCGCTTTTATTTCGCTGAAGAAAACTGCATCGCTCGCACAATTCCCAGACCTTCTTTGACGTAGATCACCTGATTCGGCGTGATGTCCTTGAGCGTATCCACCTGCCCGCTCGGCCAGCGAATCTCAAGGAGATCGACTTTCCCCGATTTGCCCAGCCCGAAGTGAACCCGCAAATCATTCTGCGAAAAGTAGCCCCCTCCACTGCGCACTTCATCAATCTGCTGATGCGGCCTCGCTTCATCGGGCGCATGCGTCACGCACTTTAGTCGCGCGCCAATCCCGCTGCGGTTCGATTTCGTCCCGATCGTCCGCACTTTGATCCAGTTGTTTCCCATTTGCGAATCACAGCGCACCAGTTGCGGGTAGTCGTTGACCGAGTTCACCACCATATCGAGATCGCCGTCATTGTCGAAGTCTCCGAAAGCGCAGCCACGCGCCGCGAGCGGCTCAGAAACTCCCGGGCCCGCTTGCAGAGAAACGTCTTCAAACCGTCCGTTGCGCAGGTTGCGATAGAGAAGTTTGCGCTGCGCGTATCCCGCCTCGGTCTTGAGTTGCTCAACTTCCGGATACACGTGACCGTTGCAGATCAGAATGTCGGGCCAGCCATCATTGTCGAAATCGAAGAACCCGCAGCCCCAGCCCAGGAACTGCGTGTGCGCGCCCAGGCCCGCGGTGAATGTTGTGTCTTCAAAAGTGGCCTCGCCAAGGTTGTGATAGAGCGAAGGCGTGTCTCCCGCGAAGTTGGTTTTCACCATGTCGAGATTTCCGTCCAGATCGTAATCGGCAGCAGAAATGCCCATCCCCGCCTGCGGCTTGCCATCAGGACTCAACGCACAGCCCGCTTCCAGCGCGATGTCCACAAATTTCCCGTTCTTCTTATTCTGATAGAGGGCGCTCGCGGTCGAATCATTGGCCACATAAATGTCGGGCCATCCGTCATTGTCGAGATCGGCGGTGAGCACGCCCAGCCCATAAGTTCCGTTCGCCTTTAAAATTCCAGCGCTCTCCGAGACATCCGTGAACGTGCCGTCGCCATTGTTGTGATAAAGAATGTTTTTCCCGCCATTCAATCCCGGCGGCCCGCATGCCACCATCACACCCTTATAGAGACACGGTCCTGACTCTGGCACCGGCGCGGTCTTCAGGTCCATGTCAATATAATTCGCGACGAACAGATCAAGCCGCCCGTCGCGGTCGTAGTCCACGAAAGCGCAACCCGTATTCCAGCGATTGCCTTTGCCCGCCACGCCCGCCTTCTCGCTGACATCGGTAAACGTGCCGTCGCCGTTGTTGTGATAAAGCACATTCTTCCCAAAGTACGTGACGAACAAATCGTCCCAACCGTCGTTGTCATAATCGCCAACGCAAACACCCTGGCCCCAGCCAGAGCGCGCCAGTCCTGCTTTTACCGTGACATCGGCAAAGGTGCCATCACGATTGTTTTTGAACAGGTGTGAGACCGGTTCCTGCCCAGCCGGGAATCCCTCGAGCCGCGTCCCGTTCACGAGGAAAATGTCGAGCCAGCCATCATTGTCGTAATCGTAAAAGGCGACGCCGCAACCGGTCGTCTCGAGCAGATAATTGTTTTTGTGCTCGCCACCGTAGATCGTCTTGGCGTTCAATCCCGCGGCGCGCCCGACGTCCACGAAACTCACTCCGAGCGGAGTGCCCGGTTTCAGTGGCTCAACCGGTTGTGGCGGCGCTGCCGCAGATTGCGCCCAGAGCGGATGCGCCAGCCCGAGAATGTTTTCGAGCGCCAGAACGAGGGTCGACCGGCTCAACGATTTCAGGAGTTCGCGGCGTGAAAAAGGCAAGAGGGAATACCCTGGGAATCAGCTCGTGCTGGACTGTGCCCCTGAATTCTTATAGTTTGTGCCTGAACACTTTGCAAGCTGGCGTCTCAGACTGCCCTGCAAAAGACTGCGGTTTAAAATGAAGCTCTCATCGCATTTGCGCGACGTTGAAAAAATGAGAAGCTCTCTCTCTCCTCCTGCTCGTCTCGTTTCCGCTGCTTACGTGGTTCTGCTGTGCTTTCTTTTTGGATCGACTCCGGCCATTGCCGCCGCGCAGCCTCCGCAATCTCTCGAACTTTCCCGCCCCGTCCGCTCCTGGGAATTTCTTCCGGTAGTCGGAACGCGCGCCGGTATGTTCGGCAAAGAAAGTGGGGTAATGGAAGCCTGGGTCTATCCGCTGAAGATTTTTCGCGGCTTCCACCTCACCTTTCATGTGGATGGCCGCGCTGTTCCAGCTGAGAGCTTGGCTCGCACCCTGATCGTCCACCCGGAATCGGCAACGCTCGTCTATGCCGGCGACAATTTCTCCGTGCGCGAAACATTTTTTGTTCCCGTACGCGAGTCCGGCAACTTCATCCAACTCGACGTCGAGACTGAACAGCCGCTAGAGATCGAAGCCGGCTTCGTAGCCGACTTTCAACTCGAGTGGCCCGCCGCCCTCGGAGGGACATTTCTCAACTGGGATGAATCGCAGCACGCATTTGTATTTGGCGAGGAGCGCAAGAAATTCTACGCGCTGGTTGGATCGCCCTCCGCCTCCAGCCCACGACTCGCATATCAAACGAACTATTCTTCGGACAACGAAAATTCCCTGCGTCTCGGCGTGACCAGCAAGGGACGAGCGAGCAAGATTATTGTTCTCACCGCCTCCACCCAGGGACTCGCCGACGTGCAGGCCAATTACCAGCGCCTGGCAACTTCGTATTCCGACCTGCTGCGAGAATCCGCCCAGTACTACCGCGACTATCTCAACCGCACGCTCGACCTCACTCTCCCGGACTCGCAGCTCCAGCAGGCCTACGACTGGTCGCGCATCAGCACCATCCACGGATTGGTCACCAATCCCGACTTGGGCACGGGGTTGGTCGCCGGTTACGGAACGTCGGGCACCAACCAGCGTCCAGGCTATGCCTGGTTCTTCGGACGCGATTCCTTCTGGACCTCTTTCGCGCTCAACTCCATCGGCGACTTTGCCACCACTCGCACGGCTCTCGAGTTCATCGCCAAGTTCCAGCGCGACGATGGCAAGATCCCGCACGAAATCTCTCAAGGTGCGAGTTTTGTGGATTGGTTCAAGGACTATCCCTACGGCTACTCCTCCGCCGACGCCACGCCGCTCTATATCATCGCGACCAACGATTACGTTTCTCGCAGCGGCGACCTCGATTTTGCGCGCCGGAAATGGGACAGCCTGTGGAAGGCGTATCAGTTCATGCGTTCCACCTACGACCCGCAGAACTTTCCGCGGAACTTCGGATTCGGCCACGGATGGGTCGAAGGCGGCCCGCTACTTCCCGTAAAGACGGAGTTTTATCAGAGCGGCCTCGGCCTCGAAGCTCTGCGCGCGCTATCGAATCTCGCGAAACTCACCGGCAAGGACGAGATCAGCAAAGACCTGCAAGCCGCCTTCGATCGCCAGAAACCCGTGTTCAATCAGACTTTTTGGTCGCCGGAGAAAAAAGCGTTTGCCTTCGCCCTCGACCAGCAAAATCGCCGCGTGGACGAACTTACGGTCCTGACCACTGTCCCCATGTGGTTTGCACTCACCGACGAAGACAAGTCCCAGGCCACCATCCAACAACTCGCTGATGCCGACCTCCAAACCGACTGGGGTACACGCATCATTTCAAACCACTCCTCCACCTACAACGGCAGCGGATACCACTTCGGCTCAGTGTGGCCGCTCTTCACAGGATGGGCTTCGGTTGCCGAGTATCGCTACCACCACCCGCTCACCGCGTACGCCAATCTCCGGTCCAACGCGCTGCTCGCCCTCGATGGATCGCTCGGTCACGTCACCGAGGTTCTCTCCGGCGACTATTATCAGCCGCTTTCGACTAGCTCTCCGCACCAGATCTGGTCGGCGGCCATGGTAGTCAGTCCAATTCTGCGCGGGATGCTCGGTCTCGACGTTGATGCGCAGACCCATGCGGTAACCTTCGCCCCACACGTCCCCGCGGGTTGGAGATCGTTTTCGCTCGACAACCTGCGCGTGGGCGCGACCACCGTAGCGCTGAGCTACCAAAGAACTCCGGGACTCTTAACTGTGGAGGTAAAGCGCACCGGCCCCGATTGCACGTTCGCCTTCAATCCAGCATTCAGCCTGCGCGCCAGCGTCGCCTCGGTCGAACTGAACGGCCATAGTCTGCCTTTCCATGTCGCCGCCACCGCCAGCGATCAACACGTCGCCGTAAGATTCCCGCTGACCCAGGCAACTAGCACAGTTCGCATTCGCCTGAAGAATGATTTCGGCGTCAGTCTCTCGAACGTCTTGCCCGCGCTCGGCAGTTCCAGCCAAGGCCTGCGCGTCCTTTCAGGAACCTGGAACTCCGCCCGCACGCAGCTGACCTTGTCCCTGTCCGGACTGACCGGCAAAACATATGAGGTCTTCGTCTGGAACCCATCGCAGGTGGCATCCGTCAAAGGAGCGAAACTCGGGGCCGCGGGTCAGGATTTAGCAAAATTGTTGGTCGACTTTCCATCTGCGGATGCAGAATCCTATGTCCACCAGGACGTCGTCCTGAATTTTGCGCAGCCAAAGTGAAAACTCAGCTCTCAGGAATTTGTTAGTCTTTCGGAGGAGAAAATCCCATGTCAAAGCGATGCTTTTCGATTCTCGCGTTCCTGACACTCTTCGCTTGCGCAGTATCTGCTGTCGCCCAAGCGAAGTCGACCGACGCCGAAGGCCACAAGTGGTGGCAGCACGCGGTTTTCTACGAGATCTATCCCCGCAGCTTCGCGGACAGCAACAACGATGGCATTGGCGACCTCAAAGGCATCACCTCGAAGATGTCCTACCTGCGTGATCTGGGAGTGGACGCCATCTGGATCAGCCCATGCTTTCCCTCGCCGCAGGTGGATTTCGGATATGACGTCTCTGACTACGAGAACATTGACCCGATGTACGGAACGCTCGCCGACTTCGACCGCATGGTCGCCGAGGGGAAGCAACAAGGCGTCCGTATCATCCTGGACTTTGTTGTAAATCACAGCTCGGACAAGCACCCCTGGTTTATTGATTCCAAATCCTCGCGGACGTCGCCGCATCGCGACTGGTACATTTGGCGCGACGGCAAAGCGCCGGGACAGCCCCCCAATAACTGGATTTCAACTTTCGGTGGCTCTGCCTGGAAATTCGATCCCGCCACCAAGCAGTACTACTATCATTATTTTTATGCCGAGCAACCTGACCTGAACTGGCGCAATCCCGCGGTCGAGAAGGCCATGCTCGATACCACCGGCTGGTGGTACAAACGCGGCGTCTCCGGCTTCCGTCTCGACGCGGTCGATACACTGTTTGAAGATCCGAACTTGACCGACAACCCGGTTCTCCCCGGCACCAACAAGCAGGGCGATCCAAATACCGACGAGATCCACAACAAAAAGCTTCCCGAAGTCCACGACGTGCTGCAGAAACTTCGCAAAGTCGCCGACGAATCCGATGCTGTGCTCATCGGCGAAACCTGGACGTCGAACATCGATGAGCTCAAGGAATATTACGGTTCCCACGATAACGAATTACAAATGCCGATGGATTTCATGTTCACCACCGTCGACAAACTTTCTCCGCCCGAATTCCGCCGTCAGATTGCGCAAGTTGATTCGGCGGGCGGATGGCCAGTGTTCGTCATCAGCAACCACGACAAGATACGTTCCTACAACCGCTACGGCGACGGCAAGAACAACGATGCCATTGCAAAGTTGATGGGCGCCTTCTATCTGACTCTTCGCGGAACTCCAATCATGTATTACGGTGAAGAAATTGGAATGGAAAACAACGACCCCAAACGCAAGGAAGATGTAAAGGATCCTATCGGCCGCACCGGATGGCCAAAGGAAATCGGTCGCGACGGCGAACGCACCCCTATGCAGTGGAACACAGACACGAACGCCGGATTCAGCAAGAAGGATCCCTGGCTACCCGTTCCGCCCAGCTACAAGAGTCACAACGTAGTCACTGAATCGAAAGATCCCAATTCAGTGTTGAACATGTACAAGAAGGTCCTGGCGCTACGCCATACCAATGAGGCTCTGCTCGAAGGGAGCTACACTGCGCTGAACGAAGACGACGCCAACGTTATGTCCTATCTCCGTAGTTACAAGGGGAAGGCCGTACTGGTGGCACTGAACATGTCGGCCTCGCCCCAGAAGGCAACCTTCAACCTCGCCGACAAGGGCTTTGCCGCCGCCAGCCTGAGGAGCTTGGTGGCCACGCCGCAATCATCTGCAAAAGGCACCGAAGTGACGCTGGAACCCTTCGGAGTCTTCATCGCCGAAGTGACGAAGTAAATGACGCTCCGACCCAATCATCCAGCAGGCCGAGCTGATCAGCAGGGCTAGTTGTCTGTGCTGCCTACTCGAGCTCTAGCACTGCCCCTCGACCGTTGTCTGGGATAGTGAGAACCAACTTGCCCGAGGATGAGGTCACAGCGGCATCGATGTTGCGGCCGTCGAGGCGGGCCGTGTGTTTGCGGGGAGAC
>Ga0210407_10001500_pt1 | contig 21746 bp, 20 predicted proteins | sample IncBWC27MmetaG_FD_150860 | JGI IMG/M metagenome (GOLD analysis project Ga0210407, IMG submission 150860) | Forest soil microbial communities from Barre Woods Harvard Forest LTER site, Petersham, Massachusetts, United States - Inc-BW-C-27-M | ecosystem: Environmental > Terrestrial > Soil >... | reverse complement strand
CGTCGGCTTCCACGGCGAGACCGACGCCGACTTCGACGCGACCACGGCCCTGATGCGCTCCGTCGGCTACGACGCAGCCTTCATGTTCAAGTACTCGGTGCGCGAGCACACCCGCGCCTACAAGCTCGGCGACTCGGTCAGCGAAGAAGTAAAGGGACGCAGGCTGATCGAGCTGATCGCGATACAGGAAGAAATGTCCACGTCGCGCAATCGCGCGATGATCGGCCACGAGTTCCCGGTGCTGGTCGAAGGCCCCGCCCGCCGCGGCGGCGGGATGCTCGCCGGCAAGACCCCGCAATACAAAACCGCAATCTTCCGCGGCCTCGAAGGAATCACCGCCGGCGACACCGTCACCGTCCGCGTCGACTCCGCCACCGGCCACTCCCTGATGTGCTCGCTGGCATGATTTCCGTTGGCCTGATCCTTCTGGCGCTCGCGATGCCGCCAGTGCCGCGGCAGCCAGTGTCATTCGACATTTACGATCAACTCCGCAGCCACGGCTACTCGACGAACTTCACTTGGGAGGTGCGGCGGAACTCCGCGGGCTCTCGGGTATATCTCTACGAGTGGCCAGAAGGCCACGGAGTGATGATCGTCGAAGGAGGCCGAGTTGTTCGACAGATTCAGCGCCCTGCTCAACTCGCATTTCTAAACGACGATGAGCAGTTCGTTGCCTGGACAGATGATCTCAAGAAGGGCGTCACATTCATAGACGGAAGCCATCGAGACCTGCGTTCCGGACAGTTCGACGTGGATCCGGGAGGGAACTATTTCGTCGTTGGCGGAGGTTACGGCGAGACGAGCGAGATTGCTACGATCGCGCACCCGATGCGTACACTCGCACTCGCAAAAGTCGGAGCGCAAAGGATATTCGCTAATGACAACAAGCTTTATGTGCTCGGCTTTGCGCAGGACGGTGCGCTGGTTTGCCAAACATATGGAGTCACAGCGGAAAGTGCGGTTCTAATTGACGAGCAGACTATCGCGGGACCTGTGCACGAAGTGCTCGACATGGATCCAACGACCGAGCGTGTCGTTGTCGAAGGGGAGGGAGGCTTTTCGATCCGTCGAATCGTTCAACTACACACGGGCGGCCAAAACTGGCTCGGCCTCGGCTACCGCCCAACTCTCTTTCTTCAACCCGGCGTGATGATAGGCAGTCAGTAGGCTCGGCTACGGCACTCGCGTGAATATTCCCCGACGCTCTGCCGCTGTGGCGATGTTGGCCGGGCTTCTGTTCGCCTCACCCGCGGGTGCTGCCGGTTGGACAAACCCGGGTTACCTCTATCGATATTTCGTTTGGGGTGCAGAGCGTCCGTTCACATCGCGGTCCGACGATTACCGGCTTTACCCCTCTCACCCGATCGAAAATGGGCCGGCTGCGTTTCATTTCGCGCCAGGCGATCGGAAGAGCATTCCGGAGACCGTTGAATACAACGAGGACGGAGCGGTGAAGCGGGTTGCGCTCGACGAGCTGCTGCGCTCGACCGGCACCCACGCATTCATTGTCGCCAAAGACAACCAGGTGCTCTACGAGGACTATCTCAACGGCTCTGCGCGCGACTCTCTCGGCACCTCGTGGTCGCTGTCCAAGGCTTTCACCTCGGCGATGGTCGGTATCGCGATCTCGGAGGGCCATATCAAAAGCCTCGACGATCCGATTACGAATTACATCCCGGAGCTGAAGGCCCAGGGCAGCTTCGACGCGATTACGATCAAAGACCTCCTGACCATGGGATCGGGAATTCAGTACCGGTTCGGTTTTTTCCCGTGGGACGAATTTGTGATCGAGGGCTACTACCCGAATGTCCGGCAACTGCTTCTCACCGACATGAAGATCATGGAGCCGCCTGGACAATCGTTTCACTACAACAACTTCAATACCGAACTACTCGGGATGATTCTCGAACGAACGACGGGCATGCCCACCAGCCGATATCTGCAGGAAAAAATCTGGAAGCCGATCGGCATGGAATATCCGGCCACCTGGAGTATCGACAGCGACGAGGACGGTTTTGAGCTGACGCCGACAATGCTCAACGCGCGCGCGATCGATCTCGCCAAGTTCGGCCGCCTCTACTTGAACAACGGCAACTGGGATGGCAAGCAGATCGTCCCCGCGGATTGGGTCGCCGCGTCCACGACCCCGGACCCGAATGACCATCGTCCGTGGGAAACGTTCTCTCGATGGCAGACCGGCGGCGGCTACTTCAAATACTACTGGTGGGGCGTTTCGCGAGGAGCGGGGGACTACAGCTTCATGAGCATCGGCACCTACGGCCAGTTCATCTTCGTTTCGCCACGAACGAAAGTCGTGATCGTGCGCACCGCCGACAACGACGGTATCGACCCGCCATACTGGCGCGAAGTCTTCCAGTACATCGCCGACCACATCAGCCAATAACCTGCGCCCGTTACAGTCTCAGATGCTTACCCGGGTGTTGTAGAGTCGGGCGTACGCGCCGCCCGACGAGACCAGCTCGGAATGCGTGCCTTCTTCGGCGATTCCATCCTCGGCCAGCACCACGATTCTGCCCGCGTTCCTCACCGTCGACAGCCGGTGCGCGATGACCAGCGTTGTGCGATTGCGCGCGAGCCGGTACAGAGACTCCTGCACTGCTCGTTCGCTTTCATTGTCGAGCGCACTTGTCGCCTCGTCGAAAATCAGTATTGGCGGGTTTTTGAGAAAAACCCGGGCGATGCTGAGCCTCTGCTTTTGTCCGCCGGATAGCTTCACGCCGCGCTCGCCGATCTCCGCGTCGTAACCGCTGGGCAGCGCCATGATGAAATCGTGCGCATGAGCCATTTTAGCGGCCTCGACGATCTCTTCGATGCTAGCATCGGGCCTGCCATAGCGGAGATTCTCCGCGACCGTTCCCGCGAACAGATAAACATCCTGCTGCACGATGCCGATATTTTGCCGCAACGATTGCGGGCGGACCTCCCTCACGTTCCTGCCGTCGACTAGGATGTCGCCGTCGGTCGCGTCATAGAAGCGCGGGATCAGCGAGCAGAGCGTGGTCTTGCCGACGCCCGAGGCGCCCACCAGCGCGACGAACTCACCGGCTTTCACTACTAGCGACAAGTTTTTCAGCACGAGCGGGGAATCGGCGGCGTACCGGAAGCTCACGTTGCGGAACTCGATTTCTCCCCGCACGCGCGTCAGCTCCGCGGCGCCGGCCTGGTCGGGCATGTGCGGCTCCATCTGCAGCATCTCAAAGAATCGGTCGAACCCCGTGCTCCCTTCCTGGTAGAGCCGCGCGAAATTCACCAGCCGGTGGATCGGATCGACCAGCACCGCGACACACATCAGAAAGGTAAGCAGGTCGGCGAGGTCGAGCGACCGCCGCGCGATGCCGGTTGCGCCGAACACGATCACCGCGATCGTGATGAGCTGCGTGAAGGCGGCCATGCCGCCGGAGAACCATGCCTCGCTCTGGTAGCCCTCGCTCCTGCTCGCGAGAAAGCGATCGTTCTCGTAATTGAAGCGCGCAGTCTCGAACGCTTCGTTGGTGAAAGACTTAACCACTCGTATTCCCGCGAGCGAATCTTCGACGCGCGCGTTGATGTCGCCGATTCTCTCCTTGCTCAATCTGAGCGCGGCAATCATGCGCCTGCTGAAATGCAGCGCGAAGACGAACATCACCGGAATGAAGCACAGCACCATCAGCGTGAGCGCAATGTCGATGTGCGCGAGGATGATTAGCACTCCAATCAGCTCCAGGCTCGCGATCGCGAGATCTTCCGGCCCGTGATGATAAAGCTCGGCCAGCGAAAGAAGATCGTTGGTGATCCGCGCCATGAGCTGGCCGGTTCTCTGCCGGTCGTAAAAACTGAACGATAGTTTCTGGTAATGCTCGAACAGCTCCCGGCGCATGTCCCGTTCCATCTTCGCGCCCATCACATGCCCCTGGTAATCGACGAACAACGTGCATAGGGCCTGGAGGGCGACCAGCGCGAGCATCGCGGCGCCCAGCGCATAAATCCTGTCGAGCGCATCGGCCGCACCCCTGGTTGCAAGCAAGTTCTTGGTGATGAAATTCGTACAGACAGGCAGCAGCAGCGCCGCGGCCGATATGACGACGGCGGAGAGAAGGTCTGCGAGCAGCAACCCTCGATACGGCCGGTAGTAGGAGAGGAACTTTTTCGCGCGCGCGCCCGCGAATCGATTCGCAGCCCGCTCGCTCAGCTTTGTCTTATCGGGGGTTGTGCGTGCTGGTCCCCCGGAAAATAGAGTTCGCATGAAACACCATGTCCTTCTGATGGGTTAAAACCGCTCTCTGAATGGACATGGACGTTGTCATTTCTCTCTCCCGGGTTCGGTAGTTAGGTCGCGAAAGAACATATCACACTAGCAGTCGCGCAGTACAAGGTCGTCCCCTCACAACCGGGAAATCGTGATTATCATTACTCTTCAGGAGTACCGGTTATGCGTTCATCTTTGAAATTTGTTCTGGATGACGGCGCGCTCAATAGCAGTCATCCGACTGCGCAACATTCGTCTGACGCTCATCTGTTCGATGCGTATTCGCATGCGGTCATGGGCGCTGCCGAGTCGGTCAGCCCGGCGGTGGTGAATATCGAGGTCAGTCAGCGCTCGCGACAGACGGGCAATTCGCGCAATCCCGACGCGCCGGCCGGTAGCGGCTCGGGATTTATCATCGCGCCCGACGGTTACATCATCACCAACAGCCACGTCGTTCATCGCGCGTCGCGGATCACCGTTACGCTTTCCGACGGACGCAAGTCTGCGGCGGAATTGATCGGCGACGATCCCGGCACCGACCTCGCCGTGATTCGAATGAATGGGTCGAACCTCAACGCCGTGGCGCTGGGCGACTCGCAGGCGGTTCGCGTGGGTCAGCTCGCGATCGCGATCGGAAATCCTTACGGCTTCCAATGCACGGTTACCGCGGGCGTCGTCAGTGCGCTCGGGCGATCGCTGCGCACGCAGTCGGGGCGGCTGGTCGATGACGTAATCCAGACGGACGCCGCGCTGAATCCCGGCAACTCCGGCGGCCCGCTGGTCAATTCGAGGGGCGAAGTGATCGGCGTCAACACCGCGATCATCCTGCCCGCGCAGGGAATCTGTTTCGCGATCGCGATCAACACCGCCAAGCTCGTCGCCGGCCATCTGATCAAGGACGGCAAAATCAGCCGCGCCTATATCGGAATCGCCGGCCACAACGTCGAGCTGCCGCGCCGCTTCGTGCGCTTCTACCGATTGCCCGCGGAGACCGCGGTCCGCGTCGCCTCGGTCGAGCCCGACAGTCCGGCCGCTCGCGCCGGAATCAAAGAAGGCGACCTGGTAATTCGACTCGGCGACTCTCCGATCGCCGGCATCGACGACTTGCAGCGTCACCTCAGCGTGAACCAGGTCGGCATCCGCACGCCCGCCGCTGTGATTCGCGGCACAGATCAACTGACGCTGGAGATCGTCCCCGTCGAGTCCTCTACCCGCGGGTTGGGTGGGGACGCACCGAGGTGAAGATGAAACCGGATGAACAGCGCCGTTCCTTTTCCGCGCGTAGCGTCGGCGAAGTTGTGCTCCGAGTACGCGATTTGGATGCCATGATCGCGTTTTACCGCGACATCGTTGGCCTCGAACTGCTCAAGCGCTTCGACGAGGGTATTGCATTCATGAAGGTCGGGGCCGGGTTTGGCGGTCACACTCAGATCGTTGGATTCTTCAAGGATGAGCTGCCCTCCAATTTCAAGCGGCGCGCATGGTCAGGCCACGAACCTGAGCGAACGACCTTGCATCACTTCGCTTTCGAGATTCCGCTGGTGGAGTACGATCCTGCTCTCGTATACCTCCGCAATTTGGGAATCCCGATCGATACGGCGATTCATCGTTGGATCGGTTGGCGATCGATCTATCTGAGAGATCCAGAGGAGAACACCGTCGAGTTGGTCTGCTTCGACAAGACGGTTCTGGAAGCGCCCGCATGAGGACCTCATCGCACGTAGACCGGGTTGGAGAGGATCCACATCCGGCCTTTGCGATACGCCTCGATTCGATATGCGCCCGGCGACTTGGGCGCGAACTCCAGCTTCGATGCATTTTCGGCCGACGCAACTTCAGCGCCGTTTTGATACATCACGATTCGCTCCGCATCCGCCGGCAGCTCCGTCTTAAGCACGAGGCCGGGCGCGTTTTGCACTTCGTCGCCCATTATCGTTCCGGTGTCGCCATTTTGCGCGAAGAACGCGAACGCGCCGACATAGCCGAGATAATCGAAACTCACGTACGAATGCCCGAGCCGCAGCGCCTCGAGTAGCGGCGCGGTATCACGCTCGCGCGCGAGCAGATGAGTCGTGTAGAAGAGAAACAGCTGCTGCAGAGTGCCAACTTTCGCGCCCAACACCGTCAAGTCGTCGGCCTGCCCGAATCCCGCGGCCATCGCGACCCGCGCGCCCGACGTCATCTTGTCGTAGAGCGCGAAGTTCGCATCGGGACGCACGTCGAGGCTGGATAAAAAATGATCGGTGCCGAAAAAGATCGCGCGCAAGTCGAGCGTCGTCGCGCTCACCGCGGACCATGCCGCGCGCTGGTTGTACACCTCGATCGCGTCGGCCAGCGCGTAGTCCGCTGAAGACGAAAATTTCGCCGGGTCGCGAGCGATCGCGAGTCCGCCTTGGTCGTGAATCGCGGCGATCAAATCGACCGGATTCAGGTTCGGCGCCACCGCCGCATGCAGATTCACGCCGACAATCTCGCCCCCGCCGACCGCGAACGCTCCGCCCGGAATGAAAAGAATGTCGTTGGTGAATCCGCCGATTCCGAAATCCGACTCGCCCGGCTGGACTGAATCCCCAAGCACGATGAAATCGATTTGCGCCGTCTTGGCGAGATCCGCCACCGCCGACTGATCCATTCCCGACGGCTTGATTGCCAAATCCACGACTCCACGATAATCGCGCAACCCCGGAAACCCCGGCGCCGGCTGCACGAACCGCGCGGGCGGAAGATCGGTGTTCGGCAGCGGCGAGCTGCATCCCGCAAGCGCAAGCAACACAGCTGCGGCGAAAAGAAAACGGCCCCGACGCATGATCAGAGAATCGAACGACTCTGCGCGCCGTCAACCGGGATGTTGGCGCCGGTGATCCAGCTCGCGCGCGGCGACGCGAGCATCACGACCGCGTACGCAACCTCTTCGGGACGGCCGAGCCGGCCGGCCGGCATCTCGTGGCTGATAAAATCTTTCTCGAACGCCGGATTCTCGCGGAAGCGACGCTCCCAGTTGCCACCGGAGGTCAGTATCGAGCCGGGCGCGATCGTATTGACCCGGATTTTTTTCGGCGCGAACTCGCGCGCGAGCATCTTGGTGAACGAATGAATCGCCGCCTTCGACGCGTTGTAGGTCAGCGGCCCGCCCGACTCGCGTCCGTATATAGATCCAATATTGATGATCGATCCGCCGCCGCGTTTCTCCATGTGCGGAGCGCATAGCCGCGCGAGCCTCACTGGCGCGAACAGGTTCAGCTCGAATTGCCCCTGCCACGCCGATTCCGGCAAGTCGGCAAGCGCCCCCGGATGCGCCGCGCCCGCATTGTTGACCAGCACGTCGATTCCGCCGAATTTTTTCAGCGTCTCATCGACCCACCTTTGCGCATCGTCAGGCCTGGTGATGTCCGCGACGATTCCCATCGCAGGCCGCGCCATCGATCCGGACTTCGCGATCGCCGCGACTGCCTCGGTCAGCGTATGCTCCGTGCGAGCGCAGATGCTCACGCACATCCCTTCGTCCGCGAGCGCATGCGCCATAGCGCGGCCAAGCCCGCGGCTCGCGCCGGTGATCATCGCGACTTTATTTTGCAATCCCAAATCCATCTCGATGCTCCTATCTCGATACTCCCGCGACCAAGTCCAGTCGGTTGACTCTAATCAATGCCGGACCTAGACTCGATAGGCTAATCATCGTACGGACTTTGGACCGGCGACGGAGGATTATGGAAATACGGGTCGAAGGCTCTCTTGATCAAGCGATGCGAGTGCTCAAACGCAAGCTGGCCAAGGAGGGCGTCTTCAAAGAGATGAAGAAGCGGGCTTTTTACGAGAAGCCCAGCGTCCGGCGCAAACGCAAACGCTCCGAGGCCCAGCGCCGCCGCCGCAAGGAACAACGCCGCCGTCGCGCCTCCGCGATGTAACAATCGAAAATTTTGTGATTAATCAGGGCGTCGGAGAAATCCGACGCCTTTTCCTTTTTTCAGTGAATCCGGTTTTGTGCTGATCGCTCGGCGGAAATTTCCCTTCCCGCGTACGACCTCTACGCCGGCAGTGGACGCCAGGTGAAGATCACCTGTCCGCCTGCAACGTAACAATCGAGATCGTAATGCGGCTGGCTATCGTCGCTGCGCCGCGCCCTGAAATTCTCGACTGCGCGATGCAACGCATCGGGCGTCAGCGCCCCATCGACGCATCTTCCCTCGAGCTGTTGCGCGCGCACCTCGGCGCCCAGATGAACCGGGAGGCATCGCGCGCCGCAATGCTGATCGAGCGGCCCCGCGCCCACGCAGGCGCATCGCAGGCATAGCACCACCGGCCCGCGATTGTCGCTCGGCGCTGCGAAGAACTCGCGCTCGAGACGCTCCATGCCCATCGCGCATTCGCACCACGCTTCGCGCGCGCGCTCGGCCGAAAATCGGCGGATCGCGCGGGCCAGCTCGCGCATCAGGGTTTCGCTCGAACGCGGCACCAGCGCGACGATCGAGTCGTCCTCAATTCGCATCGACGCGCCCAGATGCTCGGCCAAAAAATGCCTCAGGTTGATCGGCAGGCGGCTGCCGAGCTGCAGGCGCTGGGTCTGCACCTCCGCGGTCTCAACCGTGATGCTGCGCCCGCGGCTCGAGTACGCCCGCGGGGTGCCGAATGCCGTCAGGGTCTGCAGACGCTCGAGAGGCGACGGCGCGCCGCCCGCAAATCGCGAGGCGTAGGCGCGTCTATGAACCAGGGGACCGTTTCGCACAGGTTCAACCTCCGAGTGCTTCGAATGTAGGCCAGGATGTCGGGCGCAGGGGCGTGCAGGAACGCACGCGTCGATGCGCAGCACTATCATCAGAAATTTGAAATTTAGAATTGAAACCGAGTCGGCGCCGATCGGCGTCAACTTCAGGGCTGCGAGATCGATGTGCGCCAATACAAACTTGCGCCATGCGCACCGGCTCTTTTGATCAGCCCACCAGCCTGCTCAGCATCCGTGACGCCCGCCACCCTACCCACACCACATTTCAATCCAAGCAGCGGCTCGATGGATATGCGCGCGTCGCCTTCGAGGTCAAATTCCCCAAGCTCGGCTCTTCTGCGATTCGCGCGACGTTTACAGGCCTACAACAACCTTCTGCATGTGTCGGCATCTTAATTAGCGCGCGTACAAGGGTCGGGCAACAACTGAACGATCGATTAAGTTCCGATCGAAACTTGACAACCGCGCGCCCCCATGCCCTTTTTGCGCGGCCTAATGGGCCGCTTCGGCCGGCAGATTTCGCGTGTCGCGCTTGAGAAACAGGAACGTCGGCACCAGCACCAGCATCAGCACGCACAGGATTCGGTAGATGTCGTTGAACGACAGCATCATCGCCTGCCGCTGCACCATCCCGTAGAGCATCATCATCCCGTGCTTGTCGCCCATCGTGTATTGCTGCGCGAGACTCATCCCGCGCGCACCGGGCATCTGCATGTGCGGCAAGCTGAAGACGGTTACGTGCTCGGTCAGGTAGCTCTGGTTCACCTGCTGGCGATGGATCAGCAGCGTGGTCAGATACGACGTGCCGATCGCGGCGCCGAGGTTTCGCGTGACCGAGTACAGACTCGCCGCGCGGCCCATCTTGAATTTCTCCATCGAGCTGAGCGCCGCGGCCGACAAGCCGGGAAACACCAGGCCCGTGCCGATACCCTGCAGCACCGTGGGCCATACGATTCGCCGCACGTCGGAGGCGAGATTCAGCCCCGACATTTCCCACATCGCAAATCCCACGAAGATAAAACCGATCCCGACCAGCGGCCGGATATCGCCGCCGCGGCGCGCATAAGTGCCCAGGATGATCATCGAGAACATCGTGCCGAAACCGCGCGGCGCCATCACGAGGCCCGCCTTCGACGCCGTGTAGCCGAGCGTCTCCTGCAAAAAGATCGGATTCAAAATCGCGGTGCCGTACAGCGTGAAGGTCAGGAATATTACCAGCGCGACAGGCAGCGTGAAGTTCATATTCTCGAGGATCGACAAATCGACCACCGGATCCTCGGTGTGGAGTTCGTGATAGACGAGCACCGCGAGCGAGATCAGCGCGGCGGCCGTGCAGTAAACGACCCACGGGCTGGTGAACCAGTCGGCGCGCTCGCCGCGATCGAGCACGATTTCACCGAGTCCGAGCGTTACGAACAGGCACAGGATCCCGAGCAGGTCGACGCGTCCGCGGCGCAGGTTGCGCATGTACGCCGGGTCGTCGACGAATCGGTACACCATGAACGCCGCGAGCGTGCCGATCGGCACGTTGATATAAAAATTCCAGCGCCAGCTCCACGCATCGGTGATATAGCCGCCAATAGTCGGCCCCATGATCGGCGCGACCATCATCCCGATTCCCCACACCGCCATCGCCATCGCCTGCTCGCGGGGCGGAAAGGTCTCCATCAGGATCGCCTGCGACAGCGGCATCATCGCCGCGCCCGCCGCGCCCTGCATCAGGCGGAAGAAAACGATCTGGTTGAGCGACTGCGCAACTCCGCACAGCGCCGACGAAACGATAAACATCGTGATCGAGGCGACGAAGTAGCGCTTGCGCCCGAACCGCTCCGCGATCCACCCGGTCATCGGGATCATAATTCCCGCCGCGACCAGGTACGAAGTAACGACCCAGGCAATCTCATCAACGCTAGCCGAGAAACTCCCCTGCATATGCGGCAGCGACACGTTGACGATGGAACTATCGAGAACCTCGAGCACAGTCCCAAGCATCACCGAAAACGCAATGATCCACTTCCGCGTCGAGGTAAAGTCGTGGACCTCATGCCCAGGTTGAACGGTCGGTTTGAGCGAAGCAGCCATAGCGAGTTAACGATCTCAGGCTACAAAGCGCGCAACGCGGATGCAAAAGACCGCGACCCGCAAAACAGTCAGCGTCGGCTTAGTTCGCCCTCCGGTTCCCTCCCACGTTCGTCGGGGGAGGGTTAGGGTGGGGGACATTTGTGCGGCGTGATTGTCTCCTGCGCCGCACATTCTGAATCCGGAAACTTGGTCCCTAACGAATATTCGTCGAGCCCTGCGATCACCGCCGGCATTTGGCTAAAATACCAACGTGACCCGCGCTCTCACACTGCTAATATCCGCATTGGCGATGGCCGCCGGCCTCTGCGCGATGATCTGGCCCCGGCTCATGCTCTCCTCGATGGAAGATCAGTACACCCCATTCCGCGCCCGAGCCGCCGCCGCCGTGCTCCTGATAATGGGCCTATGCGGCCTAATCGCAATTCTCCAATACCACGGCGGCCCCGTCGATTTTTTCCCGGTATGAAATCGTTTCAAGCCAGCGCCCGTAAAATGTTTGTCATCCTGACAAAGTGAGCGCCGCGATCTGAGCAGAAATTCCTAGGACTTCGCGCCCCTCTGTCATCCTGACAAAGTGAGCAACGCGAACGGAGCAGAAGTTCTTCGGACTTTCGCGCCCCTCTGTCATCCTGACGAAGTGAGCGACGCGAGCGGATGGAACTGGCTTCGGGCCTCCGGACAGCTTCGCGCCAGCGAAGCCGGTTCCGGTTTCGAGTCGCCGCGACCACCCATGCTGAAACCCACCGCGGGTTTCATTACAATCAAGTTCCACCAACCAGCAACTCTGCGCACAGAGAAGGCGGGCAATCGAGATGACACCTGAAACGAACATTTTTGTGTGCCCTAAATGCGGATACGGCAACATCAACGAACTGTCACTGTGCGTCGTGATGCATCGCGTCAGCGAATGGCGCGACGACGGCGCGCCTGCGGAGTTCGACGAGCCCGAGGTCGATTGGGAATCTGATATGCCATACGACTTGCTGGGCGGGCCGTCTAGGCGGGAACCGAAAGCCACTTACGAGTGCTGCCGGTGCGGAGAACAATTCGAAAAGCCAAACCAGCGGACATAGCTCGACGAATATTTTGACGCGTTATTCGGTTGAGTCTTCTGCAGCCACCGGAGGAGTTCGGCTGAAATACGAACGTGAATCGAGCTCTGAGACTCTGAGAATCACTTGATCTTAAAGTGTCTGAACCTTCAGAACTGAAAATCGGTATTCGCCTAAGAAAGGGACGGCAAAAGTCTCTTACGGGCTGGTTCAGCCTCGAAAGGCTAGCCTCCGCGCAGCATGGTTCGCTGATCGTGCGACTGATGATGGCCGCTAACGATATGAACCTAGCAAATTGGAGTTTGATCGGCTGGCACGAACCTCAACCCGGCATGAGGCGACACATGCAACAGGGCGCAATCCAATACTTCGTACGTCTTCAATGCGGTCACCTCCGAGAAGCGATGAGGCTGATAATGGAGATTCGAAAGGACGCAACTATGAATGACCGACTCAAGAAGTGCTCCGCCGAAGCGAAAAGAGCATTCGCGAAGCTGGAGGATTGTCTCCCCGACGGACCAAATCATGAAAAGTATGAGAAACTGGTGGGCAAGATGAGAAACAAGATGGCCTTCCACTATGACTCGACGCAGGTTACGAAGGCTCTACAGCGACTTGCTGAAGGAAACAGCGTAGCAAAAATTACTCTCGGGATGGACATCTTTTTGGGAAGATTCAATCTTGCGGACACGGTGATGAACACAATCTTCACTCGCGAGATAATGGGTGTTCCGGCGGGTGACAACCCAAGCAAGGAGTTCGATCGCGTTCGTGCTTTCATTAACGATCTAAGCGTCAGCTACCTCCGCTTTGCAAATGAGTTCTCAGTCAACTACCTACGGGAGTACGCTTCAACCTAAATTTGAGGCCGGACAGAATTGGCGATCGTCAGCCGAGGGGGCCCAGCTTGGCGTCGGAGGTTGCGGGGTCCCCCAACCAGAAATCGCAGTGCGGTCGCAAGACGCCCGATTCGCGCAGGCAGCAAGTCTTGTACTTTTTTCCGGACCCGCATGGACACGGATCGTTCCTGCCAATCTCTCCAAATGCTGAGTGGGGCGCACGTCTCGTGGTCCAACTGCAGGACCATGCGTGAAACGGCGTCGGAAGTTCCGCAATCACGGATCTCACGAGCGAATAGTCATGAGTATCTCGTACCCTGAGGTCGCCACTCCCGGAAACCACCGCGTACTTGTGTCGAGGTGTTGTTACTAGTGAAGCGCCCAGCAATTCCAGATCTACAATGATTCGGATGCATTGTTCGCCATTGTAGATCTCGCCCACCTTATGTCCACAGGGATTCCGGATTGCGATCGTTGCATTGCAGATATTGCATTTGAGTTCTTTATGAATGAATTCCGTGCTGAGGAACAAACGGTAGGGGAAGAGACTCTGGAATCCCTCGCAATGAGTTCGTATGAACTCTAAAGCATATTGGTCGACGTGGTCGCGCAAGTGCCGATCCAAAGAGGATAGCGCCACTTCAATTTGTTCGAGAACAGTCCAAGCGTCGTAATATTGGCCGCCTTTTAGTTTCGTGAAGGCATCCAGATAGTAGGATTGGATTGCGAGTATTTCCTCAAAACACCAGATCTCCTTAGCTGACGTCTGGTCACCTCTCTGGATGGCGGCTGTCTTGTGCTCTTGAAGGGCCGCTCGCACGGCCTCCCGATCATTGGGGTGGCGGGGAAGCGTGCGGATTGAGCGGAGAAAGCGCCGAACCTCCACGATATCCATCATCTGCTCGGCCGCCATGCTTCCCGGATATTCTTTGCGGCACCGTCGAGGGCGTCCTTCACGGCATCCGGCGGTCCATCATAGGAGATCTCTAGCGTTCTGCCCTGGGCCTGGTGATCGGACGGCTCGCCCTCCGAGGACTCCTGTACGGTTATCTTGAGGTTGACCGCGCGATCCGTTTTGGAGGCCCAGGGGTGTCGGCTGACGTATAAGACGATTAGTTGCGCGACGAGAGGAAGAGCAACCTCTTTTACAAGGAGGTATGCCAAATGCAAAATATCTGAGTGAAGGGCGAATTCGCGGTACGCGGCATTCTCCGAACAGATGTCTACCTTGACGCCGCCGTGCGCTGCATTTTCGCGAAGGAAGTCGAGGAATTCCTCTGTCCCCACCGGGTAGAAGGTGCCCGTGCGATCCCGGAAAGATTCTTTGGGCACCAACAGGATATCGGCGTCAGCGATTTCTCGGCGAGTCGCCTCACCAACGTGTTTCGACGACATCCAGTAATCGAACCCCTCGGTACTCGGACGCATCGTACACGTCCGCTGGGCTTCCGGTTTCACCATGGTCATTCTAGTTTCCTTGCTTCCTTCGCATTGCTTTCGCCTGACTCTACTCCCTGAGCAAGAAGTCGTTAAGTATCGTGGCTCGCCCATTCTCTCCAAACCAGGCGCAACGTTGACTCGTTCGAACGCCCTAACGTATGTTAGGCAGATGAGGCGCTCCCCCCAGATCGCCCGCGCGAAGCCTTCAAAACCGCTCGAACCCAGGTGAACGATGTCGCATGAATCGAAACTGACTTTCAGCACCGAGGAAATCCTTGCCAACGTCGCGACGTGCGAGCCTCTGATCGTCAAGGGCGTCAAGTGCCATGGCGGCTTCGATGCTGACGGCCGCTACCGCTCGCCGCGCACTGCGTTTCGGGTGCCTGCTATCAAGGCGTGGCAGGAACAGCACGTCACCACTTCCGGCACCGCGCTGTTCGAGATTCCTGCTGATACCGTCTCGCCGCAGGTGCCTAATGTTGCGCAGGTGAAGTTCCTGCTCCGCTCGGGGGTGCGCGAGCCGATGGTGCGATGGCTGTCCGAGATCGCGATCGTCGAGGGCTTCGGCGCGATGATCCGCGAGCTGCCGGTTCCTCCGCTCAAGAGTTTCATCCGCGAGGAGACCCATGGCACCGCGCTCGCTCATCTCAGCTCCGGCCTGTTCGAAGCGCACGCGCGCGACGAAGCGGGATGGTCCGAAGAGGGCGGGCATCGCCAGATGTGGGACGCAGCCCGCGACGCGGCCCTGTCCAATCCGAATATCTCGCCGGAAATTTACGCCAATATCATCGCGCGGCGCGGCACCCCGCAGCCGCCCGCGATGTTCCCCGAGCTTGGCGAGCCGGTCGAGCGGCTCATCCGCTTCATGGCCAACGTGCTCGCGATCGAGGTCTTCGCCGCGTCGACGTTCGCATGGGCCGAGGAAATCCTTTCCGATCCCGATGTCTCCGACGCGCCCGACGACGCCGCCAACCTGGTCCGCTATATCCGCTCCGACGAATCGCCGCACGTCGAGTACCTGCGCACCGCGCTCTCTGAAATTCAGGCGCGCACCCTGCTTACGCTCGACGGCAAGCCGATTTCCGGGCGCAAAGTCGTCGACGATCTGGCCGATCGCGGAATCCGCGCGATGGTTCGGCAGCGGCTGAACGAGCGCCCCGTGATGGTCCGTGACTTGATCCGCAAGACCGCCAACGTCAAAGACCTCGACGCGCTGATGCGCGAATTCGACGCCCTCGCCACCACCTGGACGCCCCCCGCGCGCTACGCCGATCTCGCCCCGCAACAGGACGCCGCCGCCCCGCAAGGCTACTGAGCAGCAAGTCTCTCGCGCGCTTGTCCGGTTCCCCTTCCACTAGGGGAAGGGGTTAGGGGTTAGGTTCCCAAGGCGCAAGCAAAATCTTTGTATCGCGCGTCCCACATGCCCGCAATGCATGACAACCGTTGTCCAACCGATGCGCTAGAATAGCATCTGTGTTGAACGACGATAATTTCTTCCCCGCGCGAACCCTACTCGAAAGTGGCATCCTAGGTATCGAACGGTCGCCCCGCAATTTTGCGCCACGCAAAGTAAGTCGAGCGGCCTGTTTACCCAGTATTGAAGGGGCTTCATACTCTCCCGCCCGCGCCGACCGATCGCCAGTGCCCTAAGATGTCAACTGCCGGCGGAGTGATCGAAAAAAACACCACCCTGGTCGGCCTGCTGAATTTGCAGGCAATCGAACTGTTCTCGACTCGCGTGGTAAGGTTTTTCGATGCTTCGGCGCAGCGCTAACAGCGCGACATCGTTGATCCTGCTGATCGCGGTTTCGTTCGCGACGATTCTCGCAGTCTTCGGATCTCCCGGACGGTCACTCGCGCAGAGTCCTGCACCCTCGGCGATCTCCACTCCGATGCCCGCGCCGACCGCCGGAGCAAACCCGGCGAGCGTCGCTCCGCCGCTCAATCAATCCGCCGCCGTCTCGCCGACCAATCCGCAGACCGTGGTCGCGTATCTGTCCGACGTGATCGGCTGGTACCACCATCTCGGGGTCGAGGCGCAACTGGTCGTCGAGCCGAACGAGACGCTCTTTCTCGCCGCCGATCGCCAAGTCGCGAACCAGGTGCTGGACCTCGCGTTCGAGTACGCGCGCGCGCAGGCGAACTTCATCGCGAAGGCCACCGGACAGACGACGGTCAAGCCCGCGGAAAATCCGGCCGGCGCGGCGAATGCGGCTCCGGTCCCGGCGCTGAAACCCTCGGACACCGCAAACGACGCCCGGCAGAAGTACGACCAGCTCCGCGCGAGCGCGGCTACGTTGCAGGCGCAGATCAAGGATCTGCAGACGAAGCTCGCGACCGCGCCGGCCCGAAACCGCCCGGCTCTGTCAGCGCAGATCGCGGCTGCGCAAAACGAACTCACTCTCATCGATGCGCGCAGCGACGCGCTTAACGCACTCGTACAATTCGAAACCGGCAGCGCGTCGCCGGAACAATCCCTCGCCGGAGAAATCGATCAGCTCGACCATTCGATCTCCGACGCCGAGCGCAAGGCCAAGCCGCCCACCCCGACCGGCTCGGCCGCGGAACCGTCGGGCATCCTGACCCTCACCTGGGATTTGATCGCGCTCGAGCGCAGGATGGACTCGCTCGAACGGACCGAGCAACTCACCAAAGCGCTGTCCGCGCGAATCAAACAGGTTCGCGATCCGATTCTCAAACGAATCAGCGCGCTCGACGCCGGCGGCTACGAACTCGCCAAGGCGACCGGCGCGGGCGACGTCGCGACGCTCCGCGAGCGCAAGCAGGCGCTCGAGAGCCTGCTCGCCGAGCACAAAATCGCGAGCGCGAGCGCGCTGCCCCTGGCCAAGCAGATGGTGCTGCTCGGGATTTACGCCAACAACCTCGAGCGATGGCGCGGCGCAATCAACGAGCGCTGGTCAATCGAGTTCCGAAGCCTGGCGATCCGCCTGATCGGCCTCGTCGGCGCCCTCGCCTTGATCTTTTTAGGCGGGCTCGGGTGGCGATGGCTCACCGATCGCTACGTGCAGGATATCCGCAGGCGCGGGCAGGTGTTGGCCGCGCGACGCCTGGTGCTCGGCTTGCTCATCCTGATCGTATTGCTGATCAACTTCTCCGATGAGATCGGCTCGGCCGCGACCGTGGTCGGATTCGCGGCCGCCGGAATCGCGGTCGCGTTGCAGAACGTGATCCTGTCGATCGCGGGCTACTTCTTTCTGATCGGCCGATTCGGAATCAAGGCCGGCGACCGAGTGCAAATCGGCGGCGTCACTGGCGACGTGATCGATATCGGCCTGGTCAAGCTCTCGATGATGGAACTGGGCGGCAGCGGGACCCATCGCCAGCCCACCGGCCGGGTGGTCGTGTTCTCGAACGCGATCGTGTTCCAGCCGTCGGGCAACTTCTTCAAGCAGGCGCCCGGGACCAGCTTCGTGTGGAACGAGATTAGGCTGACGCTTGCGCCCGATTGCGACTATCGGCTGGCGGAAAAACGACTGCTCGACGCGGTCGATGAAGTGTTCGCGCGTTATCGCGACAAAGTGCTCGGCGAGTTTCGGCATCTGGAACGCGATCTCAACGTCATGCTCGAGACGCCCAAGCCACAGAGCCGGCTGCATCTGAGTCAATCCGGGCTGGATATAATTATCCGCTACCCGGCCGAAGCCCGCACCGCGCCGCAGATCACCGACGAAGTTTCCCGTCGCGTGCTCGACGCGATCAATCGCGAGCCGAACTTGCGGCTGGCAACCCAGGGAACCGCAAACATACAAATGCAGATCCCGCCGCCATCCGCGACCGCCGACGGCGAACCCTCCGATGAACAGCCGGCCGACGATGCGAAGCGTGACGAAGCCGCCGCCGCCGCTGCGCCCGCTGTGAAATAGGCTTTGGAGATTTCGCCCTGCAACAGGAAGAACCTAACCCCTAACCCCTTCCCCTGGTGGAAGGGGGACCGGATTGAGAGGGGCTCGCCGCCGGGCGTTGCCGCGGCGTTTTGAATGCCGGTGCGATGCTTAAGCGGCGGGGGTGCCTGCGATGCTGTCGACGATATCGGACAGCTCGGGAATCCGGTAGCGCTCGCCGTTGTACGCTTTGTACATCAGGACGATCCAATAGACTGCGAGCGCGATGTTAACGATGGTGAGCAGGAAATTGAGAATGACGCTCAGAAATTGCGGCAGCACCGCGATGAACACGCCGACGACTACGTTGATCGCAAACCACGCGACCGAAAATCCGATCGACTGGCGCGCGTGGAAGCGCACGTACTCGTCCTGATTGTACGGCTCGACGTAAAGAAAAATCAGGCCGGTGACGAAGCCCAGCAGGTAGGACAGCGCCGCGATAATGTTCGATTGCGGGTTACGGGCTTCACCGTTCATCGCGAGTTTCTCCTTCGCACTTCGACTCCAAACACTTGTAGTCGAACGCGCGAGGGGATCGCAATGCAGGGCCCGTGCAGCGCGCGTACTGCGTCGAGACGGGTGGGGGGATGACGGGTAGGAATCTTAGTCACGCCTGCGCGGCTGGCGGCAGGGGCTGACCCCTGCACCCAATGTCCATACCATTCAAGCGCAAAATGGCGCGAACGCCATTTTGCTCTAGGTCGGGGGAAGGATTCACCTTTCGAGATATTGCGCTGCCTATGAGCGGCTCGGTGGCGGATCCACTCGCGGTTGCTGCTATTCGGCGCGTTTCTTGTGGGCCTCCAGGCGATCCATCGCGGCGGTTGCGTTGCGCGCGGTTTCGACGACCTCAAGCTGGGCGCGGATCCGGGTGGCGAGCTGACGGCGGAATACCGGCTTGGCGAGGAAGTCGCTGACTCCGAGGCGCATCCCCTCCGCGCGCGCATCGAGGTCGTCGCGCGCGGTGATCATGATGATCGGGATCTCGGCCGTTATCGGATCGCTGCGGAGTTCCTTGACGACCTGGAAGCCGTCCATCCCGGGCATCATCAGGTCGAGGAGGATCACATCGACTTCGTTCTCATGAACCAGTTTGAGACACTGGGGTCCCGAGTTGGCCTCAATCGGGACAAAGCCTTCGCGTTGCAGATGTCGCGCCAGGATTGTGACGGTATCCTGATCGTCGTCGACGACCATAATCTGAGGCGCCCTGGTTGCTTCGTCCATACGAATCTTTGCCCACCTAGTCTTCTTCGCCTTCGTCGGAAGGTGCCGTAGCTATCACGCCGCATCGCCTCAGCTTGGCTGAAAATGTGGTCCGCTTGAGCCCGAGTAATCGCGCCGCCGCCTGTTTGTTTCCCCCGCTCTGCTTGAGCGCGTCGTTTATCAATCTACCTTCCAATTCCCGTACCAAGTTGTTCAGGTTCACTCCGCCCTCACCCAGCCGGACCGGAACCGGGGCTATCGCCGGTCGCGCGCCGTCGCGGAGGCTCTCGGGCAGGATCGGCGTGTCGATAATCGAATCCTCGCACAGGATCGTCAGGCGCTCGACCATATGCTCGAGCTCGCGCACGTTACCGGGCCAATCGTAAGACCACAGCGCGACCATCGCCTCGCGGCTGATTGCGATATTCCGGCCCGGAGTGCGCTCGCGAACCCGATCGAGGAAAAATTCCGTGAGCAGCGGAATATCCGAGCGCCGCTCGCGCATCGGAGGAATGACGATCGGTACGACTTGCAGCCGATAGAAAAGATCGGCGCGAAACACGCCCTTCTCGACCGCCCTGGCCAGATCGATATTGCTCGCGGCGATCACCCGCACGTTCACCCGCGTCGCGCGATCCGAACCGACCGGCCGCACCTCGCCGTCCTCGAGCACACGCAGCAGCTTGGCCTGCAAGCCGTTGGGCAGTTCGCCGATTTCGTCGAGAAAGATCGTGCCTCGATCGGCCGTGGTCAGCAGACCATGGCGCGATCCCGCGGCGCCGGTGAATGCGCCCCGCTCATGGCCGAACATTTCGGATTCGAGCAGGTCGTGAGGAATCGCGGCACAGTTCACTGCTACGAACGGCTGATGGTTTCGCGGCGATAGAACATGGATTGCCCGCGCGACCACTTCCTTGCCGGTGCCGCTCTCGCCGGTGATCAACACGGTCACTTCGGTCGGGGCGACGCGCTCGACGAGCGCGCGCAGTTTCACGATCGCGGGATGGTCCCCGACAAGGACTCGCTCGACCGCAAAAGGAGCGTCAGGCTCCGCGAATTTCGGCTGGGAAGACACCCCCTGTTATCGCTCCACAATCGGCGAAGAATGGCCGCCGCATTGTAAGACGATCGTCTCACGATACGCCCGCAGTTGACAGGTCGCAGACCATCAGTGGACACCATAGCCCAGAGCAAACCGAGATTATCGTTACCAAGAGAACTCGAATCGGCAACGACTACGCCGCCGTCACGATGCATGCATATAATGATGCGGCCGGCTTACGACGAGGTCGGACTGCGATAGTGCGCCGACTGGCCGGGACCCTCGGCGACTGAGACTTCCATCGTGGTCACGCCGGCGAGCGCGCCGCGTGCGACCAGCGCACCGGCCAGTTCGTCCCAGATGTAGCGCGCGAGTTCTTCCGCCGAACTGTGCACGATCGGAACCAGGCATACGTCGGCGACGGGCAGCACGAACTCGTCGCCCTCGTAAACGATTCGCACCTTGCCGTCTCTGGGCCCGTCGATCTTGAGGCAGTCGCTGTTGGCCGGGATGATCGTGCGCTCGTTGAGCCGATCGACGATCTCCTTGGTCAGTTTCTTGATGAGCCCGAAGTCGATCACGTAGCCGGTGCTCGCGAGGCTGCCCTCGAGGTAAACGCCAACCTGGTAGTTGTGACCGTGCAGCGGCTCGCGGAAACCCGGATACGCGATGAAATGCGCGGCGGAGAATTTCAGATTCTCCTTTGCAACGTGGATTGAAAAGTTGGAGGCCATCGGAGTCGTCATTATACTCCGTTCGCGAGGTTTAGAAGCTCTGCGAGGCTTTCGTGCCGGCGCGGAAACTTTTCCGCATACTGCGCATCACTTAGAGAGGTAGCCTCGATAAACCTGGCGCGCTCGCCGGCCGCCACCCGCGCGAAGTGATCGGCGAGTTCGCGCGCCCACTCTGCCTGCGGATCGAATCGATACGCGAGATCGCCAACCGCTACTCCGTGCAGTCCGCCGAGCAGACACTCGGCGTAGTAGCCGATTTGTCCGGCGCGGTCGAAATCGGGAAGTTCAAGCCGCAGAGTCTCTTCGAGTGAAAGCAGCCGGTCGATCCCGAGCTCGCGGCGTCGCGACACAATCGCGGGATCGCCGCTGCCGTCGAATCCGGATCCGATCGCGATTATCGCGATACGGCCGTCGTCGATCCGGATCGGATGGAAGATGTATCCGGGCGACGTGTAGCCGACCCGTTCTCGCAAGGCAGTG
>Ga0210407_10001499_pt1 | contig 21764 bp, 15 predicted proteins | sample IncBWC27MmetaG_FD_150860 | JGI IMG/M metagenome (GOLD analysis project Ga0210407, IMG submission 150860) | Forest soil microbial communities from Barre Woods Harvard Forest LTER site, Petersham, Massachusetts, United States - Inc-BW-C-27-M | ecosystem: Environmental > Terrestrial > Soil >... | reverse complement strand
TTTCTTACTCCTGACGGCAAGCCGTTTTATGGGGGGACTTATTTCCCTCCGGCGGACGCGTACGGGCGGCCTAGTTTCAAGCGTGTGCTGCTTTCGATTGCCCAGGCTTATCGCGAGAAGCATGGCGAGGTGCTGGAGCAGGCGCAGTTGATCGAGAGCGCGATCTCGCGGTCGGAGTCTTTTTCGGGGGGCGGCGGGAAGGTATCCGCGACGGTGATTGACGCGATTGTGGAATCGGCGCGGAAGATGTTTGACGATGTCAACGGCGGATTTGGCGCTGCGCCGAAGTTTCCACATCCGGCGGCGCTTGATCTGGTGATGGATCAGTACGTTCGCACGGGATCGAGCAATGAAGAATTGCGCACCATTTTTGTTCACACACTAGAGAAAATGGCGCGGGGCGGCGTCTATGACCAACTGGCGGGCGGATTCCATCGCTATTCGGTGGACGAGCGCTGGATCGTGCCGCACTTCGAGAAGATGTGCTACGACAACTCGGAGTTGCTGAAAAACTATGTTCACGCTTATCAGGCGACGGGGGAGGAGTTCTTCGCGGAGGTGGCGCGCGACATTATTCGCTGGATGGACGAATGGCTCAGCGACCGCGCCCACGGCGGGTTTTACGCCTCACAGGACGCCGACTATTCAATGGACGATGACGGCGATTACTTCACCTGGACGCTGGAGGAAACGAAAGCGGCACTGACCGAGGATGAGGCTGCAGTGGCGACGCTGTACTACGACATCAACGAAGTCGGGAACATGCATCACAATCCGGCTAAGAATGTGCTTCACGTTCGGAGCTCGGCGCGAAACTCTGTGGCGGAAATTGCGCGGCGGCTGAACATTGCGGAAGAACGGGCGCGTACTCTGCTGGATACGGCTAAGAAGAAAATGTACGCGGCGCGATTGCTGCGTCCGACGTCGTATGTGGATAAGACGGTTTATGCGGGCTGGAACGCGATATGCGTGTCGGCTTATCTGGAAGCGGCCAAGGTGCTGGATCTGGCGGAGGCGCGCCACTTTGCATTGCGCTCGCTGGATCGGCTTCTGTCCGAGGGATGGAATGCGGAACGCGGGATGAAGCATGTGATTGCTTACTCGGATCCGCGGGCAGATCGGCGCGAAGTCCCTGTCTCTGGCGTGCTGGATGACAATGCTTTCGCGGTGATTGCGTGTCTCGATGCTTATGAGGCGACGGCGGACCTAAGCTACTTCCGATTTGCGCGGTCGATCGGGGACGCGATGGTGGCGGGATTCTTCGATTCGGTGGATGGCGGATTCTTTGATACACGCGTCGGCGCGTCGGCGGGCGGAGCTTCGACCGGGGCGTCGGACGAAAAAGCCGCACTCGGCATTTTGGGGACGCGGCGGAAGCCGTTTCAGGATTCGCCGACTCCAGCGGGAAATTCGGCGGCGGCGATCGCGTTGCTACGGCTGCATGGTTATGCCAATGATGCGTCGGACACTGGCGCGTCGTATCGTGCCAACGCGGAGCAGACGCTGGAGGTTTATGCCGGGGTCGCGGGACAGCACGGCATTTTTGCGGCGACTTACGGGCTGGCCGTGATGCACTTCAGCCAGCCGCACACACAAGTGGTGATAGTCGGGAAGGATGAGGTGGCCGCGGAGCTGTATCGGGCTGCGGTGCGGCCGCTCGGCTTAAGTATGGCGGTTCTGCGTCTGGACGCAGATAAGGCGGTCGCGCAGAATCTGCCACCGGCTTTGGCGGCGACGATCCCGAATCTTCCGGCGTTGGGCGGGGGACGGTCGTTTGACGGCCAATCGTTTGACGGCCAATCATTTGACGGACGATCATTTGACGGACGATCATTTGCGGTGGTGTGCTCGGGGTTCGCCTGTCAGCCGCCGATTTTCGACGCGCAGGAACTGGCGCGCACGTTGGGGTCGCAGGCGCGTCCAGCGGCGCGAGTTGGGCAGGTTTGAATCGTGACGCGGGTGGAGTGTCACGGGGCTGACTCCCGCAAGCACTGACTTGCGGTAGAGTCCCTTTCGGTTTGCCCGTGATCCAGACACAACCCGGAGCCGTGCCGTTAACAACACGAAAACCTCAAGCCGAGGCTGCACTCCGCTTTGGAAGCCTCGGTGTATAGTGTCGGCTACCGGAAGCGAAAAATGGAAATCGCTGCTGATGTGGCCTCGAACCTTCCGCGCAAGCTCGGCTTGATCGACGCGCTGGCGATCGTGGTTGGCATGGTAATTGGTGGCGGGATTTTTCTGGTGCCCAATCTGGTCGCCCGGGAGCTGAAATCTGCGACTGCGATCCTGGGGGTCTGGGTATTTGCGGGCGTGATCTCGTTCTTCGGCGCGCTCGCTTGCGCCGAGCTTGGCACCGCCCTACCATCCACCGGCGGGCAATATGTCTTCCTCCGCGAAGCTTACGGTCCCATGGCCGGATTTCTTTGCGGCTGGTCCATGTTCCTGGTTGCGCGGACGGCGCAGGTGGCCTGGCTGGCGGTAACGATGGCGTTGTACATCTCCTATTTCTTCCCGCTATCCGCGCTGGGGTCGAAGTTGGTCGGGATCTGCGCGATCGCGTTGTTTACGGGAATCAATTATCGCGGCGTCACCGCCGGGGCAATGGTTCAGAAAACGTTCACGCTGGCCAAGGTCGCCGGCCTGCTCGTCATCATCGGCAGCGCCCTCCTGTGGAGCGGCAAAGCAGCGTCGACTCCGCAAGGAGTTGCGGGCGTATTCTCCGTCAGCAGCTTCGGCGTCGCGCTGATCGCATCGCTGCTGGCCTATGACGGCTGGGTGCAGCTGAGCTTCGTTGCCGGCGAGATCCGCAACCCGCAGCGGAATGTGTTTCTTGCGCTGACCCTTGGGTCGGTCGCATGCATTGCCATTTACTTGCTGGCGAACGTGGCTTATTTGCGCGTTCTCCCGATCGCCGAAATCGCTGCGAGCGATCACGTCGGCGCCACCGTGGCCAGCCGCGTCCTCGGCTCCGGCGGAGGCAGCCTGGTTTCGCTGATTATCCTCGTGTCGATCATCGGGACTCTGAATGGCTGCTTTCTTACCAGTCCGCGGATTTATTTCGCGCAAGCGCGCGATGGCCTCTTCTTTCGGAAGTTCGCCGAGGTGCATCCGCGGTATCAAACACCTGGGTTTTCGATCCTGGCTCAAGGCATCTGGGCGGCCGTGCTCGTCGTGAGCGGCTCCTATGAAACTCTCCTCGATTACGCGATGTTCGCGATGTGGCTCTGGTATGGTCTGATGGTCGCGGGTGTGATCGTACTGCGGTATAAGCGGCCGGGCCTCGCACGTCCTTATCGGATGTGGGGATACCCAGTAACCCCGGCACTGTTCGTGGCGATCGCGTGCTGGTTTTTGGCGAATATGCTGAAAGCGCGACCGCTTCCGTCGGTCGCCGGACTGCTCTTGATCGCGACCGGAATCCCGGTTTACTTCCTGTGGGCCCGCCAACGCATCCAAGCCGAATCCACAACGGTCTGATTTGCGGGCTTGCCCAAAGGCTAGCGGCCTGAAGGGCTGCTCCGACCGCGCCGATATGCCGATATACAGTGCAGTCGCGGGGAACAGGAAACGCGCTGCGCTGCAGGGCTGCCCTTCCGGCCTCTGAAGTTCCCTGCCTTGGCTGCCGATGAAACTAGAAGGCGGCGTGTCCAGTCATGTCTTCGAACCTCCTCGATAACCCGAAGCTGTTCCGGCATGTGGTGGAAGATTTGCCGGTGGGGATTTACATCGTGGACCGGGAACGGCGGATCCGTTTTTGGAACCGTGGCGCGGAGCAGCTCATCGGGCATCTGGCGCAGGATGTGGTCGGACGCGTCCTGGAAGATGTGGTGCAGGCCTGCGACCGGCGGGGCAACAGGTTGAGTGGCGAGCGCTGTCCGGTGACGAAGACGCTCATCCAGCGGAAGCCGCAGCATTGCAGCGCTTTCTACCTGCACAAAAATGGGCATTGTGCGGCGGTGAAAATTCGCACCCGGCCCATACTTGAATACGGTGATGCGATCGGCGGTGCGACGGTTCTATTCGAAGAAGCGTTTGTGAGCCGCGAGGAATCGTCGGGGCCGCCGATGTACGGATGTCTGGACGCGACTACGGGAATTCCTTCCCGCCGTCTGACGCGAGCGGTGCTGAGCGAATGCATGGCGGGCATGGAGGAATCGCACATCGGCTTCGGGGTGCTGCGGATACGGGTGTTGGGGCTGGAGGAGTTTCGGTCAAAACACGGCCCGCAGTCGGTCGTGCCGTTTCTGCACACCGCGGCGCAGACTTTGCGAAACAGTCTGGATGCGGAAAACTTTCTGGGATGCTGGGGAGAGAACGAATTTCTGGTGGTGCTGCCCTCGGCGAGTCCGATGATGGTGGCAATGACGGCCGAAATTTTATGGAACCTGCTCAGCCATTCGGAGGTTTCCTGGTGGGGCGACCGTTTCCTGGTTGAGGCAGAGGTGGCGTGTACGGTGGCCACTGCCGGCAACGATTTGGAATCGTTGCTGAGAGATATGAAGCCTTCGCACTCGAGCGGGACGGTGAAGACGGTAGCAGCGGGCGCGGCCAACGATTCGGGACGCTGGCGAGGATGATGCTTCATGTTTTCGATCATTGGGATCGTGGTTGTTTTCGGCTGCATCGCAGCGGGCTATCTGATGGAACACGGCAACATGAAGGTGCTCGCGCAGCCGGCGGAGCTGATCATCATCGGCGGGGCGGCGCTGGGTACGGTGTTGATCTCGAATCCGATCCACACGCTGAAGCAGATGATAAACGGGGTCATTGGGGCATTTGGATCGTCGAAGTACGGCACGAAGCGCTACATCGATTCACTGAAGATGATGTATGAGCTCCTGCAAAAGGCGCGCAAGGAAGGCCTGGTGGCACTGGAGACGGATATCGAGGATCCGGACAAAAGCCCGCTGTTCGCCAATTACAAGGATTTTGTGAAGGATCACCACGCCGTGGCTTTCGTCTGCGACACGATGCGAATGGCGGTGAGCGGGGGCGTGGAAGTATTCGATTTGGATCAGATGCTGGATGCGGATATGGAAGTACATCATCACGAGGCGAGCGAGCCGGTGGCAGCGTTGAGCACGATGGCGGATGCGCTCCCCGGACTGGGCATTGTGGCGGCGGTGCTGGGGGTGGTGATCACGATGGGCGCACTGGGCGGGCCTCCGGAAGAAATTGGACGCAAGGTGGCGGCGGCTTTGGTGGGGACTTTTCTGGGCATTCTGCTGTGTTACGGGCTAGTCGGACCACTCGCGGCTCGCATGGGCAAGATGGCGGAAGAGCAACACGCGTTCATGATGGTGCTGCGGGTGACCATGATTGCTTTTCTGAAGGGTGTCGCCCCGATCATGGCGGTGGAGATCGGGCGGCGGACGGTGCCGGGGCATGTGCGTCCTTCGTTCAAGGCGGTCGAAGAAGCTTGCCGCGGCGCCAGAGGCGACACGGCCGCAGAGGCGGCTGCGGGATAAACACCGGCATGCCGACACCACCCATCATCATTATTAAGAAAAGAGGCGGCCATGGCGGCCATCACGGCGGCGCCTGGAAGGTCGCTTATGCTGACTTCGTCACGGCCATGATGGCCCTGTTTATCGTGTTGTGGTTGATGAACAGCAGCCAGAAGATTCAGCTGGCGGTTGGCGGCTACTTCAAAGATCCCAGCGGAACTGCTAAGAAGGTCGGAACCGGTCTGGCCGGAACGGGCGAGAATCTTCAACTGGCCAAGCAGGACATGGCAAAGCTCAAAGTGGAGTTGCAGAGGAGTATCCAGAGCATCACGGAGCTCGACAAGCTGAAAAAAAATATCGAGATGACGGTGACCGCGGAAGGTCTGCGCATCGAGTTGCTGGAATCGGAGAAGGGAACGTTCTTCGACAGCGGGAGTTCGGCGCTCAACACCAGTGGGCAGGAGATGCTGGCGCTGCTGGCGGTGGAATTGGGGAAAGTTCCCAACCATGTTTCGGTTGAAGGACACACCGACGCCAAACCTTTCACGGGCAAGCGCAGCTACAGCAACTGGGAACTCTCGTCGGACCGGGCGAACGCAGCGCGACGATTGATGCAGCAGGCGGGATTGCGTCCCGACCAGGTCTCGCAAGTGCGGGGCTTTGCGGATCAACGTCTGCGTAACTCAAAGGATGCACAGGATCCTTCGAACCGGCGCATTTCCATCATCGTGCAGTACATCAGCAGTAACGCCGACGAAGCGGAATCTCCTGGAGGAGATACGAAAGAATCGGGAGAGGGGAAACCGTCAGCAGCAGGCGCGAAGGGCGGAATCTGAAACCACGGGTAAGAAACTAGAAGTAAAAAAAGGAGGCTGGCCGTGGAGGCCAGCCCGGAAGATTGCTTTCGTGATGCGAATGTTACGTCATGTTACTTAAGTTGCTCTGGTAAATCGTGCGACTACGCGTCGCACACGGGATGACTGGGAGGACACAACGGCATCGGCCCCGAGGGGGTTGGAACTCCCGGGACAGCCGCATACGCAAATGTGCCTACCAGACCTACCAACAGCAGTAACGCCCTGAGCGAACGTTTCATGGTTGACTTTCTCCTTAGGGTCTGCCGAAAGCCCGGCGTGAAACTGCCAGCCTTCGGCGTCGCGAATTATACACAACCCTGCAACTTTCTGATTAATAGGAGGTTACTTCGAGCTGCAAAACAATGCGATGCGCTGACGGGGGTGCCGAACATTGAGGGGAGGGTCAGGCGGGCCATCCGAGCGGTGTTTATGCTGGTTTCTTGAGGTAAAGGTTTGAAAAGGAATCGCTTCTGTGCAGGGTCCCGGAGGGGGATTGCGAAACGCCAAAGATTCCTCTTGACAAGGTTCTGGCGCGGGGCTGTTTTTGGGGACAGTTAGGCTAGGTTCGGGTCTTGGAACCGGCGGCTGCGGAGTTGGCTCTAGGAGGATTACCGGGATTCTTGAGCGGGATATGACCTTCCGTCGACTCCAGATTCGAGCTGCGCGAAAACGCGCGCTCCACCATGCCTTCGAACATCGGAATCAGAGAATCGGAAGGCACCGGGTGTTGAAGATCCGCCAAGCCCTGTTCCCATCGCTGGGTCTGCAAGTGATTGACGGCGGCCACTTGGACGGCTTGGCTCGAGCGCGAGTAGCCGATCCAAACAAGAATGGCAAGAATTAAAGTGACCATGTTGATCAAGTTGAAATTGTCTTGCTTGACAAAGCCTCCAGAATTCAAGGCCATCAGCATCAATTCCACGCCGGCGAAGAGTCCAAAGCCAAGAGAGATTCCAAAACTGACTTGCTTGCGTGACACTCCCAGGAATCGTGAAAACAGGAGCATGAAGAGAATGAGGCCAAGCTGCACGACGCGGACTGAACGCTGCAGAGTAGTAACCGCGTGCACCAGGGGATAGTGGTCGAAAGAATTCGAAAAGGCGACCACCACCGAAACCAGCAGCATGACCACGCCCGCCCACTTGAAGAGCAGAGTGCCCAGGTCTTTCAGGGTGTGATAGGGGCGGAACACGTCGAGGAAAATCTCATGAATGACCCTGAAGCCCAGAACCGCATTGACGGTCTCGCCCAACCAGAAGAGCCAAAAATACGTCGTGTGATTGCCAGTGAGCCAGAGCGGAAAGATAACGGCAAAATTCGCAACCTGCACCAGAAGGAACAAGAAAAATACGGGAAACTGCTTGTGCAGCTTACGGCGCCATAGGATCACGGCCACCACCGATTGCAGGATCGGTTGCGCGCACCACAAATAAACGAAGACGGTATGGCTGTGCCAAGTCATGGGGCATGGGGGGAAGTACGCGACATTGTCGCGCCTCAACCCTTCTCCACATCCTCAGGCAGGGCGCCCTTCTGGGTCAACCTACTTAGGTAACCTTAGTAACCATTACCTGCCAGCCAGGTGCCCTGCGCAGGCTGTGGAAAAAGTCGATTTTCGATGGCCGGCCCTGAACAAGTTCTCAGTTCTCAGTTCTCGGTTCTCAGTTCTCAGAGGGGGAAGAAAAAATGAAGACTGGTGCCGGGTCGGCGAAGGGGAAGCATCTTTTTTCCTGACACAGGCTATACGCTTCGGGCCGCGCCCAACGAAATGACGTAGGATCTGGCGGCTAAAGCGGCGGGCATCTCGGCGGCGTCGCGGGCAGTAACGATCACGTTGTAGTCTTCACTGGCCCGAAGACGGCTGAAGACGGGGGTTGCCTCCCGCGGCTCGACCAGCGCCAGATATCGCAGGAAGGTAAAGACGTCTTCGGTGGGCTCCAATCCCGGCGCGACGAAGGAGACTTCTACATCTTCGTGGTGGAAGTGCCATCCGAGAGAGGCGGCCAGGCGCACCGCTCGCTCATACACCGCGGGCGGCAGGACTCCGGGGGCGGGGTTGTCAAACACGATGCGGAGCTTGCGTTCATCTTCGCGGCTGAACTCGCGGACCTTGAGCGCGCCGGTGCGGGCCGTGGCTTTCCAGTCCACATGGCGGGCTGAGTCGTAGGGCATGTACTCGCGGATGCGGTAAAGATCGTTGCCGCGGCCGCTCACAAAAGTTTCGAACTCGCCGGTGACCATGGGAAGAACTTCGAGGAACTGTTCGGTGGGCTCGACGACGGGATAGACGATCAGTTCGCGGGCCAGGTTAATGCGGCGGGTTTTCATCAAGAAGGAAAAGGGAAAGCGCGTGGCCAGGCCGAAGTTTTTTTCGCAGTAGCGGCCGCGGGCGGGGAAGCTGATTTCGAGATCAGCGCGCAGCTCCTGCCCGGCAGCGAGAAAAGGGAAATACACGGATTCTTGCAGGATGGGTTTTTCCGCCTCCTCGCGTACACGGCGTAGGCGGCGGTCGGGCAGGCGGAGCCACTGGTTCTGAGGCGCGCGGTTGCGGGGCCAGGCGAAGGTATAGGCCTCCCAGCGCCACTGCCCTTTATCTTTGTTTTTGCGTTTGGCAGGAACCACGCGCACGGAAAAAGATGGCAGCCACGAACTGGCGTTGCGCAAAAGCAGGCGCGCCAGCATCGGACGGGCGGCGAAAACGTGTTCGGGTAAGTGGACATCGAGCGCGAGACTGCGGAGCACTAGCGCCGAGGCGATGCCGGAAACCAAGATGGCCGAGAGCAACGCGGCGACGACAACGTAAAGCAGATTGTTGCCGGTATTGATGGCGGCGATTCCGATGACGACGCTGATCAGGATGTAGATCATGCCGGCGCGCGTGACGTCGTAGTCCATCGCTTCGCGAACACGGCTGGCTACTACGCGCCGGGCCAGGTAGGGCACCGTAGTCAGGCCGACGAAGGTGGCGAGCAATAGTGCCACCGACGCCAGAATGATGGTTCCCCAGATGTTGCCCGCCTCGCGCGCTACCGTGGAAAATAGTGCCGTACCGAAGGCGAGCATCAGACCCAGGATGGCCAGCAGGAATCGCACCCAGACCTGGGAGAGTCCCATGTGCGGAAAGGGCGTAGATGCGGGTTGCTGGCTGTTTTGCATGCGTTCGGAAATGGCGTTTTAAGTCACGCCGTTCATCGCACTGTTCCCCGGCGCTGGGTGCTGCTCCTTCCAGCATATGACGGCGGCGCGGCGAGTGGAAGTGACGGAAGGCACTCTTGCCCGAGAGGCGGAGCTGGCCGAATGAAAATGACCGCGGTTCGTTCGAACATTGATCAATAATCCATCAGGGGAGGTGTAATGCGATTGAATGCTGGCTCAGAACTCCTCGGAATACTCGAGAATTAGTCTCATAAATGGCAGAATGCCCGCAACGTGCTGGTACGGACCGCCGGACAGGCTCATCACACCCCAGATCAGGGCATGATTCGCGACGACGAGCCGAAGGCCAACCAAAGCAAAAGTGAGGATTGGGAACCACCACGGACCCATAGCAATCTCCATGCGACGATCATTTCAACTTTAGTCTAGATGCGATGCGTTATTTTCCGTGCTACTCTCTCGCAGGAACAATTGGGGCGAACGCATGGGCCACGCAGCAAGCGGAATTTCTAGCGTCCGCAATATCAGCGGGGGCCAGTTGAAAGGCAGCGCCCGCGGCGCGTTGATCTGTGCCTTCTTTGGTTCTGCTTGGATGTATTGGGCTGTCGTGTTCTCCGGCAATCCGACGCCGCTGTGGTTCTCGATCGTCACAGTGCCCGCTGTCGCATTGATTGCTTGGGCGTTCCTTCGTCTCCGAACGGTGCGCCATCTCACTTCTTCCGCCGCTGAGTTGGAGCATTCGAGAGCTTTCCGTAAGTTTTTCTGGGTCGATGTCGGAATCGAATGGGGCCTTAGTGGTGTCGCGGTGTTCGCTCTCCCGCGATTCGGCCGCGGTGATCTGATTCCACAGGCCCTTGGCGTGATCATCGGCCTGCACTTTCTCCCGTTGGTGAAAATCTTCCGCGCGCCGCCTTACTACTGGACCGGCGGCATCATGGTGGTCGCAGCGCTTGGCTCGCTTCTCATGCACCAAGGCCACATTCGGAATATTCTTGCATGTGCGGCTGTTGGCCTGACTCTCTGGGTGACTAGCGTGGCCGTCCTCTGCAGGACCTCCGCGGCACTTGGGGGGCAACCCAAATCGAACGTACGATGAACCCGCTGATGATGTTGTCAAGGATTCGACGGCATCACCTGACGTGTTTCAGCAGGAGCATGACACTGGCGAGCCGGACCATAGGGAGGAAGTTCTCGACGTGGTACTCGTAAAGAGTGACGAGCCTGCGAAGTCAGTGCAACCAAGCAAATAGCCGTTCCACACGCCAGCGTTTCCTGTAGCGCCGCAACCGTCGACCATCCTGGGTCGGGGTGCGCCGTCGCCCTCGATGTGGCGCGATGAGTTCGATGCCCGTTCCCACTGAGCATCGCTCGCTTCCCGTCGTCCGCGCATGTCCTTAGTTTCTGCCCGGTTTCCTTCTTACTGAGAATAGCGAGGCGGGTTCACTATTTATGAGACGGGTCCTAGTTAACAACAAGTCCCTTGTCACAGGTGTTGTCAAGCGAACGCCTACCGTCCCGTAGCCTGCCAAGATTTGTGCGAAACGCGACATTGCCCTTTCTAGTTTGTACTTACTTACCCTTCGTTGTACTATAGGCTCCCGTTGCGAGCGCCCAGCGCGGCATTTGGCTGATTACAAAGACAGGGTGTGGAGAAAAAGCCGTGAAGAAACTCTCATGCGCAGTGTTCGGATCGACATTTGTGCTCGTTGTCATTGTCATTGGCATTGGCATCCAGCCGCTCTTTGCTCAGGTCCAAGGTCAATGGGCGAGTACAGGCACGATGCAATCCGCTCGCGAACTTAATGCTCAAGTGCTGTTGTCGAATGGCAAAATGCTCTCCATCGGGGGAGTCGACAACAACGGTAGTCTTCTCGCTTCATCGGAACTCTACAGCTCAACCTCGGGCAAGTGGGCGTTGACTGGAAGTATGTCTAATGCCAGGCAGGCATTTCCGGCCGTCGTCCTTTCCAATAAAAAGGTATTGGTCTCAGGTGGGCTCGGTGCCAGCGGCACCGTGTTGGCGGCAGCCGAGTTGTACGATCCGACGACGGGCGCATGGTCTTCGGCCGGTTCCCTCTTGGTGGCTCGCTTTGCTCACACCGCCACCCTGCTCTCGAATGGGAAGGTGCTGGTGACGGGCGGCTGTACGGCGAACTGCAGCCCTGACACAGCGGTCAGCGAACTCTACGATCCAACGTCGAACAGCTGGTCCACTACAGGCAGCCTCAACACGGCTCGTGCGTACCATACCGCCGTTCGGCTGAAGACTGGGATGGTCCTGGTCATTGGAGGTTCCACTGGTCTCGTCTCCTGCGAGCTGTACGATCCAGCCAACGGCACCTGGACAAACGCAGCCAGCACCAATGCGGGGCGCTACCTCAATACCGCCACTCTTCTGGCAGATGGCAAGGTTCTGGTCGCGGGCGGCGCCAATGGGAGATTCCCGATAAGTTCAGCGGAGCTGTACGATCCCACAGCCAATACGTGGACTTACACAGGAAATATGAAGATAGGTCGCTACGCTCACACGGCCACGCTTCTTGCGGATGGTACCGTTTTGGTGCCCGGAGGAGTCGGGCAGTCCATCAGCTGCGGAAAGGATTGTACTGGTTACATCCCCACTAATAAGGTCGATATCTACAGCGAAGCCAACGGCACCTTCACTGCTGTGCCAAGCCTTAGCCAGCCGCAAGCGTATCAGTCCACGACCCCGCTTAAGACGGGAGGCGCATTACAAGCTGGCGGCATTGGCACGACAAACATTTGTTGCATAGTTTTGAACACCGCCGAGATCTATACGCCACTGACCCTGACGTTTTCCGCTTCCAGCCTGAACTTCGGTCTTCTGCAGGTCGGAATGAGTAGCCCTCCTCAGACAGTGACGGTCACCAACGTCAGCAATCACTCGGTAAAATTCAGCAGCATCGCCACTAGCGGCGAGTTTTCCGAGAGCAATACCTGCCTAAGCACGCTCGCCTCCGGCCAGAACTGCACGATCACGGTCACTTTCAAGCCCACGGTGGCGGGAACCCAGAACAGTGCAGTGACCCTGAAGGACAACTGCCCTGGCAGTCCGAAGCAAACCATCGCGCTGACCGGAACCGGCGAAACGCTGGCCCTGGGTTTCACGCCCGGATCGCTCAACCTCGGCAGCGTTGCTGTCGGGTCGAGCATTACGCAGAGCGCAACTCTCACCAACGACGGTGCGGCGGCGGTGAACATCACTGGATATTCCATCTCTCCGGCCGACGGCACGTTCACCCAAACCAACAACTGCCCGGCAACGCTGACCGTGCAGCAGACCTGCACTTTCCAGGTCACGTTCACGCCACCGGACGTTTTCACCTATAACGCAACGCTGTCGGTGACGAACAGCGCCGGCGCGGCGGCGACGCTGCCACTTTCAGGTACGGGCCTCGATGGGCCCTAATCGAAAATGTTACGGGCAAGATCATGATGCTCTCTCCTCGTCGCTTGCGCAGTCAGTTCTCTGATCAAAATGGGCTGATCGCAGCAACGTGATTGCGTGTCCAAATCGCTCTGCGGGATGAGTGCGCCATTTCACTAACCATGCTCGGCACAGGCGGTCGGGCGTCAGTCCTTTTTCGACAGAGACTGGCGACGATATCTCCACCATAGAAACAAAATCACGGCCGCGGCGACGATCAAAACGGCGATATTGAAGCGCTGCATGGCGCGCGCGAGAGTGCGCCAATGCTGCCCGAACAGATATCCGGCACTGGCGATGCAGGTGACCCAGAGAGCCGCACCGAGAAAGTTGAAGAGTGCAAAGGCTCGCCACCGCATGCGAAGGACTCCGGCCAGGGGTCCGGCGAAAACGCGCAGGCCGAAGACGAAGCGGGCTAAGAAAACGGCGGCTGCGCCGTAGCGGGCAAACATTTCCTCGCCGCGTTTCAGGGTGGCCGGCTGGATCCGAAAGAACCTTTGATAGCGATCGAGTAGTGGACGGCCGCCGTAGTGGCCTATGGCATAGCCGATGTTGTCGCCGAGCGTGGCGGCGCAGGTAGCAACTCCTATGATCCATCCGAGATGGAGCCGGTGCTCGGAATAGGCGAGAAAACTTGCCAGCAGGAGCGTGGACTCACCGGGGACGGGGATTCCGGCGTTCTCGCAGAGCAATGCCAGAGCCACGGCCCAGTAACCGTAGGTGGCGACGAATTCGCGCAGCGAATGAAAAATTGTGGGGCCCATGATGAGGCTAGTTCTCAGTTCTCGGTTCTCAGTTTCTCAGTCAAACCCGCCTTCTGAGAACTGAGGACTGGGAACTGGGTGCGTGGTGAGGAAATCGACTAGCGCACGGTTGAACTCCTCGGGCGCTTCTTCGTAGGGGAGGTGGCCGACACCCTCGAAGGCCACCAGACGGGCGTCGCGAAAATTCCGGCGCAGCGGCTCGGCGGATTGAAAATAGACGGCGCGGTCTTTCTTTCCCCAGATGAGGAGAGTGGGGTAATCCCCTATTTTGGGAAGCGCGGTTTCCAGTTCCGCGAGGTCTCCCGTCCAGTTTCTTACGACGCGCAAGCCGTGAGCCAGCGAGTGATTCTTGACTACGGGTATGCGGTAGCCCTCGAGCGAATCGGGCGGAATTCTTGATCCGTCACCGAACATGCGGCGCAGCCATAGGTAGTCGAGGGAGCGCCAGCGCGCGATCGTGTTGCGGAAGAGCATGGAACCGAAAGGGCTCCCCAGAAAGGGCGCGAATCGCTTGCCATGCGGTGACCAGGGATTGACGGGCGCTACAAGGATCAGCCGCTGCAGGCGAGATTTTTTTTGCTCCGCAGGTCTTTCCGCACTCCTTTCAGTACTTCTTTCCGCATAGACCGCTGCCACCATGATGGCGACGGCGCCGCCGTGGGAAGTACCCAGCAAGTCGAAATTTTGAATGCCGAGCGCGTCCGCGAATTGCAGCACGCGTTCGGCGGTGGCGCGTACGGTGCAGTCCATGTCGTCGCTAGCTGTCGACAACCCGGCACCCAAATTGTCGATGGCATAAACGGTCGCGTGGGGAGCCAGCGCGGGGATGGTGAATCTCCATGAAAAGGAATAGCCCATTAGTCCGTGAATCAGGATGAGCGCCGGGCCTGATCCGGCCTTGAGGTAACGCATGCGTCCGTCAGGGAGTTCGAGCCAGTGTTCTTCGACTTTCTGCTCCGATGCCAATCCAATTCCCGCAATGCCAGGGGTGGTGTTGCCTTCTCCTGTAGAGGCGGGGATAAATTTTTCTTTGGGATCTCGAGTTTCAGTGGGCAACGAAATCCTCACAGGGAGACTCTCATGAAGTGATATCGCCTCTATCGCTTTTGGGGAGCTGTGTTTCGGGCTCCCCTCTTTTTTGGCAAGTGTCCTGGATCAGTTTGCCAGCGCGGCAATGCCTGCTGGAACCACGTTCTGCGCTTTCTTCCGCTTCTTGCCCAGCAGCTTCTTCAGCACTTTTATGCCTTTGTCCACGTGTTTTTCCTCGAGCAGAAATGGCGGCAAGAAGCGCAGAACCGTGTCCTGGGTCGCGTTGAAGAGCACGCCCTCCGCCAGACCCTGCTCTACCAATGGACGCGCGGGAATGTCGAGCACGAGGCCCTGAATGAATCCGCGGCCGCGCGCTTCGCGCGTTGCGGCATACTTATCGACCAATTCCTGAAGCCTTTGACGGAGGTAGACGCCAACTTTCACGACATTTTCCAGCAGGTGCTCTTCTTCTACGATTGCCAGATATTCGAGCCCGACGCGACAGGCTAGCGGACCGCCGCCGAAGGTGGTGCCGTGCTGTCCGGGCGAAATCGCGGAGGCGAAGTGTTCTTTGGACAGGAACGCACCCAGCGGCACTCCCGCAGCGATCGGCTTGGCGATGGTGACGATGTCGGGAACCACTCCAAAGCCCTGGAAAGCAAAGATCTTTCCGGTGCGCCCGAGGCCGCACTGGATCTCGTCGAAGATGAGCGCGGCCTGATGCTGGTCGGCCAGTGTCCGGCAGGCGCGCAGGAAGTCTTCGGAGCATTCGAGGATGCCGCCTTCGCCGAAGATGGGCTCCAGTACGATGGCGCAGGTGTTGGCATTGACGGCGGCGCGCAATGCTTCGACATTGTTCTGCGCCACAAAGGTCACGTCTTCGAGCATCGGCTCAAAACCCTTGCGGTACTTTTCCTGGCCGGTCAGGGACATGGCGCCGAACGTCCGGCCATGATACGAACCTTCGAGCGCCACTAGCTGGGACTTCGCATCGCCGCCCGCCTTGTGTCCGGCGAGACGCGCCAACTTGATGGCGCCTTCCATCGCCTCGGTGCCGCTGTTCGAGAAGAACGCGCGATCGAGGCCTGACAGCTGACATAGGCGCTCGGCCAGTTGTCCCTGATATTCGTTGTAATAAAGATTCGAAATGTGAATGACCCTGGCAGCCTGCTCGCGGATGGTCTTCACGATGCGAGGGTGAGCATGGCCGAGCGCGTTTACTCCGAGCCCGGCCACGAAGTCGAGATACTTCTTGCCTTCGAAGTCGTAGAGGAAAACACCTTTGCCGCGCTCAAAGGCGACGGGATAACGGTTGTAGGTGGGGAGAAGAAAGCGCTTTTCAAGATCGGCGATCTGATCGAGGCGGGACATGGGTTAATTGTAAAACGAACGGACGCGGGACACCTGTCCGCTGCCTGAGACGGGGCAAGCCCCGTCTCTACCTTCGAGTAGAGACGCGGCTTGCAGCGTCTCCGGGTGCGGCGCTTGATGGGTTGTTGGGATCTTCCAGCCAGTTTTGAGGATTGCGATCGATATAATCCCGGACCGCATTGACTGAAGCGTTTGATCGCAGGATGCGGTCGTGAAAGCGGGACTGCCAACAGAAATCCTGGATGCCCTCAGAGTGACATTTCCGAGTGACTCCGGCTTTGTAGCCTCCAATCACGGCGGAGATCGATGGCTTATGAGTTTGTGTCGGTTGGAATACGCTGTGCCCGGGGGAATGCAAATGCCGTCCGTCAATAATAACAATCGTGTGTACATGATTGGGCATTACCACGTACCGGTCGATGATCACGTTGGAGTAGTGGACAGAAATGGCTTTCATTTCGGTTTCAGCAATGACGCCAGCACCCGAGAGAACGATTTCTCCATTGACGGAGTGGGCGAGAAAGCATTCTTTGTCCCTGGTGCAGAGGGTGACGAAGTACCAGCCGCGTGAAGAATAGTCCCAATCAACCAGACGGGCTGACTCGACACGGTATCGGTCTTGGAATAACGTCATGGATGGATTGTAAGGAACAACCGAAACCTTTCGCAGTGAGCATTATCACGGCGCGTTGGGTTGTTTTTGGCGCAGGCGGAGACGGGGCAAGCCCCGTCTCTACTCGAATTTTCGGGCGCCGCCACTGGGCTTAGTTCAGACGTCGCCGCGTGGCTTCCGAGTTCCTCGGGGATTTTCTGGATCTAACCCAGCCGCGGTCATGATGGCGCGTCCCAGCTCTTCGGCGGAAACGGAAAGTCCTTCGACGGACGCTTGGCCACCGGCATCTTCTTGGGCGGTGGGCGCGACGAAACGGTAGCCCCTTCCAACTACAGTCTGCAGGTACTGCGGCTCATCGGCATCGTCCCCGAGGGCGCGGCGGATCTTGCGGATGGCGGTATTGATTCCCTGTTCGACGTCGACGAATACATCTTTGCTCCACAACTCGCTAGAGATCTGCTCACGCGTGACCAGTTGGCCGCGTTTCTCTACCATGAACATGAGAAGTTGCAGCGGCAGGCCTTCGAGGCGAACCGGGCGGCCACTGCGGCAGAGCTGAAAGCGACCGTAATCCAGCTCGAAATCGTCGAAACGGACTTTCTTATCCGGCAATGCACAACTCCTCAGCCACGAGGCGAATCCGTTGCTGTCACCTGTGGCGGCTGCCGAGCTTTGCTCGGCTTGGACGGGCGAGGGCGCCCGTCCCTACACGGGCATGGCCCGTCCCCACACGAATCTGGGGCGTCAGAAATTCTGTTCTGCGGGGCTTTTCCTGTCAAGCGCGCCAGAGTGAATTTCTTCAGATCAGTTCAGATGGATTCAGACTGGCTCCATGGACGTTTCCGGGAATCGGGAGCAATATCACACTCACTTGCGGGATTTGCTTACCTCTCCTAATCGAGTCTGGTAAGGCCAGTAAGTGAGGGGTTCGGGAAACGGGGAAGGTTTCCGAACCCCTCAAACACCAAATAAGGGTTTGGGCACGTCATCTAACTTCACTTCAGAAACAGGCCCACCACAAAATCCGCTAGCTCCCTCAAGCATACCCAGCTCCCAGACCCTCTTCCCACCGCAAAATGGCATCCCAAAAAGCAGAAGCTATATTCCATAATTCATAGCCGCTATCCTGAATCCTCTCTATAATTGTGGAAGTCGCTCTATGGAAGCGACTTACGAGCACTGGACCAGACTGGAGGGTGGCAGTGAAGTTGCTGATACCTGATCGGCGTCGACTGTCTGGCCGCGTCGTCCCTGCAACCATCCCAGTCCGTGAATCGCGAACTGAGTCGCGAACTATGAACCGCGAATTTGAGGCTCGATTTACCGCCATCCTGCTGGCTCTCCTCACAGTAGCGGCTGTGCTTTTCGCTGGTTTCAACTACAAGATCGAACACCAGTCTGCAATACCCGACGATGGCGCCTGGTGGATGGAAAGGAATGGCCATCCAGTGGCGGATCGGCTGGAGCCGAACGGGCCGGCCGAGCGGGCGGGAATCCGCCGCGGGGACGCCGTCGTGAGCATCAATGGCCGCGCAGTAGACACTTCGGCCGCAGTGACGCGGCAGCTTTACTATTCCGGCGTGTGGTCGAAGGCGACCTACTCACTGATCCGCGGCTCGGTTCCGCTGGATGTGGAAGTGGTGTTGGTTCCGGCTGAGCGCTCCATGAACGATTGGCTGCGGTTGATCGCGCTCATCTACCTGGGTATTGGGCTTTATGTATTGCTGCGGCGTTGGACGGCCGTCGGTTCGACACATTTTTACATTTTCTGCCTGGTGTCTTTCGTCTTCTACTCGCTGCACTACATCGGTAAATTCAACGCTTTCGACTGGAGCGTCTTTTGGGCCAACGAGATCGCGTGGCTGTTGCAGCCGGCGCTTTTTCTGCACTTCGTATTGACCTTCCCGGAGCGACGCGAGTTCATCAGCAAGCATCGCTGGTCGATTCCAGTGCTCTATCTGCCGGGAGCGCTACTGCTCGGAATACAGGTCATAACGCTGCAGTTCGTGAAAGCCAGCGCTTCGCTGCTGTTTAACCTGAACCGGGTGCATTGGGCTTATCTGACGCTGTTCTTCGTCTCGGCGGCGGCGGTTCTGTGGCGCAACTACCGGCAGGCCACCACTCCAATTCTGCGGCAGCAACTCAAATGGATTACGCGCGGCACCATCCTCGCCATAACGCCCTTCACGCTTTTTTATGTTCTGCCGTATCTGCTCGGGGTGATGCCTTCGCCGACCATGAAGGTGTCGGTGCTGTCTCTGGGATTGCTGCCGTTGACGTTTGGATACGCCATCTTCCGCTACCGGTTGATGGACGTGGATCTGATCTTCAAGCGCGGCATGGCGTATACGCTGGCGGCGGCGGCCATCGTGGGAGTTTACTTTGCCGGCGTGGCAGCGATTGCGCTGCTCGTGAACACGCGCGTGCCCAGTTCCGGACCTTACGGATTGATGGTGGCCATCGTGGTCACCGCGCTGCTGTTTGATCCGGTGCGGAAATGGATTCAGGAGAAGCTTGACCAGTTCTTCTATAGGACCGGCTACGATTACCGGCGCACGCTGATCGAGTTCGGACGCGAGTTGAGTTCGGAAACCGACCTCGACAAAATGCTTTCCTCGCTGGTGGACCGGCTGGCCCGCACGCTGCTGGTGGATCGCATCGCGATTTTCCTTGGCAACAGCGACTCTTCGCGCTTTGAACTCTCGAAATCGTTCGGGATCGCGCACGTCACTGGTCTCGACCTGTCGTTCCTCGCGAAACCGCGAATCGAAGACGCTGTCGGGCATATCTTCTTCGAAAACACTCATCAGTTGCCGCGTGAGAATGCCACGGCGCAAGAAGCCATCGGACGCCTGGATCTGAACTACTACATTCCGTGCCATGCGCGGCAAAAGACCATCGCGTTCCTCGGACTGGGCAAGACTATGCAAGGCGACTTCCTTTCCAGCGAAGACGTGGAGTTGCTGGAAGCGTTGGCGGGATACATTGGCATCGCGATCCAGAACGGGCGGCTGTACGCGTCACTCGAACAGAAGGTTAGCGAGTATGAGCGGCTCAAGGATTTCAACGAGAACATTGTTGAATCGATCAACGTCGGCGTAATGGCGGTGGATCTGCAGGACCGCATCGAGTCCTGGAACTCGCAGATGGAAGTCATGTATGCGCAGCCGCGGTGGCAGGTGGTGGGGCGTTCGTTGAGCGAAGTTTTTCCGGCGTCCTTCGTCGAGGAGTTCTATCGCGTTCGGCAGAATCCGGGCATCCACAATCTTTACAAGTTCCGGCTGGGAACTCCCACCGGTGAGTCGCGCATCGTGAATGTTGCAATGGCGCCGCTGGTAACGCGGAAGTTCAACGTAGTGGGGCGGCTGGTGATTATGGACGACATCACGGAGAGGATCGAACTCGAAGTCCAGCTCACCCAGGCCGACAAACTTTCTTCGATCGGACTGCTGGCCGCTGGCGTTGCGCACGAAGTGAATACGCCTTTGGCGGTGATCTCGTCCTACACCCAGATGCTGGCGAAGCAGTTGCAGTCGGATCCGCAAAAAGCGGGGCTGCTTGAGAAAATTACAAAGCAGACGTTTCGCGCCTCGGAGATCGTCAATAACCTGCTGAACTTCTCCCGGACGACGGGCACGGAATTAACCGAAATCAGTCTAAACAAAGTCATCGCGGATACGCTGGCGTTACTCGAACACCAGTTCAAGGTCGCTCACATCCAGGTGCAGTCCGAACTCTACGAGAACCTTCCGTTGATTCAGGGTAACGCCGGGCGCCTGCAGCAAGTGTTTCTGAATTTGTTCTTGAATGCCAAGGATGCGATGTCCGGGGGCGGAGTTCTGAACGTGACGACGCTGAACGGGGAATTCGTCAGCGTGCGCGTGGCGGACACCGGCTCGGGCATTGCGCAGGAAAATATTCAGCGCATCTACGATCCATTTTTCACTACCAAGACGTCGCCCGAGGAGGGCCAGAATCGCGGGACGGGTCTTGGACTTTCTGTCACTTACGGCATCATCCAGGAACACGCGGGCAACATCCGCGTGGAGAGCCGCCCGGGCGAAGGCACCACCTTCGCCCTGGATTTTCCGCTGATCAGGAAGGCAGTCCATGTCTGACTTAGCAATCTCTGAAATTACGCCGATCACGCGCCGGAGCCACCCGGAAAATCCGCAGCCAAGCGCGGGCAGAATACTCATCATTGACGATGAAGCGGAAATCCGAGAGTCGCTGGAGACCCTGCTTCAACTCGAGGGCTACACCGTCGTCGTCGCGGGAAGCGGACGGGAAGGTCTGGCGCAGATTGGACAGCGCGCCTTTGACGTGGTTTTGCTCGACCTGGCGCTGCCCGACAAGAACGGGATGGACGTGCTCTCGGAGATTCGGCTGCTCTATCCACAGCAGGGAGTCATCATGATCACCGCCTACGGAACGGTGGAGAACGCGGTCCGTGCTATGCAATCCGGCGCCACCAACTTCATCCAAAAACCGTGGGACAACGAGAAGTTGCTGGCCGACGTGCGCGCCGCTGTCGCCCGCCAGAAGGCGGAAGAAGAAAACATTCAACTGAAGCGCGCGCTCAAGCAGCGCTACAACTTTGAGCACATCGTGGGCAAGAGCGAGCCCATGCTGAAGATTTTCGATCTGGTCGCCCAGGTGGCGCCCAGCCGCACGACGGTGCTGCTGCAAGGCGAAAGCGGGACGGGTAAGGAACTGATTGCCAAGGCGATTCATCTGAATTCCACGCGGCGCGACCGCCCGTTCGTGCCCGTCAACTCCGGATCCACGCCGCCCGACTTGCTTGAATCAACGTTGTTCGGACACGTCAGAGGGGCCTTTACCAGCGCGGTTGCATCGAAGAAGGGGCTGTTCGAAGTGGCCGACCGGGGCACGCTTTTCCTCGACGAGATCGGGACCATGAGCATGGACACGCAGAGCAAGATTCTGCGCGTATTGCAGGACCGCAAGTTCATGCATCTGGGGGGCGTGCAGGAAATTCAAGCGGACGTGCGCATCATTGCCGCTACCAACGTCGATCTTCGCCAAATGGTGCGCGAAGGCCGCTTCCGCGAAGACCTG
>Ga0210407_10001498_pt1 | contig 21792 bp, 23 predicted proteins | sample IncBWC27MmetaG_FD_150860 | JGI IMG/M metagenome (GOLD analysis project Ga0210407, IMG submission 150860) | Forest soil microbial communities from Barre Woods Harvard Forest LTER site, Petersham, Massachusetts, United States - Inc-BW-C-27-M | ecosystem: Environmental > Terrestrial > Soil >... | reverse complement strand
TCCGGATTGGAAGGGGCCGCGGCCGGTCGTGTCGCCGCTGCGTGAAGTTGAACACTACACAGTAAGCGTCGCATCTCCAGCAGGGAAGCCTGGGCCACAGCGTTTTGCGCGAGTTCCCACGCACGCCATTGGCGTCGCGCGCGAACGCCGCAACAATCCGCGCGCATCGCTCTCGCTGCCGCTGCGTCTCACGCGCGTCGGCGACCATCTTGAGCCGATTCCGGTCACGCTCGTAACCCGCAATATCAGCTCGAGCGGCGTTTATTTCCTCGCTCCACGCGAATTTCAGCCCGGCACGGCGATCGAACTCGAAGTTGCGCTCATTGAACGGCCGCTTGGCCAGGGCAGCGTGCAGATGTGCACCGCTGCGCATATCGTGCGCGCCGAGGAAGTGGACATGCCCGGCTGGCGCGGTTACGCCGCCACTTTCGACGACTTCGCGCTGCGCCGCGACGACATTGTCCCGCTGCGCTATCGCAGTCACTAAATTCGCGGAAGTCATCCGCACCGTTCGATCGCCTGCCGTACCGAAACGTCCATCGACGACTTGAACGCTTTTCCTGCGAATCGCCGGGTGCCAAACGAATCTTGATCCGTGCGTCGCGTTCCCATTCCCTCATTTTTCGCAATCGTCGACGTCTGATACGATTCCCTCGCCGTGAAAATCGCACAGTTCCCGACGCGCGCAGTCCTGTTCGACTGGGACGGCACGCTCTTGAATTCCTTCGAGGCAGACCTGCGCGCTTATCTCTCGATGTTCCGTGCCCTGGGCATTGATTGGACCGAACGTGAGCTCGCGCAACACTATTCCCCCAACTGGCTGCGGGTCTACCGGGCCGCGAAGCTCCCGCGCTCGAAATGGATTGAGGCCGACCGCCTCTGGACCCGCGCCTATAAAAGTGAAACCCCCCCGCTGCTGGCGGGCGCGCGCCGCGTCGTCCGACTCCTCGCCCACAAATTTGATCTCGGCATCGTCACCAGTGGTAATCGCCCGCGGGTTCGCCGGCAGCTTCGCGAGCATCAGCTCGCGCGCTATTTTTCGGCGTGCATTTGCAGCGAAGACGCCGCGCACAGAAAGCCGCATCCCGCCCCGCTGCGGCTCGCGCTCAAACGCCTGCGCCGCGATCCGGCGGATTGCGTTTACGTTGGCGATACGGCCGAAGACATGGAGATGGCGCGGCGGGCGGGAGTGCGCGCCATCGGCGTGTTTGGCCCGTTTCCCACGGCCGATCGCCTGCGCGCCGCTAAGCCCGAAGTCCTTCTGAAGTCAGTTGAAGAACTCCCGCGGTATTTGCGCAGCATGTCGTAGAGCCGGCCGGTCGCGCCAGGCGTTGCCTGCTGCCGGCACTCTGTCGTCAGATCGCTTGTGTTTGATGGCGCAGAAATTATGGCTGTGGAGAGGATAGCGGGACGCTCGACGATGAGCCCGAATCCGCTGCAGGCGGAGCCGCCGCCGCGCGCACCTTGAAATCGGTCGAACGAACAACGAGCCGCAGTGGCAAGTCTTCGTTCCCGTCGCTTTTGAAATAATCATCCGACCGCGTGTAAGTCGGCAGCCAATACTTGCTTTGGAAATTCTCGCGGTAGGTCTCGAACATCGTGAACGGCAGCGCCGTGCCGTTCCCCTCCAGCTCACTGACGAATTTTCCGTAGCTCTTCACGATCGCGAAGTCGTGATCGTCAATCCAGATCACGCCTTCGAAATACCGTTTCTTGCGGCTCAGCACCTTCGGTTTCACCTGAAAAACATAGGTGTTCAGCTGGTCCAACTTGTCCTGTCCCGCATATTTAAGATTGTAGTTCCCGATCTCCGCCGCGGTCAGCGGAAATTCCGGCATGCTGGCGATCACGCGCACGTCCTCCAGCGAAAAATGCATCAGCTTCAAGCTGGATTCCGCCGGCTTCGTCACCCGCAAGTACCGCTGCCCGTCCGCCTTCGTATACACTTCGCCAGTCACGCTGAATTTGCCACCCGGATCGGTGAGCTCATCCAAACGGATCGATTGCGTGAAGTCGTAGGTGTCGTACGCCTTCTTCATCACATCTTCATTCGCCGCGAATTTCTGGATAATCTCCTCCACTGGCAGCGGTGGCGGCCCTGGATGCGGCTCCGCTGGAATCCGCTCCACCTTGAATGTCGGCGGCGGAGCCTGCGGGCCGGGATCTTGCGCGTGAAGGGCCGTCGCAGAGAAAAGCAGCGCAGCCATGCCAATTAAGACTAAACGGCTTGCCAGGCATGGCGCCACCAAATGGAAAGTTCGCGGATTTTTGAGATATTTGAACATCAATGTTTGGATGCGAAGTTTACACTTCGCGTCTGACCTCGGGAATTCGTCGCGACGACTGACAATCGTGCCCCTCACCGGCCTCCAGCATTCTATCGCGGTCGTGGGAAATACAGCAGCTCCATCGAAGCCTAAGCAATCTCTGCAAAAATCGCGACCTGCGCTCGCCGCGCCTCTGTTAAAATCACGCGTTTGCGGATTACGGTTCCGCACGAGCCATGGAAGATACGCCGCAAGCCCGCGAGTCCAGACGTTACTTCGTCAGCGGAATGGTGCAAGGAGTCGGCTACCGGTATTTCGCCATGCGCCTGGCGCAGCGTTTCGGGCTTGGCGGCTATGCGAGAAACTTGCCTGACGGCCGCGTTGAGGTTTACGCGGTCGGTAGCGCTTCCAAGCTACGCGAATTTCGCAAGGAGCTTGAACGCGGCCCCCAAGGCGCCTCGGTTGCAAGCGTAGCGGAAGAAGAGGCATCGCTGAATCCAAAATTTGAGAGAGGATTTTCGATCGAGCACTGAAGTGTGAAGGTCACGTCTGGTTTTTGATCAAATACTTTGGACTGTTGGCACGCAATCGCATCGCTGAACGAAGGAGAAGAATGTCCGACCTGAAAGCCCTAATCCGCGAAATCCCCGACTATCCCAAGCCGGGTATCCTATTCTACGACCTCACCACCTTGCTGAAGGACCCGGCCGGTTTCCATTCGCTGGTTGATCAGCTCTGCGAACAATACAATGGCACGAAAGTGGACATTGTCGCCGGCATCGAAGCGCGCGGATTTATTTTTGCCCCCGCGCTGGCCTATCGCCTTGGCGCCGGTTTCGTTCCGGTGCGCAAACCGAAAAAGCTCCCCGGCAAGACTACCTCCGTCACCTACCAACTGGAGTACGGCACCGACCAACTCGAACTCCACCAGGATGCGATCAAGCCCGGCCAAACCGTCCTGATTTGCGATGACCTGCTGGCCACCGGTGGCACCGCCGCTGGCACGGTCAAGCTAATCGAGCAACTCGGCGGCAAAGTGGCGGGCGCGGCCTTCGCCGTCGAGCTAACTTTCCTCAATGGCCGCGCCAAGCTCCCCGGCATCCGCGTGTTTTCGTTGCTGAAGTACGACAAATAGAATCCGAGCGTGCGACGAATAGCAAATTGCTAATCGAAGACCGAGAATATCGAAGGGTTTAAGCGGTCATCTCTTTCAGCTTTTATCTGGGTTCATCCGCGTTCATCTGTGGTGCCTTTGACTTGCTCTCTCGCGCCGGTCCACGATCTCCCCGGCGCTGGCGCACCACCTCAAACAACATCACCCCAGCTGCCACGGAAACGTTGAGCGAACGCACCGGCCCAGCCGTGGGCAGCGAAACCAGAAAATCGCAGCGCTTGCGCGTCAATTCGTGCAGTCCTTCGCCTTCGCTACCCAGCACGATTCCGATCGATCCCTTCAGATCGACTTCCGTGTAACTTTTGTCCGCGCGTTCATCGAGCCCCACCAGCCAATAGCCGGCTTCTTTCATCTCTTCCATCGCGCGCACCAGGTTTTTCACCCGCGCGATCGGCAGATGCGCCAGCGCTCCCGCTGACGCCCGCTCTACCGTATCGGTTAATCCCGCCGCGCGGCGCTCCGGAATCACCGCGCCGTTCGCGCCGGCCGCGAGGGCCGTGCGCACAATCGCGCCCAGGTTATGCGGGTCCTCGATGCCATCGAGCAGCACCAGCAATCCCTGCGGCGTCTGTGCGGCCAGCAAATCCTCCAGCCCCATCGCCGGTTTGGCCGCGCCCAGCGCTGCTACTCCCTGGTGCTCGCGTGTCCCGACCAGGCGGTCAATCTGCACGCGATCTTCAAACCGTACTGGCACGCCCTTGGCCTTCGCCAGCTGCACCACGGCCTCCACGCGCTCTCCGTGGCGCCCGCGCGCGATGACGATGCGGTCCAGCGCCCTCCCGGCTGCCAGCGCCTCCTCGACAGCATGAAATCCGGTGAGCCAGTTCATCGCCATCCCATTCGTTCCTGCGGTGAAATCAACCTTCCAACGTGGCTATGGTGTGCGCCGCAATCGCTTCACCGCGCCCGATTTCGCCCGTGCCTTCGTTGGTCTTCGCTTTCAGATTGATCTGCGCTTCTGGAATCCCCAACGATTTCGCCAGCGCTGCGCGCATGGCAGGGAAGTGCGGCCCCAGCTTCGGCCGCTCGCAAATCACCACCGCATCCAGGTGGCTGATGCGCAGCTTGCGCTCATCAAGCAGCTTCCGCGTGTGTTCCAGAAATAAAAGACTCGCCGCGCCCTTCCACTTCGGATCAGTATCTGGAAAATGCGTCCCGATGTCTCCGAGGCTCGCCGCTCCCAGTAGCGCGTCGCACAACGCGTGCGCCAGCACGTCGCCGTCAGAATGCCCGACCGAGCCTTTGTCGAACGGCACCTCGATCCCGCCGATCATCAGCTTTCGCCCCGCGGCGAGCCGATGCAAATCGTAACCAATTCCCGAGCGTGTCATTCGGCTTCCTTGTTAAGAAGTTAGGAAATTCCCCGGCGAGATTTCATCACCGTACCGCTTTGCGTTCCTGCTCCAGATAAAACCGCGCCAAATCCATGTCCGCCGGCCGCGTAATCTTGAAATTGCGCTCCGAGCCCAGCACCACGAACACGTCGTGCCCAAATCTTTCCACCAGCGCCGATTCATCGGACGCCAGCATTCCATCCGCCTGGGCCTTGCGAAATGCATCGCGCAGCAGCGCATAGGAAAATGCCTGCGGCGTCTGCGCGAGCACGATCCGCTCTCGAGGAATGGTCGTCGTAATCAGCGCCATATCCTCCGGCAACGTCGCGCGCTTCACTTCCTTCACGGTATCAATCGCCGGAATCCCTAGAATCGCCGCGCCGCGCTTGCGCGCCTCCACGATTACTCGATCGATCTGCTCCGGTGTGACAAACGGCCGCACCGCGTCGTGCACCAATACCACTTCCGTGGCCGGGTCCACCTGCGCCAGCGCGTTGGCCACAGATTGCTGCCGTGTATCCCCGCCATGCACCACGCGCGCCGGCCGGCCCAGCGCCGCTTTCGCGACCTTGTCCTGCAGAGACACCACGTCGTCCGCGCGTGTCGAAAGGAAAAAATCAGTGATGGCGCCGCACGCGGCCAAGCGGCGCAGCGTGAAAATCACAAGCGGCATTCCATCCAGCTCAAGGAATTGCTTCGGCATTTCGGCGCCCATGCGGGTGCCCAGACCTGCGGCGGGAATGATGGCGGCGACTCGGCTCATAAGAGGGAGGACAGTCTATCGCAATCCAGCGGCCCAGCACACACACTCTTGTTTCCGGTGAATGACGCACGCCGAAGGGCCATCGCGCGGTGAGGCCTGAACGGAAGCAGTTTAGCGGCGCACTTCAGTGCGCCATCGATGAGAGGAGACGCCGCGAACCGACTGCGACTTGCATACCGCGGCCGCTAACTTCTGCCCGTCTCAGGATACAAGGGCCGCGCAGGCCGTTCGCCCCCAGGAGTGGCTCCCTCGTTCGCCCGAGGCGCCGATGGGGGTTCGGAGTGTGGCGCACCCTGCTGCAACGCGGAGCGTGGAATCTGCTGCTCGCCGCGCTCGTCGTAGCGGCCGAAGATCATTTTCCCCGCGGTGGTCTGATGCACCGAAGTCACAGTGATGTCGATGGTCTTGTTAATCATCTTGCGCGCTCCATCCACGACCACCATTGTCCCATCGTCCAGATAGGCCACGCCCTGGTTGTATTCTTTTCCTTCGCGCAAAATGAAAACGCGCATCGTCTCGCCCGGCAGCACTACCGGCTTCAATGCATTGGCCAGCTGGTTCACATTCAGAATCTCGATCCCCTGCAGCGCTGCAACCTTATTCAAATTAAAATCGTTGGTGACGATTTTCGCGTCGTAGCGTTTCGCCAATTCAATCAGCTTCAGGTCCACTTCCGGGATCTGCAGGAAATCATCGTCGGCGATCTGCACTTCCAGGTGGGCCATCTTCTGGATTCGTTGCAGCACTTCCAGGCCGCGGCGCCCGCGTTGCCGTTTCAACGGGTCGGCAGAATCTGCTACCAGTTGCAGTTCGTGCAGCACGAATTGCGGAATGATCACCGTGCCGTCCAGAAATTGCGCATCCGCGATGTCTGCCACGCGGCCGTCAATAATCACGCTGGTATCCAGCACTTTGAAGGAATGCTTCAAACTGCGCTCGCTGCCGAACAATCCGCCCAGCGCTTGTAGGTTGAGCATGTCGCCTTTATTCGCGCCCAAAATCAGCCCGATGTATGCCATCACCAGAAACGCCGCCAGGCTGAAAAACGACCGCGTGCTCTCCGGCATGATGGTATGCGTGAGGATAAGGGACGTCAGGTAGGCGCCCAGCAGGCCCAGGATTGATCCGATCGCCGCGCCGATCAGTCGGCGCAAGCTGGCGTGCCGCAGCCGCAATTCGAATAGGATGACTGCCAGACCGAAGAGAAGTCCCACGGCTGCACCCGACTCATGGGACACGCTGAACGGACGGAAGTGAAAGCCTGCCGCGACGCACACGGCCATGAACACGATTCGTATTCCGAGCATGTCCCAAAATGTACCGACATGCTCGTGCACGGCATGGGAACGTGAAGCCAGCTTGGTTGGGGAGTCTTCGGGAGTTGCTACGACAGGAGGGCGATTCTGAGTACCAGGGGTCCGCTGCATATTGCCACCTTATAAATATGAATAAGACGAATCGCGCCCAACTGGTTCGTCTCGAGTTATTTTTCCGGCCTATGAAATTTTGGAGCGCCCCGCCGGGATGAAGAGATCTGCCTTATGAAATCTTTATGATTTGGACAGTATAGCACTGCGCGGCAAGCCTCCGTCAACGAGCTAACATAATTAGACTATTGCACCGTTGAAAGGTTGGCAATGTGGTCCGGGAAGTTTGGGATTGGGGTGGGAGCCGATAGCTAGGCCTGGATTGCCGCTTATTTAATTTTTGCGACGCGTCCGGTGGTGGGGAATTTCTGGAATTGCAGCGCATCGTGGCCCGGGACTACACGGTCCGGAGAGCCTGCGAGGTCAATCATGCGGGACTGTGCGGCAATGTTGGCCGCATGATCTGCATCACTGAACGTAGCGCTGGCCAGGTGAGAGGACAGGTTGAGATAAAAATAACAATTGTCCGACGCGAGGACGAAGGGCGGATTCCCGTCTACTTTGAGGTATTGCGAAGCATAGGTGTGGCGCGCGCCGGTGTATGCGCGAATGCCTGGAAAGATTTCGACGTTATCGCCATCCACCAGATGCATCCGACCCTCGGAATTTACTTGTAACAGTTCCTTAGCGTCTTCCGGATCGATGCCGCCGTGGTTTCCGCCCGGCTGCCACGCATCCATGGTGTAGTAGCGATACTCTTGCTTTTGAATCCAGACGTTTGCTTTCGGAAAGAGGTCGATGCCGCCCATATGATCCCAGTGCGCATGGCTGATGACGATGTCCGTCACCTCCTCAGGCTTCACGCCCGCCGTTTCCACCGCCTTGTCGGGCCGCAGATAATCTGTCATCGGAAAATCCTTCACAAAAGTGTCCCGATGAAAGCCGCTGTCGAAAAGAATCGTACGTCCGCCGCCGCGAATCAGCCAAACCACCATGGCAATCTCAACTTTCTCGTCTTTTGGCCCGCCCACAACCAGCTCGGACACCTGCACATCCGGAGAGCTGGCGTAGCGTATCGCTTGAATCGAATACTCGGGCGTCGCGGAGGCTCCCAGCAGCGAAGCGAACAGCGCCACGATCAAAAATGGTTTCATGTCGGCTTGATGATACGGCGAACCGGGCGGACTGCAAGAGGGAAATCAGAGGTTAAACGTAGAACTTCGGCACGCGCCGCCCCAGCGCGCACAACAAATCGGACGTCACCGTCCCAATCTCGTGCGCTACTTCGGATACTTCGATCGAAGCGCCACCGTCCTTCCCGTAGATCGTCACTACGTCGCCCAGCACCGCTTCTGGCACGTCGGTCAAATCCAGCGTCGTCAAATCCATGGAGATCGTTCCCACCAGCGGCACGCGTCGCCCGCGCACCAGCGCCCATCCGCGGTTGGTCCGCGCGCGCACCACGCCGTCGGCGTATCCTGCATTGATCACCGCGATGCGCGATGGCCGCTTGGTCACAAAACGTGCGGCATAGCCCACGCCTTCTCCCACCCGCACATTGCGCAACGAAATGATGCGCGCCCGCAGTGAGAGACACGGCTGCAACGCCATCTGACCCATCACTTCCTGTTTTTTTTGTGGTGGGTCGAACGACTGGTAATAGCCGTAGAGAATCGCTCCGGGACGAACCATATCCGCCCACGTGCTCGGCCGCGCGCAGATCGCGCCACTATTGGCCATGTGCACGATGCCGGGCGAGACGCCCAGCGCGCGTAAGCGATCCAGGCAATCTAGAAAAAGTTTCTCCTGATCGTTCGTTTGCTGCGCTGTGAAATCTTCCGCCGAGGCGAAGTGCGTGAACGTCCCTTCCAGCTCGATGTGCTTGCACTCTGCCAGTTTGCGCGCGAAACATTCCACTTCATCCGCGGAAATTCCGAGGCGGTTCATGCCCGTATTGATCTTCAAATGAAATCGCAGCCGGGATTTTCCGCCGGCCGCTTTCGCGGCGCGCTCGAGATGGCCAAGATCATCCACGCGCGTTACCGTAGGCGTCAGATTATTCTGAATTAGCCGTTTTTCTTCGCCCGGCCAGAAGCCCGTCAATATCAGAATCCGCTTGCGGATGCCCGCCTCGCGCAGTTCCACGCCTTCGTTCGCGCAGGTTACGCCGAACCATTCTGTTCCGGCCTTCTGCAACGCCTTCGCCACCGGCACGGCGCCCAGTCCGTAGGCGTTCGACTTCACGACCGCCAGAATTTTCCGCTGTGCGCCGACCTGTTTGCGAATCACGCGCAGGTTATGCAGGATGGCCTGCAGCGAAATTTCCGCCCACACCGGACGTCCCGCAAAATGAATTGTTTTCGGCATCGTCATTTAGAATGCCAGACTCCTCGCCGCGCACGCGAACGAAATTGCCATTCGCGATTTGCTTCGCGCCGTTTAGGTAAACATCCAGATTGGATTGTTGCAGGACGGCTGCCATCTGCGCGCGAACCGTCGCGTCACGCTAACGATCCTTGTAAGTAGAAGAAAGGAAGAATGTTATAGAAAGGCCGGACCTGCAAACCGTCCATTTCTTAGCAGGATTGCGTTCCAGGATCTGCGGCCATTCCGACACGAACGTGGCCCCGCGCTGACGATTCGGGCGGCGGTTACTCCTCCGGTTCGCCTCCGGCGCTCCAAGCATCCGGCGCTGCCTCTTCGAAGCGGGTGTGCCGTGCCAGAAAAACAAAATTCAAATTCCCCGTCGGACCATTGCGCTGTTTGGCGATGATCAATTCCGCCTTCGCGCGATCCTCGTCCGGCAGATCCGTCTTGTAGAAATTCGGCCGGTTGATGAACAGCACGACGTCCGCGTCCTGCTCGATGGCGCCCGATTCGCGCAAATCCGCAAGCTGCGGTTTGCGCTCCTCGCGTTCCGGCGCGCGCGTCAACTGGCTCAGCACCACGATCGGCACTTTTAATTCTTTCGCGAGGCCCTTCAGCGCGCGCGACATGCCCGAAACTTCTTCCTGACGATTGCTCTGCCGGCCCATATTCGTCGGTACCACCAGTTGTAAATAATCCACGATGATCAGCGAAAGCCCGCGATCGCGCTTCAGCCGCCGTGCTTTCGCGCCCATCTCCATCACCGTTGAAGAAGCGGAATCATCAATCCACAGTGGCGCCTCCGCCAGATTCGTCAGCGCGCCGGTCACTTTGCCCCAGTCGTCGCGGTTCATGTGGCCCGTTCGAAATTTGTGCGCGTCCACGCGCGCTTCCGACGCCAGCAAGCGCAGCAGCAGCGATTCCTTCGACATTTCCAGGCTGAAAATCGCCACCGGCTCGCGATGGCGCACAGCCACATTTTCCGCGATGTTCAGCGCCAGCGCCGTTTTTCCCATCGAAGGCCGCGCCGCCAGAATTATCAGTTCCGAAGGTTGCAAGCCTGCCGTTTCGTTGTCCAGGTTTGCGTAGCCAGTGGCCAGGCCGGTGATGCGGCGCCCTTCGCTGAATATTTTTTCCAGCCGTTCAAAATTGTCGCGAACCAGTTCTTTGACGCCGATCAGCCCGGCCTTCACCCGGTCTTCCGCCAGCTGAAAAATCACCGATTCGGCGCGGTCCAGAATCACGTCGGCGTCATCGCCCGCGGCGAGAGCCTGCTCCTGAATTGCCGACGCCGAAAAGATCAGGTTGCGCAGCACCGATTTCTCTTTGACGATCCGCGCGTAGTGCTCCACGTTCGTGATTCGCGGCAGCCCGTCCGCCAGTTGCGATAGATACGCAATTCCGCCGGCTGCTTCCAGCTCACCGCGCCGCGACAAATCTTCCATCAGTGTGACGATATCAATCGCCTGCTGCTTTTCTCCCAACTGCACCATGCGCTCGAAAATCTGCCGGTGCTGCGGCAGAAAAAAATCGTCCGAGCGTATCTTCTCGATCGCCGCATTCAACGCATGGTTATCCAGCAGAATCGCGCCCAGAATGCTGCGCTCTGCCTCCAGATTGTGCGGTAAAGGTCGTTCGAGTGTGGCGTCGCCTGGCATTGTTTTTTCTTTTGCTACGTCGTCGACAAACTGATGATTTGCGGCTCGCCTGATTTTGCACCTATGAGCACGCGCGCGCAAGCGCTCGACTTGGTGTCGTAGGGACACGGCATGCCGTGCCCGTCTTCGTCCGATACTTGTAGTCCTTCAGCAGCGAGCAGGATTGTGCGCATTCAGAGCGGCCACGTCAACCGTACGAATCGCACTATGCCTGTGGATGATTTCGGAAAAGTGGAAAAGGTTCGGCGCAAAAAAAAAGCGCCCCAAATTTCGAGGCGCCCGATGTTCTTGCGATTCCTGGAATCTATCGGCCGGCAACGGCGCAGAGCACAAGACTAAAGCCGGCTTACTCTTCCTTCTTTACCGCGACCTTTACATTCACGATCACTTCGCGATGCAACTTCACCGGAACTTCGTAATCGCCCATCACCTTGATTGGTTCGGCCAGAGCGATCTTCTTCCGGTCAATCTCGAATCCTTTGCCAGCCAACGCTTCGGCCACATCCAGCGACGTCACCGACCCGAACAGCTGGTCGTTCTCCCCAGCCTTGCGCGTGAACTCCAAAGATACGGCCGCGAGCTGCTCGCCCTGCTTTTGCGCCGCGTCCTTCTCGGTGGCTTCCTTCTTCGCGAAGTGCGCCCGCATCCGTTCGAGCCGCTTCAGATTTCCGGCCGTGGCTTCCAGCCCCAGCTTGCGCGGCAGCAGAAAATTGCGCGCGTAGCCCTCGGCAACTTCCACCAGCTCGCCGCGGTTTCCCAGCTTTTCCACGTCTTCCTGCAAAATGATTTGCATTGTATGCGGACCTCGAATCCTTTAAACGTAGCGCCGGCGTCTCGCCGGCATCTTTGTTTTTCGCCGTGCTGCCACTAGCGCTGCCACGAATATTTGCTGCATGGGCCGATTCTCAGACCCGCCCTTTTAAACTCTTCGCGAACTACAATTCCGCTGCGAACGGCAGCAGCGCAATATTCTGCGCCCGCTTGATCGCCACGGTCAGCCACCGCTGATGTCGCGAACAGGTCCCCGTCATGCGCCGCGGCAGAATCTTCCCGCGCTCCTGAATGAACGGCGCCAGAATCTCGGCCTTCTTGTAATCTATGAAATCGGCCTTGTCCACGCAGAACCGGCAAACCTTCTTCTTGCGCACAAAACTCCGCTTGCCGCGCTTTGCCGGTCCGCCAGGCCGTCCTCCGCCTGGGCCACCGGGGCCGCCCGGTCCTGAAGACCGCATCCCTCCCGACGAGGGACCGTGCGATTGCTGCATTGGTGCGTTTTCTTCTGCCATTCGATTCTCCTGACTGATTTCCCGTCAATCTCAAAACCTTGGGGTCGTAGGGGCGAGTCTGAGACTCGCCCCTACAAACCGAAATCCATTTACGCCGTTGGCGCGGACTGCTCGCTCGGTGGCGCGATTGGCGCAACAGGCGTCGCGGGTGCAGCCGCCGCCTTACGCGGACGGCGCGCCGCACGCCGCTCGCGGTGCCGCTTCAATTTTTCCTGCCGCTTCAATTCTTCATCCAGCCGCACGGTCAGGTACTTGATCACCGGATCCGCAACCTTCAACCGGCGCTCCAGTTCCTTCACCACTTCGCCGTGCGTGGTCTTGATGACCATGTACACAAAGTATCCCTCGTGCAGTTTCTGCACGCGGTACGCCATGCGCTTCCGGCCCCACTTGGCGACCGACTCGATCTTCGCGCCCTTTTCCGCAGCTGTGCTTTCCAGGGTCGCAATCACCTTGTCAACATCCGCTTCCGGCGTATCCGGCCGGCAAATAAAAATCAGGTCGTACTGACGCTCTTCCATATGTCCTCGATTCCTCGTCTTCTCTTGCGCAGCTTCAGAGCCCTAAAAGCCTTTTACTCCGAATCTTCTTCGTCGGCCTCGGCGCGCCGATTAAACTTCGCCATTGCCTTGCCCGCGCCCTCAGTCACAATCAATTCCACAGCTTCAGCCGCATCCGCCGCCAGCTGCGCCGCGATTTCGCGTTCCGGCTTGCGCATGGTGTGCAAGACGTAGTCCGCCATGTCTTCCAGCGGATATTCCGGTTTCACGCCCATCCGCACGCGTATAAATTCGTTCGACCCGACGGAAGCAATGACCGACTTCAATCCGTTGTGCCCGCCGGCGCTGCCTCGTTCCCGAATCCGCAGCATGCCCCAGGGCAATGCCGCCTCATCGCTCAGGACTATCATCTCGGCGGCTTTGCACTCATACCGTTCGAGCAGCATCCGCACTGCCGTGCCGCTCAGATTCATCATCGTCTGCGGCTTAGCCAGCACCACTTCATTTCCTGCGATGGTCCCAAGTCCAACGTACGATTTCGATTCAGGCCGCGTCACGCGAATCCCCGCGCGCCCGCCCAACGCATCCACCGCCAGAAAACCCAGATTGTGCGGCGTGAACTCGTATTCCGGGCCAGGGTTTCCGAGGCCGACGATAAGTCTCATTTTTACCCTGAGCGTTCGCCGCTAGCGCTGCAATCCAAAAGCTACTTCTTCTTCTCGGACTTCTCGGCTTTCGCCGCCGGCGCTTCCGCGGCTTCGCCTTCTTCCCCTTCCACTTCCTTCTTGCCCTTCTTCATCACTTCCGGTTCAGCCGGCGCCGCATCCGCAGTCACTGCCGCATCCGCCACTGGTTCCTCTTCCTTCTTCAGCACGACGACGTGCGCGATTACACGGACAGGGTCCGTCAGTAATTTGATCTTTGCCGGGTCAAACGGCAAATCGGCGGCGCGCAACTGTTTGCCGATCAGCATCTCCGTCACATCTACTCTGAATTCTTCGGGAATGTCCGCGGGCAAGCATTCGATTTCCACTTCGCGCGTAACGGTCTCGAACACGCCGCCCTGCATCTTCACGCCCTGCGGCTCGCCAAACGTGTGCACCGGCACCATCACGCGCATGCGCACGTCCATCGCGATGCGGTACAGATCCACATGCAGCAGTTTCCCGCTCACCGGATCCACTTGCCAATCCTTCACCATCGCCTTTTCGGCCGCGCCGGAGGCCACTTGCACCGTAAAGATCGTGTTGTGCCCTGTTTCCGAGCGCAGAATGCGCGCCACTTGCTTCGCGTTCACGGAAATGGAAATCGAGTCCTTCTTCCCGCCGTACAGAATCGCCGGGACCATCCCGCTCAAGCGCGTGCGCCGCGCAGGACCCTTGCCGCGCCCCTCGCGTACCTGGCCTTCGATTGTAAATGTCTCCATAACTCCCTCGTTGCGCCGGCTGTTCTTCGCTACTTCTGGCCGGCAATCTTGAATTCCCAAAAATCCGCCGGCGCGAAGCCGGCCCCGTCGCTAAATGAACAATTCGCTGATCGAAGTCTCTTCGTGAATAGACTGAATCCCGCGCGCCAGCAATGGAGCCACGCTGAGCGCCGTGATCTTGCCTAACTTCTGCGCCGCTTCGCTCAGCGGAACCGAATCCGAAACCACTACCGCCTCGATCTTCGACTTCGCAATCCGCTCCACTGCCGGCCCGGAAAGCACCGCGTGGGTACACGCCGCAAAAACCCTGGTCGCGCCATGTTCCAGCAGCGCTTCCGCCGTTTTCACCAGTGTTCCTGCCGTATCAATGATGTCGTCTATGACCAGCGCCGGCCGTCCGGCCACGTCGCCGATCAGGTGCATCACTTCGCTTACGTTCACGTCAATGCGCCGTTTGTCCACGATCGCCAGCGGCGCGCCAATTCTCTTGGCGAAAAATCGCGCGCGTTCCACTCCTCCGGCATCCGGCGAAACCACCGTGATTGGACCCAGCTGCATCTTCTGAAAATATTCCACCAGCACCGGCGAAGCAAAAAGGTGATCCACGGGAATATTGAAATATCCCTGAATCTGCGGCGCGTGCAAATCTAGCGTTAGTACCCGGCTCGCGCCCGCTGTTTCCAGCAAGTCCGCGACCAGCTTCGCCGAAATTGCCACCCGCGGCCGGTCCTTGCGATCCTGCCGCGCGTACGGATAGTACGGAACTACCGCCGTAATTCGCCATGCCGAAGCCCGCTTGAACGCATCAATCATCAGCAACAACTGCATCAGATTGAAATTCACTGGCGTGCAACAGGGCTGCACCACAAATACATCCGCCCCGCGCACATTCTCTAAAATCTGATAGCGCGTTTCGCCGTCGCTGAACTGCCCGTGTTCCGCTTCGCCCAGCGGCACGCCCACGTACTTGCAAATCGCTTTTGCCAGCGCCGGATTCGCAGTACCGCAGAAAATTTTGAATTTATCGTCGGTCAAAAATGTTTCCTCAGCCGTTCACACTCAGGCGCGCATGCGCATCCGCATGCCAGCCCAAGGCACGGCCATAGTCTTCCCTGGATAGGGTTTCAACGACGAAAACCGAATCTTCCGGGAACGCACGAGCGGCTCGGCGCGCACGCGCTGGGTTTCGGAATATTCCGAACACCGCCGACCCGCTACCCGCCAGCGCGGCATCTGCGGCTCCTCGCTTGAGCAATCCGTCCCGAATTTCTTCGAGGTGCGGATGACGGTGGAAGACCGGCCCTTCGAAATCATTCGAAAGGCCTGCCCCCTGCCGGCTCCAGCACAGAGCGCAGAACCCCCAAATTTTAGGGGGTTCCGGGTGTTTTGTCAAATCCGCAGAAATCCACTGGAAGGCGTCCTTGGTGCTCACGCCGATATCGCGCGGAGATACCACCACAATCGTCTGCTTCGGCGCGTTCGGCAGCGGGTAGATTTCATCCCCGCGATTCACCGCCAGCGCCCTTCCGCCAAACAGAAAGAACGGCACATCCGCGCCCAAGCCCGCTGCGATTTCCATCAGCCGCGCCAGCGGCAGCTTCGTTCCGGTCAGTCGCAGCATGCCGATCATCGCCGCAGCCGCGTCGCTCGACCCGCCGCCCATTCCGCGCGCCACCGGAATCTTTTTTTCAAGATGAGCGGACACGTCGCCGTGAAATCCGATTTCCTGCTGCATCGCCACCACCGCGCGCGTCACAAGATTTTCGGGACCCATCAACGTTGCATCGTTCGAAGTTAGTGTGAAGCGAAAGCCGGACGAACCGGGCGCAATGGAAAGTTCCAGCGTATCGCGCAGCGAGATGGCCTGGAAAATCGTGCGCAGCTCGTGGTAACCGTCCGGCCGCTTGCCAACAACGTGCAAACACAAATTAATTTTCGCGAACGCAGGGAGGCGCAGCGATTTTTTCTTCAATGTCGCGCGGGTCATGCGGGGGAGCTTACTGCGGTTTCGCTGCATCCGGCGTGGTTTTTTGCGCCGTGCGCCGCTTCAGATTCTTCAGTTGCGCGTCCAGCTCGTTCACTTTGTCCGTTTCGTAGTCCGCCGGCACGGCCCTCTGCCATTCAGCCAGCGCGCGTTCCCAATAAATCGCGGCCTGATCGCTTTGGCCCAGCTTGGAATAGACATCGCCCAAGTGCCCCAAGATCGTCGGATCGTGCTTTTGCCGCTCGCTCGCCTTGCGCAGACTCTCTTCGGCTTCGGTCAACTTATTCTGCTTGTAATACGCCCACCCCAGGCTGTCGAGATAAGCCCCATTGCTCGGCTCCTGCGTCACCGCCTGCTTGATCATTGCCGTCGCCTCTTCCAGGCGCACTCCGCGGTCGGCCAGCATGTATCCGTAATAATTCAGTACCGAAGCGTTGCCGGGGCTCACTTCCAGCGCCTTGCGGAATTCCTGCTCCGCCTGCTCGAATTTCTTCTGCCGCTCGTAGATCGCGCCCAGCATGAACCACGCGGTCTCTTTATCGTCATTCCCGCGCGCCATTTGCTCGGCCTTCTGCGCCGATTGCTCCGCTTCCGCGTACTTTCTCCCGCGCTCCTGCACCTGCGCGAGGTTCAAATAAATTTCCTGGTCGCTGTCGTTCCCGCGCAACAGGCCATCAAGCAGCTTCGTAGCCGAATCCGCGTCCGACTTCTCGCCGTACAACATCGCCAGCGTTACCGTCAGACTCGGATCATTCGGCGAAGCTTCCAGCGTCTTCTTGGTCGCGGCGATCGCGCGATCCAGGTCGCGGCTTTCCCGGTAGGTGTCGATCAGCAGCATTTCCGCGCGCTTTCGCGCGTCGATTCCCAACTTGCCCATTTCCTGATAGGTCTGAATCGCCGCGGAATAATCTTCCTCTTCGCGGTACGCGTGGCCCAATTGCTCGTAAAGAATTGCCAGCGCATTCGGACTCGTCTCGCCGCTCGCCGAGCCTTCCGAGCCGTTGCCCGAAGCAGCAGCGCCTCCCGAATTCCGCGCGCTGCTCGATTGGCTCTTCATGCCGGCGATTGCGTCGCTCAGCACCTTCACCGCGTCGTCGTAACGCCCCTGATCCTCGTACAACAGCGCTTCGTTGTAGAGAACTTCCAGGCTGCCCGGCGCCAATTGTTTCGCCCGCAGCAAACTCGCCTCTGCCTGGTCGAATTTCCCCAGACGGCGATAAAGCTGCGCCATCCGCAAAAAATTCTCCGACGTGCTCGGCTCGATCTCCGTCAATCGTTTGAACTGCTCCAGCGCATCCGCGTACTTGTCCTCCGCCATCAGGGCTTGCGCCAGCCCGTGCAAGTGGCCCGGATCGTCCGGGTCTTCCTCCACGGCCTTGCGATAAGCGTCTTCCGCCTTCGGGTACTCCTTGGCTTGCGAATACGCGTCGCCCAGCAGATCGTAAACTTCCGGCGAAGATGATTCTCCGGCCGCATCCGAAAGCAGCGTTACCGCTTCCTGCGACCGCCCTTCATCCATCAGCAGCTGGCTCAATTGTTCCAGAGCCGGACCATTGCCCGCGTCGCGCGCCAGCAATCCGCGCAGCACGGTTTCCGCTTCACCGTGCTTGTTCTCAAACCGATAGAGGCGAGCCAACCACAGCCCCGAATAAACGTCATCCGGTTGAATTTTCAAAATTTCTTGGAATTGCGCGATCGCTTTTTCCAACGTTTCTTTTTGCACTTCCCCGGCGCTTAAATCGCCGAGCTCGCGGACATAAATGCGCGCCAGCAGCCGGTGCGCATCGACGTTGTTCGGATCAGCCTTCAGGGTTCCCTGGGCCTGCTCCACGGCTTCCCGCAGGCGCTGCGACTTGGCGTAGATCTCGGCCAGCCGTTCCCGGATCACGGGCGATCCTGGCGCCAACTCCAGCGCCTTCTTGTAAGCCTCGATGGCTTGCGTGGCCAGCTCCGCTCGGCCGGTCAGCTCGTATTGTTGCTCGTCCACATGCCCCATCGTGAAGTAGTAATACACATCGCCCCGCGTCCCCTGCTCTCCAGGGTTCGCTGACGTGGCACCCTTGCTGGGCTCCGTGGCTTTAGGAACGGCCGGCGTGGACGATGCAGGTGAGGCGTTCTGCGCGCGCGCGGCTGGTGGCGCGGCGACAACTCCGATTAGCGATAAAAATGCGATGCCTATTGTTGTTTTCATGAGTCCGTCGCAAAACTCCATTATCGTACAGCGGCCCAAAGCGGTCAAAGCAATACCGCGTGCCCGTTCCTTCCGGTATTGCACACTCCTTGGACGCAAATAAGCCGACTTAGGATACCTCCATGATAAAGTTTCAGAGAAAATGACGGGCATCGTGGCAAAACGAATGAACACCATCGTGAAACTTGTGGGAAACTCTCACACTGCATCTCTCGGAGGCCAAGGGTGTTCCGGATCAGAATCGGCGTAACTTTCCTGCTCGCGTTCGGCGCCGCGCTTGTGTTTTTCACCGCGCCGCCCGCAGGTTCCGCGCAACGATCCGCCGAAGCAGGCTCGCAATCAACGGCCAGCTCCACCGTGACATCTGACGCATCGGCGTCGCCAACTTCGCCCCAATCGGTTCCGGGTCCCAAGCTCTTGGACTTCGCATGGCTCGAAGGCCGCTGGCGTGGCGACTGGGGCCCGCGCGTCGCCGAGCAGGTCTGGATGGCGCCCAAGGCAGGCGTGATGCTGGGCGATTTTCGGCTTATCGAAAACGACAAAGTGTTGGTACTCGAGTTTTTCACGCTGATGGAAAAACCCGGCGGCATCAATTTCTACGTCCGGCACTTCACTCCGGAACTGGTGCCGTGGGAAAAATCAGACGCGATGCTTTTGAATCTTGCATCCACCGAACCCGGAAAATTGGACTTCGAAAATCGCGCGAACGGCAAGCCCAAGCGGGTCCTCTTCACCAAGATTGACGCTGATACTTATATCTGGCGCTCCGAAATAATCCCCGAAAACGGTGATCCGCAGATCATCGAAATCGCTTATCACCGCCAACCCCTCGCCGCCATCGCGTCCAATTCCAGCGCTGCCGCTCACCCCAAGAAAAAATAGCTGTTCGATGGTGGCCCAATATTTCCCAGACGCGTTCTAATGTCTGAAATGCCGCACGCCGGAAAATACCATCGCCATCCCTAGCTTGTTGGCCGCCGCAATCACGTCCGCATCGCGCATGGACCCTCCCGGCTGTATGACGGCGGTCGCTCCCGCTCTTCCCGCTTCCTCCACGCCGTCGGGAAATGGGAAAAAGGCGTCCGACGCCACCACGCTGCCCTTCAAATCCAGCCCGTTCGTCGCCGCCTTGATCACCGCAATCTTCACGGAATCCACCCGGCTCATCTGCCCAGCGCCGACGCCCACCGTCCTCCCCTCGCGCGCAAACACAATCGCATTCGATTTCACGTGCTTGCAGACTTTCCATCCGAAAAGCAGCGCGCGTATTTCCGCCGAGGTGGGCGCGCGCTCCGCCACCACTTTCAGATCCGCTTCCGTGAGTTCGTGCTGGTCCGGCTCCTGCGCCAGCATGCCGCCCGAAATGCGTTTCAGATCAAGCTCTTCCACTACTTCGCCAGTCTGCATTTCCAGCAGCCGCAAATTTTTCTTCGCGCCCAGTTTTTCCAGCGCTGCCGCCGCGTATCCCGGCGCCACGATGCACTCCACGAACAATTTCGCCACTTCTTCTGCTGTGGCGGCATCAAGCGCGCGATTAAACGCCAGCACCCCGCCGAATGCCGATACCGGATCGCAAGCCAGTGCCTTCACGTACGCGTCGCTCAACGACTCCTGCTCCGCTGCCCCGCACGGATTGTTGTGCTTGATGATCGCTACCGCCGGCCGGTGAAATTCCTTCGCCAGCGCCCACGCCGAATCCAGATCCACCAGATTGTTGTACGAAAGTTCCTTGCCCTGCAGCTGTTTCGCGCCCGCGAGGCCGGCCGCCGGATATCCCGCGGGAATGTACAGCGCCGCGGCCTGGTGCGGATTTTCTCCGTAGCGCATGGATTGGCGTCGTTCCAGCGCAATGTGCATCCGCTGCGGCAGTTTTTCCAACGCGCCAATCGCAATTTCAGTTCCGCCTGCTGCCACGTCGTTCACACTCAGCCGCTCGAGCTCGGTAGCAATCTCTCCGTCATAACGAGCCGTCCGCGCGTAAGCCTTCCGCGCCAGATTCAGCCGCGTCGTCAGGCTCAGCTCGCGTTTCTCTCGCAACTCCGCCGCGATGGCCGCGTAATCGCCCGGATCGGTCACTACTCCGACGCTCTGAAAATTTTTCGCCGCCGAACGCGCCATCGCCGGCCCGCCGATATCAATATTTTCGATCAATTCCTCCGGCGTCACGCCCGGCTTCGCCGCCGTCGCGGAAAACGGATACAAATTCACCACGACCAGATCAATCGGCACGATGCCATGCTCGCCAACCTGCTTGCGGTCCTCCGGTTTCCCGCGCTGAAATAAAATCCCGCCATGAACTTTGGGATGCAACGTCTTCACGCGCCCGCCGAGCATCTCAGGCCAACCGGTCAACTCCGCCACGTCGCGCACCTCGACGCCACCCTCGCGCAATAGTCGAGCGGTGCCTCCGGTGGAAACAATCTCCACTCCCAGCGACGCCAGCTCCCGCGCAAATTCCACCACCCCAGTCTTGTCGAACACGCTGATCAGCGCCCGCGCTACACGACGTTCTCCCGCCACGATAAATCCTCCAGTCCACAAAGCTCCGCCAGTGTATGCGTTTGCGGAACAATTCGGAAGAGCGCGGATGCGAGGAAAAGTTTTCGTTTAAAGCAAGCTTCGTAGCGGGAGGAATTAGGAAGAAAACTTTCTCTGCGGAATCAGCTACCGACGCGACTAAATCAGTCTGGCCTGCGGAGTCACTCGCAACACCCTTGGCGCGAGAAAATCTCTCAACTCGAAACTCTCGCCTTCAATTTCACATGCCCGCCTTCAATGCTGACGGTGTACTCAATCTCCCGCCCGCCTTTTTCCTTGAGGTCCTTCGTCTTCTGGCGCACGAAGCGCTCGAAATCCTTCAGGCTCGGTACACCAGCCTTCTCCCCGGTCTCTGTGCGCGCTTCCACCAATCGCTGATAAAGCTTCTCCACTTTTTCAGTCTCGTGTTCCGGATCAGAGAGCGCCAGCGCAAAATCCGCAGCGTGCCGTACCTCCGCAGCTCGCGTCGCCGCATCCGCGGCCGCGTGCGCGATCGCCGTCGCCGAAGACACCGCCGTGTCTTCCGCTAACGTTTTGACCGCAGCCTCCGCGGCTATGCGCGTCCGCATCGCATCTTCCGCCGTCTTGCGCGCTCGTTCGGCCTCGATGGCCTTCGCCGCCGCGCCGTAATGGTGCTGCGGGGTTCCAGATTCCTTTTGGATCAGCTTCTTCCGCCACATGTCCTGGTACTTCGCATAGGTGGACGCCAGATTGCTGTAGCGGAATCTCTGTCCCGACGAAAGCTCCCCCGCGCGGTCCGAGTAGCGTTTCAAATTCGTTTCCAGCCGCCACTGCGTATCCGTCGGAGGCCGCGAACGCCCGCCGCCGAAATATTGCTCGAACTCAATTTTCAGCGTGCGGATGTCCCGCTCGATTTGTCCCAGCTCTTCGTCAATTGTCGCCATGGTTTTTGAGCTACCGCGCGCTCACCGCATTA
>Ga0210407_10001497_pt1 | contig 21794 bp, 19 predicted proteins | sample IncBWC27MmetaG_FD_150860 | JGI IMG/M metagenome (GOLD analysis project Ga0210407, IMG submission 150860) | Forest soil microbial communities from Barre Woods Harvard Forest LTER site, Petersham, Massachusetts, United States - Inc-BW-C-27-M | ecosystem: Environmental > Terrestrial > Soil >... | reverse complement strand
CGCCGGTGGTCCAGTCGCACCGGGCGAGATCATCAGCATCTTTGGAACAAATCTCAGCGGAGGCGTTACATTCGACGGTACGCCAGCGACGCCGGTCTTCGCTTCCCCGACACAGGTCAACGTGACAGTGCCGTACTCAGTCACAAGCCCAACCACAGTTTTGCAAATGGGCGCCAGCTCGGTTCAATTGCGAGTTGCACCATCAGCACCGGGTATCTTCGCCGCTGTGCCCGCCGGCGACAACATCGTCGTGCTCTACGCCACCGGCTGCGGCGCGCTCAACAGCGACGACCTGCCCCGATGCGCGCTCCCAGTCTCGGTCACAGTGAACGACGAACCCGCTCAGGTTCTTTACGCCGGCATCGCCCCGGGTCTCGTCCAAGGCGCGAATCAAATCAATATCCAGCTCCCCGACGACATCACTACCAGCCAAATCACGATCGTTCTCACCGCCGGTGATACATCGAGCAAGCCATTCAGTTTCACTCTGCCATGAAAAAGCTCGTACTATTCGCGTTCATCTGCCTACATGGGCGACTGGTAGCTTTGCCCCTTTGGTTTGAGCCAAACGGCGCCTACTTTCAAGCACGCCATCTTCTACTCAGTCCAACCCAAGCTGTAATCCAGGCTGGCGAATCGCAGGTCATGCTGACCCTTCGACACGCAAATCCTCGCGCGCGCGCAGAAGGGCTCGATCGGCTTCCTGGCGTCAGCAACTACTACATCGGCAATGATCCCAAGAAATGGCGGACCGATGTGCCGCATTTCGCGAGCGTGCGATATCACGACGTTTATCTGGGCATCGACCTCATCTACTACTACAACGCCGAAGGTCGACTGGAATACGACTTCCTCGTCGAACCCGGCGCTGACCCGAAACAAATCAAACTCGCCTACAACAAACCGGTCCAAATGGACGGAAACGGCGACCTTCTTATTGCGGGTCTCAAGCAGCATCGGCCCAAAGTGATCCAGAACGGCCGTGACATCGCCTCCGAGTACGTTGTCCACGCCGACTCTCGCGTGCAGCTCACCCTCGCCAATTACGATCGCACTAAGCCGTTGACCATCGATCCAGTGATCGAATACTCTACCTACCTGGGCGGCAACGCCGATGACAACGCAGATGCGATTGCAGTCGGCTCAGACGGTAGCGCCTACGTTAGTGGGCACTTGCAGTCACCGCAATATCCGAATTTGGATCCGTTTCAGCAGGCGTCCGGAACCCAGCAGGATATCGTGGTGACCAAGTTTACGCCGTCAGGAAGCGCGCTCGTGTTCTACACGTATGTCGGCGGCGGCGGAATAAACGCAGTGACCGCGATGGCACTGGATGCAAGCGGAAACGCCTATGTCGCGGGGTACACTCAATCGACGAATTTCCCCACTAAGAATGCCGCGCAACCGAGCTATGGTGGAGGTTTCTGGAACGCGATCGTGTTCAAGATTTCTTCCAGCGGCAAGCTCGTCTACTCGACCTACCTCGGCGGCAACAACCAGGACGAAGCCCATGGAATCGCCGTGGACGCCAGCGGCGCCGCGTTTGTGAGCGGTTTTACGAGCTCCATTGACTTTCCGGTTAAGAATGCCGTCCAGCCTACAATGACCGGCCGTCCGGATGCCTTTCTGACCAAGTTGTCACCCGCAGGAGACCAGTTCCTGTTCTCGACGTATCTGGGAGGGAGCGGCCGAGAATTTGGAAAGGGCGTCACCCTGGATGCGAGTGGCAATCCGATTCTAGTTGGCTCAACCGAGTCCACGGATTTTCCCCTCCAAATGCCACTGCAATCTCAAATAAACGGGCCCGGCCCCGTTACAGGCCTTAACGGATTCATCACCAAGATCTCATCCACAGGTGACAAGATTCTGTACTCATCGTATTTTGGCGGCGGCGCGCAAACCTCCGTTAACTTGGTCCGCCTTGATTCGAGCGGCGGGATTTACTTGCTCGGCGAGGTCACGAGCACTGGGCTGCAAGTGAAAAATCCAATTCAGTCCACCTTCGCAGGGGGCCAGCAGAACCTTTTGATCGCCAAGTTAACCCCCGCCGGAGACTCGATTGTCTACGCGACGTACTTCGGCGGCAGTACCTTGGACTTTATCGGAGACTTCGCGATGGACCACGACGGCACGGTCTACATCACGGGGACAACCTATTCGCCTGACTTTCCCACCAAGAACTCGCTGCAGCCGTTCGTTGGATCGACGCACGGATTCAAATGCGATGCGTTTATCGTGAAGATTTCTCCCTCGGGTTCACTCGTTTATTCGACGATCGTTGGGGGCAACGGAGGTGACTTTGGTTGGGGTATCGCCCTGGATTCTCGCGGTGCAGTCCACGTCGCCGGGGCCACTACCTCTGACGACTTCCCGACAAAGAATCCGCTGCAAGCTGCATTCGGTGGCGGGCAGAATGACATGTTCTATTTACGACTGGCTCCCGAGGTCGCTCCGCTGGCGCCAATCAGCACCAGCCCCGCAAGCGTACAGTTCCGTTATGTGATCGGCGGTGCTGTGCCGCCTGCGCAGATGGTCTCAGTCACCAGTACAGGAGGCTCTCTGAGTTTCAGTCCATCTGCGACGGCCGCGTGGCTGAAGCTCACCGCTTCCAGCAGCACCACACCCGCGACGCTGAACATCTCCGCAAATCCATCGGGGTTGAACCCTGGAACCTACACGGGCTCGATTCAGATTGACTCACTGACGAGCGTACAGGTGAACCTCACTGTCCTTGGGCCGGCTCCAACTGTGACAAGTGTCTTGCCCGCCAGTGTGCCGGTTGGCTCTGGTACCACCGTCCTCACAATCAGCGGGTCCGGCTTTCAGCAAGGAGCCGTTGTCCAATTGAATGGGGGCGCGTTCCCAACCACGTTTGTGGACAGCGGCACGCTTCAAATTACGTTGGACAAGTCGAACTTGACGCAAGCCGCGACCCTTCCCTTCACGGTGGTGAATCCCCAATCAGCAGCTTCGAACCCAGTGATTTTTGCGATCGGCACCCCGGCACCCGTGTTCACCGCTGCGGGTGTGGTGAACGCTGCGAGTTTCGCTGGGGGCCCCGTCGCGCCGGGCGAGATCATTACGATCTTTGGAACAAATCTCAGCGGAGGCGTTACATTCGACGGTACGCCGGCGACCCTAGTCTTCGGCTCGCCGACCCAGGTCAACGTAACGGTGCCCTACTCGGTTGCCGGTCCGACCACAACTCTGCAAATGGGCACTAGTTCGGTTCAATTGCAAGTCGCTTCATCAGCGCCAGGAATCTTCGCGGCGGTATCAGCTGGCGACAACATCGTCGTGCTCTATGCCACCGGCTGCGGCGCACTCACCAACGACGGCCTGCCGCGTTGCGCACTTCCGGTCTCGGTCACGGTCAACGACGAGCCAGCACAAGTGCTCTATGCTGGCATCGCACCGGGTCTAGTCGAAGGAGCCAACCAGGTCAACTTCGTCTTGCCAGCCGACATCCAGTCCGGAACTATCTCGATCGTCTGGACGGTTGGCAACACAAGCAGCAAGCCATTCAGTTTCACGTTGCCATGAAAAAGTTCGAGCAATCGTTGTGCGGTTGACCGAGGCGTGTTTACAGCAGCTTTGAGCGCCCATGAATTGGCGGTCCCACGACCGACTCTGAGCAGGCTCCCCACTGCGGAATGCGACGATGGAACACTTTACGAGAGGAGCCTAAGCCACAGCTCAATAAGTACGCAGTATACTCATACCGTGATTGATCGTACGGTCATTCGGATCTTGCAATCGACAATCTTATGCGCTTCCGTGAATGGTTGGGCTCAGGACCAGGCTAAGCCGGCACGAGCTGAAAGGGTTACTTCAGGCTCCCAGAATGTTCAGATCACTCCTAGCGACTCGGCCCAACTTCGGGTCGGTTACGACGAGGCAAGCAAGCATCGGCTGACTCAACCTAAGCCGATTCGTGCCGAGGGGCAAGGACGACTCTTCAATGGCGTCGAAATCACTGTCATCGTTGATGCCTTAGGGTCGGTCACGTCGGCAAAAGCAACTGGCGGACCGTCTGAGTGGTTCGCGGAAGCCGTTTCTGAGGTGAAAACTTGGAGGTATCGGCCTTTCGAAGAAAACGGGAATCCCAGCAGTGCCGAGCTTACTGAGTACGTCCGCATTTTGCCTGCCGAGCGAATTCCGCGGACGCAGGTGCCGTTCCCCGAAGTTCGACACTGGCAATCGGTTCTCATGACGCTCGACCGCACGAACTGTTTCGGGCCGTGCCCGGACTATAGGATCGAGATTCAGGGCGACGGTACTGTCCGCTATATTGGCCGTGCTAACGTCGCAGTCCCTGGAAAACATACAACACTAATCTCTCACGAAGAAATCGTGGATCTCGTGAATCTTTTTCGGAGAGCGGATTACTTTTCTCTTGATACGGAATACAGATACTTGGTCACGGACCACCCCACGTATACCACGTCGATCGCAATCGATGGAAAGACGATGTCAGTCGTGGATTACGTCGGGGATGAAGTAGGAATGCCTCAGGTCGTTACAGATCTGGAGGACGCAATCGACCGGGTTGCAAGCACGGAAAAATGGTTAAGGGCGAATGCCGAGACTCTGCCATCGCTGAAAAAGGAGGCATACGACTTTCGCTCACAGGAAGCGGGCCAAGTATTGGTTGGCGCGGCGCTGTACGGTAATCAGTCAGTAGTTCGCGAACTGATCGATGCCGGTGTTCCAGTAAGCGGAAAAGACTCATGGGAAAACAGCGCTCTGACTTATGCAGCGATGCGCGGAGATCCAAACATGGTCCGGATGCTGATCGATGCTGGGGCGTCGAAAGATGACGCGGAGGCAAAAGCGAGGGCATTGCTCAATGCCACGAGGAAGGGCAGTCTTGAAGTTGTTGAAATGCTTCTCGAATACGGAGCCAGTCCGAATACTGCTTCGAATCGTCGGATGAGCGTTCTGATGGGCGCAGCTGAATCTGGAACGCAAGCCATCGTAGCCGAGATTCTAAAATATCGTCCCAATGTGAAGGAACGAGACCAACAGGGACGAACCGCGCTGTCACTGGCGTGCGAACGGGCCGGTTCGGATGTAGAAAGGCATGCGGATAGGGGAGCCGTAGTTCGGATGCTCGTGGACGCCGGTGCTGACGTGAACGAGCAAGACAACCAGGGAAACACGCCTTTGCACCATGCCCTCGACAAGAACGCGGCTCAAGCGTTGATACAATCAGGCGCTGCCGTAAACCTTAAGAACCATGAGGGCGAGACCCCCCTGATGGCCACGTTCTCCGAAGAGATCGCCCGTCTGCTTATTCAGGCAGGGGCGGACATAACCGCACGCGACAAGGCTGGCAGGACCGCACTTGATCTCGCGCGACAACGCGGCCCGCAAGCAAAAGCTGCGCTCCTGGAATCAGCTGCAGCTGCGAAACTCTAATTTTCGTCTCAGTCCACCACCCCATCGGGGACACGATGCGCGACGGCTTCATGCGTACTGGTGGGCCTTCGTAGACGATGACCCGCGTGGCCTCCAGCGAACCGTTGGGGAGTTTCAAGCCGATAACGAAGACGTCGCGGCAACTTTCAAAGTTTCAATTGACATAGCAGATCCTGTATATAGGCTGATCGCGTCCGCGGTGACACAGGGGAAACGTGAGCTCGGCATTCGTATCGCGAGCGGCGCGAAACCTCGTCATATTCTCGCAGTGATCCTGACACAAAATGCGAAGCCGACGGGGACTGGTGTCGATTTCACCGATCCTGAGTGAACAGTTCCACGAGTGAATCGTCGAGAGACATCCACTGATCCGGCCTCTGCCAGGAGGAAACCCTCTCCGGTACCCGTAGCATTCCGTGACCTTCCAGGCACACCATTTCTGTTCCCGCCCAACTCAAAAACACGCATCCGCGGCATCCAACTTGTGCCGCCAACCCGAAACGTCGGAGACAGACGCGACAACGATGGCGTTGATCATAAATCGACCACGTTAGCGTGCCCATGCAACCCAGCAGAAACAGCCATGTCGAAAACGGCTCGGTCGCCAGATCAGTACCTCCCAGCATCGTGATCGAGGGCGCTCGCGTAAATTCCAAACCGGCGAGCAGCACCGCGACCAGCAACAATCCTGTCTTGGAGCAAAAAAACAGCGCACGGACTGCTCCCCCAGTGCTCCGTGGCGCGAAATTCACGCGAACGGCTGGCAGAATCGTTCCGATGGCGAGGACAAGCGCCAGCGCGAAGGACCAGAACACTGCCCGGACCCGGGTGCTTAGCGAAGAAATAACGATCAGGCTCGACCAAGGGTTCACGCCTTGTGCCTGTACAATCGATACCAACTCAGCGCGAGCCTGCGCATCGGTGACGTCGGGCCGAAGCCGAATTACTACGCCGGTTTTCGCATTGTGGTTCACCGTATCGAGCCGAATCTCCCAAACTCCAATCCGCCGCGTTAGAAACCAGAACTCTTTGTTCAGCACGGCAATCACGCGAAAACGGGTGCCATCCACTAGGATGCTTGCTGGAGCTTTCCCGTCGTAAGCTTTGCGCCAGAAATCGTAGCTGAGCACAACGCAATCGCTACAATTTTCAAAGCTGTTGCTCGCAAACCGGCGTTTCTCCGCGGTTCGTGCGCCGAGCAATGAGAAAAAATCAGGGCTCACCGTCGCAACCCGCGTCGATCTTCGATCGACTGTCTTGTCCGACCAGAAATATGTGGCCGCGCCCTCAATCAAATGGCTATCTGTGCGCCACCATCGCACCCATTCGTCACGAATACCGGAACGGACGGCGAGCGTTGTGTCGCCTTGGGCCACCGTAGCAATCCGGTCGGGATCGGTATACGGTAATCGAAGGAGTGCCGCCCTCGTCCGCGGCAGAAACCCGCTCGTCACTGTAATCACTGCCAGTATCATGCCGATCGCGAACAAGCAGAAACTGGCCGACTCTGTGCCCCGCGCAACCGTCCGCTCAATATGTTCTCCACTCCATGTGTGTGTTCGATGCCAAGCGGCGTCCTGGAACGCCCCGAGCGCAAAGCCGATCAGCCGGCTGCCCAGACCTAACTCCCTGCCCTCTTCCCGGAGCGTGCGACGCGCATAATGCAGCTCCGCCATCCATTCGCGTTGCCAGTCCGCACGCGAACGAGATGGGACAATCCAGGCCGCCGCACGGATGAGGCACCGCGCCAGTAGATACGGTTCGATAGCGCGCCGGTTCACCGTTTGTCCTCGCCGGCAGTCAGATTCTGAAGGAGCGGATACCGTAGGGCTGCTTTCACGAGCGTGCGTTCACCAGCACGGGTAAGTTTGTAATACCGCCTCTGGGGGCGCTGCAATTGCTGCGCGGCTTGTGGTTCCCAGCGCGCCAGGATCAGTCCGGAGTCCTCCAACCTGCGCAGGATCGGATAGACGGTACCACTCTGCAGCCCGGTCCGTTCCATAATATCGAATCCGTAGTTGCAGCCTCCACTGATCACCTTGAGAACCAGGGCGGAGGTGTGCGTCAAAGTGATTTCATCCTTCATGAGTTGCCAACTATTATACGCCTATTACATGTTTCTATATAGGGTGGTCTATTGCATATTGCTACATAGGGTGATAAACTCGACTCCGTCCATGCTCGAAGTCCGCAATCTGACCAAGTACTACAAGCGAATCGCCGCCGTCGACGGCATCAGCTTTACGATTCGTCCGGGCGAGGTGCTGGGGTTTCTCGGGCCAAACGGCGCCGGCAAGAGCACCACTGTCAAGATGCTGATCGGTCTGATCGAGCCCACACGCGGTGAAGTGTTCTTCAAGGGCAAGGACGTCCGCGTGGACTGGCCCGGGTTCCTGCGTACTGCCGGGTACGTGCCGGAGGAGCCGAATCTCTACTCACAGCTTACGGGCCGCGAATATCTGCAGCTCACTGGGCGCCTGCGCGGGATTCCGCGGGCCGCGCTCGAAGCCCGCATGGACCGCCTTCTGCGCCTGTTTTCGCTTTGGGAGGACCGTCATGTGCTGCTGTCCTCATACTCGAAGGGCATGCGGCAGAAAATCATGCTGTCCGCCGCATTGCTCCATGATCCCGAGCTACTGATACTCGACGAGCCCTTTTCAGGCCTCGACGTCAACACCGCTTTAATCCTTCGCTCCCTCATCCGCGCTCTTTCCCAGGAGGGGAAGATGATCTTCTACAGCTCGCACGTGCTCGAAACCGTGGAGAAGGTCTGCACATCCGTTCTGATTTTGCGAAAGGGAATCGCCGTCGCGTACGATCAAGTCGAGCATCTTCGCGACCTGTTGCGCCAGCCTTCGCTCGAAGCGGTCTTCACACAACTTACCCAGCAGGAAGATCCGGACTGCGTCGTCCGGGAAATCATTTCCGCCATTCGGAGCTGATCATGCTACGCGAATGGCTCGAACAGACCCACTCGACCGGTTTCGAGCTGCGCCGCCATTTTTTTCTACGATTCTTTGATAGCGAGCTTGTCTCGGACTCGTCGCAAGCGAAAGTTGTCGCTGGGGGCGCAATTGGTATTCTCCTTTCCCTCTCGCTGATTTTCGGTCAGGCCTACTATCACAAGTATCGCTTGCTGCTCGAACTGCCCACTCCCGACCTCTACCAGCACGCCGTGCTCGCCGATGTCCTCTTCCTGGTGACTCTTGTCATGACCGTTTCTGCGCTGTTCGCTACTGTTCAATGGCCCGCCCTGTTCCCATCCCTTCGCGATTACCTAGCCCTCGCTGCGCTGCCGGTCCGTATCCGCGAGGTTTTTTTAGCGAAATTCACCGCGCTTTTCGTGCTTGCCCTAGTCGTGATCGCGGGCACAGCGCTATGTCCTTGCATCATGATCCCCGCGACGATGGTTGGCCGCTACGGCGAGGGAACCGGCTGGCATGTCGTCGGCACGTTCCTGGGATCGGTGCTCGGCGGGCTATTCGTGTTCTTTACTCTTGTCGCCTTTCAAGGCGTGCTCCTCAATCTCGTTCCTATTCGCTTGTTTACGCGCATCTCGCTCGCGGCACAAGGTCTCCTGCTCGCGTCGCTCCTTGCTGGGTTGCCCTTCGTTTTTTCGGTTCCCGCCCTGTACGATCGAATCGATCCGCTTCCGAGCTGGTCGCTGTACGCTCCGCCCCTATGGTTTTTCGGGATCGATCAGATCATCTTCGGGAATCGTGAGCCCACCATTGCCCTCCTTGCGCGCATCGCGGTTTTCGCAGTCCTCGCCTCCGCGGCTGCTGCCATACTCGCGTACGTATGGAGTTACCGCCGTCACCGCATACGCGTCCTCGAATCTCCATCGGTTGACAGCGCCGCTCTGCTCCGGCTCTGGCCGCACAGTCTGATCGAGCGGATGCTCACTGATGCGCGCGCGCTTGGTATTTTCGCCTTCATTAGCAAGATGCTCGGGCGCAGCCGCCAGCACCGCCTCATTCTAACCGCGTTCACGGCGATCTCCCTGGCGCTCATCTCTCAGGAGTTCGCGAAGATCGCCCTTGTCGGCAGCCATTTCCACACAATCTCCCCGTCGATCGGCGGGGTACGCGAACTTATAATTGCTATTCCGCTCGGGATCTCGTTTTTCTTGCTTGCGGGCTTGCGCTATCTATTTCGCCTTCCCATTGAAATCCAAGCCAACTGGCTATTCCGAACGGTTGAACCCGGCCATGCGCCCGCACTACTTATGGGCGTCGAGCGATTCCTCTGGGCGTTTGGCGCCGTGCCTGTGGCTGTCTTAACGCTACCGATCCAAGCTAGCCTACTAGGAATTCGAACAGGTGTTGCTGCAGCGATGATGTGCCTGTTGATCTCATTTCTCTTGATCGAGTTTCTCTTGTTCACGTACGAAAAAATCCCGTTCACCTCGTCCTACCTGCCCGGCCGCCGACCCCTGATCGAGACTGTTCTCAAGTATTCTGTGGCGACGGCCTGTTACGTCTGGGGATTTGCGGCTCTGGTGAGCTTCGTGATCAAAACCGCAACATCAACGATGTCGTTTACTGCGATCCTTGCGGTCGGATGGTGGCAATTGCGCCGTGCCCGGCTCGCTGGACGACAGATTAGCCGTATCGAATTTGAGGAAGTGTTCGAGCCGGCGGTCCAACTCCTCGGAATCGAGCACGACTAAAAAGTTCAGGATTCGTTGGCGACTACTTAAACTGGTGGTTCACCAAGGGACGGTAGGAGGCGCTGCAGGCCGAGTAGCTCCAGCCGCAAATGGTTGAGTTTTTGCGCAACACTTCATCGCTCACAGAAGCAATGCGTAGACCTGTTAAACGTGAGACTATCTCAATAGTTTGGCTCCTCAGGTAGGACTCGCATCAGAACAGCTATTGACTAGATGAGAAGTTATTGATTCAATTGGAGCGTGTCCACGGGGTTTGGACAAAAACGCCCATTTTGGACACAGAATTTGTTACATGCAACAGGGTCTTCGAGCAGGCGTCCCTCAACGCTGGTATTATTCCTTTCGAAACACTAACAGCGCTTGCGTACTTCCACCTGAACGCTCAGAATATATTGGCGCTAGGAACTCCCATCCATCATTCGCTTCTTTGTCCATTTCTTTTTGTCCTTCAGCCTGACCCCCGACGAAATAGACGACCAAATACCTGTACTTTGCAGCATGTACCACTGGCGTTTTCAAGACGAGACTTAGGGCTATTATCATCAAAAGCACAACGCAAGCCAGTAAGCAGAACTTCGAAAATCGATCCATGGAAATGACCTCCGGGCCAAGTATACATCGGTATGCTACATTCGTGATCGCTGGTCCGGTCGTCCGTACTTGGCGGAATGACGATGGAAGTATACGAGCGAGAGACCCAAGAAGTAATAAGCCGCTTCCTCGCCCACAGGGTCAGCTTCCCCGATTGTATTGCTGCCCTGGGTGCCGCTCTTGCTGGTCTCGTCCCGACATTGACTGGCGAACCAATTCCTCGGCTTCGCATTGTGATGTTAGCGAACAATGAAATTGTGATGAAGGAAATCGAAAGACGAATGTCTGAGTAGATCAGCACCCGTGCTCGTTGCGATTTAATTCCAGCCTCAAGCGGATGTCTTCTGCGTCCAGTCGTGCTAGTTCGGTTACCTTGTAGTGCTCGGCAAACTCGTGGAAGCTATAGCCGTGGCATTGCCTCAACGGGGTGACACTGGCTGAAAACAGCACGACTGCGTCATCGTACTCAACGCAGAGCTTTTCCCGATGCTTGCAGAGACGTGGCCGCCTGGATAGGCGGTTCCGCCGCTAATTCCCCGGTATCCGTCTGCGCGCTCATTTGACCCTTCCCCCATCGCGCCGTCGATGGCGGCCCACGTGCCAGATCCCAGCGCCTGCGCGGATCGCTGCTGCACTCCGGTCGTTGCTCATGTTGGTATCAACCCAGATGGAATTTGAAAGCAAGAACCGGAGTGTCGACACCCCGCATCGCTGTTACATTCGTGGCTGTAAGGATTAATGAGCACATGAGCACCTCAACGAGAAATGCACACCCCTCCACGCTCACGGAAAATGATCCGCGTTGGGCCGCCGTAGTGGCCCGCGATCCTGAGGCAAACTTTTATTATTTCGTCAACACGACCGGTGTAAACGGCCGCCCCTCGTGTGCGGCTCGGCATGCCAGCCTGAGAACGTGCAGTTTTACCGGACTCGCGAAGATGCTGAAAAGGCCGGGTTCCGTCCATGCAAACGATGCAAGCCTGACCAGGCGTCGCCTGCCGATCAGCATGCAGAGAAGATTGCTTCCGCCTGCCGCCTGATCGAGAGTGCTGAGACGCCTCCTAGCCTTGAAACGCTGGCGCAGCACGTCGGATTAAGCACCGGGCATTTTCACCGCTTATTCAACGCGGCAACCGGGCTTACGCCCAAAGGATACGCGGCCGCGCACCGCGCCAATCTAGTACGAAAGTCGCTCAACAGGAGCGGTACGGTGACGAGCGCAATTTACGACGCGGGTTACAACTCGAACAGCCGTTTTTGTGAAACCTCCAATCAGAAATTGGGTATGACACCTTCAACCTATCGCGCCGGAGGGAGTCAGGCGGACATCCGCTTCGCCGTGGGCGAATGCTCGCTGGGCTCGATCCTTGTAGCTCAAAGCGGCCGTGGCATCTGCGCCATTTTTCTGGGCGACGATCCGAACTCGCTCGTACGCGAACTGCAAGACCAGTTTCCAAAAGCCAATCTCATCGGCGGTGACGCTGGTTTTGAATGGCTCGTCGCGAGAGTGGTCGGGTTCGTCGAGGCCCCGGTCCTTGGTCTCTGCCCTATGAATTAGATCCGAGCCAATGGCTCAGAAAAGACTGGATTGATCAATACTCCGGGCAATGCTACCGCGTGACGACATCAGGTCATCACGGCAATCGAACCAGTGCTCGTGTAAAAGCTTATGGCGAGGTCTTAGTCGAGTACGAATTTCATCCTGAAGCAAAGTGCTCCGATAGCAATGGTCATGCCTGCGGGAAACAGACCATTGGGCTTTTAGAGCGTCGACATATTCAAGCTGGCCAGATCAAGTACATCGGCAAAGAGTCCAATAGCCTCGAAGATGTTGAAGCGGGTTTGATCCACTCAGCGGAGAACGTCTACACCGAATACATTGATATGCGCCGCGACGAATGGCAAACGGTGCCCCTGCCTATTCTAAAAAAGATGCCTTTAGTGTACCTCGTGAAAGTGAGTCGCCTCGCGCGAAGCACTCTTATCGAAATCCGGGCTGGCCGCAGCAGGCCTCACCGCAAGAATCGGGAGCGGCTCGCGGTGATCGTGCGAGAAGCTAGACAAATCTGCTCTTAAGGATTGATCAGATACAATCGTCACGTTCCGAAGGCAACCAGCAGGATTGAGTCCTGTTGTGCTCGAAAGGCTTGTATATTGTATTCGCCGTAGAGTATCCGGCCAAGTGACAACACTGCTTCCGGCCACACAAGATCTAAGGACTTAACGCGCGAAACTTGCTCGCTCCCGCGAACCGGGTGCCATTCAGAGTAAACCAGCCTTCTTGAGCACCGCCAAAAAATTCTCGTCGTTGTGAGGAAACGGGACGCGGCCCACAAATTTGCCGTCGCGATCGAACACTACAGTTAGAGGGATTCCTTGGCCGTTTCCATCTTGGCCGAACAGGTTGTGAACCCGGCGGTCGGGGTCGAGGAGCGTTGGATAACTTATCGGGTTTTTGGCAAGAAAGGACTGGATCACGTAGCTAGGCTCATCGCTGATCCCTAGCACCACCAGCCCGCTGTCGCGCCACTGCTGCTGAATCTTCTCGATTGCAGGTAAAACGTCGCGGCAAGGCGGGCACCAAGTGGCCCAGAAGTCGATCATCACGACCTTACCCTTCAGATCGGATAGCTGGAATCGTTTCCCATCGAGGCTCGACAAGGAGAAGTCAGTGCCGTCGTGAGCTGCGCGATCCAGGGAGCGAAGGTCACGGCGGGCCATAATAGAAGGATGCGGTTGGGGTAAATTGTAATCCCGTTCTTGAAACAACTCCCCAAGTTGGCTGTAAGCATTGTGAAATTCACCATTCTCGTGCGCTCTAAGCAGCATAGTGTCATTCGATTTCGCTGCCGCATCGAGCGTTTCTATCCAGGCCAGCACTGCCGGGCCGAAAATGCCATCTATTCTGGATTCGACTGCCTCCCAAAAGGCTTGCCGCATTGAGTTGAAGCGTTCCCATAGCGGCAGTTCGCGGGCGACCGTCCAGATATCTTCGAACGTCTGCCTGCGCTGCTCGGCAGACAAGTCCGGACGCTTCGCGAGGTTTTGCAGAATCCAACATCGATGCATGGGATCCAGCTTGCGAGCAGCCGCGAGTGCATCTTGATACCGCATCTTCGAATAGTCGTACAACTCCACGGCGGGTTTAGCGTCCGTTGTCAGTTGCGAATTGATGTTCTTGTGACGCAGCACCAAGTGGGCTCGGACAATGCCAGGGAGGTCAGCCGGACGCAATCCTTGAAGGTTGCTGCGCCATTCGGGTAGCCGAGCCTCTCTGGCCTGAAAGGTATCGGGATCGAACACAGCCAGATAAGCTGCGCTGGGCAGTAACGCAGTCTCGTAAGTAGTTCCGGTCTGAATCTCTTTGCCACGCACGATGTAAGTGGCTGTCCATTCTTCACCGGAATCATTGTTTCGGTCGGGCCGATCGATGACTTCAAAAATTTTGCTGAGGGCCTCGCGCACAAGTTGCGTATCAATTTCAGGGAAAACGGCGAGATTGTTCAAAAGCGTCCGGACCTCGCGGTCGGTCGCCCGCGTGGTAGGGAATGCGGCCACACGTCGTAACAGCAATTTCGCTGCGTCAACTGGCGAGTCGCCCTTCATTTTCTGCAACGCGTATGTTACGGCGCCAAGAGCATATTGGCCTTCCCGTTCGGCGCTTGCCACCATCCGATTCGCACGAGTATAATCCTTGACTTGCACCGATCGTTCGATCAACGCGCTATAAACCGAAGCCTTGTCAACAATTCTGCTTGCAGCCCTCTCAGCGGCATCCAGGTCGACAAACGCGTAGCTAATCATGAAACGGTAGACCAGATAGTTCGCCCCGATAGGAGTCGAAAGCGACGGAAAACCACTATCTAGAATCTCTTTCGCCATGGCAGAATCCACTACGCGCAGTCTTTCCGCAGCGCGGATGCGTGTATCGAGACCTAACCGAACTTCTTCGCGCGCGGCATCGGCTTGGACCTGCGCGGCGACAGTCTCAAGCTTGGTTTGAGCCTCAAGCGAGCAAATTAGAAAACCCGCTGCGATCAGATTTCTAGCTCGCATAATAACTACTCTACGCCGTTGTGGCGGGCGACGCTACAAGCCGGAAAGCCGGTGTGTCTTCAACAGAGCACGCCTCAACAGAGCACACCTCCACGGTTTGCCGATCTGAACTAGCAAAGGCCTAATACTACAAGCAACGTCGGTATATGTCGCCATGTCGCCAATATCGATGTCGACGCCATTGCCAAGACCACGCCGCGCATACCTAACGGTCGGATTATAGCCCTTTGGGAAGAACCTGAAGCCAAATAGGAGGTGCGCCTTGGTGTCCCTGCCGTTCGAGTGGATATGAGCTGAACCGAATACCAGGCTCGAACTGGCCTTCAGGAGTTTGCCCGCGTTATCGGGGAACAGGTCCGCGTTGCGCCCCACCTCATGGATTGGCCAAGTCCCGCTGCCCTCGCCCACGTCTTCGCCGAGCACTGCCTGCTGCCCCGGAACGGTGGTGGTTCAAATCACGTGGTGCAAAACGTAGCGAGCGCCGACTGTGGCTCTGCCCCCGCCCTTGTCTGGGGGAATGTCATTCACTTCCCTCATCTCGACCGATTTCACCCCGCGGTCTTCGGTGAGCCCAGTTGGAGCCGCTTCGAGTTCGCCCCACCAGTCCGGCGCGCCCGCCTTTACCGCTATCTCCGGCGTCGATACGATAAGATCCGGTTCGCCCAAGTTCCACTTGGTGCCGTCTATGAGCGGGATGGGCGGCGGCAGGTCCGCCGGATTGCCCTCCGGCGCGCGGCTGTCAGCCCACTTGGCGATCTTGGCGATTTCGAGATCGCTGAGCGACGGATCATTCTTGTAATGCTGGATTAACTCAAGCCGGGCCACCGTACCGTTCTCAAGTCGCGCCAGTTCGTCAAACAGATCACGGACCTGTCTCTTCAACTCGAAATCCTTGGCGTTGGTGAGCTTCGGCGGATCGCTCTCACCGCCCAATCGCTCGGCGCTAGAACACAGCGTGACAACCGGCCGCGCCGTCCGTCCCCTTAGCCTCAAACGTGAGAGTCGTCCAACATTCTTCGATTCTGAATTCTGTTAAACGTGAGAGTCTCTCAACAGTTTGGCTCCCAGGTCACGACTCGAACTTACGACCCATTGGTTAATCGCCAAGCAATTCAAGCCATACGATTGTGGCTGTTCGAAACGCAACCGATTCTGGTTGTTAAACGCCTCTGATCGTCCGACGCTTTGGGGTCCCAAAACTTTTGCCACGGCGGTTAACAGCAATTTGCGATGGCAGCGATGAGACGTCTCGCGAAGCGCGAAAGGTGTGTGAAACCTTCCACTTGAATCGACTCTCGAGCCACTTGCGGTGACCGGCTCGCATCAGCCTATGTTGTGTGCATGCCAAAACCACCGAAAGTAGTCCCCATCCAGGAACAGAAGTACCGGCTGATGGCGAGAGATCAAAAATCCCAGCGCATCATCCTCGGTATCGGCTCGGAGTGCATCGCCATCGACTTTTTCAGCCGCATCAGTAAACTAGCGCCGTAGACCGGAGATCAGCCTGCCGCCGTGCAGCCCATAAAGAAAAACAGACCCAGGCAGAAAAGGACGAAGATCGAGCCGAATACCTGAACAATCCGAGAGGAGCCCCTTAAGGCGGCGGGACAGGTTTGTTAATAGCCCGGAATCTGCTTGACTGTGGCGGGCGACGGAGTGATCCATGTCATGAGCCAATTGGGCCCAAGTGGCCATTTCGAAAGGCTCAGAAAGGTAGATCACTGTCATGCACCAATTTGCAATTCCGATCGAATTCGCACTGTTATGGCTCGGTTCACCACAGCCGGAGCGGAAGCCGCAGCCGCAGCCGGTGTCCCCGGCTCCTTGCCAACCGAAGAAAGCTCTCGACACCCGAGAATCGGGAAACCGGAAGGAGACGCAATGAAAACTTTCACGATCGATGCTGATGACAACATCAGTATATTTTCTTCCGTCGAAGAAGCGGGTCAACAAGCCGGCGTGGAGCGCTTTCATTCCGTCGACCAGTTGATGGCTTTGGCCGAAAGCTGGCCAGCCATCCGGCTGGTCGAGATCTGGAACAGCCTTCCCGGCGTAAAGCCGGTCAAGAAATTCAAAGACCGCAAAACAGCCGTTGCGCGGATCTGGACGGCCATAGAACGCCTGAAGCCCGCTGAAGCGCCTGTCAAGCCCAAACCGGATAAGGCCGCAAAGGGGAAGCTACGGCGGCACACGGGCGACAAGAATACCAAAACTGCGCGAGTGTTGGCACTGCTCAAACAGCCTGCCGGTGCCACCCTAAAATCGCTCATGAAGGCCACGGGCTGGCAGGCCCACAGCGTCAGGGGTTTCTTGAGCGGCCACCTGGGCAAAAAGCTTGGACTGCGCGTGAAGTCGTTCCAGCGGAACGGCGAGCGCGTGTACTCAGTTCGGGGCTAATCGCCGTTCGACTTCTATTTCCGAGCCGGGTGCTGTCACCCGGCTCGTTCTTTCTCTCACCTCTATATGTATTTTTGAGACCAGCGGCGTTACCCTCTACGACGGCAACCGAATTAACGGCGGCGTCGAAGCAAAGCTTCAAAACATGGGCGTTGGCGATCCCAGCGAGGCTCACGGGCAATCTCTCGCAACTCGCGCTCGGCGATCAGTCCAGCATGCTCGGCAGATAAGAAGAGAACGTATTCCTGAATTTCGGGCGCCAGCTGAGCCAGAATTACAATCTGAGCGATCCGCGCCGGTGAGACATACGCAAGTTCTGCCAGCTCCATGAAGTCTTTCACCTCGCCGGACCGAACGAGTGCTTCGAGCCTGTGTGCGAGCGCCACAAGCCGGGCGAGTCGCGGCGGCCGGCCCACCGGCTCAGTTACGGGCTCGGGCTGAAGTGGTGGCAGCGCCCCACCGCGGCGAGTAGGAATCTTATATTCAAAGATCATGGTTTGGCGCCAATTCCTTCCAGGCTTCGTAGCGCTACAGAGACAGTTCCAGTACTTCCGTCGTATCGAATCTTTTCTATGTGAGCCTCGACGAGTCCCGTACAATCACCTTGAAGGAACGCTTGCCAGGTCAGATCTGGAATTTGCAGCGCAACGCGAGTGGCGTTCTCGCTCAATCTTGATTTGAGCTGAGCGACTACGGAATCTTCAATCAAGCTCGCCGACACGGACTTAGTCGGGCAAGATTTCCAACCGTTCCGCTGTGCTTCCTTGCACAGGTAGTAACGGTACCGAAGTCCGCGCTTGGTTGCGTACGTGGCGACCATCGGTCGCTCACAGCTTTTGCAAAACAGTAGCCCTGTTAGAAGGGCTTTCTGCTTGGTGCGGACCAAGTCCGTTTTCGGACGTCGTCGTTCGCGAAACTCACCGTTAACCGCTTCCCACACCTCCGCATCCACAATTGCCGGGTGTTCACCCTCGTAGGTTGTTTCCCGGTACTCTACCTTTCCTACATAGACTGCGTTCGTCAGGAATCTGCGTAAGGATGCCTTGGTGAACGATCGGCCTTTGTGTCGGATGCCTCGCTTCGATTTCCACGACTTGGTAGTCCAGCCGCGGCTGGCGAGTTCTCCGACGGCGACCGCTAGCGAGCGATGTTCCTGGTAGAGTTTGAAGATCTCACGAACGCGGCGAGCCTCCTTCTCGTTTACCAGCAACCGTCCGCCTCGCGGGTCCACGTCGTACCCGAGTACTGGTGTCCCTCCCACCCATTTGCCTTTGCGGCGGGCAGCGGACATCTTGTCACGTGTGCGCTCGCTGATGATCTCCCGCTCAAATTGCGCAAATGATAACAGGATGTTGAGAGTCAGCCTACCCAGAGACGTCGTGGTATTGAACTGCTGGGTAACGGAGACGAAGCTGACCGATCGTTGGTCGAAAGAGTCCATGAGCCGTGCAAAATCAAGCAGCGACCGGCTCAAGCGGTCGACCTTGTACACCACAACGCAATCAACACGGTGCGCCTCGATGTCATCGAGCAATTGCTGGAGGGCGGGGCGATCCATACTCCCTCCACTGAATCCGCCATCATCATAGTGGTTAGGAATCAACGTCCAGCCAAGATGTTTTTGACTCTTGATATAGGCTTCGGCCGCCTCGCGTTGTGCCTGGAGAGAGTTGAACTCCTGGTCGAGACCTTCTTCAGTCGATTTGCGAGTGTAAATCGCACACCGAATTCGTGCCGCGCCGCTTTTTGCTGGTCGCCCTTGGGAGTCGAAACGGTCATCCATTCCGCCGCTCCGATAGCCCGAAGAAGAGAAGGCCATTCCAACGGGTGCCCGTGACCTCACGGGCGATGGCGCTCAGCGAACGGTAGTGCCGGGACTGATATTCAAAGCCGTCTTCGAGCACTTTGACGATGATGTCGCGCCCATCGAGGCGGCGCGTGAGCAAAGTGCCAACAGCCGGCAACCGCCAATCCCGCTGAGCGCGCGAACGATCGAGCGGCCCCGAACCGTCCACCGCAGCGCCGCCAGTCGAGAATCCTTTGGGCGCACGCGTGCGAAGGTCCGCGTCATCGGCGATTTCAAAAGCGCGACGGCGGGCGCGTTCGCTGAGATCTCCTTCGGACTTGGCCTGGAGCTGCCAAGCGATGCGCCGGAACAAAAACTGTTTATTGGATGAACGCGATTCCTCGCCGAAGATCTGGCGGTACCTAAGCTTTAAGGCCGCCACATTTAGACGGCGCAGGTCTTCGATTGCACGAATTGTACTGGGGTCCACACATTTCTGTCCTTTCTCTGGAGCTGTTAACTACAGTTCCATGGACGCTCTGTGGGGCCCAGAAAGCAAGTCGCAGAATGTCTCCGGCGGTTGCGGCTAGAAAGGAGCGAATAGGAGAAGACGATCTCGGGGAACGCGCTAACGACGGCCTTGCCGATTGGCCTTAGCGGGGAGAGTACGGCATCTCACCGGCTCGGCCGTAGAGTCCGAATTCGCTGGCGACGAGATAAGAAAGCGCGTCGCTCACGTGAGTTCGACGAGGATCGGACTTATCTATATCGCCAACGGGATTTCCGGCCGCGTCACGTTTCCACCGCACTTGACGAAGGTCCTTTATCAGCTCGCGACACTTCGGATCAACCAACACACTGCGTACCTGGGAAGCACTGCACAGAGCGTTATTCATCGTGTTGATCCGATCTCGGACAAGAGGATTGGCGTTGTTGTGCCGCAAGTTGATACTGAATTCCGAGTGCCGGCGAAATGATTCGCGAATCAGCTCGTAGTCCGTCCGTCCGGACTTTGAGCTGTGGCTATTGCCGCTCGCGTCACCATAAATATTGACTGTCGTCTTATAGGAATTACCCACGAGAGTCTTCGCCCGATGAATGAACTCCTCGGTTGCCTCCATCGTGTTGCTGTTGCTGAGGACGATCTCGTCCAGCACACGCAATTCTTTCTTGGTCTCATACGGTGATCGCGCCCATGATGTTTGTTTCCATTCTTCCATTTGGCAGATCACTGAGCACATGGGATCAACGTTGAAATCCAAAGCCCAGCACAGCGGCAGGTTCGGGTCGTACTTGGCCGGCTCGACATTCTGGTCAGAAACTGCGTAGTATGCATTCCCGCCGAAGACGTCCAAATACTCGCCCAGCACTTCCTGCCGATAGAAAAGCTCTGCGTAGGAGTCCCGCAGCCGATCGTAGAAGTCTTTCGGTAGGTGAACATTCTCTTTGGGCGTGGCTTGAATGAGGCGGTAGTCGGGACTCTGCTGCTCAATGAAACGGTGATACACCCAATCGTAGCCTTTGGGTGTCCATACTGCGCATCCGCATATGCGGCGAGCTTGGGGATGCCGAAGCCGGCCCAACAGACGTGTCCATGCCTCTTCTCGCGTGTAGGTGAGCTCATCGAGTGCGAACCAAGCGAGATTCGGTCCGCGCAAGCGCTCAGGGTTTTCCATTGTGCGGAAGATGATTTCGGAGCCGTTAGCTTGGAACCGCACACGATTGTTCTGCTTGCTGAAATCGTAATCGATGCCCTCGGCTTCGAGAACTTCAAAGAAAGATTTCTGAGTTGCATCCTGCAACATCTTATACGTGGGAGCGCCTACCAGCCCGAGTAGACCGGGATTCAGGCGGCTCAGCAGGAGTGCTTCATAAACTAACGCGTACGACTTTCCAGATCCGATCGGTCCGCTGTAGCCCTTGAATGGCGTCGCGAGATCCATGTGAAAAGCACGCTGCGCCGGTAGTGCATCGTACTTCCACTCGGTTTGAATCGGGCTGGGCGTTTCTCTAGCCCAGCCCAGTCGCTCAAATTCGGAATCGAGCCAAGCTGGAAAAGGCCGGAGAACTGTCCGGCGCGATTCCTCGCGCCGGCTCTTCTCCAGCCGCCCCAACCGATTTTTCAGACTACTTAGACTCATTCTGCGACTCTAATGCCGCTAATCTTAGCGCGAGGTCTTCGGTTTCTATGACTTTCCGACGCCCCTCCAGAAGATCGGCAATTCCGTGAGCTTCCGTAATAGTGAGTTTCCCCGAAGTGGCCTTTTTCACCAGCGCCTCGAATGACTTGGACACTTGGGAAATAGTCCCTGTCGGTAGCGACCCGATGTTCACTGGCGCCTCCTTGAGCACCGGCACAATACGATTCAGGATCGCGAGCAGCACGGCGATTTGACCAGCGGGTTTACCCTCCTCCAGCGCTAGTATGAGAGCCTTCCGCACGACAGGTAGGGAGTGGCTGTTTATCAGTTCCTGCGCCGCCATCGCGATTTTATTTCGACTACCGCGTGGGCGACCACGACCGAACTTGTTTCCGGGTTGAAAGGGTTTTCCTCGGACAGCCATTATTCGCCCCTTTCTGCGACCGGTTCAGCAGGCGTGGGAGGTTCACCCGCAGCTGCCGAGCGCTTCGCCGAAAGCTGCGCGAAAGTTTCTCCGCTCGATTGGTGCACTGCTTCGCGCCCAGTAAGCTCTTGCCAGCGCGCGATAATAACGTCGCAGTAGCACGGTTCGAGTTCGATCAGCCTTGCGATGCGGCCTACTTTTTCGCAGGCCACTAATGTCGTGCCGGAGCCGGCGAAAGGATCGAGTACGGTGTCGCCGCGCCGGCTGCTATTGACCACGGCACGCTCGACCAGCGCCACCGGCTTC
>Ga0210407_10001496_pt1 | contig 21794 bp, 18 predicted proteins | sample IncBWC27MmetaG_FD_150860 | JGI IMG/M metagenome (GOLD analysis project Ga0210407, IMG submission 150860) | Forest soil microbial communities from Barre Woods Harvard Forest LTER site, Petersham, Massachusetts, United States - Inc-BW-C-27-M | ecosystem: Environmental > Terrestrial > Soil >... | reverse complement strand
GCTCGCCGCTGTCTTGTTCGTAATACCCTTCGTGGCTTTTCCGGCCTCAGCGCGGCAGTTGCAACAGCCAAACGACCAGGTGACCGCTTCCTCGCAATCATTCTCCTCTGAGCCATCGCCTGCACCGGAGCAACAACCCACCTCCGCAGCGCCCGTAAAAGAGAATCAGGACCAACAGGCGGACAAGGATAAAGATAAAGATAAGGATAAGGACAAAGACAAAAACCTGCCCGACAAAAACGGCGCCTCCAACGACCGGCTTTTTTTCACGCTCCCCGATTTTCTTACCGTGGGAAATGCGGCCAACATCCCTCCGATGACCACCGGCCAAAAATTCAAAGTGGAAGTCCGCTCCACCACGGACTGGGCCCAGTTTGCCTGGTACGGTTTGCTCTCAGGGATCAGCCAGGCGCAAAACAGCGAGCCGGGATACGGCCAGGGGGCCGCTGGATATGGCAAGCGTTACGGCGCGGCCATCGCTGACGGCACCATCGAGAACTTTATGGTCGGAGCCATCCTTCCTTCGGCGTTTCATCAGGACCCGCGTTACTTCATCAAAGGCAAAGGCGGATTCTGGAATCGCACGTATTACGCGATTAGCCGCATCGTGGTCACTCGCGGCGACTCCGGATCGAACCAGTTCAACGCCTCCGAGGTTTTCGGCAGCGCGCTGTCAGCAGGTATCTCGACCTACAGCTATCACCCGCACGCGGACAAGACTCTGAGCAATACGACAAAAGTGTGGGGCACGCAGATTGGTTACGACACGTTGACGCTGGTGGTGAAAGAGTTCTGGCCGGATATTCGCAGGAAAATCCTGAAAAAATAAGCGGGCGTCCGGATCGCCCTCGTTCTCACCGTTCTTTGCCGATTGCATTTTCTCTGCTGGGTCAAGCGAGCCGCGCTGGACTAAACTTCATCCAGGTACTTCGTTAGCGGCCGCGCTTCTTTGCGAACTTCGATTTTTTAGCTTCTTCGTTCAAACTCCAATTTTTTCCCGCGCGGACAAGAGATTATTCGCTCAGGAATTCGACGGACGGCGGGCCGGGGAGGATGCCGGCGGCGGTGCCGCGTTCAATGAGTTCTTTCACGGCTTGCCTGCCGCGGTCGCCATAGCCGAGGGTCAACTTGTTGACGTACATACCGACGAATTTATCGGCGAGATCGGCGTCCATATCGCGGGCGAATTGCATGGCGTAATTGAGAGCCTCTTCGCGGTGTTCGAGACCGTAAGAGACGCTGTCGCGGATGGTTTTTGCGATTTGCCGGCCGAGTTGCGGGCCGAGGGAACGGCGCACGGCATTGCCGCCCAGGGGAAGCGGGAGTCCGGTTTGCTCCTGCCACCAGATGCCGAGATCGACGACCTTTTGCAAACCGAGCTGCGAGAAAAATAGCTGGCCTTCGTGGATCAAGAGGCCGGCTTCGACAACTTCGTTCTGCACGGCTTCCAGAATTTTGTCGAAGGGCATGACGATGGCTTCAAAGTCCGGTTCGTAGAGCTTGAGCGTGAGATAGGCGGAAGTCTTCAGGCCGGGCACGCCGATGCGCTTGCCCTTGATTTCATTGGGCTTGATGGATTTGCTGGAGACGACGATGGGGCCGTAGCCCTCGCCGAAGCTGGCGCCGCAATCGAGGAGGATGTACTTGTCGCGCAGGGAGGGGTAGGCCGCGAAGCTGACGGCGGTGACGTCATAGGTCTCGGTGAGAGCGGCCTCGTTGAGGGACTGAATGTCGGAGAGGATGTGAGTGTACTTGTAGCCGGGAGTTTGGAGCTTGTGAGTAGCGAGGGCGTAAAACATGAAGGCATCGTCGGAGTCCGGCGAATGGGCGAGCTTGATTTCAACGGTTTCTTTTTCGGGTTGAGAGGCTGTTTGTCTACCGGGCATGGGCTTGCTCAGTTCCTTTAGATTGATGGCTGCAGGGCAGCTGACTTTGTTGGCAGCCGTTGAACGGCTGGGTGGCGCTTGTTCCGGATGCTCCGGAACTGGGTTGCTCGGCCTTGGTCCCCTCCGGGGAGACTCGCCCCTTGCGGAGTAGCTCTGTGGGGGACAAGCGGGAAAAAAGAATGCTTCGCTGTGCTTGCTTGGCGCGCGGCCGGGCCGTTTGCAGGTGACAGCGTAGCACAGAGGGGGAATGGGGTGGAAGTGGCGAGTGGAAGTGGCGAGTGGCGGGTGGCGAGCAAAAAGACGTGATCCGTGTCCCCTGGAAGAGCGCCAAGTAGGAAGGTGTCCCCAAGGGGTCTCTGACAGGATCGGAGCAGGCGAGAAGAGAGAAACAAGAGGCTGGAGGCCGTGGTGCCCCCTCCCCCCGGTTTTTTGTAAGTGTTGCGGATAAAGGAGTTAGGTTTCCTGTAAATCCTTTGGATGCAACACTTGTGAGGTGGTTTGTAAGTATTGCTGACACAGGGGTTACGGGAGCCGGCGGAATCAGGCACAGGTCACTGTCACTCGAGTTCGGCTGGGCTGGGGCAAGCTGTGCAGGGGAGAGATTGACCATGGTCAAAGCGGTGGGACAGTTAAGGGATGGAAATTTTGGGTAGTTGAGTAGTGACACCCTCCGTTGGGACGAAAAGAGTGCGGAAGGGTATGAAAAGAAGAGAGATAGATGAGCGCCGTGACAAAAAAGAGTGCGGAAGGTATTGATAAGAAAGGGGATGAATAAAAAAGGAGGGTTGAAAAGTGCAGAAGACGTGAAGGAGGAGGAAGTTACGGGCGGAATGTGGGCAGGAGAGGGCGAAGGAAAAGAGGAGAGGCGCGGCTGGCGTGGGAGTTATGCAGCGTCATAGGGAATGGTAACACGGAATGAATAACAAGTCAAGAACTATTATGTTGTGGTTACTATTCGAATGGATTTGGGATGTGCAGGGAACGCGGCAACGTGCAGTAATTCCAACAAGATAAGAGTGACCCACCCTTGCAAAAACCGCAAGGGTAGGCCACCCCCAACTTGCCCCTCCGTTAAGGGTGATCCGCCCGCTCGTCCGTCCCGCTCGTCCCCGCTCGTCTATGTCTTGGGGCATCACGGATAACGACTAAGACAAACACTGTCTCTCCGTCCGCGACACACGCTGACAGATACTAGAAAATATGATGAGAAGCGAGTCTCTTCGGGCCAGAGGTGAGAGATGCCTACGAGTTGCATGGATCCCCAAGTAGAAGCGGAGCGCACACTTGATCATGGATCCGTCCGGGCACTTTCAGCGCTGTCGAACTTGCATGGCGTGGCGGACGTTGTATTCGCCTGGGGTTTGATCGTGGCAGCGGCTGTTACGGCGAACGCGGTAAATCGCTGGTATATCTATCTGCTTGCCATGGTCGTGATTGGCAGCCGTCAAAACGCGCTGGGCACACTGGCGCATGAAGCTTGGCACTGTCTTACATTCTCGTCGCGCAAAGTCAATCATTGGGTTGGAGCATGGCTCTACTCTTACCCAATTGGCATTCCTTATTACCACGATCGGCAACGTCACCTTCGGCACCACCGCGAAGTCGGATACGACTACGATCCCGATTGGGTTAATTATTCAAACGAGAATCGCGAGAGCCCGTGGCGAGTATTGCGCTACCTTGCGTCTCTCTTATTGGGCGCGCTCCTATTCTCGACGCTGGTCAATTTGGTAACCCGCGGCCAGCCCAGAATTTCTCTCACATCGGATAAGAATCCTTCTGAGACCCCGGGCATGCTCGGCGAACTGGGGCGCAGCGTGCTTTGCCAGGCCATCTTGTTCTCAGCGGCTACTTTCGCATTTCACTGGTGGACCTATTTCCTTCTTTGGCTATTGCCATTGGCTACTTTTGCTGGTTTCTTCGCCAACTTTCGATCGTTTGTCGAACACGTAGCGACCTCGGATGACGTCACGCCTGAGGAGCGGTTGCGTGATATCGATGCAAGCGCTGCGGCGCGCTTTTTCCTTGCTCCTTCTCACTTCAATTATCACGCTCTCCATCATGCTCACCCATCGATCCCGCACTACAACCTCCCGGAAGGAAAGAGGCTGTATATCGAACAGATGGGCAGCTATCCGTTTACTGTATGGCCTGGCTACGTGACTGCGTTGTTGTCGCATCTCCGCGACATTCGGGAACGCTCGTCGACCTCTTCGGGGGGTACATCGGAGTGAGCCACATTGTGGGCAACGCAGCGCAGGAGTACGTGCATGCCAACGTCGACTCCGCCTCACAGCGGATTCCACGCCCGTTCGTCAACGTTGCTTGCGAGTTCTGCGGTTCCTCAGAAAGTCAGTTTGTAACCGGACCGCTGACGGATGACGAACTTGCAGATTCGCTTCCACCGGCATTCCGATCGCTCACATTTCGTTTCGTCTGCTGCACAGCGTGTGGCCTGGTATACATGGCCAATCGCGTCGCATTCGAGGACATCGATATTTATTACCCTGACGATTACATGTGTTTTCAAAGTTATGACGACCGCGGCTTCATCATGAAAAGATTGGCCCAGACTGTGGCTCGACGCAAATTGCAGCAGATCAAAGCGCTGATGCCTTCGACATCCAATGTCCTTCTCGACTATGGATGCGGCAGTGGTACATGGCTGGCGCTCCTCAAGGATATTGGATGTCCCTTCCGCATGATCGGAACCGATGTCGTTGCATCGCCGCTGAATGAACTCCGCAGCATCGGAATCGAGGCACACCATTGTGATGAAACGACGCTGCTCGAACATGTTCGGCCCGGCAGTGCCGGTGTCGTACACATGTTTCACGTTATCGAGCATTTGCCCAACGTGACTCGCGTCCTGCGTGTTATTCGCGAAGTGCTGGCGCCTGGAGGCGTTCTGATTGGGCAGACGCCAAATGTCTCCTCGTTTGGCCGGAGATTCTGGGGCGACCTTTGGAACCAATGGCACTCTCCGCAGCACTTAGTCTTATTCTCGGATAAGACCCTTCGACGGCACGCCGAGTCCGCCGGATTCGAGACGGTGAATATCTCCAGTTCAATCTCGGGAGCAACGCAATGGGCGAACTCCGCGCTCCGCTGGTGGGCGCGCGGCCGGAGGCCGTTTCACGGCATCCGCGAGCCGATGTACCCGCCCTTGATTCTTGCCGCCGTCCCCATCGCTGTCTTGGAGTCCTTGTTTTGGCGGACGTGTCATATGGACTTTGTGTTTAGGAAGCCGGCCTGAGACAACGGAGCCGACCAATCGAAGGCAAGGCTCAGACGAGACTAATCGGCAATACCGACGCCGTTGCTCCGATCAACAGATCGCCGAAAGGGATAACGGTCCCTCTGCTCTGTTGCTCGCCGTCGATCTTGCCTGCCAGCAGCGCCGTTTCTTTGGTGTAGGGATAGACTTCCACGTCGTTGAGCAGTTCACGGATGAAGGAGTCGCGGCGGTTTCGCGCCTCTGCCGTTTGTGCGCGATAGATGCCATGCACAAGCTCGGTCAGACCAACCGAAGAGAGCACCGTTCGCTGGTCGCCAGTCGCAGCGACGATTTGCTTGAGCATCTGCGTTACGTTATCGCCCGGCGTTCGGCGGCGATGACGACGCTGGAGTCCAGGATTAGTCCCATGCGGGCGGATTGAGCGGTTCACGATGGCTGTTGATGATCTCTTCGAGGTTGCGACCGAAGTCTCCGTCGAGCGTCACGGTCGAACCGTGGGCTTCCGCCAGCGTGATGGATTCCGAGAGCAGACGGCCCGGATGCGGCTCCGCAGAGCGCAGCACGGCCACGGGCCGCGCGTCCTTTTCGATGACGACTTCCGCGCCAGCGCGGACGTGGGCTAAGAGCGTCGCCACGTTGGTCGTGGCGGCTTCCGCTTCGGAGATGTGGATCACATCTTTAGCCATAACGTGATTATACACCGCTACTCCTCCTCTTCGGACTTGGCTTCGAATAAATGGAATAAATGGGGACGTTCACCGCGATTATAAGAGCCATGAAGACGAATTGATAGGAAGCGTCCCGTTTGTCCCCGAGTTTCCGAGTTTCCAACAAGATAAGAGTGACCCACCGTTCATCACGAAAATTCGTCGTGATGGTGCAGAGATGCGTAAAACAAAACCGCAAGGATAGGCCACCCGCGGATGGAAAGGTAAAGTTAACGGTGCGGCTTCCTGGGTCGTCTAGCCCCATTTGTTCAGAGAATTTGACTCCGGCGTCTGATCGACCCCTACTTCTTCACTAGGCCGGAGCGATCAAAGTGCTGGTCGTGGGCCAAGACGCCCTTGCAGGTGGCTTCCGATGCATCGATTCCTTCGCCGGTCGGCGTGAGTTTTCGGAGTGAGTCTTCATTTTGATGAATCCACTCACGCCATGCTTGACGTACTGGTGTCAGCTTTTCATCGTCTCCCCCCGACATCGGATAGTAAAGCTGGGGATCGGATGAAAAAGAAGGAGGATTTGGGACGAACTCGGGCAGCACTTTGAGAGCAAGGTCTTGAGGGCGCGCGTAAACCACGTCACTCCATTGGTCGAGTAAGAGCCGCCTAAACTTGTGGTTCTCCTCTATCCATGTGTCAAGTAGATTGATCGAGAACCAACCCTGAACATATTTCAATTTTTGCGTGATGGCGTTGTATTGGATTGAAGAGCTGCCGAAATTTGCCTCGCACGCAATTTCTTGTAATTGTTCTGTTGCTCCGAGTTTTGCGAGCGCAAGTTGCGTGGCACCCGAGAGAGCAACTAACTCGTTGTAGCGATTATGCGAGTACTTAAGGAACGGCTTAATATATGGAATCCAGAAAGGGTCGTTCGTGTTACCGGCAGCGATGATAGCCAAGCCAACCGCATTGGTCTCTGCCGGGCCCCCTTTTGAAGCATCGAGAAAGGCTTGCAAATCAGACCTTTGTAGCCCCCTTTCGGTTCTGGCTTTCAGAGAAAGCGGCGTTTGAGAAATCTGTGCAAACGCGCCAGCAATAGGAACCGTTGAGGCTAGGAAAAAGACAAGGAGTCGTTTCTTCATTGCAGGGGGTCTCCTTTTGTTGGATTCACGAGCTGCCAATCACGCCGTCTAACTTTGCAAGTAGTAGAGCCAATGTTTTGCCAAAACATCAGATCGCTGTCGGAGCCGTCCTTCCAATCTGGAGCCCCCAATAAATGACCCATCTCGTGGGTCGTTACGGAGAACTGAAAATTTCCAACTAGCGCCCCTGAAATCATAGAGACCTTGAATGTTGGGTTTGATAAAAAATGAGAAAATGGGGACGGACGGGACGTTCACCGCGATTATAAAAGCCATGAAGACGAAATGATAGGAAGCGTCCGGTTTGCCCCCGAGTCTCCGAGTTTCCAACAAGATAAGAGTGACCCACCCCGATCAACCTAGCGGCCGCCCGCTTTAAGATCTTTAAGGGCCTTGATCACGGGGATGAGAGCGGAGACCAGGGAGACTACGGGCGACAAGGCAACGAGGACTTTTTCCATCCCGCCGCGGCCAACCGGGTCTTCCAGTGGGTCATCCGCCCGTTTGGGCACGAACCGTTGAGCCAGCGTGGTGCCAAAGAGGAAGAGGAAGGCGCCGGAGACCGGGTAGTAGATGAGTGACCACAGCCAGTGCTGCGGTATTGCAAAGCCGAAAATCCCAGGCGGATTGGTGAGCGCCGAACCATTCGCGAGAGCGGTGTCCATTTTGCCGAGCGAATAAAGCACGAGCATTTGACCGGCACCGAAGAAGCCGGCGATGGCACCGAGAACCAGGCTGGCGGAGACGCGCACTCGACGGAAGCATCCCAGCCCAACAGCTACAAAGAAGGGCGATCCGACAGCGAGGGCTTGAATGGAAGTATCGACGTAAATGTTGCTGCCGATGAAGGATTGCCAGTCCAACCAAGTGAAGAAAGAGGCGAGCAAGACGCTGGCAAGCACGGCGACGAACGGGGCGATTTCCGATAAACCGAGAAGTTCGCTGGAATTGCGGAGCGGCTCCTGGACTTTTGCGTTTAGCCAGTGGACACGCTGCTCTAGCGCGGATACTTGTTTGAAAACCGGGATGAAGAAACTCAAATCTCTTTCGCAGAATTGGCAGACGATCGCGCCGTCGGCAATCGATTGAGTGCAATAGGGGCATTTCATGGGGGCCTCGCCGAAGCTGAATATACTGGCGCCGCGGTGAAGTGTCTAGTGATTTACTACGGGGACTTGTCAATCTAACAATGCTTTCGCGTGTCTGCGGATTGAAGGGTTTGCGGTTTTGTGATTTGCTACTATCGAGCAGCAAATTGAGGAGGTGCGAATGCCGGAAGCAAAGGGAATGTGGGAAGGGCTGATGGATTTTTCCTTTCGGACGTACGCGACGCCGAGGATGTTGAAATTTTTGTACGCCATCCACTTGCTCGTGGGACTGGTGGCTGGAGTTGCGTGGGTGGTGCTGGCGTTCCAACAGGCGCCGGTGCAAGGGCTGGTCGCGCTGCTGGGTGCGCTGGTGGGGTACTTTTTTTGGATCCTGTACTGCAGGGTGATTCTTGAGGTGCTGGCGGCGGTATTCCGAATGTCGGAAGCGATCGCGCCGGACCGCGGGGGGCCGCAACAGTAAAAGGGCGATGCTGAAGAAAATGCACAATTCGGGCTCTTAAAAACGGAGGTTCCGACAGCCGGCGACGGTGAAATTTTTCTGGGAATTGCTTGATGAGAAGAAGGAATAGTCTCGCGGTGTCGCGCGATTTGCACAAAAGAAGTTTTCGATTGTCCTTGACTCACACGTTTGCGAAGAACAGTATCAGTTCGAGGTTTCGCTGTTTGAGGCGAAACTCCCGCTCCTCAGTCCCTTTGCAGTTTCTATAAAGGACCAGCTCCGCATCGAGAGCCAATCGGGCAGAACCTGACAGGTTCTAATTTATTTCTCGTGCGGGGCCCTACTTCCTGTTCGACGTACAGGTTTACACATCCAAGACGCCAGCGGTTTCAGGCCAGTTCATTTACAACCGACTCGCTTTAGGCGACGAGGAACATGCGTCTTTCAAAAAGGAGATTCACCATGTCTGAACAAAACAAGACTAGCGTCCGCCGTTTGTTCGAAGAAGTTTGGAACAAGGGCCACGTGACTGTGGCAGACGAGCTCTTCGCATCAAATTACAATCACCATGACAGTTCGACGCCCGATCTTGGACGCGGCCCGGAGAGCGAGAAGAAGAGAGTGACTCTTTACCGCAATGCGTTCCCGGACATCCGCTTCACGGTCGAGGACCTCATTTCCGAAGGCGAAACCGTAGTGGCGCGCTGGTCTTGCCACGGCACGCACAAGGGCGAACTGAACGGGATTGCAGCGACTGGGAAGCAATTCCACATCACTGGAATAAGCATGGCGCGCTTTACGAACAGCAAAATGTTCGAAGGCTATGTGAACTGGGACGGGTTGGGTCTCATGCAACAGCTTGGCGTGGTCCCGGAACTTGGGAAAGCCAAGGCCGTTGCCGCATCTACAAGGTAGTTGTTTTAGTTTCATCGAAGAATCGGGAGGCCCGACCATGTGTCGGGCCTTCTGTTTGATGGGGCGTTTTAAGTGGAGAGGGACGGACGGAACGGTCCCTGATATTTTCTGTGCGCTCCGCGATTTCTCCTTTCGAGGGGCATTCGGACCACAATTGAACGAGCTAATCGAGCTACTAAAATGAGACTTGCAGTGAGTGTGCCGTCACTCGCCGGTTTGATTCCGGTTTAATGGCTAGAGTCTTTTGTAAAGAATTCAAACGAATAGTGCAGCGAAAGCGCTGGCGGAAACAATCTGCGTGGTCTTGTGGTGAGCGAGCGTGAGAAGTCCGGCCTTGTCGCCGGTGACGAGATAGTTGGCTTTGCCCGCTTCGGACATGGCCAGGAGAAAATCGTCCAGGGGATCGGGAGAGCGTTCGACGGGTGGCAATGCGCCGACGTCCTCTGCGAGCCTTTTGATCAGGTTGACGAGGCGGCCGGCCTGGTGTGGCTTGATGAGTTGGGCGACACGCGGCTTTTTCAGCGTGGAACGCAACTCGTCGAGATGCGCTGTGCAAGTCAGGAGCGTAAATTTTCCGTCCAGCCAAGCGTCAATGATGGCGGCGGGTTTGCCGGCTGGGACGATGAGGGCGGAGACAAGGATGCTGGTATCGAGTACTACGCGCATCAGGATTTGTCGGCGTGCTCTTTGGTGCGGCGTTCGGCGCGGACCTCGCTGACGGCTTCATCGACGATGCGCTGGAGTTCATCTGGGTCGGCATCGGCGTTGCGCGACCGGATGTCCTGAATGGTGCGCTGAAGGACGCGCCAACGGACGGCCTCCTCGATGAATTTGGAGAGATCGCCCTTTTTCATGCCTCGGGCGCCGAGAAAAGTGCGCAGGGTCAGATCGGTGTCTTTCGAAACGGTGATGCTCCAGCGGACGGGTTGGTCTTCCATATTGCACCTATACACATAAGCGGATAAACGCTTAAACATCTATACGCCAATTTTAGGGCGAAATCCAGCTGGGGGCAAGCCGTTTCCGTAGAGTGTCTGGCAGAAAAGGTCCCCATCCATTTCCAGTTTCCCCTAGGTGACGCTCATTCGATCGTTTCTCGAAGCTGGCGAGTGATTCAGTCCATGCCGGGCATGTCGGGGGCGACTTTCTTTTTTGTGCCGCGGAGGGCGGCGAGGGGGGGATCGTCGGCGGGGACGAAATAGCCGACGACGATGCCCATGGCGCCTTCGCGGAGGAGGCCGCCGGTGGGATTGTCGTAGGTGGCGGAGATGCGGAGCTGGTCGCCGGAGGCGAATTTGTAGCCGCCCTGCTGGTAGAAGGTTTTTACGGGGATGCTTTCGAGGTGGCCGTGGTCGTCGACTTTGGCGTCGAGCGTGACGACGGTTTCTTTGCGGGAGAGATCTTCGAGGACGATTTGGCGGGCGTAGTCGTGCATGTGGCCGCCGACGCCGAGGAGGACGCCGTCGTATTTTACGGTGACGATGCCGCGCATTTCGCTTTTGCCGGGAGGAAGGTCGTAACCGGAATTGCCGCAGGACTTTACGTCCATCCATGCGGGATAGAAACTTTTGGGTGCGCCGGTGGAAGAGGCGTCTTTTTCGGAGATGTAGGGGATGGCGACTTCCAGATAGACCTGGTCGTAGGCGACGGTGGTGGGATTGTGGACCATAGTCTCGACGCGGATCTTGTCGCCCATTTTGACGCGATAGCCATAACCGGGAATGGGCGCCCAGTTGGTCATTTCGCTGCCGGCGCCGAAGATGTGTTCTTCTTTATTTTGGCAGAGGAAATCGGGGCGCTCTTCGTTCCAGAAGGCGACGTGATGGAGGACGGTTCCGGGGACGGCGGCGCCGGTGGCGTCGACTAATTTGGGAGTGTAACCAAGCAGCCAGCCGTCGATAGGGATTTGCCACTCGAGGTCGGGAGGCTGGGGCATTTTCATGTGGCTGGTGCGGGCGGGGAGAGAGATGGGGCCGACGCGGACGGTGATGGTGCGGCCGTCGATTTTTTGTTCGAGCTTGACGCCTTTGGCGAGTTCGTGGTGCATGCCGCCTTGCATGAAGCCGCCGTGATTCATGGGGTGCATCATGTGCGACATGTCTGGGGGCGTGTGAGGAGCGTCTTGCTGGGTGGATTGGGCGGCAGAGTTGGCGGGTTGTTGGAAGAGGGCGAGCGTGGCGAGTGCGATTGCGTAGAGGAAACTCTTTGTGGGCATGTGCGAACTCCGGAGCGGTGCGAATTGAATCGATAGGAGAATGATAGCGCGATTGGATTAAGTCGAGATTACTGAATGGGTTGTGTTTCGAAAGGCGTGGGGATGTGCGAATTGGCGTGGTCGGAATTTACGGGAGGGCGAAGGCGACGTAGACGCCGCCGGAGGGGGAGCGGGAATCTTTGCCGCCGCCGGCGGCGATGACGACGAATTGGCGGCCGTTGATCTGGTAAGTGGCGGGAGTGGCGTTGCCGGCGAAGGGGAGCGTGGTTTCCCAGAGAAGCTGGCCGGTGGATTTATCGAAGGCGCGGAATTTTTTGTCGAAGTTGGTTGCGCCGATGAAGAGGAGGCCGCCGGCGGTGACGACGGGACCGCCGTAATTTTCGGTGCCGGTATTTTTTAGGCCGGTGGAGGCGAGTTCGGGATATTCGCCGAGGGGAATTTTCCAGACATATTCGCCGGTGTCGAGATCGATGGCGTTGAGCGTGCCCCAGGGAGGAGCGACGGCGGGATAGCCTTGCGGGTCGTAAAATTTTTTGTAACCGGTGAGGCGGTATTTCATGGAGGGAGACGGAGGTTCGGAACTGGTGAGTTCCTTGTCTTCGCCGCTGGCGAGGAAAGAGATCAGGGCGATTAGGTTGTCATCGGAGATATTGGGGAAGCCGGGCATGCGACCTTTGCCGTTTTTGATAACGGCGGCGATTTGCGTGGGAGAGAGGCGATCGGCGATACCAACGAGAGAAGGAAAATTCGGAGGCGAGCCGGACGTTTTTTCACCGTGACAGATGCCGCATTGGCTGAGGTAGAGGCCTTGAGGGCTGCTTTTTCCGGAGTTTTCAGCGAGGGCGCCGGTCCAAGCGATGTCATTCGAATTGATATAGATGATGGAGGTTTCGGGGTCGAGAGCGGGGCCGCCCCACTCGGCGCCGCCGTCGTAACCGGGAAAAACGACGGTGTCTTTGCCAACGCTGAAGGGGACGAACTGGCCGTCGTTGCGGAAGGCGCGGAATTTTTCCAAGGCCCATTGATGGGCTTCGGGGGTGCGATTGGTGAGCATGTCTTCGGTGAGCGACTGGCGAGCGAAGGGGGCGGGTTTTGTTGGAAGAGCTTGCTGCTTGGCGGCGAGCTCACCGGGAACGTTGCTGGGAGGATAGTCGCGAGATTCGAGGGGGAAGAGAGGTTTGCCAGTGGCGCGATCGAATAGATAGACGAAGCCTTGCTTGGAGGTTTGCGCGACAGCTTCGATTTTTTTTCCAGCGCGATTTATGGTGAGGAGGACGGGAGGAGAGGGGAAATCGCGGTCCCAGAGATCGTGGCGGACGCCTTGAAAATGCCAGAGGCGTTCGCCGGTCTCGGCGTTGAGCGCGAGGAGGCAGTTGGCGAATAGGTCGTCGCCGAGGCGGTCGGCGCCGTAAAAATCGAAGGCAGCGGAACCAGTGGGGACAAAGACGATGCCGCGCTTGGGGTCGAGCGCCATGCCGGCCCAGTTGTTGGCGGCGCCGCTGGATTTCCAGGCGTCGGGTGGCCAAGTGTCGTAGCCAAATTCGCCGGGATGCGGAATGGTGTGGAAGGACCAGCGAAGTTTTCCGGTGCGAACGTCGAAAGCGCGAACATCGCCGGGAGGGGCGGGGAGAGTCTCGGGGTTGCGGCCACCGACGATGAGGAGATCTTTGTAAACGATGCCGGGGCTGGTGAGATAGATCGATTGAGATGCGGCGGGTTCGCGGCCGAGATTTTCGCGGAGGTCGATGCGGCCATTGGCTCCGAAGGAAGGGATGGGTTTGCCGGTGGAGGCGTCGAGAGCGTAGACGAAGTTCAAGACGCCGACGAGGATGCGGCGGTCATTTGTGGAGGACCAATAGGCGAGGCCGCGATCGGGTTGCGTGCCGCGAATGCCGGAGTCGAAGTGCCAGAGGAGATTGCCGGTGGCGGCGTTGAGGGCGAAAATTTTTTGTGTGGGAGTGAGGCCATAGAGAACACCGTCGACGATGAGGGGACTGGATTGGAGGCCACCTTGTTCCTGGGTGTCGAAGGTCCAAGCGATGGCGAGGTTTTTGACGTTGGAGCGGTTGATTTGAGTGAGAGAGGAATAGTGATTGTTTTCAGGCGAACCGCCGTAGACGGGCCAGTCGCGGTGTTCGGTGGCGGGTAGGGATTTCGGAGGAGTGGTTTCTTGAGCTGGGAGAGATGCCGCGAAAAAGAGGGAGGCCGCTACTAGAGGGAGTAAAGCGGGCGTGGAGAGAGATTTCATTGGGATGACAATCTTCTGTTGGCTTTCCTGGTGAGAAGAAACAAGCCAACTATCCGCGGGGGGAGTATACCAAGCTGGAAGGGAGTTCACCTCCGCCGTTGCGGGAGTAGCGGGACAGGCACCGGGCCAAGAAGAGTTTCGGTGGCGCGACATCGAGCAAGCGAGCGGAACCGACCGCGGCGATTGGTGGAGTGTTGCAGAGTGCGCCACGATGCGTTGCAGAGGGACAACCGGGACACGGGTGTTTTCGAATGGCGGCAAATGACTTAGAATTGGGAGTGGTCACTGCGGTGGGCGTGTAGCTCAGTTGGGAGAGCGCGTGCTTTGCAAGCATGAGGTCGCAGGTTCGATCCCTGTCACGTCCACCAAGTATCTGCCTGGAATTTCAATCGTTTGCTAATTCCGCGTTTTGCCAACTTCAGCAAATTTGGGAAACTCGGGAGCAACAATCTATCCAATTGATTCACGGCTTGTCTCCGAGCGCTTCCACTGGCGCGGGTGTGCACCTGACGGGACGCCGTCCCGCGCGAGCGGCCGAGTTGAGGCGTGGGAATCTCCCAGTTATTGGGAACGTTGTCGTGGTTATCTAGTTTGCGAAAGAAGTTAGAGGTAGAAAAATCCCGAGTAATTATTTTTTCGAAAGGCGCTTGTCGTTCAAAGCTTGGATCCGGCGATATTCTTGCATCTCCCGGGCAGCCTGATCTGTCTTCCCCTGTTTCCGGTGAATTCCAGCCAAGGCAAAAAGGGCTTGCGCGGCAAGAGGACTCTGTTTCTCCAGTTCAATCACGCGAATCAATTCTCGTTCGGCGGCTTCGGGGTCACGGACCACGGTCGATCTCGCAAGAGAATAGAGAGTCTCCGGCATGTTGGGGCGGAGTGAATCGGAACGTCCCAGAGCGACGGAGGCTTCGGTCATTTTTCCCTGCTGCAGCAAGGCCTCGCCCAATCGATAGGCGGCTTCCGCGCTTCCCGGCTGTAATTTTGTTTCGGCAAGAAATTGTTGTCCCGCTTTATCCCAATCAGAAGCCGCGGCATAGACCTGTCCAAGTTCGAGGCGCAAACCTGGCAAATCGGGGCGCAGAACGAGGGCCTGTTCGTATTCCTTGGTGGCCTCCGCGAACATTTTCAAAGCGAAATAGCTCTGCCCCAAAGCTTGATGCCCACGTGCAGAATCAGGAGAGGTGGACATCAGCTTATCCAGGGATTGTGAAGACAGTGCAGTGCCCGCCCTACTGAGGTAGTAGAGAAGATCTGGGTCGCCAGGAGTTTTTGCGAGAGCGGCCTGCAGATTGGAGGCGGCCTCCGCGGGTTGGCCGTTCTGCAATTGTGCAATCCCGAGGGCCCCATATTCGTGAGCGAGATCCAAATGAGGAATGGCTTCCGAGGCGTATCCTTCCGCCAAAAGTGCAAAGCCGAGCAATTGATGACCGGGAGTAGAACTTGGATTCAGTTCCACAGCACGCTTCAGGGGAGGGATGGCCGCGGCGTAATCGCGCTTATTCATGTACGCGTTGCCCAATCGAAAGAAAGCGACTCCGGAAGAGGGATCGAGTTCGGAAGCCTTGCGAAAAGCGACGATGGCGGCGTCCAAATCACGGTGATTTTCAGCGTCCACACCGGCTTGGAGCAGGGCAAGCACTTGCGACGCCACCACAGGTTCCGCGGAGGGAGTCTGCGTGAGCAAGCAGAGCCACAGGACCAAGAGAGTCATGGCTGACGCGTTTCCTCAATAACGATGAACTGATCGGCTTTTACACTCCGCACAACCTGATGAATTCCCGACGGCCACGAAATTTCTATGTTTGCCGTTTCTGCAGAACCGAGGCCAAAGTGCAACCGTTTGTCGTTCGAAGATAGATAGCTCCCTGAAGCGGTCGCGAAGCGAACTTGGTTATTGATCTGCACGCGGGATCCGAAGCCATCACGATTACTCTGGGTTCCGCGCAACGTTACTACGATCCAATGCAATTTTCCCCCACGATTTGAGTACAATCGCGGGCCTTCGCCAAGCGAGGTTGCGATCACGTCCATCCATCCATCGTTATTCAAATCTCCGAAAGCGGCGCCGCGCCCGGCCACCGGCGTATCCGAGCCAGCGTCGGCCTTTTCGAAATGTCCGTGGTGATTCAATGCCAGCAAAGGCGGTTCCTTATAGCGAAGCGAACTGTCGTAGGTTTCCACATTATCGATGACGTGGCCTTGAACAATAAAAGCGTCTTTCCAGCCGTCATTGTCGAAATCCTCGAGGCCGACTCCCCAGCCGGAAGACTTACCGGAAAGCGCGCCAAAACCAGTTTCCAATTCTTGCGCGTCGAAAGTCCGGTGGCCCTCGTTGTGAAAAACGACGTAGGGCTGGTGAGGCAGTTGGGTAATAAGAAGATCGGCGAGACCATCGTTGTCGTAGTCCTGAAAAACAACTCCCATGCCCGAGAGCATTTTGCCGTCGTTTGTAAGCGCGGCACCGGAATCGAGCGCGCATTCCGTGAACGTACCGTTGCCATTGTTATGAAAGAGAAACTGATCGGTGACATCGCTGGCGACAAAGATGTCCGTGAATCCGTCGCCATCGTAGTCGGCGAAGGCGACTCCCAGGCTGTGGCCTTTTTTCGCCGCAATCCCGGAGGCCACACTCACATCCTCAAACGTGCCGTCGCCACGGTTGTGATAAAGAATGTTGGCGATCGGCGGAAATTCTCCCGGCTGGCAATAGGTGGGCCGTTCGGAGCCGCAAGTTTTGCTTTTCTCAAAGCTCCAATCGAGATAGCGCGTTACAAAGAGATCCAGTTTCCCATCGTTGTCAAAATCGAAGAAACCAGCGGAGGCCGACCAGCCGCCCGCGGCGACTCCGGCCTTTGCAGTGACATCCGAGAAGGTACCGTTGCCATTGTTGTGGTACAGAATGTTTTTTCCGAAATTTGTGACATAAATGTCGGGAAACCCATCATTGTCGTAGTCTCCAACCGCCACGCCCATCCCGTAGTTTCCGTCACCGGCGCTGGCCAGCCCGGCCTGCTCGGTAACATCCGTGAAGCTGCCGTCCTTGTTTTGACGATACAGACGATTCCAGTAGGCGGGTTCATGGCGATCGAAACTGAAGGGGTTTGCCATGGAATCCCGGACGTGCCCGGCATTGACTAAAAAAATGTCGAGCAACCCGTCGTTGTTATAGTCCAGGAGCGCCACACCTCCCGGCATGGTCTCAATGAGATGTTTCCGGGAGGTTGGAGAGTTGCGAAGGATAAAGTCAACACCCTTCAAAGGGCTAACTTTAAAGATGGGGCCAGATTCCGTTTTTTCCACTTGAGCGAGCAGACTCAACGCGCAGAGAAGAGATAGGAAGCCTGCGTTGGTTATTCTCACCCGGTACAATTCGGACTCCTTCCCATTCCGTTCCGGCGATGTGTGTCAGCGCGCACATTCTTAGATCGGTGACCTGCCTTGTCAACGTGCGCCTCAATCGGCGTTTCGAATCTCCAAGTCGGCGCCGTGAGCGTCGTCGGTGAGTTCCAAGGTGAGTACATGCCGGGCTGCATCGACCGACGGCGAGAGTTCACTTGGTTTGTTTTTCACACTGACATCGGCGCTCGCCGAATTCCAGCCGTAAACCTCGACGTGAATGCGATTCCACCATGAGGGAAACGTGCCCTGGTGTCCTCCAAGATGGAGGAGAAGGCCGTTCGGTGTCACCTTGCAAGAAAATTCCATGCGCAGGAATTCTCCTCGTTTGTAGGCCAGAGTCTTTCCATCATCGAGATAGAGAGAACCGCGACAGTTCTTTCCGGGGTACACACGCAGAGTCAGTGGTCCTTGCGGCCTCTCATCTGTGCTTTGTACCAAAGGCTGCAAAGGAAGAATGGCTCCTTCTCTGACGTAGACGGGGAGCGTATCCAGTTTGGGTTGAATGAGCAGGATTTCCCTCGCTACTTCTTCCCCCTCGGTTGCGGTCTGAATTCTTGCACCTGTCCAATAGTCGTACCAGGCGCCCGGCGGAAGGTTCAATTCGTAACTGTCGGGCTGCTCCGGGAATGGCGACGGCGCCACGAGCAAATCATGACCAAATAGGAATTCGTTGCCAGCGTCGATGTCCAGCGGGTGGAGATCTTTTGTGGCGCTGGGGAATTCCAAAAAGAGAGGGCGTACGACAGGCAGGCCTGTGCGGGAGAGCTCCTCAACCGCAGTATAAAGATACGGCAAGAGCCGGTACCTCTCCTCGATATAGCGGCGGCGAATGGCTTCTTGTTCGGGACCGTGTACCCAGACTTCCTTGTCACCGGAACCTTTGTTGGTGTGATTCCTATCGATAGGTTGAAAGGTAGCGAGTTCGGTCCAACGCGTGAGTAATTCCGGTCCGGGAGTTCCGATGAAACCCCCGACATCGGCGCCACATAGACCGAAACCGCTCAGACCTAAATTCAAGAGCATGGGAGTGGTTAAGCGCAGGTGATTCCAAGAACTGGTGTTATCCCCAGTCCATGTGGCTCCGTAACGCTGGCCCCCCGCATAAGTGGCACGCGTCAAAACAAAGGGCCGCAAGTCCGGGTTCAATTTGAGCAACCCTTCATAGGTAGCCCGGGAATTCTCCATCCCGTAGACGTTGTGAATTTCCGCATGATTTGCGGTTCTTGGGCGGAATCCGGATTCATCGATCCTGTGCTGGACAGTATCCGGCATGGTCAGATTGCCCGTGAGAAAAACGGAGGGCTCATTCATGTCGTTCCAAAAACCGGCGACACCTTCCGCCAAGAAATTCTTATAGAGCGAGCCCCACCAGTCGCGGGTTTTTTGGCGAGTGAAATCGGGGAAAACGGAAGGTCCTGGCCAAACGGTCCCGACGTATATCGAGCCGTCCGGATTCTTGACAAAGTCGTCGCCGGCTTTTCCTGAGTCATAGGCTGCATAACCTGCATCAGCAACACGGGCGATGTGCAAGTCCGAGATCACAACGACGTGAAATTTTTCGCGCTTGAGATCGGCTAGCAATTGGTCAAAATGTGGAAATCGCTCGGTGTCCACCGTGAACGGACGGCGGTCCCTCTGAAAATCGATATCCAGATACAACACGTCGGCGGGGATTTTGTCCGATCGCAGCCGCGCCGCGATTTCGCGCACGCGAGACTCCGTCTCGTAGCTGAAACGAGATTGCTGAAAACCGAGCGACCACAAAGGAGGAAGCGGCGGCAAACCAGTGAGCCAGGCATAGGTGCGAACAACCTGCTTGGGGTCCGGGCCGAAGAAAACGTAGTAGTCGACCGGGCCGCTTTCGGCGCCGAACGAATAGATGTCACGCTGGGTGGCGCCAAAATCAAAACTGCTCGGCCAGGTATTGTCGAACAAGACTCCCGTAGAGCGTCTGCCGCGGACGGCGATGAAAAAAGGAATGCTCTTGTAAATTGGGTCCGTGGATTCCTGGAAGTGGAATGCATCGGTATTCCAAAGCCGGAAGGACTGTCCCCGGCGGTCCAGCGGCCCCACTTTGTCCCCCAGGCCAAAATAGTGTTCGTCCGCGGGCATTTTCTTGAACACACGGAAAGAGCCTGCGCGAAATTCCGCCTGCCAGCCTGGTTCATCTTCCTGAAGCACGTTGCCTTGCAAATCGGCTATAGAAAGGCGAAGTGTGGCGCGCTCGATTCGAACGCGCATACTTAGAGTGTGAAAACCGGCGATATCGGGAGTGGATTCCGGAATTGCGGCTACCGCTTGTTGACGAATCTCCGCTGGAACGGCCCAGGAAGCGTCCTCCGGAAGTTCTCCCGTTGCCGCGAGCCGCACGCGCAAAACATCATCACGGAGGGCAAGGACTTGAAGAATCGTATTGCCACGACGGATCTCGATGCCATTCGGGAGTTCCTTGGCCGCCCCAGCATCTCCCTGCGCGGAGTTTTTTTCTTCTGCCTTGAAATTTTCCGCGCCTGAAGCGATGGCCGAATGACCTGCAAGAAAGCTCAAACCGAGTGCAAGAACGACTAGCCCACCACGACAATGCCTGCTATGCGCCGAACTCTGATTTTTCATTCTTGGGTCCTGGTAAGAAGTGGCGGTTCGAATGGTTCGCATCGTCCAAGTGCACTGCCCGGCTTACTGCTGGACATTTTTTTCCTTTTGAAGTGATGAAGCGGTTCCTTCCGATCGCTCTGGCAGAATTCTTTCTCGCGCTGGAGGAACCCGAATCTGGAAAGCGTCGAACAGAACGCCTGGCAGGCTGCGAAGCCGTTTCTTGACTCGGAAACGGTCGTCGCCGCTTGCCAGGCGCTGGCTCTCCCGGGGTGTCGGGGGAGCAATTGGTCTGTGCCGAAACCTACCAATAGAATTTTCCGGCGAATTGCAAACTGCGCGCCGGGTAGGCTGCATTTATCGTCCCGAAATTGCTGTCGCCCAGATTGGTGTCCGGCTCGAAGAAGTTCGGATGGTTGAGAGCGTTAAACATCTCGAAGCGGAACTGGAAGCGTTTGGTTTCCGTGAACTTCCACCATTTTTGTACGCCCATGTCCCAATTGAAGTAGCGCGGTCCCCGAAGATCGGATAGAAATCTCGGCGCGTCTCCGAAAGTGAAGGGGGCCGGCTGCGCGAAGGCCGCTGGATTGATCCAGTTGGCAATCGATTGGTTTTGCGGCACCAGGCTTACTCCCGGCACCAGATTGGGACGCTGGTTGAAACCGATGCCGCCAGTATTGTTATCTGCTGGCTGGATGGAAAGCGGCAATCCCGCCTTCGCGGTCATGATTCCGCTCCACTGCCAGCCGCCTAGAACAGCATTCACAGGCCGGCTCCAGTCCGCGCCATAGGGTTTGCCCTTGCCGAATGGCAGCTCGTAATTGTAATTGACGACCAAGCTGTGCGGGATGTCCGTGACGTCGACGGAGCGTTCCGCAGCGAGGTTATAGGAATTGCGAACGGAACTCCCGCTGCCCGGGAACGCCCAGCCGGAATTGCCCTGCACGTTGTCCATGAACCTCGAGTAAGTGTAAGAAACATTGAGGTCCAGGCCGGAGTGCCAACGGTGTGTATAGGTGACCTCCAGCGCGTTATAGGTCGATGAGCCGACGGCAGGCTGCGCTTCGGTCACACTGCAGTATTGAGGGAACGGGCGCAACAGCTGGCCCTCAATAATCGTCGGCTGGTCGAGACCGCATCCGCTCGAGGTGATGTGACCGAAGAACGGGTTGGGAACCATGGCATTGAGTTGATTTCCCATGGCCAGGTCCGAGGCTGGAAGCTCGTTCCACTCCAGGTATTGCGCAAGGACGTGAACGCCATGATTGCCGACGTAGGTGACGTCCAGGAGATCGTTGTTGGTGAACGAGTATTGAACTCCGCCCATCCACTGCTGCACGTTGGGAGAGTGCCGAATGGGGTCGGTAACGGGGTTAAGCCCAAAGCCGACGTCCGTCAGCCCTCCCAAAGAATTGCCTGTGGGCGCCACCTCACCATTGGGAAATGCACTGGGCAATCCTAAGGTTGCATTCCCGCTCAAAGTCGAGGATGGATTTAGACCGCCATTGAGGCTGGTGACCCAAGGCGTCCCTTGGGAATATCCCGTGTTGGGCCCTTGACCATAGTAGTTCGGAACGTAGAAGAGGCCATAGCCGCCACGCAACACGATGTTGTTACGCAGTTGATACGCGGCTCCGATGCGGGGCGCAAAGTTTGTATGTGGAGTCTGGTAAAGCCCGCGGTTACTGCTGGAGTTGAAGACCAGCTCGCCGGGCACGCTGAAGCCCACCGCCGCGCTAATGGGATTTGCCGCTGTGAAGTTGAAATATTCCTGCGCATTGTTTCTTTCCGTCGGCGCAGTTTGTATCTCATAACGCAGGCCCAGATTAAGAGTGAGGTTGCGCGTCAACTTCCACGCGTCCTGCAAGTACCAACCGAGAAGGTGCTTGTCGGTGGCCGGGAAGCTGTTGAACCCAGTGGAATCGTTTCCGCTGCCTACTCCCAGCAAGAAT
>Ga0210407_10001495_pt1 | contig 21800 bp, 13 predicted proteins | sample IncBWC27MmetaG_FD_150860 | JGI IMG/M metagenome (GOLD analysis project Ga0210407, IMG submission 150860) | Forest soil microbial communities from Barre Woods Harvard Forest LTER site, Petersham, Massachusetts, United States - Inc-BW-C-27-M | ecosystem: Environmental > Terrestrial > Soil >... | reverse complement strand
CCTGCTTTCGTTCCGTGATGTCTCGCGCCACTTTTGACGCGCCAACCACGCGGCCCGCAGCATCCTTGACCGGCGAAATCGTAAGCGAAAGGTCGAGCAGGGTCCCGTTCTTGCGGCGACGGACAGTCTCGAAATGATCGACTCGCTCGCCTCGTTTGAGCCGCTCAATAATCTTTGCTTCCTCGTCCCGTCGATCCTCGGGAATGACCAGAGTGATGTGCTGGCCCACGGCTTCTTCGCGGGTGTAGCCGAACAATCGCTCCGCGCTCTTATTCCAACTCGTGATGACGCCGTCGAGTGTCTTGCTGACGATGGCGTCGTCGGAGGAATCCACGATAGCCGCGAGCAAATCGCCCGCTCGCCGAGCCAGCGTTCGTTCGGAGACATCTCTTCGCGCATCTGTCGCCGCCCGCAATTTGCTTTTCTCTCCGCTTCGGTCTGCAACCACGCTTTCAACCGCCGGAATCAAATCGCGTGCCAGATCGGCCTTGTTAACATAGCCGCCCGCGTCTATATCTGCGACCTGACTTGAAACCAATGTGAGATCATTCTGACTGACGATAATAACTTTGGATTCGGGCACTTCTCGCCGGATGATTCTAGTTGCCTCGACTCCGTCCATTCCGGGCATGGATATGTCCATGAGCACAACGTCCGGTCGCAGGCTCTTCGCTTTCTCGACTGCCTCAAAGCCGTCCGCGGCTTCTCCACACACCACCCAGTCCAAGCGTGACGACAGCAGCGTGCGAATTCCCCGCCTGACGGTTTCATGATCATCAACGATAAGGATGCACAACGAACCCATGCGCTTCTCCGAAGTCCGTGAAAGACGATCGCTATCAATGCAAAAATGGCCGTGGCGCCCCACAACCGACAGACGTGGTCCTGAGACCTTAACTCAGGCCCCGCATTCTTTAAATACCGAGCATGCCTGAGGTAGGAATACAGTGTTTCCCCGATTGTTTTAACGGCCGGGCAAAACCCTGTCGGCTCCTCAACAAGAGCCGGGCGCCCCGTCCACGGCTGAGGGCGCACTGCGGCGAGCAATCCCTTCCCTGTAGAGCCGGAGCTTGCCCCGTCTCCGGAGACGCCGCCATCCCTCCACACCCTCGGCCCACCTAGCACCAAAGTGGTCTATGCATTGCTAGTCGAGACTGATAGATAATGATTCCGACCGAGGGGGTCATGGGGAAACCCATGGCCCTTTTTTGCTTGGTACGGCGGAAGCGACAGTCAACGCAGCGCTACCTGGAACCTTCCCACAGCAGTGGGATTTACGCGGTGGTGTTTATGTCATCAAAAATTGCCAACATCCTGGGCCTTGCGCCCAGCGAGGATCAATCGGTCGAGCAATCGTCATCGAAGATCAAGTCCATTTCAGACTGGTTCTCCGATCTAGTGGAAGCAACCAAAGACACTCCGCTGTTTGACGTTCTCGGCAGTGTGGGCGAAGCGGCGAAAGAATGGTCAGGTACCGTTAAGGCCGCAGGCAAGTTGATTGAAAAACTAACAAAAGACACATCTCCGAAAGTAGTGGGATGGCTAGCATGCACCGTCGCATACAAGCGCGCAAGCGAGGAAGCAATACGGGAATATGGCAGGCCTGCTTCCCGCATCCCCTATTCTGCGCAGGTCATCGCCGAGCGTCTGAAAAACCGTCTCGAAGATCCCGATATCATGGCGGGGTTTTCCCTCAGCAGCGCGGCGAGTCACCCGTTCTTGAAGGCAGCCGATGAAGGTCTCACTACTGCACTCGAAGCAGCGGGGTACAGTCCAGCCGAGCGCCGTAATTTACTAAGAAACGTCCGAGCCCGCTTCAAGGGCGCGCTTCAAGATGTCCTCTCCGGTGAAGAAAAAGAGAAATTTGCAAGCTTTACGGCGTGGCTGCAACTCGACACTGACGATCGACGTTTGGACGCATTGCTACGCTCGCACGCAGAATTGCAGCGAAGTGAACTTAACGACCAACCAGCCTTGGGCATCGAGCCGTTCTCAATTTCAGACGTCTATCTCGAGCCGCAGTGCGGTGTGGTGCAGTGGAATGTGATTAGGGATGGCGTTGAGGGACAGTCCGGACGAATACGAGTAGACCCTTTTGCGGAGTCTAGCGCACCACGACAGGATCTCATGGCGAAGGTCTTAGATCTGATGAGAGACCGGAGATTCAATGATGCAATCATCATCCAGGGAGCCCCGGGATCCGGCAAGTCGACGTTTACAAAACGCCTTTGCGTCCAACTGCAGGACGAGGGCCTAGTACCGATGCGCATCCCACTCCAGTTTCTGCGGGTGGACGCAAACATCTTCGATGCAGTTCAGGACGTGCTAACGAAGTTTTCGGGGTCAGTCTCGTCTACCTTTCGGCGGGATCTCCTTTCAGAAAAGGTTTTCGCAGAAAAGGTCTGTTTTGGCGAAGGCGACATTAGTCCATATGTATTTATCTTTGACGGCTGGGACGAGATCAGCTTATCGGCCGCCGAGGGCTTTCAACAAAGGGTAGAGCGCCTACTGGATCAGATTCGCGAAACCTTCTTGACACAGACCAGAACAAGAGTGCGGGTTGTTTTGACAGGTCGCCCTTCTCAAGCAGTCGGCAGCTCCAATTTCCTACGAGACGAGACACCAGTATTTACGATGAGACCCATCCGGCCCGAACAACTGAGAGAATATTTCGAGGCCCTGCGAAGTGCGCTAGAAATGCCCGCTTTTAAAGGCGCTGGCATTGACCACTGGACACTCGGGAACTTGGAGCGCTACAACCCAGTACTGAAAGGGTACAAGAAGGCTTTCCCGAAGGTGGGGGACTTGGAAGTGCTTGGACAGCCCCTCCTCGCACATTTGGCGATAAAAGTCATGGCTAATTTCAAAAGTGACCTGTCTCAGTTGATCACTCCGCCCACGACCCTATACCGTCACTTGGTTGATCTTACCTGTAAGAAAGGCGGCAAGGCTCCAACCGATTTTGAGGGAGCAGGCAAGAGTGGAAGAATTCAGGGCAAAGACCTGCGGTCTCTGGTGCATGGGACGGCACTCGCGATTACTGCTCACGGCAGCGAATCAATTCCAATGGAGGAGCTTGAACTAAGGTTGGAGACCCTTGGAGTTGGCAAAGACATATTCCAGATTACCAAGAAGCATCCGCTGACAAATCTCATGATCAGCTTCTACTTCAAGGGTATTCACGATCAATCGGGATGCGAATTCTTGCACAAATCTTTTCGGGAATATCTTACGGCGGAGGCAATCGTGGAGGTGATAAAGGAATTCGCTACTTCATTAACCGACGAACTTCCAGAGAGACCAAAAGAACGGTACTGGCAAGACTTCCAAGACGGAGACCCACGGCAATGGCTTAGCAGGAAATTAGGAGAGGTCTTGTCGCCGCAGTGGCTCACGGGGGACGTCAGCAGACACCTCTACGGGCTTTTAACTTGGGAGACGCAGCGCGCTAACTCGAAGGCCGATCCGTCAGCCAGTCCAAGCGGAGCTGGGACGTCGACAAACCCCATCGCAGCGAAGGACTGGGACCGAGTGCGGGACGCACTTGCCGATTTGTGGGATTGGTGGGGTGAAGGGGTGCATTTGCGCCCGCAACCTATAGAAAAGCAAAAGATGTGGAGTGTTGACACTCCACCTTATGTGGTAGACCTCGCGAAACTCGCAATGCGCCGATGCAACTACAACCGGCGCGATCCTCCCCATCCTTTGCGGACGATGACGATTGACGCGAACCTTGGGTACGCTTTGTTTCAGTTGAATTGTTTCGTGCACTCTGTGATTTCCGAATCGCGGGGATGGACGAAGGCTGTCAAGAAGCTGGGACCTTTTGAATTGTGGGGGCATATCGACGGACGACCCCGCAGATATCAGATAGCTATATCTTGCGACGGCAAGACATTCGTTCAGTTTGCCCCTTCGGGCGATTCGGAGCAATATTTCCGGAACTATGTGAGCCGGATAAATGGTGCGGGATTTCCGGTACTAGCTGGCTTTGTTCAGCGTGGATATCGGCCTGATTTCCCTAGCAGGACGTCTATGAGAGGGGTATGCCTAGCGGGTGCTGATCTGAGATCTCTTAGCTTCACAGAGTCAGACATGACGGCTTGCAATTTGCAAGCGGCAAATTTGAGCGAGGTCCAACTGGCAGAAACCAAGCTTTCCTATTCGAATCTCAGAGCAACGGATCTGTTCTCGTCACACCTCTACAAAGTATTTATGCCAAAGGCAGATTTGACAGAAGCGGTAATGTGGATGGCTGATCTCCGAGGAACAAGGCTAACGGAGGTCAAGGGCCTGACGCAGAAACAGCTCGATTCAACGGCTGCCGGTAGTGACGACTTCGGACTACCGATGGGCCTTGAAGCACCCTCTCATTGGGAGCGATTTATTGAGCCACCACCGGACGAACCGACTGCTACTGAAGCCGCCGAATCATAGGAGAGCCGAAGTCAGAGAATTACGGAGAGAGGAGCCCGAGTTGCTTTGGATAGGGTAAACCCGGGGACAGACAGAAATCCGAACGAAACCCTGGGACAAACGTGGCGGTTCCTCTCTCATCACAAACACCTGTGACGGGCCGTCATAGACACCGAACCAGCAATTGCGAGCATCAATTCTGATTAGGACAGGCCGAGGTGTGCCCTCCCCCAAGGTGGACCTCGAAGCGCCAAAGCCATCTCAGCGCTCTTTGCTTCGAAAATATCTCTCAGGAGGGCCCGCGTAGGCGGGAACGATCTTCGATAACAACAGAGTGGTCCGAGCGTAACCGGCCATTTTCATGGCCTAAGGTGTCAATAGGACATGCTGGTTTGACAACCGTAATTTGAGCCGCCAAGCGGACGCAAAACCCGCCGACGAATCCCAAAAAGCATAGGGTTTCGAGCTAAGTCATTGGTTCTGGAATACTTTACTCTAAGTCATTTAGAATCAAAGACCAGACCGAAAATTTCCTCCTAACCCTATGATTCCAGGAGACCAAGGGGGAGGGGGGTAGCAGTACCAACTGGTAAACAGGCGGGTAATAGGGGTACCTGCGAGGCGGGAAAAGGCAAGGCCCACTATCCCTCTTTTAAGTCGCGTCAAGAGGAAAATTCGGATTCACGCCGCCAAGCTTCTGGCTGAGATGAGCGGCGATCAGCTTGCCGTGAAAGCGCCCATTCTCAATGAAGATTTCACTCGTCTTCGATCCGGCGACGATCACTCCGGCAACGTAGATTCCCGGAACATTCGACTCCAGATTCTCAGGATCGCAAACCGGACGAAGCTGGTCAGGAGAAAGTTCGATGCCTACGCTGCTGAGAAAATCGTAGTCGGGATGGTACCCGGTGAGCGCGAACACAAAATCGTTTTTCAGACGACGAGATCCAGAGGGAGTTCGCAGCGCAACATAGTCAGCGCCGATTTCCTGCACCGTGCTGTTGAAGTGCGCGATGATTTCGCCGGCCTTGATGCGGTTCTCGATGTCGGGACGCACCCAATACTTGACGTTGTTGTGGATCTGCGGTCCGCGATGGACGAGATTCACGCGAGCGCCGTGCCGCCACAAATCTAAAGCCACCTCGGCCGCGGAATTCTTGCCGCCGATGACAACGACGTCAGTATCAAAATAAGGATGCGGTTCCCGATAGTAATGAAAGACTTTTTCCAGATCCTCGCCGGGGACATCGAGTTGGTTGGCGAGATCGTAGTAGCCGGTGGCGAGCACGATCTTGCGCGCACGATAATCATGGATGGCGTCGTGCCTGTCGGTTGTGGTGACACGAAAATTACGGTCCTCCCCGGTAATCGTCTTCACCCACTCATACTGGTGGATGGGCAAGTGATAATGTTCGGCGACACGGCGGTAATATTCGAGCGCTTCGAGCCGCGTGGGCTTCGCCAGAGCAGTGGTGAAAGGAACATCGCCAATTTCGAGCAACTCCGGCGTGGTGAAAAACACCATGTTGCTCGGATAGCGATAAATGGAATTGACGAGGCATCCCTTGTCGACGACGAGAGCCTTGAAGCCCGCTTTCTGAGCCTCAATGGCGCAAGCCATGCCGGTGGGACCAGCGCCCACGACCAGGACATCAGCCCAGGAGTCCGGCCGCGCCTCGGCTTGCGTGCGGGGCAAAGTTTCCGGAATCTGGTCGACGGGCAAGCGTAAGAGTGTTGGGGTCTTCAGCGCGTGTAATGGGAAGCGCCAATTCTAGCACCGTGCCGGAGCTGGCCGTGTCCGCTTCCCTACTTCTTCACGCAAACCGCAACCCCATCGCGGATCGGCAAGATAGTCGTAAATAGTTCTGGCGCCCCGCAGATCAGTTTATTGAATTCGAGGATGGCCTTGGTGGTCGCATCGGGATTAGGCTTGGCGACCCTGCCGCTCCACAGAACGTTGTCAGTAATAAAAAGCCCGCCGCGCTTCAATCGCGGAAGCGCTAAACGAAAGACGCGCGGATAGTCTGTCTTATCGACATCGTTGAAGATGATGTCATACTGTTCTTTCTCCTCGGAAAGAAATTCGAGGGCGTCGCCCACGCGAATCGTAATGCGCTTACTAACGCCCGCTCGATCGAAGTAGCGGCGGGCTTTATCGGCGCGCTTGGGATCGCCGTCGGTATAGATGACGCGTCCGCCGTCGCCCACCGCGCGCGCCCACCAGATGGTGGAATAGCCGATGGCCGAGCCCATTTCGAAGATTTTCTTCGCGCCGCCGATTGTGGCCAGTTGATAGAGCACGCGAGCAACAGCGGGCCCGACGATGGCTACTTTGTTCTTGCTGGCGTCAGCTTCCATCTCGGCGAGAACTTCATCGCGCGCCGGCAGCATCGCGTATAGATAGTCTTCAACTTCAGGAACCGTGATACCGCCCATTCGCCAGTAGGCATTTGCGGTCTGATCGGTCATGCTGCTCCTTGCAGTCCAAAGCTGCCGCGATTCGCCGCGGCTCGGTGATCAGAATACGAAGCCATCGTTAAAGGCTCGTGAAATCATCGTTAAGAATGATTAAGATTGAGAATGTTTTAGAGAATGAGAACATTTAAGATTTACGAACTCGTCTGTCCCGGTTTCAGTTCCAGCACTTTCACCTCTGGCACAAGTTTCTGCAGCTCGCTGGGCGTTCCCGTCAACTGAGGAAACGTCCCGAAGTGCATGGGGATGACCGTTTCCGGCTGCAGCAGTTTGCAGGCATAAGCAGCTTCGCGAGGTGACATGGTGAAATGGTCGCCGATGGGCAACATGACAATCCTCGGCGCGTAGAGATCGCGGATGATCGCCATGTCGCCGAAGACGTTGGTGTCGCCCGCATGGTAGAACTTGACTCCGTTCGAGAACTCGATCACGTAGCCGCACGCTTCGCCGCCGTAGATGATCTGATCGCCATCCTGAATGCCGCAGGAATGCACTGCGTGAACCATGGTGATTTTCACATCTGCGACGGTTTGCGTACCGCCTTTGTTCATCGGCGCGATCTGTTTGACCCCTTTTCTCTGTAGCCACAGGCAGAGCTCGTAGATCCCAACGGCAATCGGATTGAGCTTCCTGCCCACCTCGACCGCGTCACCAATGTGATCGCCATGCCCGTGGGTGCAGATCAACACGTCAGCCTTCTTAACGTTCTTCTCACTCTCCGGGCACATGGGATTACCGGCAATCCAGGGATCGATGTAGATAGTCTTCCCTTCCGGCGTTTGGACGCGGAAAGTAGCGTGGCCAAGCCACGTGAGTTGAATTCCCTTCAGGTTCACGAAACACTCCTTGCGGTGTGCGAACTAGCATTCTAGTGACGCGCCCGGAAGCGCGCAACGAGCGCCCATAGCCTCCCGGGAATATTGGATTTGATTTAAACAGTTCCGGTTGCATCCAAACTCGTGTATAAGATGGTGCTCAATGCCCGACCTCAAAGTATTGCTGTCACGCGAAACCATTGCCAAGCGGGTCGCCGAGCTGGGAGAAGAGATTGCGCGTGATTTTCACGGCCAATCGATTATCTTCGTCGGCGTTCTCAAAGGCGCGGCCATTTTCTTGAGCGATCTCGCGCGTAAGGTTCCGCTCGACGCCACCTTCGACTTTATCGGGGTTTCAAGTTACGGTAACCGCCCCACCGCGAAGGAAGATCCGGCGGGCCACGCGGCTTGGGATTCGCTGGGCGAAGTCCGCTTGACCAAAGATCTGGATCAGTCGCTGGCCGACCGCAACGTGATTCTAGTCGAAGACATCCTCGACACCGGGCTGACGCTGAACTATATTTCGAGGTTGATGCAGGGACATCGGCCGAAGTCGCTCCGCATAGCGGCCCTGCTGGATAAGCCTTCTCGCCGCAAGCAGCCAATCCAGGCGCAATACATCGGCTTCACGATTCCGGATGCCTATGTGGTCGGCTATGGCCTGGACTATGCGGAACGCTACCGCAATCTTCCGGATATCTGCGTGCTGGAAAATTTGTAATTGGCAATATGTAATTTGTAATTTTAAGGACCGCATCTTTGGTTTTCAAATTACCAATTACAAATCACAAATTACAATTGAAGCTGTGGAAGAGCCGCTCCCAGCGGCTGTTATGATAAAGATTGTGAACACAACCGCCTCGCAAACTGGCCGCGCTTCCGAGGTGGAACCCCTCCTGCTCGAAGTCGCCGACGTGGTGAACACCACGCTCGACCTGGAAACCACGCTAAAGCGGGTGGCCGATCTGGTCCGTAAGGTCATCGACTACGAAATTTTCGCGATCCTGCTGCTGAACGAGCAGCGTCAGGAATTGTACGTCCGATTCCATGTAGGGTATCCAGCGGAAGTCGCCGACCGCCTGCGCGTGAAGATGGGCCAGGGCGTTACGGGACGCGCCGCGCAAACCCGGCAAGCGGTGCTGGTGGCCGATGCGACGCAGGAAAGTTTCTACCTTGAGGCCGTGCCCAACGTTCACTCGGAACTGGCGATCCCGCTAATCGTCAAGAACCGGGTGATTGGCGTAATCGACATTGAGGCGCGCGAAAAAGCTTACTTCACCGAGGAGCACAAGCGCCTACTAACGCTGATCGCGTCGCGTATGGCGGTGGGCATCGAGAACGCGCGACTGCACACACGCACAACTCGCCAGGCTCGAACCCTGCTCCTCCTGAACGAGATTGCGCGTGAACTCACGTCGATTTTGAACCTCGATGAACTGCTCAGGCGCATCGCCGAGTTGCTCAACCGCCTGATCGAATATCAGATGTTCAGTATCCTTCTGGTGGATCCGACGGGAGAAAAACTCCAGCACCGGTTCTCCCAGCGCTTCGAGGAAAGACTGCATCTGAAGCACGACATCCCGATGGGCCGCGGAGTAGTGGGCTACGCGGCGCAGGCCAAGGAAGCGGTCCTGGTGCCGGACGTTGCCAAGAATGACCGTTACATTGCAACCAATCCGGAGACGCGTTCGGAGCTGGCGGTTCCGCTCATCTACCAGGAGAAAGTGATCGGCGTCCTCGATCTGGAGCACACGCGGCGCGGCTATTTCACCGAGGATCACAAGCGGACTCTGACCACGCTCGCGGCCCAGCTTGCCATTGCCATCGAAAACGCGCGTTTGTACGAGGAGGTTGCCCGCCAAGAGCAGCGGCTCGAACGCGATCTGGCGCTGGCGCGCGAACTGCAATTTCGATTGTTGCCGCATTCGCTTCCGAAAATGCCGCATCTCGAAGTCGAGGCGAAGTTTGTTCCAGCGCGCGCCATCGGCGGCGATCTCTACGACTTCGTTCCATATTCGTTGTCGCGTCTCGGAATCGCGATTGGAGACGTGAGCGGCAAAGGCGCGCCGGCTGCGATTTATGCCGCGCTGGTCAGCGGCATTCTGCGGTCCCATGCGCCGATAGAGCCGGGCCCGGCGGAGATGCTTTCGGCGGTGAATCTGTCGCTGGCGGAACGCAGGATTGCGGCACAGTTCGTGTCCATCATCTACGCGGTGTGGGACGACGAACGGCGCACGCTGCTGGTGGCAAATTCGGGCTTGCCGAGGCCCATCTATTGTCACGACGGCAAGATTGAGTTCATCGAGGCCACAGGGTTACCGCTCGGACTATTCGACGAAGCCGATTACGACGAGCTCAATTTCAAGGCGAAGCCGGGTGATCTATTTGTGTTCTATAGTGACGGGATTCTCGACGCGCGCAACCGCTTCGGTCATTCTTTTGGGCCGGAGCGTGTGGCTGCGATCGTCGCCGGCTGCGCCACCAAGGCCGCGGACTGCGTGGTGAACGAGATCTTCAAGGCAGTTACCGAGCATGCCGAGGGCGTGGATACATTCGACGATCAGACGGTGGTCGCCATCAAAGTGAAAGCCGGGCCGGGCAAACGCAAGTGAATCGCGCCCGCGAATCGCAAGCCTTACGTCCTCCCGCGTTTGGATATTACGGCGCAACTTCGGGAGCGCGCGACTCCGAACTGTTCTGCGAGGCCGTAGCGCTTGAAGGCCTTGCCGCGCGCCATGGAACTCCGCTGTACGTTTATTCCGCGGCGATGATCCGTGCGCGCTTGAACGCCTTCGCGCGCGCTTTTCATTCCATTCCTCACACCCTGTGCTACTCGGTCAAAGCCAATTCGACGCTGGCAATTCTGCAACTGGCAGCCGGAGAGGGTGCCGGCTTCGATGTGGTTTCGGGCGGAGAACTGCAACGAGTTTTGCGCCTGGGCCGGAAGAATGCGAGCAAGGTTGTGTTCTCAGGTGTAGGTAAGACCGCCGCGGAAATGGAACTCGCCCTCCGCTCGGGGATATTGCTGTTCAACATTGAAAGTGCTTCGGAATTGAATTTGCTTTCCGCAACCGCGACGCGATTGAAGAAACGAGCTGCGGTAGCGGTGCGAGTGAATCCGGATGTCTCCGCGAAAACTCATCCTTATATCTCAACGGGACTGCATCAGCACAAATTCGGTGTGCCGATTCCCGAGGCGCGGAGGCTCTACGCGGAGGCCGCGAAGCACGATTATCTGACGGTGGCCGGTGTGAGCGTTCACATCGGATCGCAGATTACCGACGTTGGTTCTTTTCAAGCGGCCCTCGAGCGCGTGGCCGATCTGGTTCACGTGCTGCGTGAGCAGGGCCACGACATTCGCTACATCGACGCTGGCGGTGGCTTGGGAATTTCGTACGAACGAGCGCAGAAGAATTTCGACAAACAAATCTCGGCGTACGCGAAGGCGGTCCTTGGCCCGTTGCGCGGCCTGAAGCTGCATTTGCTGCTCGAGCCCGGACGCTCCATCGTGGGACCGGCGGGCGTGTTGCTGACGCGCGTCCTCTACCGGAAAACAAACAATCGCAAACGTTTTCTGATTGTGGATGCGGCGATGAACGATCTGCTGCGTCCTTCTCTGTATAGTGCGTATCATGAGGTTGTTCCCGTGAGCCAGGGAGCGCGCAAAACTGAGATTACTGATGTAGTCGGACCCATCTGCGAGACGGGGGACTTTTTCGCACGTGACAGGAAACTTCCGCTAGTCAGCGAGGGAGACCTGCTGGCCATTCTGGACGTCGGCGCGTACGGTGCGGTGCTCGGATCGAACTACAACACGCGCGGCCGGGCGGCGGAATTGCTGGTAGATGGCGCAAAGGCGCGAGTGATAAGGCGACGAGAGAGCGTGCAGGACCAGGTGCGGCTGGAGAAGTTTTAGTGGAGAGCGTTTTTAATGGAGAGCCGGGCGTCCCCGCCCGGCCGCGATGCTGCCGGACGTCGAGGATCCCCGTCGCTCCACTAGCGAGTCCACCGCCCTCAACAGTCACCGGCTCGCGGCGCCGCCGTCATAAGTCAGTTTGCCGCCGACCCAGGTTTTCAGCACCTTGACATCGCGAATCTTGACCGGATCGATGCTCAGTACGTCATCACTCAGCAACACCATATCGGCCAGTTTCCCCGGAGTAATCGACCCTTTTTCATTCTCCTGAAATTCCGCGTAGGCCGAATCCATGGTGTAGGCTTCAACCGCTTCTTTAATAGTCAACTTCTGCTCGGGAAACCATCCATTCGGATTCTTGCCATCGAGCGTCGCGCGCGTTGTGGCCGCGTACAGGGTAAGCATGGGATTGAGCGGCGCGACATTCCAGTCCGTGCCCAATGCGAGTCGAACGCCGTGGTCGAGAAAGGTGCGGAAGGCGTAGGTGCGGCTCGCGCGGTCGTGTCCCATGCGGCGTTCAGCCCAGCGGCCGTCGTCGATGGCGTGATAGGGCTGCACCGACGCGATCACGTGCAGTTGAGCGAAACGGTCGAAGTCTTTGGCCGCCATATGCTGCGCGTGCTCGATGCGCCAGCGGCGATCACGGTTGCCATGCGCCTTTTCGATTTCCTCGTAAATGTCGAGGATCGCCGAAATTCCAGCGTCTCCGATAGCGTGAGTGCAGATCTGCAATCCAGCGGCGTCGGCTCGCATCATGCGATCGCGCATCAGGGAAATGGGATGCATCTCGTCAGAGAGCAGCCCGCGATTTCCCGGCTGGTCCGAGAAAGGTTCGAAGAAATACGCCGTGGCCGATCCGAGCGAACCGTCCGCATAGGCCTTCACCGCGCCGATGCGCAAATAGGGCCCGCCAAACGCCCGCCGGACGCCGATCTTCACCTGGTCGTCCACCTGCGTAATCAGCGGCGCGGCATAGATGCGCGTGGTGAGTTTGCCTTCGTCGAGCAACTCCGAATAGATCGCAATGTCGGCATAGTCGGGATTCATGTTTTGCACGCTGGTCACGCCGAGCGAGGCGGCATGTTCGAGCGCGCGTTCAATGGCATGGCGTCGCTGATCGTGGCTGGGAGGCGGTATCACTTTGAACAACAGATCCATTGCCGCGTCCTTCAGTCCGCCCGTCGGATTTCCCTGCCGGTCGCGGACGATCACTCCGCCCGCGGGATCTGGCGTTTGCGCGGTGATCCCCGCCAAACCTAAGGCGACAGAGTTCGCCAGAATCATATGGCCGTCATAGCGATTGACTGCCACCGGAGTTTCGGGCATTGCCGCGTCGATCAGTTCTTTGGTCGGCAGTTCCGCTGGATTCCATTTCGTTTCGTCCCAATCGCCGCCAAGCACCCATTCGCCCTTGGCAGTTTTCCCGGCACGCTCACGAATGCGGCGGGCAAATTCCTGCGGGCTGGCGGCGTCGTTGAGTTCTACATTGTCGAGTTGCGACCCACCATCCATGAAATGGACGTGAGCGTCGTTGAAGCCCGGCAGCAGACGCTTCCCTGCTGCATCGACCACACGGGTGCGGGGCCCGCGCCAGGCGTCCACTTGCTGCTTCGATCCGACGGCAACGATGCGGTCGCCGAGAATGGCAACCGCATCAGCCTCGGGCCGCGACGAATCGACGGTCCAGACATGCGCGTTTTGGATGATGAGGTCCGCGGCCGGGCCGGTCTGCGCGAAGCTGAACAACGCGCAACCAAGAACGACCACGATTTGCAGGGACCATTGCTTCATGTCATCTCCCACTTAAATTCCGGTTCGATCAAGACGCGAAGCGGCGCGCTCTGCGGACACCTCAGACGATGAAAATGCCAAAACCGTCCTCGCTAGTCCTCTCCTGAAACCTGGCACCTGAGACCTGAGACCTGACCGACCCTCACCGTTCTCCCCACTTGAGTTTGGTGGCGAGCACTTCAAAGAATGTTTTCTGAAAACGTAACAGCCGAGCCGGGTGTTCCGCTTTAACGCAACGCACGATATCGCCGTCCCGCACGTGCATGCCAACCTGCCCATCGAGACTCAGATACGCTTCTTCCTCCCGGGTAATAACTTGGATTTCGATTTCGGCCGTATCGCGCACAACCACCGGGCGGTGCGTCAATCCGTGGGGCGAGACCGGTGTAATGACGAAAGCATCTACATCCGGTTCGAGGATCGGCCCTCCTGCTCCGAGAGAATATGCGGTAGAACCGGTCGGTGTCGCGATGATCAGACCATCGGCTTTGTAACTGGAAACGAATTCCGCGTCCACGAAAAGCTCGAAGTGATTCAAACGCGCGATGGCGCTCTTGCTTACCACCAGCTCGTTCAAAGCAGTGTGAGTGGCGACAATCCCGCCGCTCCGGACCAGCGAGCAACTCAGCATCGAGCGGTTATCGACGATGTAGTGCCCTTTTTCGATCGCGTCCAGCGCGGGATACAGATCGGCCAGCGGAAGTTCAGTCATGAATCCAAGCGTGCCGAGGTTGACGCCGAGGATCAGCGTTCCGGCTTTCGCAACCGCGCGCGCCGCCGAAAGCAGCGTACCGTCGCCGCCGAGGACCAGAGCCAGACTCGGCGACCGCGTAGCCAACTCGCTTCGCGGCACCACCTTGGAGTTGGACGCCGAGAAATAGGCCACGCTTTCCTCGTCCACTACCACGGCATAGTTGTGCTGCTGGAGCCATTTTTCGAGCGCCGGCAGTGCTTCGGACAGCTCGGGACGGTCCGGCTTCGAAATGATGGCAACGATTTTCTGGCCGGTTGAGCTTTGAGGAGACTCGGGCATGCCTTCTGGTTTCGATTCTGACATCACTCTGATATCGGACTTCCGATTGTACAGAATCACTCGATGGCGGGCGGTGAAAACTCCGCGTGCAGAAGGAATTCGCGATTGCCTTCGCCGCCGAGGATTGGAGACTCGATCCATTCGGCGCGCACGCATCCCAATTCCGCGAGCTTCGCCTCCACCTTGGTGACGGCCGCTCGCTGTGCCGATTCGTCGCGCACGATACCACCTTTACCGACCAGTTCCCTGCCCGCTTCAAACTGCGGTTTCACCAGCACCACAATCTGGCGAACGCTCTCGCGAGGCGCGCTAATACCAAACGAAGCAGCGCGAATCACCGCGGGTAGCACCAGGGTGGCAGAGATGAATGAGACATCCATGGCAATGAAGTCAACAGGCTCGCTGATGTCGCCAGGCGCGAGGTAGCGGGCATTCGTTTTCTCCAGAAGCCGAATGCGCGGATCGTTGCGCAAACCGAAATCCATCTGACCATAACCGGTATCGACGGCAATTACCTTGGCGGCGCCGTGCTGCAGCATGCAGTCGCTGAAGCCTCCGGTGGAAGCTCCGACGTCGAGACATACTTTGCCACCGAGATCCATGTGCCAGTGCTCGAGAGCCTTCTCCAACTTGAGTCCGCCACGGCTGACGTAGCGAAGGTCCTCGCCCAGCAGCCGCAAGGTTGAGTCAGGGTCAATCGATGCGCCCGCCTTCTCGATCTTCTGTTCGTTGACGAGAACCTTCCCGGCCAGGATGAGGGCTTGCGCGCGCTCGCGCGACGGCGTCAGCCCACGGTCCACGAGCAATCTATCGAGACGCGTCTTCACAGGGATGAATACTTCACAAGCTTTGTGTAGAGACGGGGCTTGCCCCGTCTTGCGAGCGCCGACCTACTCGCTGCCGGGAGGCGCGGCAAGCCGCGTCTCTACGAAAGAGCCGCGCACCGAAAAACCATCGACGCAATACAGCAAGCACCCTAGGGTGTGCAGAGTGTTGAAAGCGATTCGTTAACAGAAGGTTACAAGAGTAAGTTCCTGCTTTTCCACAAACTTTTCCTCAGCCGTGTTGAAAAGGGAGACGAAACTACCGGCGCGTCAGGGAAGATGATCGAGTCATCGGGCAATAGACATTCAATGGCGGAGCAATGGGCATCTCAGATGACCCGATCACCCGATGACCCGATCATCCGATGATTCATCCCGCCACTTCTTCCAGAAGTTTCTCGTCGATATCGAAGTTGGCATGCACGTTCTGCACATCGTCGTTGTCTTCGAGCGCTTCCATCAGGCGGATCATCTGCGCCGCCTGTTGCCCTTCCAGCTTGATGTACGTATCCGGAACCATACTCACACTCGAGGACGCGGGCGTAATGCCTGCCTTCTTCACGGCCTCGAGCACGCTTTCATAGGCGGAAGGCGCCGTCAGAATTTCCCAGTTCTCGCCATCATCCTTTAAATCTTCGCCGCCAGCCTCCAGGATGATGTTCATCAAATCGTCTTCCTTGGCGGCGGACTTGGGGATAATGATGTCGCCCTTCTTGTGGAACATGTACGCGACCGAGCCGGCCGCAGCCATGTTGCCGTTATTTTTCCCGAACACGTGACGGATTTCGCTCACCGTGCGATTACGGTTATCGGTAGAAATTTCCGCCAGCAAAGCAACGCCGCCCGGGCCATAGCCCTCAAGCACAAATTCCTCATAGGTCGCGCCCGGAAGTTCGCCGGTGCCGCGTTGGATGGCGCGCTTGATGTTGTCGGCAGGCATGTTCTCAGACTTCGCCGCCAGGATCGCGGTACGCAGGCGCGGATTCATGTCGGGATCGCCGCCCGACTTCGCCGCCATCGCGATTTCCTTGATGAGACGGGTGAAAATCTTGCCGCGCTTAGCGTCGAGCGCGCCCTTCTTGTGCTTGATTGTTGCCCATTTCGAATGCCCGGACATAGCGATACCTCGTGTCTATAAAACTAGTGCTTGATTGCGCAGATTCTCGGAATTATGGATCCGCCCGCGGAGGAAATCACAGATCAGCCTCGACGTAAAAACGTTCAGGCGAATACGGATTATAGCATGGGGCGGAGGTGCATCCTCCTCCACCCCGGGCTATTTGGGCGGCTTAATTGGTGGAACCGGTTGCGCGGAATGGGATGCTCAGCCGATCCCGTTTCGAAAATGGGGGCGTTACTCCCTGACTCGATGGATTGCGAGTTCCAGAACCTGTTTGAGACACCGCGGCGCTGCCCTCCACCATGCTGTAGTCGCAACCCTCTATACCAGCGTGATTCTCATCGCAAGGAATAAGCACGAAAGCATGTCCGCAGGAGGGGAATCCATCGGAACACTCCGGAGGCGTGCCGATTCCGGCAATCTCTCCACGATCGTTGATCGCGGATGCCTTGTTCAGATACAGAGAAGAATTCGGCGCAATCAAGGCGTTTAAGTCGACCATGGGTCCACCATTTTCCCAAAGAAACGCCTGGTAGATGCCCGCGTCCTCTGTCGCCGACTGGCCAACAACCTGACCGCTGTTATTGATGGCATCCGCGTAACTGTTCGTATCACCATTCACGGTCCCAATATCCCTCAACTTCTTCATACCGGGCTTCCACAGGAATGCATGAGACGCATTGGTGGCGCTCGAAGGCGCCAGGGTACCGCATAGTCCTGATACGTCTGCCCTGCCGACTACGTCGTCGGCGTCGTTGATCCCGGTTGCAGTTCCGCAATTTCCTCCCAGGGTGCCCAGGTCTCTCATAGGCTTTCCCTTCTTCCAGAAAAACGGGTGATAGATTTGATCGCCGGAGAGCAAGGACCCACCGACGATATGTCCCAGATTGTTCAGCGCGCCCTGCATGTTGGCGATCTCTGAGCCGGCCGAAGTGCCTCCCAGCGTGCCGAGGTCTGTCATTCCTTCTCCTTCTTCCCAAAGGAACGGGTGGGTGGTTGGCACACCCGTCACCGGGTTCACGTTGGAGTCGGTGTAGGAGAATCCCGCTACCTGACCGCGCGTGTTCACCAAGTCGCCCCAGGCATCGGGACCGCCCAACGTGCCTAAGTCGTGCATGACTCCGTTCTGCCACAGAAACGCTCTGGTCTGCGTTCCGCTTATAGAACCGAAAATCTGGAAATCGTAAATGGATAAGGGATCAGAGATGCCGTTAAGCGCCCATCCAACCACCTGGCCTTGGTCATTGATCCCGGCCGCCATGCTCTGGTTTCCCCCGAGTGTTCCCAGATCTTGGATCGAGCCGTTTTCCCATCGGACCGCGTGAACTTCGTTAAGGCCTAACCCCGGATCTAGCACGCCGTTTTCTGAGCTACCAGCGATTTCCCCGCGCTCGTTGATCGAGGGAGCGAGGCTGCAGGCGCCGTCGCCCGCAAGACTCCCTAGATCTGTCATGGCACCGTTTTTCTTCAGTTCGAAGGCATGGCTGACAAACGGCACACTGCCCTCAATTCCCCCACATTCAATGGGGTTGCTGTTCGCGTTGGTGGAGACGGAGTTTCCCGCGCCGCCGACGGTGCTCCCCCTACTGTTTAGGGGGTTAGGACTCCCAATTTCAAAAGTGGGGATGACGAAGCTCTCAGGACCGCCGAACGTACCGATGTCAATGACTTTGTAATGATGGTGTTTGTGGTTGCCCTGATTCCCCTGGGCGGCGAGCCGAGCCGGGATCGCCAGCGGGGCGATCATGGTGATTGCGGTGAGGCTCATCAATAGAGTCATCGCCTTAACTAAAATCGGATTCCTGTAATTCATAGTGATCTCCCGTTGAGCGCAAGTTTCTCCGCCAGGGACTACTCCTGGTCGCGGGGGATTGTATGTTCGAAGCGAGCAGCGAGTCGATGCACTAGCGCTGACTTGACACTGAACTGTGGCTGAACCCCCGAGTTGCTTTACGGAAGAGCTGAGTTCGAGCGCCCTGTCCGATATGGGTTGTGTTCGAAGCCAGGTCCCGCCAAGGACAGTAGCCATCGGAAATGCTTCCCTACAGTGGTAAACTCGGGCACGGTCGATCGCGATGGCGGTCTTACCCCCAAATCGCGTGCGGTTCGGGGCCTTTGAACTGGACCTCAAAGCGGGAGAGGTTTGCAAAGGGACGAGTAAGATTCTGCTTCAGGAACAGCCCTTCCAGATCCTTCTGATGCTGGTGGAACATCGGGGCGAGATCGTCACAACCGACGAAATCAAAAAGAAGCTCTGGCCGAACGACACCGTGGTGGAATTCGACCACAGCATCCACACCGCCATCAAGAAGCTAAGGCAGGCGCTCGGAGATGCGGCGGACTGTCCGACATACGTCGAGACGGTCGCCCGGCGCGGGTACCGGTTGTTGGTTCCGGTGGAGTGGATCGAGGCCAGCCCCACCGACGCCCCATCTCCGGCCTCCACGGCTCGATCTCCCGAAGTTGCATCACCGAATGTCTACCTCATCGGCAAGAAAGTCTCACACTACCGCGTCTTGGAAATTCTTGGCGGTGGGGGCATGGGCGTGGTGTACAAGGCCGAGGATCTCAAGCTGGGCCGCCGGGTAGCCTTGAAATTTCTGCCGGAAGAGTTGGCTGGTGATACAGCAGCGATGGAACGTTTCCAACGTGAAGCGCGCGCTGCCTCCGCCCTTAATCATCCCAACATCTGCACCATTTACGAAGTCGACGAACACGATGGGCAGCCCTTCATCGTCATGGAGTTACTCGAAGGCGAGACTCTGCGGGAATTGATCACTGCCTCCGCGACGAGCACAGCACCCCTACCAGTACAGAAATTGCTGAATCTTGCCATTCAAATCACTGAGGGGTTGGATGCAGCCCACCGCGAGGGAATCATTCATCGCGATATTAAACCGGCGAATATCTTCGTAACCGCGCGTGGACAAGCCAAGATTCTGGACTTTGGCTTGGCCAAGCTGGCGACGGATCTGGTCCCGGGTGAAGTCGCGATCGAACCGGAGCGTGGAGTCGATGATGCTCATCGAGCACAACCAGGGACTGAGACGGCATCTGACCCCAAATTGCTTCTCAGCCGGACGGGAGTGGCGATAGGCACCGCAGGCTACATGTCTCCGGAGCAAGTGCGCGGGGAGAAGCTGGACGCGCGGACGGACCTGTTTTCCTTTGGATTGGTCCTCTACGAAATGGCGACCGGCCAACGGGCATTCGCTGGTGACACGGCGGTGGAACTGCACGATGCAATCCTTCAGGGCACGCCGGAACCGCCTCGGCAACTGAACCCTGAAGTCCCGGCTCAACTGGAACCAATCATCGACCGGGCATTGGAGAAGGACCGCGAGGCGCGCTATCCGTCGGCCGCTGAGATACTGGCGGATTTGAAGCGGCTGGACGAGCCGGGCCGTTTTGCCGTGGAGGCAGTATCTTTGCCGCCTTCTGCCGCTCGCAAAGCGCGGCTCAGGAATCGCTGGCTCCGGCTCGCATTGACTGCCTTGGTACTTGCTGGCGCTGTGGCGATCGCCGTTAGTTTCTACCTTCGGCGCGTCCAGGCCAGCCGGCTCACTGATCAGGACACCGTAGTCTTGGCAGACTTCGCCAACTCCACCGGCGATGCTATTTTTGATGACACGCTCAAGCCGGCACTCGGCGTCGCTCTGCAACAGTCGCCCTTCCTGAATATTCTTCCCGGCGCCAAGGTTCGCGCGACTCTCAAGCAGATGACCCGTCCAACCGACACGCGGCTTACTTCCGACGTGGCCCGCGAGATATGCCAGCGCACGCTCAGCAAGGCTTACATCGCCGGCGCCATTGGCGCTCTGGGCAGCGAATACGTGCTCGGGTTGAAAGCGGTGAATTGCCAGAATGAAAAAATACTGGCGCAGCAACAGGCCACAGTCGACGGCAAGGAGAAAGTACTGGACGCTCTCGGCCAGGCCGCGGCCAACCTGCGCGCCGAACTGGGCGAATCGATGGCCTCGGTAAGGGCGTTCGATGTTCCGCTGCATCAGGCAACAACGTCGTCCCTCGACGCTCTGAAGGAATACAGTCTCGGGTTCAAGGTTGGCGGCGAAAAGGGCCCCGCCGAAGCGCTGCCCCACTATCTACGCGCGATCCAACTGGATCCCGACTTTGCTGTCGCGTACCTCGGCGCGGGCGTCGATGACTACAACATGGATCAACCTGGGAAAGGCGCGGAATATGTCACCAGGGCATTCCAGTTGCGCGAACACGTGAGCGAGCCGGAAGGGCTGGAAATCGCCAGCGACTACTACGATTTTGTCACCGGTGAACTGGACAAAGCCGCTCAGGTCTATGAGAAGAGCATTGAGAACTATCCGAAACGGGAGTCTGCCTATGGAAATCTAAGCGGTATCTATTCGACAGAGGGCCAGTATGAAAAAGCGACGGAGCTTTTGCGCCAGGCGATGCGCCTTAATCCTGACCGGGGGGTAGCGTACCAGAATCTCATTATGGATCTCCGCTCTTTGCAGCGCTTCGACGAAGCTCAACAGGCCGTCCAGGCTGCGCTGGCGCGAAAGTTGGATACCGATGGAATCCACCGGGAGATCTATAGACTGGCCTTCCTCGGGGGGAATTCCGGTGCCATGGCCGAACAATTGGCGTGGTTTGAGAGCAAGTCCGAGTATGCGTACCTCGGGTTTTATTTGCAGTCCGACACCGAAGCTTACGCCGGTCACCAGCGCAAGGCGCGTGAGCTCGCGCGGCAGGCAGTAGAGTCCGCGCTGCGCGCCGACAGAAAAGAAACCGCGGCTGAGGCTCTGGTCAATGCTGCTGCCCGCGAGCTGGTCTTCGAGAATCCGGCACAGGCGCGTCAATCCGCAGCCGAGGCCCTCAAGCTCGCACCGACTAGCCAGGAGGTTGAAATCATGGCGGCGCTGACGTCCGTTATGGCGGGCGATCCGGCCAGTGCAGAATCGCTCATGCGGGATCTGGGCAAACGCTTTCCCTTGGACACCCTGATGCAATCCATGTGGTTGCCCACGATCGGTGCGCAAGTGGCACTCGCACGAAAACAACCGGCAACCGCGATGGCTCGGCTCCCAGCCGCTACGCTCCTCGATTATGGGTGGGCTACATTTTGTCTGCATCCGGCGTATGCGCGAGGCCAGGTTTACCTGGCAGCGGGCCAGGGGAACGCCGCTGCGACTGAGTTTCAGAAAATCCTCGACCACGCCGGAATCGTCGTTAACTGCGCGACCGGCGCGCTGGCACGCCTCGGACTCGCCCGTGCGAACGCGCTGGAGGCGCGTACAGACCAAGGGGTTGCGGCTGATGCTGCCCGCACCAGGGCTCTCGCCGCCTACCGGGATTTCTTCACATTGTGGAAAGATGCTGATCCCGACATCCCCGTCCTGATGCAGGCGAAAGCGTAGTACGGGAAGCTCCG
>Ga0210407_10001494_pt1 | contig 21821 bp, 22 predicted proteins | sample IncBWC27MmetaG_FD_150860 | JGI IMG/M metagenome (GOLD analysis project Ga0210407, IMG submission 150860) | Forest soil microbial communities from Barre Woods Harvard Forest LTER site, Petersham, Massachusetts, United States - Inc-BW-C-27-M | ecosystem: Environmental > Terrestrial > Soil >... | reverse complement strand
GGCTCCTACGATTTCGATAACGAGGGCGTTCCCGCAAAGAGGGTCGAAGTCATCAAGGACGGCATCCTGAAAAATTTCCTGCTGTCGCGCATGCCCATCAAAGACTTCAGCCAGTCCAACGGCCACGGCCGCAGCCAGCCCGGCCTGATGCCCACGGGCCGCCAGGGCAACTTGATTGTCACTTCCACGCAAAACGTTCCGGAAGCCGAGATGCGCCAGAAGCTTATCGAGGAGGTAAAAAAGCAGGACAAGCCCTACGGCTTGTACTTCGACGATATCCAGGGCGGTTTCACACTGACCACTCGCTCTCTCCCGCAAGCCTTCCAGGTTCTTCCAGTGATTGTCTACAAAGTTTACGCGGATGGGCGCCCTGATGAACTGGTCCGCGGCGTGGACATCGTTGGCACCCCTCTTGCGGCTCTCACTCGCATCTTGCTGACCGGCGACCAGCAACACGTCTTCAATGGCGTCTGCGGCGCGGAGAGTGGCCAGGTACCTGTTTCCGCAGTCGCTCCAGCCATGCTCTTTTCAGAGATGGAAGTGCAGAAGCGCCAGCATTCCCACGACCGGCCGCCCATCTTGCCAGCGCCCGGTTTTGAAGACACAGCTCCTCAAAAAAACGCGCAAGCCAAGTCGGCGGTGAGACCATGAAAATTCCTCGCACACTGACGTGTTCTCTTCTCGCGGGTTTGCTTCTCCTTGGCGTCGCCGGGCTTCCGGCTGCCACGTACAATGGCGTTCCAAAAAACTTGCCGGGAACGCCCGGCGAGTCGGACACCGTTCCATCGGACGCAGTCGCGCCCCATCCTGCTGCCGCTGGCGATGCCTTGCTGGAGGCTCTTCTCACCGAGCTGGACCGCTCCAAGGCGCAACTTAAAATCGAGCAAGTCCAGGCACCTTATTACATCGAATACCGCGTCAACGATGTCGATGACTACGACGCGGAAGCCGCCTTCGGCGCCCTGCGCGAGAGCCAGCGTGTGCATCTCCGCATCCTCCGCGTGGTCGTGCGTGTCGGCGACTACAAGCAAGACAGCTATTTCGGCCAGGGTCTGGGCGAAACCAACATTCTCCCGCTTGACAACGATCCCATCGCTCTTCGCCATCAGATCTGGCTCACCACCGACGAAGCTTACAAGGCCGCCGGGCAGGCTCTTGCCGAAAAACAAGCCGAAATGAAGCGCTTCAGCGCCGACCCCAACCCCGTGGACGATTTTTCCAAGGAGACCGTCGTTACCGCGCTCGATCCCATCGTCTCTCTCAAGATCGATGAAGCGGCCTGGAACAAAACTCTCTCGGAGATGACGAGTCTTTATCGCCAGTATCCCGAAATCCAATCGGTCAGCGCTTCGGCCCGCTTCCTGGCGGTCAATGAGTATTTCGTCGACTCCGAAGGCACCGTCACGCGGAATGGCAAGACCACCTACAACCTCCAACTGAACAGCTCCGCACAAGCCGACGATGGCATGCGCCTCAGCCGCAATCCCTATTGGACGGTTGGCCGCGCGGAAGAACTCCCTTCCCGCGATAAACTGCTCAGCGATGTCAAGCAGGCCCTCGAGACGGTCGTCGCCCTGCGCAATGCGCCCATTGTCGAGGAAGAATATCGCGGTCCCGTGCTTTTCGCTCCGGATGCGTCTGATGACGTGATCGCCTCGCTCGTGGGTTCAAACATTGTGGGCCGCAAGCCGCAACCGGGACGACCCAATCGTACCGTTGGTGCGTTCGCTACCAGCTACAAAACCCGCGTGCTGCCCAGCTTCCTCACCATCATTGACGACCCTACCCTGAAAGACTTTCAAGGACACAGCCTGGTGGGAAGCTACGACGTGGACAACGAAGGCGTCAAAGCCAAGACCGTCAACATCATCGAAAACGGCATGCTCAACAACTATTTGGTCGGCCGCCAGCCGGTCCGCGATTTTCCCGCGTCGAACGGCCACGGCCGCGCCGCCCCGGGCTCCGGACCGTCGCCGAGTCTCGGCGTGCTGCTCTTAAAGAGCGCCGAAGCGCAACCTCCCGAGGAGCTGAAGAAAAAAATTATCCAAATGGTTACTGAGCAGGGCAAACCCTACGCGTATCGCGTCGACACCCTCGGCCCCGGCAATTCTCCGCGTCTCTTGTATCGCATTTACGCGGACGGCCACGACGAATTGGTACGCGGCGCCGTGTTCAGTGAACTGGATGTGCGCGCCTTGCGAAGCAATCTCATCGCCGTCGGTAACGATCCGCTCGTCAGCAATCGCAGCGGCGGCGTGCCCACGACTATTATTTGCCCTTCGCTGCTCTTCGACGAACTCGAGGTGAAGCGCGCAGACACCAGCAAAGACAAGTTGCCGGAGTATCCGGCGCCGCCGCTGAAAAAGTAAAAACCCTTTCCGCCGCCCCGTTTGCGGTTTTACAATTGCATCCGCAACCGAAAACCTAGGAACGGCCAACTCCTATGACGCTCAGAGAACGACTCGAATGGGTAAGCCGGATGGCGCTGCTCGTCTTCATCCTGGCGGCAGCTGCGTTTCTCAGCGCCATCACGGCCATGCGCATTGCCATTCACGGCCGTGAAGTCAATATGCCCAATCTAGTCGGCAAGAACGTCGCCGAAGCCAACGGTCTGCTGCGCACGCGCGGCCTCGTCCTTCGCGTCGCGGACCGCCTTTATAGCGAGCTTCCTATCAACGTCGTCGTGCGGCAAAGCCCGCCGCCCGGCATGCTCATGAAGGTCTCGCAGCAAGCCCATGTGGTTCTGAGTCTGGGCCAGCGGCAGTTACAGATCCCACTGCTCGAAGGAAACTCCCTTCGTGCCTCGCGCATTGAGCTGCTTCGCGCGGGCCTCCAGGTCGGAGAAGTTTCCGGCATCACCACGCCCGACGAGCCCGCGGACACCGTTATGCTCCAGACGCCGCGGCCGGGCGCGGGCGCCGCCACTCCTCGCGTCGATGTCCTCGTCTCCGCCGGCCCGCGCGACGTCGCCTACGTCATGCCCCATCTCGTCGGCCTGAACGAAGTCGACGCCCAGCACCGCCTCGACGTCGCAGGCCTGCGGCGCAAGGTCAACTACGTTTCAGCTCCCCAGTGGCCCCACGGCGCCGTCATCGACCAAACTCCGCTGTCCGGCCAGCGCATCCCCGGCTCCGTCACCATCGACCTCACTGTCGCAAACTAGTCTTTCCGAGCACCTCCTCCACTCGAAAATCAGTTGTCGAACAGTTTCTAGCGGCACGCGCCGAAGCGGGTGTCACCCGAACGTAAGAGTCGCGACCGCCTGCTGTTGCCGTGACACAACCAAAAACCGCTGCCCATCCGCCGCCACATGCAGGTAGAGAGCAAGTGGAGACCAGGCCGCCACGGCTAAGATTCTGCTCGGTTTATGTCCCCTTTGGGACAGACAGGTGAATTCCCTGCGTGATATCTCTAGGGCTAAGGGATTTGGCGCTCCTCTGGCTTACGGCTACAGGCATGCTCACCCGCAGGACGGAAGTCTTTGGCAAGGAGAAGTTCGCATGAAAATTTTCCGGTTCGTCGCATCCCTGTTGGCGGTCACAGGCTGGGGAATTCTCGCTCCCGTTGAACAAGCACAATCCATCGTTGACGCAACTGCCACGACTTCGAGCCCGGCCGCCGCCCCTGCCTCGCTAGACCCCGCGCCACCACCGTTCGTCTACAGCCGGCCGACCGAGAGAATGAAGATTCGAACCTACGTATTCGATGCCTTTGGTCCTTATCCAATCGTCGGGGCCGCCCTTGTAGCAGCAGTCAATCAAGCGGAGCGAACCCCGCCCGAGTGGGGGCAAGGCACCGCAGCCTACGGCGAGCGATTCGGATCCAATCTTGGCATCGCTGCCGTAACCACCACGACGCGATACGCCTTGGCAGAAGCCTTCCGGGAAGACACCGTCTATTACCGCTGCGAGTGCAAAGGTGTTTTTCGTCGGTTGCGGCATGCCCTGATTTCGACGGTGACGGCCCGCCGGGGCGAAGATGGCCATCGCCGCTTGTCTTTCCCGGCTCTCGTTGCACCCTACGCAGGCACGATGACGGCTGTCTACGCGTGGTATCCGGAACGCTACGGTCCCAAAGATGCCTTGCGCATGGGCAACTATAACCTCCTCGCATACGCGGGAGAGAACGTCGCCCTCGAATTCATCTATGGAGGACCTCACACGCTATTCAGTCGTGTTCATCGCCCGGGGTCTTCAGGGACGGATGCAGGAAGCACCTCGAACCACTGAGCACAAATTGTGAGTCACAACGCAAGCATTCCTCACCGCCTAATCGAACACGACGCCCCGCCCGCTCCATCATCGGTGCGAGCGCCTTTCCGTGTCCTGTGGACCCCGATCAACGGCTTCCTGGAGTGGTTCGGCGAACTCGGTCTTTTTTCATGGCAGGTTTTGCGGGCGGCGGCGCGGCGCCCCTTTGAAGGCCAAGAGCTGCTTCGACAGTTCGACGAAATCGGCTCCAAATCCTTGCCTCTGGTGGCTTTGGCGGGCGCGGCAATCGGTTTCGTGCTCTCCTTGGAAAGCCGCAACAGCCTGGTTCACTTCGGCGCCCAGTCCATGCTTCCCGCCGCGCTGGTGTACTCCATCATCCACGAAACAGGGCCAATCGTAACTGGCCTGGTCGTCAGCGGCAGGGTGGGCGCGGGGATCGGCGCTGAATTGGGCTCCATGAAAGTAACCGAGCAGATTGATGCCATCGAGGCATCCGGCGTAAATCCCTACAAGTTTCTGGCCTTCACGCGCATTCTGGCCTGCATACTGGTGCTTCCTCTGCTGACGATTGCCGCCGATTTCTGCGGCGTGCTCTTCGGTTGGATCGCCGAAACACTGGCCGAGCCGGTTTCCTTCCAAAGATTCATCAGTCAGGGGTTTGCCGGGTCCAGCTTCAAAGACTTTCTTGCCCCCACCTTCAGAACTGTGGTCTTCGGACTGATCATCGGCATGATCGGCTGCTTTCAGGGCATGCGCACGCGAGGGGGCACCGCGGGCGTGGGACTTTCCGCCACGAGTTCGGTGGTCCTTTCCTCGCTCTTTGTCATTTTGGCCGACGTCATTTTGGTGAAAATAATCCTGGTGTTCTTTTCATGATGCCCGCCCAACAAGAAGTCTTGCCTGCGGTGGAGGAAGGCCGAGCCACCTCCGCGATAACTGGCTCCAGCGAGAAGAGCGACACACCTGCGGTAGTCCTGGGAGGCTTGCATAAGTCCTTTGGCAGCCAGATGGTCCTAAACGGAATTGAGCTGACCGTCGGGAGTGGTGAAACTCTAGCCATGCTCGGACGCAGCGGCACCGGCAAGAGCGTCCTGCTCAAACTCATCATCGGCCTCGACAAGCCAGACTCGGGCTCCATACGCGTCCACGGCCAGGAAATCACCCGGCTCGATCTCGACGAATTAAACGCCATCAGGAAAAAGATGGGGTTTTTATTTCAACACGCGGCGCTGTACGACTCCTTGAGCGTCGAGCAAAACATTGCCTTCCCGTTAAGGCGCCACACAAAAATGACTGATTCCGAACTCGGAGATCGCGTAAAGCAACTCCTCTCGAGCGTGGGCATGGAAAGCGATCTCAAGAAAATGCCCAGCGATATTTCCGGCGGCATGCAAAAGCGCGTAGGCCTGGCGCGGGCCCTGGCGCTCGAGCCCGGCATCCTGCTGCTCGATGAACCAACCGCGGGTCTCGATCCCATCACCTCCGGCGAGATCGACGAGCTCATTCTCAAGTTGCAAGAGGAGCACGACATGGCATCCATCGTAGTCACTCACGATTTGCAAAGCGCAAAAACGATCGCCGACCGCATCGCACTTCTCCACGAAGGCAATGTGCTCATCGACGGCAGCTTCGAGGACCTGGAGAAGAGCGACAACGAATTTGTCTCAGAATTTATGAAGCGGGATTCCTAGGGAGCGCATATGTCAAGGACGGCGAGACTCGGAGCTTTTGTCATCGCAACGCTGGTGATTCTTGCAGCGGGAGTCTTCATCATCGGGAGCAAGCAATACTTATTCACTCCCACCTATCGGCTGAAGGCCCAGTTTGCCACCGTGGTGGGCCTCGATTCGGGCGCGGAAGTGCGCATCGGCGGCGTGCACACCGGCACCGTTCGCGAGATCGACCTGCCCAGCAAGCCGAACGACAAAATCACCGTGCTGATGGATCTCCAGCAATCGACCCACGGCATCGTCAAGCAAGACTCCATAGCTTCGATCGAAACCGAAGGGCTTCTTGGCAACGAATACGTCGCGATCTCGTTCGGAACCGCCCAGGCATCGAACGTAAAGGATAACGACACCATTGGCAGCGAACCGCCGCTGGTGATCGCCGACCTGATGAAGAAGGCCGACGGCATTCTGGACACCAGTCAGCAAGCCCTGACCAACGTCACGGTCGTAACCGCCAATCTGAGTTCCATCAGCGGCAAGATCAATCAAGGTCAGGGAACCATCGGCGCCCTGGTAAACGATAAGAAGGTTTATACCCAGCTGGATGAGACCACCGCCGGCCTGCGCGACACCGTCAACCACGCCCAGGCAGGCGTGACCGCTTTTCAGGAAAACATGGAAGCCATGAAATCGAATTTTCTCGTGCGCGGATTTTACAAGAAACGCGGCTATGAAAACTCCGCCGATCTCGAAAAAAACGAAATCCCTCAGCTTCCTGGAACCACACCTCTAAAGACGTTCACTTTCGACGCAAAACAGCTCTTCGACAAATTGGATAGCGCCAAACCAAAGAACCAGAAATCATTGCGCGCAGCCGGCCAGTTTCTGACCGACACGGAGTTTGGCGTCGCGGTCGTCGTTGTTTCTACTGGCATGACGGGGGACGCGCAGAAAGGCTTGGTGCTCACTCAGGCTCGCGCCATGGTCGTTCGAGACTACCTGGTAGGCAATTTTTCTTTCGACGATTCACAACTCAAGACTCTGGGACGCGGCAAAGGGACTAGCGACACTCCCGATTCCGGCTGGGGCACCGTGGAAATTATCGTCTACCCGGCTGACACTGAAGATCACACACAAACCAGCGCGGCAAATCCGAAGTGAATTCAAGAATACTCAGCCGTTTCGCCGACCGTGTGGCTGAAGGTCAATCCAGGCTGAGCCGGAGTGCCTCGTATGAAGACATCGCCGGCTGACCAAACTGCCAACAATCCAACGCAGTTTAATATCGCCGCCATCGCCAAGCTGGAAGAGGAAGCCCTGGATCGCCGGACTTCTACCGAACGCCAGAGCGATGCCATCGTAAGATTCATCGGCAGCCTCAAGTTCCTTCTATTGCATTTAATTCTGGTGGGCACCTGGATCACTGCAAATCTCAACTTGATTCCCGGCGTGAATCCTTTCGATCCTTTCCCGTTTGGTATTTTGGCGCTTTTTGTTTCCTCGGAGAGTGTTTTCCTCACCATCTTCGTGCTCATCAGTCAGAATCGGATGGCTCGCCAGGCGGAAAGGCGTTCGCACCTCGATCTTCAGGTAGGTATGCTGGCCGAGCAGGAACTAACCATGCTGCTCCAGATGCTGCAAAAGCTCTGCCAACACTCCGGCATAGATATGAAATCAACAACCCGGCAAGTCCAGGGCTTCAGCGAGACCACCGACGTTCAGAAGCTGGCCAGCGAACTCGAAGAAAAGCTCCCGGGGCAGTAGCCAGCGCGGCTCGCTGCCTGTCCGTCACTGGCCGTAAACCAGCACGTGAAACGTGCCTTGAATCGGCGCGCGGTTGGGGTGCGGCCGGTCCGCGGTGGGCGCAGGCGCCGGACCAAAGTCCGCCGTGTCCAGGAACAGATTATGCGTCTTGGTATCGAGGCCCATAGTCTTGGCACCGTATTCCGTCTTGATCGTTTCCGCTTCGCTGAACTTGTCCGGCGAATCTTCGTGGAATACGTGCACCATTCCCTCGCGCGTGGAAACAAATACCATCCCGGTTTCCGGATCGTACGCGGCTGCATCCACTCCTGCGGAAATTGGGAATGACCGAATCACTTTCCCGCTCTCGGAGTCCAGCACAACCATCATCTGCGGATTCCGCCCCGCGCTGAACAATCGGTGATGCGCAACGTCCATGGCAAGCGCCGTAGGCGCGCCCGCGGGAGCCAGCGGCCACCTTGATTTGATCTTCAGCGTTGCGGCATCAACGGCCACAAGCTCGCTCTTATCTTCCAAATTGATGTACACCGTCCCCTTGCCATCGGCCACCGCAAATTCCGGCCCGCCTCCAAGCTCAATCGTCCCCACCACGTTCCCGCTTTTGGCATCAATCACTGTCGAGCTGTGCGGATCGCCGTTCATTACGAATACGTGCTTCGAAAAAGGATCGTAAATCACGCAATCGGCGTCATTATCAGCCTTGGCTTCTCCGGTCACCTTGAGGGTCTTCAAATCAAAAATGATCACTTTGCCTTGAGCGCCATCGCTGATGAATCCGCGCCCAAACTCGCTGGCCACGGCAACACCGTGGTCCTGCTTCAGACCGGTGATGTTTGCGATGAGCGCACCGCTGTCGGCGTCGATCACCTTGATTTCCGTGCCGTGCGAAAGATAGACGCGGCGCGCCGCTGAATCCACGCTGACGTAGTCGAAGTACTCACGAGTGCTCCCCTCGGCCGCGCCAAAGCTGTATTTCTTCAACAGGTGATAGCCGTTCGTCGCCGCCATGGCCAGCGAGGCCGCACCCAGCACGACTACTAGCCCGCCACTTCGAAAACGCCCGAATCCCTTACCGTTCATCAGAATCCTCCGTGGAGATAAATCGCTTCCCTAACGCTCTACTGTAGAACGCCCGCTTCTGTCGGAAAAGCAGGGCTTACCGTTTCCGAAACAAACTACCGCGTCGCGTCTAAACAGAAGATAAATCGTGGCGGCCTACGCAGGATTTCCTTCCTGCTCTCCGGCCTTCTCTCCGGCCTTCCCTCTAACGAGCTCCGCCATCAATCACAATCCGGAAGGCGTAAGCGTATTTGCCCGGGGCCTCGGCCGGAAGTTCGATCCGCAGTCCATCCGCTTGTTGCTCGAACGCAACCTTTTTTTTCGATCCCAGCAAAATAACCGATCCAATGGTTTGCCCATTCATGGCGCTGCTCCCAAGAGAATGTATGACCGCCTCGCCGCGAGAAGGCCAGCCAAGCTCAATCGCGTACAGCGTCTTCCCTTTGACAGTGAATCGGAAATCCTCTGCGGTGTAGCCGGCGGTGTCCGTGTCGTGAAACGATCCCGCTCGAACTTTCGTCGGCCCTTCCCCGAAACTCTTCCATGGACGCGCCCCGTAAATCGCTTCTCCGTTGACTCGCAGCCACGACCCCACGTCCCGCAACACCCCCTGCACTTCCTCCGGTATCGTGCCGTCAGACCGCGGCCCAATATTCAAAAGCAAATTCCCATTTTTGCTCACGATATCGATCAGCTGCTGGACCACGAACTGCGCCGTCTTGAAGGTATCGTCCTTGATGTATCCCCACGACTTGTTGCTCACCGAAGTGTCCGTCTGCCAGTACAGCGGACGTATCTCTGCCAACTGCCCGCGCTCCAAATCGAGCACCGCGCTGTGTTCCTCGATCGCGTAATCCTTGTAGTTGATGACTCCGACGTGGTCGCCGTAGTCGAGCGAAGTGTTGTAGTAAAACGCGGCGAATCGCGTCAAATCCGCGCGCACCGCAGGCTGCCCGATCCACCAATCAAAATACATAATGTCCGGATGATACTTCTGGACGATCTCCGACGAGCGCGCCAGCCAATCCGCAGTCCAAGCCGCCGATACAAACGTGAAGTCATTCGCGAGTGGCGTCCCCTGCTTGGCTTCCATCCAGGTGTGCGCCGGCCCGTAAAATGCGGCGTACTTCGGATCATTGATGTCCGAGGCAATCCGCCGGCCAACGCCCAAAAAGAAATTATGTTCCACGCGATGTGACGACGCGCCAAAATGAAGCCCCTCCGTCCTCACCGCCTTTGCCAGTTCCCCAATCACATCGCGGTGCGGCCCCATCTTCGCCGCCGTCCAGTCACTCAAACCGCTGTCATACATCGCAAACCCGTCATGATGTTCCGCCACCGGCACTACATATTTCGCTCCCGCCTCCTTAAAGAGCCGAGCCCACGCCCCCGGGTCAAACCGTTCCGCCATGAACATCGGAACAAAATCCTTGTACCCAAACTTATCCACCGCCCCATACGTGGCGATGTGGTGCTGGTATTCGTCTGATTCCTCTCGATACATATTTCGCGGATACCACTCATTTCCAAAAGCGGGAACCGAATACACTCCCCAATGTATGAAAATCCCAAACTTCGCGTCCTTATACCATTCCGGCACTTCGTACCTCTCGAGCGATTCCCAATCCGGCCGGAACGGTCCCTGCCGGCTCTTGCGGTCCACTTCTTCGAGGATTGCCGCTCGCGCCTGATCATATTTTGCGCTGGCGCGCTGCCAAGCCTGATCGATAACCGCTGGTTCTTCGGAGGCCGTCCGAGCGCTCGCACCAGAAGAGCCACGAGCCTGTGCATCCATTGCCGAAGGAACAAGTGCCAGAACTCCGCAGAGTAACGCGACGACGGCAACCCAACGACCGAAGCATGCCGCCGTCACCGGGAACATGTGCCTCCTGTCCATTCGCGAACAGCTCGATCCTGTCTGCCGACTCGCCAAAACCGCCGAACCGCAATGGTGAACTACATACTCAGAATGTCGATCGCCGTCAACGCATAAATCGCACCGCATTCGACCACTCGTCGCATATCCACATATTCCTTCGGCCCGTGCGCGACCGAAAGCAACCCCGGCCCGTAGGCATACGCCGGCATCCCTTGCGCCGCATAAAATCGCGTCTCCAGAAGTCCCGGGCACATCTCAAATCGCGGCGCCTCACCGGTGACCGCTGTAACGTTTCTAGCGAGCGCCTGCCCCAACTCCCGATCGCCCGAACAAGCCCCCGACCGCCCCTCCTGAAATATCTCCCAACCCAAAGGAATTCCCTGGCGTTGACATTCTTCGAAAACCCCTATCAGCCCGGCCTTCTCCAGTTCCAGGTCTTCCTCGGGATTGATCCGCCGGTCCACCGTGAACCAGCACTTCTCCGGCACCACGTTGAAGTTCGCCCCGCCTCCGCTCTGCCCACCCACCATCAAAATCGAATTGCGGGCCCGCGAAGCTTCCTCGCTCCCGTCCTTCAAATCAGGTTCCGCGCCAATGTTATGTTCCGTCGACCGCGACTCAACTTCCCGCTTCAACACCAGCAGTCGTTCCACCACGCGATGCATCCGTTCAAACGCGTTTTCTCCCCGATGCTGCAAACCCACGTGGGCCGCCTTGCCCCGCACCTCCACCCGCAGCGAAATCGCTCCACGATTCGCATTCCAAACCACGCCGCCGGTCGGCTCCGCGGTCAGCATACCGATTCCCCGGCGCCCCAACAATCCTTCACCCGCCAACCACGCCGATCCGCGTTCTCCTCCCATTTCCTCATCCGGGACCAGCACCAATCCAATTTTCCCATCGAGCCCCGCGCCACATTCCTTGAGGGCCCGCATCCCATACAGCATCGCCACGATCCCGCCCTTCATGTCACAAGCCCCGCGCCCAAACAAAAAATGCTTCTTCCGCATCGGCTTGAACTGCTCCACGGACTGCGCGGGCACCACATCGTAATGCCCATGAAAATAAAGCGTGCGCTCCCCCTGGCCATATTCTCCAAGCAGACAAGCCGGACTTCCCTTCAAATTTCTTGCCTTGGTTTTAGGTTGTAACCGCTCGAAATCAAAGCCAAACCGGCGCATGTACTTCTCCAGGATGGCTGCCACGGGCCGATAATTTCTCCCCGGCGGATTTTCGGAGGGGATCGCCACCAGCTCCGCGACCGCCTGCGCCATCTCCTCCTCGTGCGCCCGCATCCACTTCAAAATCGCGCCGACCCGCCGCGCCTCTTCGCTTTTTCGAGCGTTCATAGACGCTGATGCTATAACGCCGCCACTCCACGAGAGAGCTCCATTTTGGTTTCAGCGGGACTCGCGCCTGCTCAGATGCCCTCTTGCACCTCCCCCGAGGGACCCGAAGTTCACACACCGGCAGAGCCGGCTACCGATGATGGCGCAAAATTCTTTTACGTTATCGGCGATACCGTGGTTCAATCGCAGGGCCAGGCGCATTTGGCCGCCTCCCGGGAGGACGAAGATGGAAAGCATCATCGCTCGACTATTGGACGATTTTGAACATGGCAGAATGACGCGACGCCAGTTGATCAAGAGCATCGCTGTGGTCGCAACAGCCGCCGCCGTTCCGCGCCCCGCTGTGGCAGAAAAATCCAAGGGCTTCAAGGTCGTTGCGGTCAATCACATTTCCTACCAGGTCAGCGACTACGCGAAGACCCGCGACTTCTACGCGGATTTGCTGGGGATGAAGGTCGTCGCCGATACAGGCAAGCAGTGCAACCTGGTCCTCGGCGACACCAATACCTTTGTGATTCCTCGCAACGCGCCTCAAGGCAGTGCGCCGCCGCGGATCGATCATGTCGCTTATACGATTGAGAATTGGGACAAGCATGCGGTAAAGGCGGAGCTGGATAGTCGCGGCCTTAATCCCGAGCCCGACACCGACAACAGTTTTCACATCAAGGATCCGAACGGCTTCGACCTTCAGATCAGCGGCAAGGACATGAAGCCGGCCTAGCCGGCTGCACTCGGCGCGCCCTGTTCGGCCACGTTCCACGCCTTCGGGAAGTTCGCCCGTGGCGCTCGGAACCTTTCTGCCCTGTTTCCCGTTAGCTCCGTTCGCTGGATGGGATCAGCCAGACCAAACCCTCGGGGACGCCAAAGCACGCGTCCAGGAATATTTGGCGAATTCTCACAGCGAATACGCTCTTGAACCCTCCAGAGGATTTAGCAGCTTCCCCGGTGGTTATTAGATCGAGCGGGACGCGATAAATAACGCCCTATCCCCTGCTACGAATGAACACGATAGACCGGGTGTCCAGTCCTGATGCCGAATACGAGCTTTAGCGATCCCCGGAACACACCTCTTACCCCGGCGGACAGGCACCCCGAACCCTGCGCCACGTGCCCTCTTTTGCGTCCGAGGTCCAGTTCCCACAATAGATTCGAGTCCATAGAATTGGAACATCCACCAGCCCATGAAAAATCTCCACACCGGGGTGCATCCGTGAAAAAGATGACGTCCGTTTTCTTCCTTGCACTTGCGTTTTTGAGTGTTGAACGGTCCCAAGCGAACGAAAAACGAGGAGCGGTGCCCGAGAAAGTACTTTCCGCCAAAACCATCTACGTCGATAACCAAACCACCGACGCCGAACTTCAATATGACGCCTACATGGGTCTAAAAAAGTGGGGCCGGTATGAAATTGTGGACTCCAGCCAGAAAGCGGATGTCGTGCTGCGTCTTTCCGGAAGCAGCATCGTGAAATTCGCCCCGGGAGGAGATCCTTCCGCTACCCACAATGCAAGACCGGTCAGTGAAAAGTCTGCGGCCGGAGAAGAACTCGCCCCGCCGGGATCGACACGGCTCACGCTGATCGAGCCGAAGAGCGGAACGACGTTGTGGTCAGACGTGAGAAAGACGTCGAGCGCCCAGGAAAAGAGCCGGCTCCTCGAAGGGCTGCACGAAGCCGTCGATCAGCAAGAAAAGCGGCACGGCAAGTAATCCAAGTGAAATTGAGAGGCATCTCGGAAGAACCCGGGACCGTGCGAGCGCGGCAGAATCAACCGACGCGGTTTTGCTCCCCTTTGCCGGCTTCATCGAGCCAGCGCTCCAAAACCGGCTGATACTCCACCTCGGTCTTCAGGAAAACGACGCCCGCGCCCATATTTGCCTGGGAGTAAACGACTTTTGACTTGGCCTGGAAGAAAGCGTCCCCGGCGGAAATCTTCACCAGCACGAAGGTCTCGACCGGGAACGGATTCATCATATCCAGATAGCAGCCGTGCAGGCTCAACTCGCTAACGCGCGTGGCAATGCGCACGTCCGAACTCTCCTCGATAAGCTCGGCACTGGCAATAAATGTATATCTAGGTGTACGACGCCGTTCTGATCCCAATGCGTAGCCTCCGAAAGGATGCCCCACTGGCCCTTGGTATGATGGTACGACGGATTGCGGGAATGTTGTTCGCCATTCGCCCAAATCATAACTAGGGGAACCCCGACTACCTATCGATTCCTGGGCCGAGCGTTCTCGCGGACTTCGCTGCGAAAAGACAGCTGGTGGCAAATCAGAATTCGCGAACCAGTTGTAGATGAAAGACAGGCTGATGCGTTGGCGATACGCTTTTTTCTGGCGCGAGCCGTGTTTCGATGAGAAGCGTGGCAGGTTTCACCGAGAGTGATAGGATACGGGCCTTCAGAAACGAGATGCGCGCCGCGCAGCTGAAGCTCGGCACGCGTTTTGGCACGGTCGAGTGGAAAACGACCGGGTCGCGGAGAAAATCGCAGAGGAAAGCGGGTGATACTCAAGATGAGAAGACTGATTTTGCTCCTCCTGATTTCACACCCGCTGGTTGCTCATCGGGTGTTTGCGCAAAAGGCAGCAGAGAGCAAGATTCAAACGGGGGAACGCCATGAGTTTACGATTGCGAATTTCAAAACGGAGAGCGGCGTTGTTTTGCCGCAGGCACACGTGGTGTACGGAACCTATGGGAAGTTGAACGCGGCCAAGGACAACGCGGTTTTGCTGCCGTCGCACTACATGGCGAATTTCCACGGGTATGAGTGGCTGATCGGAGCGGACCAGGCGCTCGATCCGGGGACGCTGTTTCTTGTGGCGACGGAATTGTTCGGGAATGGAAATTCTTCTTCACCGAGCAACACCCCGGAACCGTTTCACGGGCCGCGCTTTCCTGTGACCACCATTCGCGACAACGTGGAGGCGGTGCACCGGCTGCTTGCCGAGGAACTCAAGATCACGCATTTGCGCGCGATTGTTGGCTTTTCGATGGGCGCGCAACAAGCGTTTCAGTGGGCCGTGAGCTATCCCACGGTTGCGGACCGCATTGTCGCAACGGCGGGAACGGCGAAATGCTACCCGCACGGGATCGTGCGGCTGGAAGGACAGATCGCCGCGCTCACGACCGATCCGGTCTTCGCGAATGGAGACTACCAGCAGCAGCCCAAGAAGGGGCTCGAGGCGTTCGCGTTGGTCTGGACGGGGTGGCTGTTTTCGCAGGAATGGTGGCGGAAGGAGTTGTGGCGCGAGGGAGCGAAACCAGGGACGACATTCGAGAGTTTCGTGAATGGTTTGCGCACGAATTTCATTCCGGGAGCGGATGCAAACAATCTCATTCTCCAGATGCGGACCTGGGAGATTCACAACGTTGGGACTACGCCGGGATTTGGCGGAGACCTGGAGAAGGCGTTGCGGTCGATCAAGGTTCCATTTTTGTACATGCCGTCGGAAACGGACTTGTATTTTCCGGTGGGGGACGCGAAGTATGAGGCGGGCTTTATGCCGACGGTGACGCTGAAGCCGATTCCATCGTTGTGGGGGCACACGGCTGGCGCGGCGAGCAATCCCGCGGATGCCAAATTCTTGAATGAGAACATTCTAAGATTTCTGGTGGCGAGGAACTGACTCATGACCACGAGCAGCGATCGCCGGAGAGCGCGGGAGTTGGCCGCGGAGTATGCCCGAAAGGGAGATCCGACGGGCTGGTTTGAGGTGCTTTATCAGGAGGCGGAAGCCGGGAAAAGCATTGTGCCGTGGGCGGATCGCGGAGCAAATTCCAGCCTCATCGAGTTTTGGAGCCGGAACCCGCAACCGACGGACGGAATGCGGGCGTTGACGATTGCCTGCGGACTGGGGGATGACGCGGAACAATTGGCGGCTTGGGGATTCGAAACGACAGCTTTTGATATTTCAGAGACTGCGATTCGAACCGCACGCAATCGATTTCCGAAGAGCGAAGTGAGGTATTGCGTCGCAGACTTGTTCGAGCCCCCGGCGGAATGGGCTGGGAAGTTTGATTTCGTTTTCGAGGCCAATACGGTGCAGGCGCTTCCCGCAAGCATTCGAGCAAAAGCGATCGATAGAATCGCAGGGTTCGTGAAGCCGGGCGGCAAGCTGTTGGCCATTGTCAGGGGACGTGAGGTGCACGAACCGGAGGGTGAGTCGCCGTGGCCGCTGACCCGCGCGGAACTCGGGGAGTTTGTGCGTGCCGGGCTCACCGAGCGAAGCTTCGAGGAGTATTTCGATACGGAAGAACCGCCGGCACGGAGATATCGCGTTTTGTATGCGAGAGGGAAGACATGAACTAAGGAAGCAATGAAGAGCACCAGAGAAAGAAGGCGGTGGGAAAGATGGGAGGGCAGAATGTGGGCCACGGTTGGGGCTGGACTCCGATGGCCGCAAAGGGGCCCGCAGCGGTACATAAGAATGAGATACCTCTGGAAAACGAAGTGGTGAATCTTGGTGCAAATCCCTGACTGCTGAGCAGGCCGCTGCCGCAGTCAGGGTTTAACGGGCACGCCAAGTTCATGCAAGAGGAAAGCATAAACGTCGGCAGTGAACTCGATACGTTCATTGAGAGATGCGTTGATGTGGCCGGAGTTGGAACTGGTGCGCAATAGGACAGGTAGACCCGAACTCGTAGCGGCCTGAAGGCGAGCGGTCATTTTTCGCGAGTGCATGGGGTTTACGCGCGGGTCATTGGCGCCGGTCAAGAAAAGCACTGCGGGATAAGCCGTGTCGTCCACCACGTGGTGGTAAGGAGAGTAGGCGTAAAGCGCGCGGAACTGGTCGGGGTCCTTGACGGAGCCGTATTCGGTGACGTTGAAAACGGCGTTGGGGCTGAGTTCGTTGCGCAGCATGTCGTAGATGCCGACGGCGGAAGCCACAGCGCGAAAAAGTTTGGGATGCTGGGTGAGTTCAGCACCCATGAGCAGGCCGCCATTGCTGCCGCCCAGGATCGCGAGCCGCGAAGAATTCGTGTAGCCAGCCTGGATGAGGTGCTCGGCGCAGGCGGCGAAATCGTCGAAGACGTTTTGCTTTTTGCCAAGCATGCCGGCACGATGCCAGTCGTCGCCGTACTCTCCGCCGCCCCGCAGATTGGCCTCCGCGAAGACGCCGCCCTGGTCAAGCCAAACGCGGACGTTAACGTCGTAGGCCGGGCTGACGCTGATCCGGTAGCCGCCGTAGGCGGTGAGAACAGTGGGCGTCTTGCCATCGAGCTTTGTGCCTTTCCGGCGGATGATGTTGATCGGGATTTTTGTGCCGTCTTTCGAGACACCAGATTCTCGCACGACTTCGACATCGCCAAAGTCGGCGACCGGCTGCATGAAAAGATTGGTGCGCTCGGCTTTGCCGGAGGCGGAATCGAAGCGGAACCATGCGGAGGGGGTGAGGTAAGACTCGCTGCGGTAGATGACATCGTCCCCATCGAGCGGGACGAGGCCGCTGACCGCGGAAACCTGAGGAACTGGAATTCTGGACTGCTCGTGGCCTTCCAGATCGAAAACGCGCACGTCGGAAGGGCCGCCCCAAACATCCAGAACGTAAAGACGGTGGGCGGTGGGTACGATGTCTTCCACGACGTCGTCAGCGGCAGGGACTATGGTCGGAGCGCTCGAGAGCGAGAGATGATCCAGAGGCATGCGGAGAACGGTTCCGCGAGGCGATTTGTTTTCGGAGACAAGGTAGAGGGCTTGGTCCTGACCAAAGACGGCTTGCGTAATGCGGTCGGAAAACCCGGTGAGCTGCGTCCACTTGCCATCGGGCGAAAGAAGGAAGTGTTCGAACTCACCGCCGTCTCCATTCGCGACGGTGGCCAGGATGTAGTGTCCGTCGGCGGAGGTACTGAGTTGGATTTCAGCGATGCGGGGGAAATCCTTGCCCAGGACATAGGTGTCTTCGGCGACCGAAGTACCGAGTCTGTGAAAGTAGATTTGCTGAAAAAAATCGAGATCCGCGGCGGGGCGCTCGCCAGGACTGGGATAGCGCGTGTAATAGAAACCGGAGGCGTCTCGGTTCCACGCAAGGCTGCCGCCAGCCGTGCCGCCATTGACCCGTGGAATGACGTCTCTCTGAGCCTTGCCAGACTGGACTTCATAAACGTGAACTGTGCCGTTTTCTGTTCCGCCTAGGGACATGGAGACCGCGACGTAGCGCGAGTCTTGAGAGGAGACGAAGAAATCGATGGCGGTGAGGCCTTTCCGGTCGATCACATTCGGATCTACGATGACGCGCTCGGAATTCGGCGAGAGGCTCGAATCAAGGGCGACCAAAAATGGCTGTTGTTTCGGGGGCTGGGACTTCAAGAAAAACAAGAGGCCCTGACGATGCTGAGGATTGAAGTAAGCGACATAAGCATCGGAGCGCAAGGCCGCCAGGCGATCGCGGATCTGCTTACGGCCTGGAAGCGCGTCGAGAAAGGCACGAGCGTGGGCATTCTGGGCGTCACTCCAGGCGCGTACCGCCGGGTCGTCCCAATCTTCGAGCCATTGGTAGTCGTCCTGGACCTTTTCGCCGTGGTAGGTTTCCACGGCTGGTTTCCTGGGAGTGTCCGGGATGGCGGAAGCTTTATCGGAGATGGAAAAAAGGGAGTAGCTGGCAGTCAAAAGAAGGGGAGCCCAGAGAATGGAAGAGAGGAGAGTTTTCGAATCGGCATTCGAGTTCAAGAATTGACCTCCGTGTAGATGGGCTCGGAGAAGGCCTGCCGCTCGATACGATACGCCGCATCAACTCGACAGGCAATCCGCTGAGACAACTCTCTAGACCGGGGTACGGAGCGGCGAAAGAAGGATGGAGCGAAGAGGCGCGAGCCAGCCGCACAGAAAACCTCACGCCATGGGAAGAGATTCTCTCTGGCGTGAGGCTGGCCCAAGCGAGATTACTTTGACGGCTCCTTCTTGTGGAGCGTGGAGCAGGCGGATAGCGCGGTGTTGGGATCGACGGCGCTGTCGCCGGCCTCGATCAGGCGGATGATGCCCTCCTTGTCGATGACAATGTTGGCGCGCTGCGCCCATTGGTAGGTTTCCTTCTGGACGTCATAGCCCTTCAGGATACCGTAGGAGGTGAGCATCTTGTGGTTCATGTCGCTGAGGAGCGGAAAGCTGATACTGATTTGCTTGGCGAAGGCAGCATTGGCGGCGGGACTGTCCATGCTAATGCCGAAAACTGCCGTATCGGAGGTGTCGATCTTGCCCGAGGCGATTCCAGCCTGGACCGCCTGAAGTTGTTTCGTTCAACCCCCGGTAAAGGCCAGGACGTAGACAGCGAGAAAGACGTTCTTCTTGCCGCGAAAGTCGCTGAGCTTTACGTTTTTCCATTCGTCGCTAAGGAGGGTGAAGTCCGGAGCAGTGTCACCCACTTTCAGCGATAATTTTGCCATTTCCGGTTTCTGCACCTCCTGCGCGAGCGGCGGAGCCACCGGCGTAGCAGCTAGCAAAACCATTAGAGCTAAGGCGCGTTTCATTCGCACTCTCCTGTTACAGGTTCAGTCTCGGGAACAGCCAGCGAATACACACTACCAAGAGGCAAGACCGCTGAACAACCCAAAATATTCCCAGGTCGAATGGGCTGGCGAGCAAGTTAGAGCTTTTGCCGAGGAAGCGTGGGAACATCAAGGTTGCGCCGTTCGTATCTAAGGAGGACGGGCAAATTCATTCTGGAAACAATCGCGGTGGTGTGTTGGTCCTATAGTATAAGACGCGTATGAGGAGGGTGGGATGAAGAAACGTGTGTGGGATCGTCTGGACGAACCAGCAGTTGCCGGTGGGCGAACGGCGTTGATTGGCGCGGCTTTGTGCCTGGCGCTGAGTTTGGCGGCGCTTGGCGTGGCCGGGCAGGAGAAGGACAAGAGCGGCGTGAATGTGACGGTGACGAGTAAGGACGGAAGTGAAGCGGGATTGATTTTCAGTGCACAGGCGACCGCCAAGGAGGCCGGGTTGCCGTTGTATCCTGGGGCGCGGCCACATAAGGACGAGAAGGACGATTCGTCCGGGGCGAAAATGGGGCTGTGGGGAAGCTCATTTGGGTTCAAGCTGGTGGCTTTGAAGATGGAGTCGGATGACTCACAGGAAAAAGTGGCGGCGTTTTATCAGAAAGCGCTGGCGAAATATGGGACGGTGCTGAATTGCAACGACTCCTCGAAAGCGCAGGGCGACAAGGATAAGAACGAATCTTCGAAAAAGCTCACCTGCGGAGATGACCATCCGGATCCCGGCGGGATGCTGTTCAAAGTTGGCTCGAAAGAGAAGCAACATCTCGTTAGCGTGAAACCGAATGGAACGGGCTGCATTTTTCACATCGTTTACCTTGAGGCGCGCAGCGAAGACAAGACTCCCGCCTGATGCGGCGCGAACGTCAAATGGGCTTGCCTTCTCGCGCGTGCCTGCTGGCGGCGGGGCTGGGAATAGTGACGCTGGGCGCTGCGCCCGGCGTCATCTTCGGCCGAAGCCAGGAACCGATACGGGTCAAAGTGAATTTCGTGAACGTGGCGTTTGTGGCGCGGGATGCTCGCGGGGCGCTGGTGGATAACCTCACCGAAGACGACGTGGACGTAGTTGAGGATGCGATACCGCAGAAAATAGCGTTCTTCTCGCGCAGCGCGGATGTGCCTTTGACGCTGGGTTTAGTGGTGGATGCGAGCGGAAGCCAGGACCATTTCTCGAAACAGCACAAGAATGATTTAGAGGTTTTTTTCAAGGATGTTTTGGGTCCCAAGGACCGGGTGTTTTTGGTGGGGTTTGGGAACCACATCCGCTTGGTGAGCGATTTCTCGCAGTCCGGTGGAGATTTGCTGGAACAGTGGAAGCAATACCAGAAGGCGACGGGAAAATTTCCGGAGCTGGGGCCGCGCGAGGCCCGCGACCTGGGGACGGCGTTTTATGATTCGATTTTTTATTCGGTGACGGAAAAATTGGCGCTTGAAAACGGAAGGCGGGCGATTTTGCTGTTTAGCGATGGAGAGGACAACTCGAGTTCGCACGACATGATGACCGCGATTGAGACAGCGCAGAGGGAAAACGTGGTGGTCTATGCGATTCGCTACACGGATAAAGAACACGGGAGGCTGACGGCGCGGAACAAGTATGGGATCAGCGTGATGGAGCGCGTAGCCCGGGAGACGGGCGGGGCGCATATTGATGCCGAGACCACGGACGCGCATGTGTATTTCCGGCAAATAGCGGAGGAGTTGAGGACTTCTTATGAGCTGGGGTATTACCCGACGGATCCCTTGAAGGATGACAGCTTTCGGAAGATTGTCATCAAGCCGAAGCGCGAGGGTGTCAAGGTGCGGGCCAAGACTGGTTATTTTTCGAGATAGGACCCCGAATTGGCGGTGTAGAAAGTTGACGCCGCCTGATTGATGTGGGCGGCAGCACAGACTGAGGCCTCGGCCACTCGAGTCGGAATTAGCGGAGATAGCCCCAGTTGTGCAGTTTGTCGGAGTCCTCGACCCAGCGGTCGCCGATGTCGGTGCGGTAGTACATGTTGGCGATCATGATGTTTTTTATGCGCGAGTAAACCTGGGCTTGGGCTTGCAGCATGGTTTGGCCGGTGCCAATTACCACCAGGACTACGCCGCTTGTGCCGGCAATCAGCCATTGGCCTTTGACTTCTTTTACATCTTCGATGTGGATGCCGTCGAAGTTGGGTTTTTTTAGCACGATGGCGCCGTTCTTGGAGAAGGACTCGAAGGTCAGTTCGTCATCGAAGGGGAACGGCGGGACCACGATGCGAACCCCGATTTGGAAGCCGCTGCGCGTGCGCCACTTGGGCTCGACGCCGGTGGCGAGTTCCCAGAATAGATCACTGATCGGTGTGAGCATGCCTTCTTGCTGGATGCTGATGGTGGGGTAGCCGAAGCGGCTGGTGAATTCGAGCGGGTAGATGCC
>Ga0210407_10001493_pt1 | contig 21827 bp, 21 predicted proteins | sample IncBWC27MmetaG_FD_150860 | JGI IMG/M metagenome (GOLD analysis project Ga0210407, IMG submission 150860) | Forest soil microbial communities from Barre Woods Harvard Forest LTER site, Petersham, Massachusetts, United States - Inc-BW-C-27-M | ecosystem: Environmental > Terrestrial > Soil >... | reverse complement strand
AATCCAAGAGCCCAGCCATCCGACCCCCTCCCTGATCGACCGGCCTATGCTACCTCAAGGCGAGCGGAAATTCTAGAACATTTAGTGAACCTGCACTGGCTGGACAGGGATACTATTTGTTTTGTCATGGCAGAGAAACCATCTGGAATCTGAAAGATCGGTAAAGCGTGGGGGTGAGGAGGGTACTCTATGTACCTCGTTTCGTCGTCTATTTTTAGACCATAACACGCCACCTATATGCAATGCTCATCTTAATGGTAAGACGCTTTCTTTTGAAACGCTGCGAGTTGCTTTTCTTGGCATTATTTTTGACTGAGATTCTGTTGATTCCATCTGTTTGAGCCAATCCCCGGTGTGGCATGCGCCCGAGCAAGCGGAAATTCCGTAGTTCTCTTGAGTTCGTGGAAGCTGGGTTCCGTGCCTGTTTGCAAAACGCTCAGGATCTAGTCTCGGCCTCGCAGAAGCTCATCGCCGCCGAGCTTCACGCACCGGCTTTGTCTGTTGCTGTCTTAGCGCTTGAGGAATTGGGTAAGCTCTTCGCTCTCGACGGGCTTTTGTAAGCGCGACCAGACGATCACAAAGCTGAGGCCTTCACGAAAGCCGGGCGAAGCCATTCCACGAAATTAGACATCCTTCTCCGTCTCCCTCTTTTGCTGGGACACCTAGGAAAAGCAGACCCGCGCTACGGTAAAGAGAGGGCATACGACGAAGCTTTGGCGATCAGTCTTGTTCAGTTGAAAGACGATGGAAATGCGGTGTTTAATAGGATTCAAACGAAAACGTTTGCAGAACTCGACAGATGGAAACAAAAAGGGCTTTTATTTCGAGGTAAGCAACGATCGACTCCTTTCTCCTCGTAATGCCATCGACCCTGGTTTCACAAATACCGTGTACAATTTGGCCTGGAGGGCCACGAGTACGCTGGACTTTCTTCTAAAAGGCGGCAACCTGGAGAGCTACATCTCTTGGGCGGGATCTATCCGAGCAACCTTATCCGACGCGGAGCACCAGGAACTCGACCGGCTAGAACGCGAGGCTTATTCCAAAATGTTTCCAGATCAGACGGATGAAAATTAGGGGTCTGGCCAAGCCAAGACCGGTGCTCCGGCTATATTAAGGATCACATCATCCCGCTCGCCTGCGGCGGACCCGACGCCGTTTCCAACATGCAATGGCAGACGAATGCGCGGCGAAGGCCACGGACAGGTGGGAAACGAAAGGCTGCCGCCGCTGACTCGTTTCGATAATCGACAACCATTAAATTGCCGTAGTCACAGGGTATCTCTACGAGCACCGGCATCCCCTCGGGCGGATGCGGGATTGTCATTGTAGGGAGGTTGGCGCCTGATCTCGACCTGATAAAACAGGCGGAACAGGGGGTGCGGGCATTGCTCGCCGGCGGTGCGGGCGAGCCTCAAACCGCTGGGGATCCCGGTCGATCAGTTCCTCGAACGCGCCGCCGTCCCGCCGACTGCGCACGCCGAGGAACTCTCGGTCGCCGAGTTCTGCGTCCTCGCCCGCACCCGGGAGGGGGAGCCACCGGTCCGGAGCATCGCGGACAGATAGTGCCCGCGCGCCGAGCGCGATGGTTGGCGTCCCATGCGCCTGCTATCCCTTGCATCGGCTGGGCTCATCCCCATATATCATAAAAGACAATTATCGACTTATTAATGCTGGGACACGTGCGAACAAGGCAAGGTTCGAACCCGTCGTCGAATTCCGCTGCCATTCCGCTGCCGAGTGCGTTTTGGGACCCTGAATTCCGCTGCCGACCGCATACCCAACTGATCGGCAAATGGCTGATGTACCGAATGTTTCCGACGTGGAGAGGGCGCTTTTGGGAGGCTGCGGCGCGATTCCTCCCTGGTTTCAGGGACAAGCGAACACGGTCAGCCACCGTCGGACCCCATCACGCATCGTCACGGTGCGGCGCCGGTGGACGGCGCTTGCGGGTCGGCGCGCAGGCGATCGACGAAGTCGGGAAGGCCGAGCTGCCGCTCGCGCCGCAGCCGTTCGGCGGTGAGGATGGCCTGGACCTGGGCGACGCTTTGCTCGATGTCGCGGTTGACGATCACGAAATCGTATTCCGACCAGTGGCTGGTCTCCTCGGCCGACTTCGCCATCCGAGCGGCAACGACGGCGGCACTGTCCTGGGCGCGATTGCGCAACCGTGTCTCGAGCGCGGCGCGGCTCGGCGGCAATACGAAGACCGAGACGAGATCGCCCCGTACTGTCTTGGTCAGCTGCTGCGCTCCCTGCCAGTCGAGATCGCCGACGACATCGCGCCCGGCAACGAGCGCCGTCTCGATCGGCCGCCGCGGCGTGCCGTAGCAGTTCCCGAATACGGTCGCATGCTCCAAGAGCTCGCCCTCGGCAACCATCTCGTCGAAACGATGAGGATCGATGAAAACGTAGTCGCGTCCCTCGACTTCGCCTTCACGCCGCGGCCGTGTCGTCACTGAGACGGATGGTTGGAGACTCGGATCGCGTTCGGCGAGCAAGCGGGCGATCGTCGTCTTGCCCGCGCCGGAGGGCGAGGAGAGCACGAGGAGAAGCCCGCGCTTTCGGATCGTCATTCGATGTTCTGCACCTGCTCGCGAAACTGCTCGACCCCGGCCTTCAGCGACAGCCCGATGCGCGTCAGCTCGATATCGGCCGATTTTGCGCAGAGCGTATTGGCTTCTCGGTTCAATTCTTGACAAAGGAAATCCAGCCGACGGCCGACGGCCTCCCCTTGCCCCAGCAGATCGCCGGCCTGATCGAGGTGGGCGCGCAGCCGCTCGAGCTCCTCGCGGACATCCGAGCGGGTCACCAGCATTGCCATCTCCTGGGCGACCCGCTCCTCGGGAATCCCCGAAACGAGATCAGTTAGGCTCGCCAGCATTTTCAGCAGCTTCTCCCGAATCGCCGCCGGTTGAGCGACCGCGCATCCCTCCGCCGCGGCGACGAGTGCCGTCAGGTCTTCCAGCTGGCTCTGCAACAGCGCGGCCAACCGGGCACCCTCCTCGGCTCTAGCCAACGCCAGCTGGTCGAGTGCCGTCGCCCAACCGTGGAGCACCGCGAAGCGGCGCTTCTCGAGCACCTCATCGTCTTCGTCGTCAACGGTCTCGACGACGCCGCGCAGCGCCAGCAGGCCGTCGAGACGGGGCGGGGCAGCCTCGATTTCGGCAGCGAGTTCGTTCATCAGGCGAAGGAGCTGAGTCAATGTCTCGCGGTTGATCCGCACTGCGGCCGGCGATATGCGGGTAACGGCGAGGTTGGCGGAGAAATTACCGCGGCGGAAACGCTGGGCCACCATCGCACGTAGCTGCGGCTCCAACGCATCGAAGCCGGGGACCAGCCGAAGCCGCAGGTCGAGCGACTTGCCGTTGACGCTCTTGACCTCCCATGCCCACGAGATGCCCAGCCCTTCGCCGTCAGCGCGTGCGAACCCCGTCATGCTGGTAACGCTCACACCCGCACTGCCTTCTCCTGTCGACGCCGCGATGGTACCGGCGAGGGTCCCAATCTCGACACGCTGCGAGCTTGCCTCAGGGCGGGCCGGTGAAAATCAGCGACGCGTTGGTCCCGCCGAAGCCGAAGGAATTGGTAAGCACGTACCTTACCCTGCGCTCCTTGGATTGCTTCGGCACCAGATCGATGTCGCAGGACGGCGACGGATTGTCGAGATTCAGGGTCGGCGGCACTACCCGGTCGCGGATGGCGAGGATCGAGAAGATCGCCTCGACACTCCCTGCGGCGCCAAGCAGATGTCCGATCGCCGACTTGGTCGAGGACATCGATAGCGCGTATGCATGCTCGCCGAACAGCCGCTTGACTGCACCGAGCTCGATCTCGTCGCCGAGCGGTGTCGAGGTCCCGTGCGCGTTGATGTAATCGATCTTGTCCGGTGACAATCCCGCGCGCTTCAGGGCATTGCGCATCGACCGGAGGGCGCCTTTGCCGTCCTCCGAGGGAGCGGTCAGGTGAAAGGCGTCCGACGACATGCCGTAGCCGATCACCTCGGCATAGATCTTCGCGCCGCGCTCTTTCGCGTGCTCGTATGCCTCAAGCACAAGGATTCCTGCGCCTTCTCCCATCACAAAACCGTCACGCTCCCGGTCCCAAGGTCGGGAGGCGCGCGGCGGATCGTGGTTGAAGCCCGTCGATAGGGCGCGCGCCGCCGCAAAGCCCGCCAGCCCCAATCGGCACACCGCCGCTTCGGTGCCGCCGCAGACCATAACATCGGCATCGTCCAGCATGATCAGCCGGGCCGCATCGCCGATCGCATGAGCTCCACTGGAACAGGCCGTGACCACGGCGTGGTTTGGGCCGGTGAAACCGTAACGGATCGAAACATGGCCGGAAGCCAGGTTGATCAGGTTTGCGGGAATGAAAAACGGCGACAGGCGGCGCGGACCACGCTCGTGCAAGGTTAGTGCCCCCTCGGTAATCCCCGGAAGCCCGCCGATGCCAGAGCCGATCATGACGCCCGTGCGCTCGCAGGCTTCTTCGCTGTGCGGCTGCCAGTTTGCATCCTCGACCGCCTGGGCGGCGGCCGCCAACGCATAGACGATGAACCCATCCATCTTGCGCTGATCCTTGGGCGGCACCCAATCATCGGCGTTGAAAAGTCCCGACGCGGTATCGCCACGGGGCACCTGAGCGGCGATTCTCGCGGGCAAGTCAGAAACTTCGAAGGACTGGATCGCTCGGATGCCTGATTCACCCGCAGTCAGGCTGCTCCAGTTGCGCTCCAGGCCGATACCGAAGGGTGTCACGAGCCCCATGCCGGTTACGACGACACGCCGCATCCTTACTCTCGCGGCTTAAAGGACAAATGGCCGCTCAACTGCCCGACGGGCGCGAACCAGAGCTGGCGTATCCGAAATCGACGGGTTATCGAGAGGCTCAACTGTGGGATTCGATGAAATTGACGGCATCCTTGACCGTCACGATCTTCTCGGCCGCATCATCCGGGATCTCGCATCCGAATTCCTCCTCGAACGCCATCACGAGCTCGACCGTATCGAGGCTGTCGGCACCCAGATCGTCGATAAAACTGGCGTTTTCGGTCACCTTCGATTCGTCGACGCCTAAATGCTCGACGACGATCTTTTTGACCCGCTCGTTGACGTCACTCATCCGTCCTCTTCCTCGCTGAATTGCTTGAGAGTCGCTTCGGCACGCGGGTTCCCGGCGCCATCCGCCGTCATGGTGTCACCACCGGGGCCACATAGAACGCGCGAGTCCCATAGCACGATTTCGCCTGCCGCGCCAATTCGGCGGTCCAGGCCTTTATAGCATGGCCATACCGCCATTGACGTGCAAGGTTTGACCAGTGACATAGGCTGCTTCGGGGCTCGATAGATATAGGACAGCGGCAGCGACATCCTCGGGCATACCGAAGCGACCGGCGGGGATCGCCCCGAGCAGCCGCGCTTGCTGCTCCGCTGTGAGCTTGTTGGTCATCGCCGTGACGATCGCGCCGGGCGCAACGCAATTTACGGTTATGCCGCGACCGGCAACTTCGGCGGCGATCGACTTCGACATGCCGATCATCCCTGCCTTGGCGGCCGCGTAGTTGGCCTGTCCGGGATTGCCGGTAAGCGCGACGACCGAGGTTACCCCGATGACGCGACCATGCCTTCGCCGCAGCATGCCGCGGAGGACCAGCCGGGTGAGTCGGAAAGCAGCGGTCAGATTGACTTCAAGAACCGCCTGAAAGTCGGCGTCGCTCATCCGCAACGTTAAGGCGTCGCGCGTCAGGCCGGCATTGTTGACGAGAATGTCGACCCGGCTCATCGCCGTCTCGGCCTCCTTGACCAGGCGATCCGGGGCTGCCGGGTCGGAAAGATCGGCCAAGCCCACGTGTGCGCGTTCGCCCAGCTCCGCCGCCAGCGCCTCCAGAGCGCTCGCCCGCGTACCGGCCAGCATGACCTGCGCTCCGCGATGGTGCAGCGCCCGGGCGATTGCTCCGCCGATGCCGCCGGAGGCTCCGGTCACCAGAGCGGTCTGACTTGACAAATCGAACATCGAAGGACTCAGGGCGGCAATAATCGGTGACGTGCAAGCCTGCGGCTCAGAACGCCCTGATCAGCGCTTCGACCTCGCCGGGCGTGCCGACTGAACGGGTTGCCAGTGCTGGGTCGATTCGTCTAACCAGACCGGCAAGCACGCGACCAGCCCCGATTTCGGCGACCTCCTCGACCTCCGCTGTCCCCAGATAGAGAACGCTTTCGCGCCACCGCACCATCGCCGTAACCTGACCGACGAGCTGACGTTTGATCTCCGCCGGATCGTTGATCTCGGATGCCGACACATTAGTGACGAGCGGCACTACCGGTGAGCGCAGCTCCGCCTCGTCGAGCGCCTTCTGCATGACTTCGGCGGCCGGCGCCATCAGCGGGGAATGAAAGGGGGCGCTAACCGGAAGGACAATCGACCTGCGCGCCTGCCGTTCGCGGGCGATTGCCATCGCCCGCTCGACCGCGTGGCGGTGTCCACTAATGACAACCTGTCCCGGGGCATTGTCGTTGGCCACCACGCACACCTCGTCCGGGCCACTGACTGCGGCCGCCGCGATCGTCCGCGCCGCGTCGACATCCAAACCCAGCAGCGCCGCCATCGCCCCTTCGCCGGGCGGTACCGCCTTCTGCATCATCTGTCCTCGCAGTTTGACGAGACGCGCGGCGGTGCCGACCGACAGCGCGCGCGCCGCCGCCAACGCCGAATATTCGCCGAGTGAGTGTCCGGCCACGTAGGCAACATGCCGGCCAAATACGAGGCCACCTTCCTCTTCGAGAACCCGAACCACCGCCAGGCTCGCCGCCAGCAGCGCGGGTTGGGCGTTTTCAGTGAGGATGAGATCGCTTTCCGGCCCTTCGAACATCAGCTGCGAGAGGCGCTGCGACAACGCCTCGTCGACTTCTGCGAAGAGATAGCGGGCCGCGGAAAACGCGTCGGCCAGAGCGCGCCCCATGCCGACGGTTTGGGAACCCTGCCCCGGAAAGACAAATGCGCGCTTCATTCGGAAGGTTCCCCACCCACCCAGCACTGGGCCGAAAATTTCCCCGCATGGTCATAGACCCGCCGCTGCCGGTGTCAAGGAGCGGCATTGCGGGCGCGACTGTGAGAGATGCACCGACAGGTCTGCTGATGGCTGTCTTGCCTCTACGGGGCTTCCGGTTTAGTGTTTCGACCCTTTTTCGATCGCGTCCGTTTGGTTAGTCCTCGGTGCGCGTCGGTTTGTGAACAGCCACACAAGGTTCTCCGCGGCATGCCCCTTTATGAGAACGTATTTATCGCACGCCAGGACATTTCGGGCGCGCAGGTCGATGCCCTCGCAGATGCGTTCACCCAGCTCCTCACCGACAACGCGGGCGAGGTCAAGAAGCGAGAATATTGGGGGTTGCGCAATCTTTCCTACCGGATGAGAAAGAACCGCAAGGGGCACTACGTGCTGCTCAACATCGCAGCACCGCCCGCGGCGATCGCCGAACTCGAGCGGACGATGCGGATCAATGAAGACGTGATCCGCTACCTGACCATCCGCGTCGACGCCCACGAAGATGGACCATCGGTAGTCATGCAGAGCCGGGGCAGCCGGGACGATCGCCAGCGGCGCGGCTCCAGTGACCGCGATCGGTACGGCGAAGGTCGTGACGGCGCAATCGAGCGAGCCGACCGCCCCGAGCGCGCCGTGCCGGAAGCGGCGGAGGCATAGATGGAAAGTCAATCGGGAGGCGGTTCGGCGCGGGGCGCCGGAGCACGGCGTCCATTCTTTCGTCGGCGCAAATCGTGCCCGTTCTCGGGTCCGAACGCGCCAAAGATCGACTACAAGGATGTCAAGCTGTTGCAGCGCTTCGTCTCGGAGCGGGGAAAGATTGTGCCGAGCCGCATTACGGCGGTTTCGACCAAGAGACAGCGCGAGCTTGCGCAGGCGATCAAACGGGCGCGGTTTCTCGGCCTGCTTCCCTACATGGTGAAGTAGCTGGGGCACGGCGGGCGACGGTATGGGTCGGGCCGGTGTCGTTGGAGTCGCTGCGCTTTGCGGGGCGTTCGCTGCCGGCCCGTCGCTCGCGGTAGCGACGGGCTCACCGAGCTCGCTGATCCTCGTCTACCTATCTCAGCTGCCGCTCTTCATCGGTGGGCTGTGGCTGGGCGCCGGCGTTGGCTTGGCGGCTGGCGTCACCGCATCCATAATGTTACTGGCCGCGACCAATATCACGGCGGCGCTGATGTTTGCTGCGGTAAATGTGGTGCCGGTGATTCTCCTGGTCCGCCAGGCCTTGCTGGCGCGCACTGCCGCCGCCGGCGCGATCGAGTGGTATCCGCCTGGCCTTCTCGCCGCTTGGTTGACCGGGCTCGGGCTGACCGCGATCGCGGTTGCTTTTCTGTTGTTCGGCGGTCCCGATAGTCTTCAGTTAGCGATACGTGAGGTGCTGGCTCCCGCGCTCGATCGCCTCTTCGTCGAGAGCGCTCCCGGTCGCGACGAACTCGCCGGCCTCCTCGCGATGATCATGCCGGGTCTCGTTGCCGCCTCCTGGATGGCGATGACCCTGGTCAACGGCACGCTCGCCCAAGGTCTGCTGGCGCGCTTTGGAGCGAGCTGGCGGCCTTCACCAGCCCTCGCTACGCTCAGCCTTCCGATATGGTTTCCGGTGCTCCCGGTGCTCGCCACGGCGGCCACGGCGGTTGGCGGAACGATGCGGTTTTTTGGCATCAACATGATGATCGCGCTGACCGTGCCGTTCTGCCTTGCCGGCCTGGCTGTGCTCCACACGATCGCATACCGGTTCTCTCGTCCCGCCATCCTGCTCGTTTCATTCTACGTGCTGGCCGGGGCGTTGGGTTGGCCGCTGCTGCTGATCACTGTTTTGGGGTTGATCCACGCGTGCCTTCGGCTTCGCGGCAGCTCTCCCTTGCGTCATTCTCTTGGAGGCAAAAATGATGGTTGACCTGATCCTGCTCGAACGGGTCGAAAAGCTCGGTCAAATGGGTCAGCTTGTGAAGGTGAAGCCTGGCTTTGCGCGCAATTATTTGTTGCCGCAAAAGAAGGCCCTTCGAGCGACTAAGGAAAACATAGCCTATTTTGAGAGCCAGCGCACCCAACTCGAAGCGAACAATCTGGAGCGAAAGTCGGAAGCGACCGAAGTCGGCACCACTCTCGAAGGCTTGAGTGTCATAATCGTTCGCCAAGCGGGCGAAAGCGGCCAGCTCTACGGCTCGGTTTCCGCGCGTGACCTCGCAGATGCGGTAACCGAAGCGGGCTTTACGATCGAGAAACGTCAGGTCGTTCTCGAAAGGCCAATCAAGAGCCTGGGGATGCATTCGGTAAGGATCGTGCTACACCCGGAAGTTTCGGTGATGATTACCGCCAACGTCGCCCAGTCGGCGGAAGAAGCTGCTATGCAGGCCAAAGGCATCGACCCGCTGCGCCTGCGCGACGAAGATGACACTCAAGCCGACTTGGGCGCTACCGATAGCCCGGCCCGTCAACAGGGCGGGGCGGGGACCGGCGCCGGCTGAACTACCATCGCCACCGCGGCCCCGATTGCAGGCGATACTATGTTGCTGGCTCACCTGTTCGAGCGCATCATTAACGTAGGCAGGCTTCGCATCGTCGATGCCGGCGGGCGCTCCTTCGCTTTCGAGGGATCACCCGGCACAAGCGTCGCAATTCGGCTCCACGACCCGGCATTGCATTGGAAGCTCCTCGTTAGGCCGCGGCTATTCCTGCCCGAAGCTTTTGTGGACGGGACGCTGACCATTGAAGAGGGGAGCCTCTATGATCTTATCGACTTGATGACCACCAATATCGAGCTTTTGCCTGAGGGATTTCTAGGACATCACCTAAACGATGCCTTCAGTCCCTTGCGTCGGCTCCATCAATACAACCCGCTCCGGCGTGCCCGCCGCAACGTCGCCCATCACTACGACCTGTCGGAAGAACTCTACGCATCGTTCCTCGATCAGGACCGCCAATATTCCTGCGCCTACTTCCGTGACGGCACCGACGACCTCGACACCGCGCAACTCGACAAGAAGCGGCACATCGCTGCAAAGCTGCTGATCCGGCCAGGGCAAAGGGTGCTCGACATCGGTTCGGGGTGGGGCGGCCTTGCGCTCTACCTGGCCGGGGAGTGTGGCGCGAAGGTAATCGGTTTGACGCTTTCAAGGGAGCAGCACAAGGTAGCCACTCGCCGCGCCGCAATGGCGGGGTTGACCGATCGCGTCGAGTTCCGCCTGCGCGACTACCGCGAGGAGTCCGGGCTATACGACAGAATCGTTTCGGTCGGCATGTTCGAGCATGTTGGCGTCAACCACTACAAAGCGTTCTTTAATCAGCTCAAGTCGCTGCTGGCGCCGGACGGTATAGCGCTGCTGCACTCGATTGGCCGGATGGACGGGCCGGGCTCGACACACCCTTGGATCCGCAAGTACATCTTTCCGGGCGGTTACATTCCGGCACTCTCGGAGGTTCTACCGGCGGTCGAGCGATCGAAGCTGTGGGTCACCGATATTGAGATCCTGCGCCTGCACTATGCCGAGACTCTGCGATCCTGGCGCCGCCGCTTCGAGGGGAATCGCGACCGTCTGCGCGGGATCTACGACGAGCGCTTCTGCCGGATGTGGGAGATGTACCTGGTCGGCTCCGAGATCGCGTTTCGCCGCAGCACGTTCATGGTCTTTCAGATGCAGCTCGCGAAGGCGGTCGATTCGCTGCCTATGACGCGGGACTACATGCTCGACTGGGAACGCGAACAAGGCGCCGCCTCCGATCGGGCCGCCTGACGTTCATCCCCGACATCCACATGGTGTGAATCTTATTCCTCGCGGGAGCGCGGCCCCGGCGGTGCTACTTTGCGACCGCATGGAAACAGCCGCAACGTCTCGGATCACTCCGCTACGCGGTCCCGACTCCGAGCCTATTCGCATCCCGCCCTACAACACCGACGCCGAACAGGCGCTTCTCGGAGCAATCCTGATCAACAATTCAGCCTATGCCCGGGTGTCCGAATTCCTCGCGCCGGAGCACTTCGGCTATGCCGTGCACGGCCGGATCTTCGCCGCAATCGCTAAGCTGATCGAGCGTGGTCAGATCGCTAATCCGGTGACGCTCAAAAACCTATTTGATCAGGACAAGGCCCTGACAGAAATCAGCGGGGCGCAATATCTCACTCAGCTTGTTAGCTCGGCAGTAACGATCATAAACGCAGAGGATTACGGCCAGAACATCCACGATCTTTATCTTCGGCGTCAGCTGATTACGCTTGGTGAGGACGTTGTCAACGAGGCTTTCAATCAGGATCTCGACGATCCGGCCCGGGAGCAGATCGAACGCGCCGAGAAAAAGCTGTTCGACCTGGCGACTGTCGGGCAAATCGAGGGGGGGTTTCGCGCATTTTCCGCATCGCTCACGGACGCCATCAAGAGCGCAGAAGCGGCGTTCAAGCGCGATGGCAAGACCGTTGGAGTGGCGACAGGATTTCGCGACCTTGACGCTAAGCTCGGCGGGCTGCACCCGTCGGATCTGATTGTTCTGGCTGGCAGACCGTCGATGGGAAAGACGGCCCTCGCCACGAACATGGCGCTCAATGCGGCGAAGGCGCACAGGTCGGTGCGTACTGCAGATGGTCGTACTGTAACCGAGGATGGAGCGGTGGTCGGCTTCTTTTCGCTGGAGATGTCGGCGGAGCAACTCGCTGCTCGCATTCTCGCAGAAGAATCCAGCGTGTCATCCGATCGAATTCGGCGGGGCGATATCAAGAATGAGGATTTCGATAAATTTACACGGGTAAGCCAGTGGCTCCAAACGTTGCCGCTGTTCATCGACGACACCCCTGCACTGAGCATCTCTGCTGTGAGAACCCGTGCGCGGCGCCTGATGCGTCAGCAGGGGCTAGGGTTAATCGTCGTCGATTATTTGCAACTGTTGCGGCCGTCGACCCACATTCGCTCCATCGAGAACCGCGTACAGGAGGTCTCCGACATCACCCGGGGGCTGAAAGCCCTAGCAAAGGAACTTAGCGTCCCTGTGCTCGCGTTGTCTCAGCTGTCGCGAGCTGTCGAGCAACGTGAAGACAAGCGTCCTCTGTTGGCTGATTTACGGGAATCGGGAACGATCGAGCAGGACGCCGACGTTGTGATGTTCATCTTTCGCCAGGAGTATTATGATTCGCGCAAAGAACCTCAACGCCTGACGGAAGGGGAAGACAAAAACCAAAATAACGAAGCTAAAAAGAAATATGATGAAGATTACAAGAGATGGCAAAAAAACTTGAGTGATATCTACGGCAAGGCGGAAATAATCATTGCAAAGCAACGGCATGGCCCGACTGGAACGATCACACTCCACTTCGACGCGGAGAGAACGAAGTTCGAGGACTTTGCCGCGCCCGACCACCTGCCGATCGTGCGGTGAATCGGTTCAGAGCCTCCTGATGTCCGGTGATCGCGCTGAGCGTGCGGAGGCCGTCCTCGAGATCGATCTCGCGGGCATCGTTGCGAATTGGCGACTGCTGGCGCGGCGGGTCGAGCCGGCGCGCTGCGCGGGGGTCGTCAAGGCCGACGCTTACGGTCTGGGCGCGCCGCGAGTGTCGGCTGCCCTCGCCGCAGCCGGATGCCGGCTTTTTTTCGTCGCCACGCTCGACGAGGGAATGGCGCTGCGTGGCGCGCTTCCCGCGTGCTGCGAAATCGCGGTCCTGAACGGCCCCGCACCCGGCTCGGCAGAGGAATTCGTCTCGCAGCGTCTCATTCCCGTCCTCAACGAGCCCGGGCAGATCGCCACCTGGGCCGTGGCCTCCCACCGGCACGGCGGGCCAGCGGCGATGCTGCATGTCGACACCGGGATGGCGCGCCTTGGGTTGACCCTGCCCGAGTTCGAAGCGCTCGCCGATGCCGAGCCCTGTGAGCCAGGCGAAATTCGATGGCGGGCACTCATCAGCCATTTGGCTTGCGCCGACCACCCGGGGCATCCCCTAAACAACCTCCAGCGTGAGAGATTCGCCGCCGCACGAAGCCGGCTGAGAGGCGTGCCCGCCAGCTTGGCTGCGTCGTCCGGAATCTTTCTCGGCCCGGCATATCACTACGACTTCGTGCGCCCTGGGGCTGCCCTTTATGGCGTCAACCCGCAGCCGGGCTCACCCAACCCAATGCGCCAGATCGTTCGGCTCAAGGTTAGAATCCTCCAAGTCCGCGAGGTTGATCGCGGTGCCCCGGTGGGTTACGGTGCCGCCCATGTCATGGACCATCCGGGTCGCCTCGCCACCGTTGCGATCGGCTACGCGGACGGGTGGCTCCGTTCGCTGAGCCACAGGGGTTCGGGTCGCCTCGGTGGGACGAGGGTGCCGCTTATCGGCCGAGTTTCAATGGATCTCGCCGTTTTTGACGTTTCCGCCGTCGACCCGGCGTTGGCCCGCCCCGGCGGCTCTATCGAGCTTCTCGACGACGATCACGGTCTCGATGCGGCGGCGACCGACGCCGGCACCATCGGGTACGAGATCTTGACAGCCCTCGGACGGCGCTACCACCGGGTCTATCGCGACGAGCAGCATCGATGCTGACGTTCCTCGCCGCGATTGGCGCGGTCTTTCTCGCCTTTCTCGCTGCGACCGGACGGCTCGTGGTGTTCGCCGGGCTGGCGCTCGCCACAGCCTTTGCGCCCCCGTTCCACCTTCGCGTGCTTTTCAGCGAAATGGTCAATATCGGCTATTATTCACTGCCCGTGGTCGGGCTGACGGCCGTCTTCACCGGCATGGTGCTGGCACTACAATCACATACCGGGTTTAGTCGATTCGCCGCCGAGGGAGCGGTGGCGACGGTTGTCGTGCTCTCGATTACCCGTGAGCTTGGTCCGGTCATAACCGGATTGATGGTCGCCGGTCGCGTCGGGGCGGCGATGGCGGCGGAGATCGGGACGATGCGCGTGACCGATCAAATCGACGCGTTGACGACGCTGTCCACCGACCCGCTGCGCTACCTGGTGCTGCCGCGGCTCGTCGCCGGGCTGATCACGCTGCCGATCCTGGTGCTCGTGGCCGACATCATCGGCGTCTTCGGCGGATATCTGATCGGCGTCTACAAGCTCGGGTACAACCCGGAGGCCTATCTCAACCGCACGCAGCAATACCTCGAGACCATCGACGTCGTCTCCGGTCTGGTCAAGGCTGCCGTGTTCGGCTTTATCGTGGCTCTGATGGGGTGCTATCACGGCTATTACTCGCGCGGCGGGGCGCAAGGGGTTGGCCGGGCGACGACTTATGCGGTTGTCTCGGCTTCGGTGCTGATCCTCGTCTTCAATTACGTGATCACTGAGGCCTTCTTCGCGCGATGACGGACGGTTGATGATGACCGACGCCTCGTTGCCGAAGATCTCCGTTCGCGGGCTCACGAAATCGTTCGGCCGCAAGCGCGTTCTCGACGGTCTCGACATTGATTGCGCGACGGGCGAAAGCCTCGTCGTCATTGGTGGTTCGGGAACGGGTAAATCCGTTCTGGTCAAATGCATTCTGGGATTGCTAGAGCCCGAGAGAGGGTCGATCCGTATCGACGGCATAGAAACCGTGGGGCTGCGGCGTGCCGCCCGTGAGCGCATGATGCAGAAGTCCGGGATGCTGTTTCAGGGCAGCGCCCTGTTCGATTCGCTAAGTGTGTGGAAGAATGTCGCCTTCGGACTGATCGAAGGGCGCGGCATGGACCGGCTGGCGGCAAAGGAGGTTGCGCTCGCCAAGCTCGCAGCGGTCGGGCTCGCTCCCGAAGCAGGCGATCTGCGGCCGGCAGAACTTTCCGGCGGTATGCAGAAGAGAGTTGCGCTGGCCCGGGCGATTGCGGCCGAGCCAGAAATCATCTTCTTCGACGAGCCGACCACCGGGCTCGACCCGATAATGGCGGATGTGATCAATGATCTGATTGTGAAATGCGTGCGCGAGGTGGGCACTACGGCAATATCGATCACCCACGACATGGTGAGCGCACGCAAGATCGCCGATCGGATCGCGATGCTGCACGGCGGCCGCATCGTCTGGCACGGGGCGGCCGGGGAAATCGATCGCTCGGGCAACCCGTTCGTCGACCAGTTCATCAACGGCCGAGCCGAGGGACCGATCCGAATGGAGATCCGAGCGGCATGACGAGGGTCTGTCAGGCGCGACGGGATTGCCAGGCGCGACGGGATTGATCGTGATGGCGCGGCAGCAGGCTCGCTTCGTTTGTCAGCAATGCGGGGCCTTCCATGCCAAATGGACCGGGCGGTGCGACGGCTGCGGCGCATGGAACAGCCTCATCGAGGAATTCCCGCGCGAGGAGCTGCCTGGCGGACGCATCAAGGGGGGTCTCGACCGGCGCGGCGGCCGCGCGCTCGGCTTTGTCGGCCTGACCGGGCCGAGCATACTGCCCCCGCGTCGCAAGACCGGCATTGTCGAGCTCGACCGCGTTTGCGGCGGCGGGCTCGTACCGGGCTCGGCGATCTTGGTCGGCGGCGATCCCGGGATCGGCAAGTCGACCTTGCTCCTCCAGGCGGCAGCCGCGATCGCACCGGGCGAGGAGCGGTCGCCGGGGCAGGCCGCGATTGCTGCCTACATCACTGGCGAGGAGGCCATCGATCAGGTTCGCCTGCGCGCGGAGCGTCTCGGCGTCGCCGCGAGCCCCCTGCTGCTGGCTGCAGCGAGCAATGTGCGCGACATCATCGCCTCGCTCGACCGCGAGGACGCCCCGGCCCTGGTTGTCGTCGATTCGATCCAAACGATGTACCTCGACACCTTGGACAGCGCGCCCGGCACGGTCAGTCAGGTTCGCGCAGCCGCGCAGGAGTTGATCAGGGTGGCCAAGCGGCGCGGCTTTGTTTTGGTGCTCGTCGGCCACGTGACAAAGGAAGGTGTCATCGCCGGGCCGCGCGTGCTCGAGCACATGGTCGACACCGTGCTCTACTTTGAAGGCGAACGCGGGCACCAATTCCGCATTTTGCGCGCGGTGAAGAACCGCTTTGGCGCCACCGACGAGATCGGTGTCTTTGAGATGAGCGATCGCGGCCTGGTCGAGGTCCCGAACCCTTCTTCGCTGTTTCTCGCCGGACGCCCGGGGGCACCCGGCGGGGACGACGCCGAAGCGGGTGCCGGGCGGGTCAGCGGCTCGGCCGTGTTTGCCGGCATCGAGGGCACTCGGCCGGTGCTCGTCGAGGTTCAAGCGCTGGTCGCCCCGGCCCTCTTGGGGACGCCGCGTCGCGCGGTTGTGGGTTGGGACGGAACGCGCCTGGCGATGATTACCGCGGTGCTCGATGCGCGCTGCGGGCTCTCGGTCGGCGCCAATGACATCTACCTCAACGTCGCCGGCGGATTGCGCATCGTCGAGCCGGCGGCCGATCTCGCCGTGGCGGCCGCGCTCGTCTCGGCGCTGACCGATGCACCGGTTCCCGATTCCGTCGTCTTCGGCGAAATCGCGCTCTCGGGCGATGTTCGTCCGGTCGGCCACACCGAAGCTCGGCTCAAAGAGGCGGCCAAGCTCGGCTTCGCCGAAGCCTGGATACCGCGCGGCCGCGGCCAGCGGCGCGCAACGGCGGCCGCAGCGGGGTTTCAGATCGCGGCGATCGGGCATCTGAGCGAGCTTGTCGAGCGATTGGTGCCGAGGCACGCGCTGCGCGGCCAATCGCTGGGCCAACGGCGGATCGTGGCCGCGTCGTGAACGCCGTCGATCTTGGCGTCCTCGGGGTGATCGCGCTCTCGGCGATCTTCGCCTTTGCCCGCGGCTTCGTGCGCGAAACCCTGTCGATCATAGCCTGGGTCGGGGCGGCGCTGATCACGCTTTATGGGTTCAACTATGTCTATGGGCTGGTCACCCGGTTCGTCTCGACGCCGCTGCTCGCCGACCTCGTCGCCGGTGTCGGGCTGTTCGTGGTCGCCCTGATCTTGTTGACGATCATTACCGGATACCTGGCGCGCCTTGTCCACTCGACTTCGCTGTCGCCGATCGATCGGACCTTGGGATTGGTCTTCGGCCTGGTGCGCGGTGCGGCCCTTGTCTCGCTCGCCTATCTCGTGCTCGATGTCAGCCTGCCGCCGAACGATCGGCCGGGCTGGATCAGACAGGCAAAGAGCGAACCCTTTCTTGCTCAGGGTGCGGACATGCTGCGCGCTCTGCTGCCTCAATCGCTCCAGATCAAGAGTGCCGCCGTCGTCGATGACGCGCAGCGGGCACTCGAACGAGCCAAGGAAGCGCAGAAGGCGATGCGCGCTCTCTCCAGCCCGGTGGCGCCATTGCCGGCGAAACCGGGCGAAGATCAGGGTCCGAACTACAAGACCGGCGACCGGCGCGATCTGGACCGGTTGATCGAAAACGCGCGATAGTGTAGCGCGCATGCCCTGCCACTCGCATTCGAAGCGCGGAGTTACCATTTCTCCGGTGCCGAAACGAGGATCGAGAATGGCGACGACCGATCCCTTCGATGCGGACCACTTTCACGAAGAATGCGGTGTCTTCGGGGTCTACGGCCACCCCGACGCGGCGGCGCTGACCGCCCTCGGCCTGCACGCGCTACAGCACCGCGGGCAGGAAGCGACCGGGATCGTCGCCTATGACGGCGAACAGTTCAATGCCCACCGCGGTCTCGGCCAAGTGAGCGACAATTTCAGCTCCAAGGAGGTGATCGCGCGCCTGCGCGGCAATGCCGCGATCGGCCATGTCCGCTACGCGACGACCGGCGAGGTGGCGATGCGCAATGTGCAGCCGCTCTTCGCCGATTTCGAGTTTGGCGGGCTCGCCATCTGCCACAACGGCAATCTGACGAACTCCTACCAGGTGCGCCGGCAGCTGGTGCGTCGCGGCAGCCTGTTCCAATCGACCAGCGACACCGAGGTTATCGTCCACCTGATCGCGACGAGCCTGAAGGAGACCGTGGTCGATCGGCTGATCGATGCCCTGCGGCAGGTTCAAGGAGCCTTTTCGCTGGTGGCACTCTCGCAAGACGAAATCATCGGAGTGCGCGACCCGCTCGGGGTGCGCCCGCTGGTTCTCGGCCGGCTCGGCGACGCCTGGATTCTCTCTTCGGAGACCTGTGCTCTCGACATCATCGGCGCCGAGTTCGTCCGCGACATCGCAGCGGGAGAGATCGTCATCATCGGCGCTCGCGGGGTCAAGAGCCTGCTGCCCTTCACCCGGCGCGACAGCCGGTTCTGCGTCTTCGAGCACATCTACTTCGCGCGTCCCGACAGCGTCGTCGAGGGCCAAAGCGTCTACGAGGCCCGCAAGCGCATCGGGCGGGAACTCGCGCGCGAAAGTCCGATCGATGCGGACATCGTCGTCCCGGTGCCCGATTCGGGGGTGCCGGCGGCGATCGGATATGCCCAGGAATCAGGTTTCCCGTTTGAGCTGGGGATCATCCGCAATCACTATGTCGGCCGGACCTTTATCGAGCCGACCGACCAGATCCGCCATCTCGGCGTCCGCCTAAAGCACAACGCGAGCCGGGCCAATCTTGCCGGCAAGCGCGTGATCCTCGTCGACGACTCGATCGTGCGCGGCACCACTTCGATAAAGATCGTGGAAATGGTCAGGCGGGCCGGAGCGCGGGAGGTCCACATGCGGATCTCGAGCCCGCCGACGCGCCATCCGTGTTTTTACGGGATCGCCACCCCGGAGCGCGACGAGCTCCTCGCCGCCCACTTGGATGTCGCCGGAATGACCGAGCTGATCGGTGTCGACAGCCTCGCCTTTCTGTCGATCGACGGGCTCTATCGGGCGATGGGCGAGGCGGGGCGCGACGACTTGGCACCGCATTTCTGTGATGCCTGCTTTACCGGTGATTATCCGATCCCGCATGTCGACGCCGATGACGGCAAGGTCGCCGTGCAGCTCTCGCTCCTCGCCGAACCCGCCTGAAGGCTCAGGGATTGCGCACGAGTGCGTAGTAGGGCGGAAAAGCGGAGCGTAGTCCGCCGACTTTCGATCGCATACGCGCCTGCATGGCGGAATGCGCTGGCGCTTTTCCGCCCTACAATCCCCGAGCTGCGACCGAGTTGAGGAGCTGCGAGATTTGGCCGGCAGCTCGGTGAGCCAAGGCGACCCGGTGAGCGGGCGGCTCGCCGGCAGGATCGCGCTGATAACCGGAGCCTCGCGCGGCATCGGCGCCGCCGTCGCCCGGCGCTTTGCCGCAGAGGGCGCGCATGTCGTGCTGGCGGCGCGCACGGTGGGCGGTCTCGAAGAGCTCGACGACGCCATCCGGGCGGCCGGCGGTACCGCCACGCTCGTTCCCCTCGACCTGCGCGATTTCATCAAGATCGACGAACTGGCGGCAAAGCTGTTCGATCGTTATGGCTGGCTCGACATCCTCGTCGGCAATGCCGCCGAGTTCGGCGTCTTCTCCCCGCTCGGCCATATCGACCCCGCCACCTGGGCCGAAGTCATCGACCTAAACCTGACGGCAAATTGGCGCCTGATCCGGGCGATGGACCCATTGCTGCGCGCAGCACCGGCCGGTCGCGCGATCTTTGTCACCTCGGGAGTTGCGCGCGGCGTCTTCCCCTATTGGGGCCCCTACGCGGTCAGCAAGGCGGGTCTCGAAATGCTCGTCAAGATCTACGCCGGCGAGATCACCAAGACCCGCGTGCGCGCCAACCTGCTCGATCCCGGGATCGTCCGCACGCGGTTGCGCGCCCGCGCCTTTCCCGGCGAAGACCCGAGCCGCCTGCCGCCGCCGGAAAGCGTCGCCGACGCCTTCCTCGTCCTCGCCCTCCCCGAATGCACCCGCAACGGCGAGATGGTCATGGCCTCCGCCGTTTCGTTGCGCCCGAATGAGTGGTGATACATGTTCCCGAGCCCAAAGCGGATGTTCTTGACCAAGGGTGTCGGCGTCCATCGCCATGCCCTCACTGCATTCGAGTTCGCCTTGCGCGACGCGGATATCGAGCAGCAGAACCTGGTTTATGTGTCGTCCATTCTCCCGCCGCGCTGCGAGGTCGTCGCCCGCGAAGCAGGGGTCGAGTTGCTCAGGCCTGGGGATATCACCTTCTGCGTGTTGGCCCGGTCAGAGACCAATGAATTCGGGCGCCATCTTTACGCCAGCCTCGGTTTGGCGAGACCCGCGGATCCGGACATGTACGGATATATCTCGGAGCTGCACGGATACGGCATGACCGCGGAGGCGAGCGGTGAGGAGGCTGAGGATCTCGCCGCGACCATGCTGGCCTCGACGCTGGGCCTCGATTTTGATCCCGAGGCCGCGTGGAACGAGCGCAAGCAGATATACGAACACAGCAGCCTGATCATCGACAGCACATCGATCACGGCCGCAGCAATATGCGGCCCGGACAATCACGGGACTTGTGCGATCGCCGCCGCCTTTCCTCTTTTCCTAGAGTGCTTGGCCCCTCGCCAAGCACGCACATGCACTCTCGCTCGCGCCGAGTCGCCGGTTATTGTGGCGCCGCGAACAGGAGTCTGATTCCGACCCAAAGCGGACCCTTGGAGTGTCCGCGAGCGGGCGACCCGCGAGCCGGCATCGGCCCCGGACCGACTACGGGGGCAGGCGGGCGCGTCACCGCACGTGCTCCCCTCGGTTTGGAATGGGCCAGGCCGAAATAATGCCCAAATCATTCCTGATCTTCGTAACATTCCCCTGCGGAGAGTTGGATGGACCGGCTCGAGGGCATCAAAATATTCGTGCGCGTCGTCGAGAGCGGGAGCTTTTCGGCGGTCGCCCGCGAGCTTGGAACGGGGCAGCCGGCGATCAGCAAGCAGGTTGCCGCGCTCGAGGAACGTCTTGGCGCGCAACTGCTCATGCGCACCTCCCGCAGTCTGAGCCTGACCGAGGCCGGGCGCGATTTCTACGAGTCCGCAGTACCGCTGATCAGCGATCTTGAGGCAGCCGAATCCCGCATCGGCTCAGGCCAGGCCTCGCCGTCTGGCGTGGTGCGCGTCACCGCCGCGCCCGGCTTCTCTCGCCTCTATGTCGTGCCGAAACTACCTTCGTTCCGCGCGCGCTATCCCAAGGTCGTAGTCGAGATGCTGGTCTCCGAGCGGACGAGCAATCTCGTCGAAGAAGGCATCGACCTCGCCATTCGTAATGGCGCCCTTTCGGACTCTAGCCTTGTCGCGCGCAAGATCGGCGAGTCCGCCGTCGTTGCCGTCGCATCCGCAGAGTATCTGGAACGCAGAGGAGAGCCCACGCGCCCCGGCGATCTCGACCGCCACGACGGCGTGATTTTCGTCTCACAGGATGGACCGCGACCCTGGACCTTCGCTAGCCGCGCCGGGGTGATATCCTATCAGGCGGCGGCATCGTTTCGCAGCAATGATGGCGAACAGCTCCGCGCCGCGGTCCTTGCCGGCCTCGGTATCACCCAGGCGCCTTACTGGCTTTTTGCGGCCGACATACGCGCCGGAACCGTGCGGCGAATCCTGCGCGATCGTGAGCCGGCCAGAATTCCGATCAACGCCGTGCGACCCGCGTCCCGCCGTCAGCCCAGCAAAGTCGCCGTGTTTGTTTACTTTCTGGCTGAGCTGCTCGCCGAAACGGACGACTGATCTATTCCCCAATGGGATCGATGCTATCCCAACTGAACGTCTAACGCCCGCCCGTTCGAATTAATAGGTTTGCATCGCCGACAACGAACGAGGCGATGCCATGAAACGGCTCGACGATAAGGTTGCGATAGTAACCGGCGCTTCAAAAGGAATCGGAGCGGGCATTGCAAAAGCCGTCGGCGCGGAAGGCGCGGCGGTGCTTGTAAACTATGCGCGCGATCATGAAGGCGCGGAACGGGTGGTGCGCGAAATCACTGGCAAAGGCGGGCGAGCCATCGCCGTGCAAGGCGACGTGGCGCAGAGGTCCGACGCGCAACGCCTCGTCGCGGAGG
>Ga0210407_10001492_pt1 | contig 21857 bp, 19 predicted proteins | sample IncBWC27MmetaG_FD_150860 | JGI IMG/M metagenome (GOLD analysis project Ga0210407, IMG submission 150860) | Forest soil microbial communities from Barre Woods Harvard Forest LTER site, Petersham, Massachusetts, United States - Inc-BW-C-27-M | ecosystem: Environmental > Terrestrial > Soil >... | reverse complement strand
CCTCAGGATCGCGCATCGTGAAGTCCGGGATGTAGGTGCGAATCGGCGTGTCGAGCGCGAGCTTCCCCGCTCCGACCAGGCGCATCACGGCCGTGGCGGTGAAGGTCTTGGTCGTCGAGCCGATCTGGAAGAGCGTCTGTTCATCAACGGGCAGTGGATGACGGACGCTGGTGACGCCGAATCCACGCATGAACTCGCGCCCCTCGGACACGATTCCCAGCACGACGCCCGGGACCTTGTGCTTGGCCATCGCGTCGGGAATGCGATCGCAAAGCCCCGCGAAGAGTTCTTCAGCGTCCATCGCAACTCAATGCGGGAATTCGACCATCACCTTGGCGCGCGAGCCGGGGCGTTTCAGCGCGGTGAACATTTCGGGCACTCGGCCGACGTCGATCACGTCGGTGATCATCGGCGTCGCGTCGATCGCACCCGACGCGAGCGCGTCGATCGTTTCCTGGAATTCGGCGCGGTTGTAGGCGAGCGCGAAGTCGATGCTCACTTCCTTCATCACGCAAAGCAGCGGGACGATGCTGTCGGGCTCCATGCACACTCCGATCACCACCACGCGTCCATGTCGGCCGACCATGTTGATTGCGGCGCTGAGAGTAGATTTGACCCCGATGCATTCGAAGACGATCTCCGGCGCGCGTCCGGTTATCGAACGCACCTTGTCGGCCGGATCCTCTTTTTCCGGATTTACTATCGCGGTTGCGCCTAGCTTCATCGCAAGCTCGGTGCGTCCCGGCGCGAGTTCCGACACCACGATCGCGCCCGCGCCTTTTGCTTTGGCCCATATAAGTGTCGAAAGACCGATGGGCCCGGCACCCATCACGACGCATCCCATTCCCGGTTTCATTGATGCGCGACTGACGCCGTGGAGTCCGACCGAGAGCGGCTCGACCAGCGCGCCGGCGCGAGAGCTGACGTTGGCAGGGAGTTTGAGCAAACTTCCCGCGCCGCAGACTACGTACTCGGCGTATGCGCCCGGCAGTTGCCCGAGTCCTAGGCTGCGAATCTTCGCGCACTGCATCGCGTCGTCGCGCATGCACGGTTCGCAAGCGCCGCAGACGATGTACGGTAGCGACGTGACGCGATCGCCGAGCCTGTAGCCTTCGACGCCCGCGCCGAGTTGATGAATCTCGCCGCAGAATTCGTGGCCCATCACCGAATCGGGCGGCATCCCCATGCCGTACTGCACGGCGTGCAGATCGGAGCCGCAGATTCCGCAATCGTGCACCTTGAGCACGACCTCGCCGGCGCCGGCACTCGGACTCGGCACCTCGATCACCGCCATCTCATCTTGCTTCTTGAATACCGCTGCTTTCATCGCGCCTCGCCCTATGCCGCGCGCCGTTGCTGAATCAATTCGATCTTGTAGCCGTTGGGATCCTCGATGAACGCGATCGCCGTGGTGCCGTGCTTCATCGGCCCCGGCTCGCGCACGACCTTGACGCCTTTTTGTTTCAGCTCATCGCAGGTCTTGTAGATGTCATCGACGCCGAGCGCGACGTGCCCGTAGGCGTTGCCGAGATCGTATTTCGAAGTACCCCAATTCCACGTGAGTTCGATTACCGCGGTTTCGTCCTCGCCGCCGTAGCCGACAAACGCAAGCGTGAACTCGCCACCCGGAAAGTCCTGCTTGCGCAAAAGCTTCATCCCAAGTCGATCGCAGTAGAACTTGAGCGATTCGTCGAGGTTGTTCACCCGGAGCATCGTGTGCAGTAGCCGCATCTTACTATCCTTATAGTTTGCCTTTTGGTTTGATTGCGCCGCGCGCGCGTTTCGCATCGATCGCCTTCCTCAGCTCGCTCTGAATCCCCGCGAACACGTCCTCGGTCGGCGCGATTCCAACCGCCTTCATCTTTTCGACCAGTTGCCATCGCTCGAGCCCGAGTATCCCCTTGGCCTCGTGCTCGTGGATCTTTTTCATCCGCACGAGTTCCAGGATTGCGAGCTCACGGACGCGGGCTGCGAAATCAGGCTCGGGAAACTGCGCGTCAAAGATGTCGTCGGGAATATCAAGTTTGAGATTCATCGGCGTTCCATGGATTACTTTCGCGATTGCGCAGAGTCGATGTCAAACGGGAAGGGGCCGGCCCGCTGCCTTTGCAGAGCGTGGTCGGAATGTTTTAAGTTCAAGCGCGATATGGCTCGTTAGAACATCCAGACACCGGGGCAGGCTTGGACGCCACCCCAGGGAGCAAGGCGATGGATTTCAATTTTAATCCCGAAGACGAAGCGTTCCGCGCGGAGTTCCGCGCCTGGCTCGACGCCAACAAAAAGTTCGCGCCGCACCTGGGCGAGACCACGATCGGGATGGCCGAGGGCCGCGGTGCGTTCGAGCAGCAGAAAGTCTGGGCGAAGAAGATGGCCGAGGGCAGGTGGCTTGCGCCGAATTGGCCCACTCAATACGGCGGCCGCGGCGCCAGCATCCTGCAGACGATCGTTTATAACGAGGAGCTTTCGCGCGCTGGCGTGTCCGCGCCGATGATCGGAATGGGCACCAGCCTGCTCGGGCCGACGCTGTTGCATTGGGGGACCGAGGAGCAGAAGCAGCGCTTCATCCCGCCGATCATGAAAGCCGAAGAAGTCTGGTGCCAGGGATATTCGGAACCCGGCTCGGGCTCGGATCTCGCCTCGTTGCAAACGCGCGCGGTCGAAGAGGGCGATTACTTCGTGGTCAACGGGCAGAAGGTATGGACCTCGATCGCGCAGCACGCCGACTGGATCTTTTTGCTGGTGCGCACCGATCCCGACGCGCCCAAGCATAAGGGAATCAGCTACCTGTTGGTTGATATGCACAGTCCCGGCGTGACGGTGCGTCCGCTGGTGCAGATGACCGGCAACAAGGGCTTCAACGAAGTTTTCTTCGAAGACGTTCGCGTGCCGAAGAAAAATCTGGTCGGCGAGATGAACCAGGGATGGCAGGTCGCGATCACCACTCTGATGTTCGAGCGATCGGGCGGAGGTGGCGACCGCGGCGGGCAAGCGCAATGCCGCGAGCTTGCGGACCTCGCCAAATCGCTCCCGCGAAACGGCGCGACCGCATGGGACGACGCGAGCGTGCGTCAGAAGATCGCGGAGTTCTACTGCGAGGCGACCGCGCTGCGCTACACCGGCTATCGCCAGCTCACTCGGCGCCTTAAGGGGATGCCGCCGGGGCCGGAAGGCTCCATGATGAAGCTATGCGGCACCGAGCTGAACATCCGCATCCAGTTGTACGCGATGGAACTGCTCGGCCCGTACAGCCAAATCGAGTACAAAGCTCCGTTTGCGATCGACAAGGGCAAGTGGTCGTTCAGGATGCTGGCGGCGCGCGGCGGCACCATAGCTGCGGGCAGCAACCAAATCCAGCATAATATTATCGGCGAGCGCGTACTCGGATTGCCCAAGGGCTAGCGCGTTCGTGAGCATCACGGAATCTGCAACGAGGTGAAAACTAACTAGATGGATTTCAATTACAGCCCCGAGGACGAGGCGTTTCGCGGCGAATTGCGCTCCTGGCTCGAAGCGAACAAGAAATTCGCGCCACCGCCGAGCAATATGATGGCCGACGAAGGCGAGGGCGACTGGGAGGCGCGCGTCCGCTGGCACAAGAAACTTAACGAAGGCGGATGGGTCGCGGCCAATTGGCCCAAGGAATACGGCGGCCGCGGCGCGACTGTGATGCAGAAAACGATCTATCGCGAAGAACTTCATCGGCTCGGTCTCGGCGAGCCGTTCATCGGGATGGGTATCAGCCTGCTCGGGCCGACACTGATCCACTGGGGAACCGAGGAGCAGAAGCAGCGTCACATTCCGAAGATTCTCAAGGGCGAGGAAATCTGGTGCCAGGGATATTCCGAGCCCGGCTCGGGCTCCGATCTCGCCTCGGTATCGACGCGCGCTATCGACGACGGCGACGACTTCGTGGTCAACGGGCAAAAAGTGTGGACCTCGATGGCGCAGCACGCCGACATGATCTTCGCGCTGGTCCGCACCGATCCCGACGCGCCCAAGCACAAGGGAATTAGCTACCTGCTGATCGATATGCACAGTCCCGGCGTGACCGTGCGTCCGCTGGTGCAGATGACCGGCGGCAAGGGCTTCAACGAAGTTTTCTTTGAAGACGTTCGCGTGCCGAAGAAAAATGTCGTCGGCGAGCGGAACAACGGATGGCAGGTGGCGATGACCACGCTGATGTTCGAGCGCGGCGGTGGCGGCGGCGCAGACCCGATGGGCGAAGTGTACGAACTCGCGAAACTCGCGAAAAGAATTCCGCGCAATGGCAGCAACGCGTGGGACGATTCGAGCGTGCGGCAGAAAGTCGCGGAGTTCGCCGCCGATGCGCAGGCGCTCAGGTACACCGGCTATCGCCAGTTGACGCGACAGTTGAAAGGGCTGCCGCCGGGACCGGAAGGCTCGATGATGAAGCTGTGCAGCACGGAACTCGCGCTCAAGATCGCGCTCTACGCGATGGAGCTGCTCGGCCCGTACAGCCAGATCGAATTCGGCGCGCCGTTTGCCGTCGACAAGGGCAAGTGGTCGTTCCGGATGCTGGCGGCGCGCGGCCCGACAATCTATGCAGGGACGAATCAGATCCAGCACAACATCATCGGCGAGCGGGTACTCGGATTGCCGAAGGGTTAGCCGATCAAACGCAGATTGCGGGGAGCAGGCGCGCGCAAACGCATCGCGGCGCCGATCCAATCACCTGACTACGAGGAGATTTCGACGTGGCAGTACGCGACTTTGCGCAGACGACTGACGGCCTCAAGATTCGCTACGAAATTCGTGGCGCCGGCGAGCCGGTCGCACTCATCATGGGATTTAGCGGCTCGGGACGCGGATGGGGCGAGGCATTTCTGAAGCTGATGGAAGCGCGATTCAAAATTTTCGTCATCGACAACCGCGGCACCGGCGAAAGCGATCCGGCCGACGCAGAATTCACGCTGGCTCAGTTGGCCGCTGACGTCGCCGCGGTGCTCGACCACGCAAAGGCGCCGCGCGCACACATTTTCGGAATCTCGATGGGTGGGATGATTGCTCAGGAGTTCGCGCTCGCGTACCCCGAGCGGACTCGCCGGCTGGTGCTTGGATGCACCAACTGCGGTTCGAGCCATTCCATTCCAGCCGCTCCCGAAGCCATCGCTAACCTGATGCCGGTGCCCGGCATGGATCCGATCGAGCAGGCGAAACGCGCGTTTTCAGTGGCATGTGGCAAGGCGTTCCTGAATTCGGAAGCGGGGCAGGGGATTCTGATGCAGGCGATGATGGAGATGGGCAACTATCCGATGACCCCGATGCAAACCTTTATGCGGCAGGGACAGGCGATCGGAGGATTCGACAGTTTCGCACGTCTTCCGCAGATCAAATCGCCGACCTTGATCATTCACGGCGACGACGATTCGATCGTGCCGTATCCGAACGCCGAAGTCTTGCATGGCGCGATCGCAGGCTCGAAGAAACACACTCTGAAGGCGGCCGGCCATATGTTCTTTTGGGAAGTGCCGGACGAAGTGGCGCGCGTGGCGGGCGACTTTCTAAGCGCCGCGAACTAACAGGTCGGAGGCTTCGATGGCGAACTACGAGACCGTCATCTACGAGAAGGTCGAGGACAAGATCTACCGGCTCACACTGAACCGGCCCGAGAAGCTCAACGCCCTGTCGCAGAAGCTGCTCAAGGAACTCGACCTCGTGATGGATGAATACGAGTCGAACCCCGACGCGAGCGTGCTGATCATCCGTGGTGCGGGCCGCGCTTTTTCTGCCGGTTACGATTTGCAAGGCACGCAGCATCCCGGCGCCACGTTCACCGTTACGAACGATCGGATGGGCCTGCACAAAACGATCGAGCGATGGCAGCGCCTGTGGGCGATCAACAAACCCACCATCGCGCAGGTGCACGGCTATTGCCTGGCGGGCGGCACCGAATTCGTCGGCCACTGCGATATCGTGTTCGCAAGCGAGGATGCGCAGTTTGGGCATCCCGCGGGACGCTCGCTCGGGATTCTGCCGACGATGTCGATGTGGCCGGTGCTGATGGGTCCACGCAAAACCAAGGAGTACTTCTTCACCGGCGACTACATGTCCGCGAAGGAAGCGCTCGAATGGCACTTGGTGAATCGAGTGTTTCCCAAGGACCGCCTCGAAGACGAAACCATGAACTACGCGCGCCGGGTCGCGATGGTTCCGGCTGAGTTGCTGATGCTGCACAAGGCCGCGGTGAATCGCTATCTCGACATCCTCGGGATTCGCGCCGCCGAGCAATCCGCCGCCGACATCGACGTGATTGCGCATCAGACCGACACGGTGAAGAACTGGATGAAAGCGAGCCGCGAGAAAGGCCTCAAGGGCGCGCTCAGCGAACGCGATCGCCCGTTCGCAAAGAAGTCGTGACTGGTTTCGGCGGGCATCGGGCCGATTGCTGGCGAATCAGAAAATGATAAAATCGCGCGATTATTGATGCCTTCAAGGAGGAGGAGAGAGTGATCAGATATGCGATGCTCGCGGTTGCGGCCGCCTTTCTTGCCGGATGCACGTCCGCGCCATCTCAAACCGCCGAGAACACTGTCGGCGGTGCCAACGTGGTTTCGTCCGCGGTAGCGCCGTTCAAGGAGGGCGCTACGAGCCTCACGCTAGACTGGGGACTAAAGGCTAAAGCCGGTCAGTTCGCGATCGCCGATGTATTGACCTACGGCGGCTCTACACCGAAGATCACCGCGCCGACTGGATGGCAGCAGATCACTGACGCCTCCACTGCAACGACTCGGCATTCGATCTTTGGGCATACGATCCAGGCGAGTGACAGTAGGACGTCAACGTGGACCTTCAGCCAACCGGTCGACGCGCAAGGCGTGATCCTGTTGGTGGACAATGTAGCGAGCGGCTGGCCGGTAGACGGGAGCAGCCACAACGCCGGCCAGAACGGAACCTTGACCGCCAAGTCCGTTGCGACGACCAGCGACGGAGATCTCATCCTCGGCTTTAACGCGACTGACTTCGGCGCCTACCGCCCTACTGCGTGCAAAGGATGTGGCGCACTGGATCCAAAGCTGCCGCCCGACGTGAGCGTAGTCACCAACCAGGAAGCAACGGCGCGCGAATACTGGATCGTCCTGAACTATCAGAATCAGATGGGCGAAACCGCGCCTCAAGAAAGTTTTTCTCCGCAAATTTACAACTGGGTCGCGTCGCAAGTGGCTATCAAGCGGGGAGCGGCGTCCTCCGCGACACCTGCATCCTGAGGCTGCGATTCTAATGTTGCGGGGCGCAGAGTTACGCGCTCAACCACACGCGTGATGCGAAGGAATTCCAGCGCGCGCCGCTTCTTTGCCAGCCGGTCGAACGACGCACCTGGATCGATTTTCCGTCTCGATGCGCGCGAATTTGCGTGGGTCGTACTCGGCTCTCTGGTCTTCGCGGCGGTGTGCTTCTATCCGATCGTTTGCGATTACCAATACCTCGGGCCCGGCTTGCACGATTGGCTGCTCGCGAAACCGCACTTTGACAAACTGGCGACCCTTCCGATCAACAACGACTCCGACATGTTCGAGCAGCTTCGTTGGGTTCCCTACTATACCCTGACCCACTTTCACCAGTTGCCGTTCTGGAATCCTTACAAGTGCGGCGGGATGTCAATGCTGGGCAACCCAGAGTCGGGCATCGTCACCCCGTTCCTGCTGTTCTACCTGGCCGGCGGGCTCCTTGTCGGGCTCTTTCTTGAAATCTACCTGCATATCGCGATCGCGTTTGCTGGTGGCTATGTGCTCGGTCGCGAGCTGGGTCTGCGCCCCATTGCATGCGTGGCGCTGGCTGGAATGTTTCCTTCGAGTTCGTGGCTGCCGCTGCACATTGCGTTTGGTCATCTGAACTTTCTTCCGGCCGCTTATTTCCCGTGGATCATAGCGATGCTGCTGGCGGCGTGCCGACTTGGACAGACATTCCCGGCCGCGCTCGGCGGCTTGTTCTGCGCGCTGACACTAACCGAAGGCAATTACACATTCCCTTATTCCGTCATGCTGGTTGCGATCGTAGCGACGACTCTTGCGATCACCACGCTAAGGGTGCGTCCACTAATTATGGCCGCGATACTAGGCGCATTCGCGGTGGCCCTTTGCTCGCTGAAACTGATACCTGCCCAGGAATTGCTGAGTATTCATCCCAGGGACTTCGGCGCCTCATGGATAACCTATACGGGCGCAATGATCTCGCTCTTTTCAAGAAACCAGGACGCTTACCGTCCGAGTCCCAGCGTCTGGTACATGGTGGAGTATGGCGGCTATGTCGGCGCTCCGTTCGTAGCGCTCGCGCTCGCAGGGATTGTCGCGGGACCGCGGCGCGCGTTGCCATGGATGGTCGGGATCGTGATTTTCTTTGAGCTCTTTATGGGTGACACCGGCCCGCATGCGCTGGTCAACTACCTTCGTTTATTTCCATTGGGCAGGAACATCGGAATATGCGGACGATGGGTGATTCCGCTGGTGTTCTGTGTCGGTGTTCTAGCGGCGTTCGGCGCACAGTTTGTATGCGACCATTGGGGACGATGGGGCCCGCGAGTCGCGGTCCTGTTGCTGAGCGTCGGCCTCGTCGATGCGTGGATAGTCGGATCGCCGAACTACCGCTATCTCTTTCATTACTATTTGGACAAACCTCCATGGTCCGAATCGTTTCGCCAGTTCTGGGTCGAAACGCCGATCTTCCAGACCTACATCGGCGAGGCGAACATGGGTTCAGTGAATTGTCGAGCTTTCGGCTATTGGGTGCCGAACGACGGCGTGTTGGGATACAACCAGAAAGGCTATCGCGGCGAATACTACCTGACGGGCGCCGGCTCGCTCACGCAGACCAAGTGGTCGCCGAATCGTTTGTCATTCGATGTTACCGCGGATACCTCAACTACCCTGGTGATCAACCAGAATTACGATATCGATTGGCGGGTAGTATCCGGTAAGGGCACGATGACTTCGGACGACGACCGGCTCGCCGTCGCGATCCCGGCGGGTCATCAGCAACTGACAATCGCTTACCGGCCGGCGCACATCGGGCTTGCTTTCCTTCTTACTCTGGTGGGATGGATTGCATTCTTTCTGCTGTGGTGGTGGGAGCGTCCGCCCGCCGCAAGCAGTTCCGATTCCCTCGATCCAGAGGAAATCCGGCGTGCGTCGGCGACTTGAACCAACGGTGACGATGGCCGACTACTCAAAGTGGTAGCTCGCGGGTTTAAAATCGATCACCTGCCCCGCCTGTTTACCTACTTCCTTGTTGTGGTTCTTTGCAGCGCAGTTCTCGCGGCCTCCCATGGTTCGAGGATTGTAGACAATTGGCACCACCTGCAGGATGAAGACGGAATGTTCTTCCAGCACAACGCTGCGGAAATTCACAGCGTGCTGGATTGCTTCGACAAGCCGTCCGCTTGGCATGGTCTCTATCGCCCACTCACTACAAATCTTTACTTCTATGTGGGGCGCAAGGTGCTGAACAATCGAATCGAGGCTTATCACTCAATCAACCTCGTATTCGTGATCCTGAACGCCGTGCTCCTTTACCGATTGGCAGAGCTTTTCCTCGGGCCCTGGTGGGCGATAGTACCGTCGTTCTTGTTCGTTTCCAGGCTCGCGATGGTCGAAGTCGTATTGAATGCGTGCGAGTTTCAGGGACTACTCTATGCGTTCTTCACGCTACTCTCAGCGGATCTTTTCATCCGGTCCCGTAAGTCCGAAAGCGTAACTCAACTGACTCTCTCGGCAATCGCCTTCTCGCTGGCTCTAATCAGTAAAGAGTCGGCGATCGTTCTGCCTGCAATTTTGATCGTCTACGGCCGATTGTACGGCGACCGGGTTACTAGTCGACCTTACCTGGTCTATCCGATCATAGCCCTCTCATGGGTGGTACTTTTCGTCCTGGTAATACGGCCACATTTCGAATATCAGGTGACCGGATTCACCTACGATTTGTCGCCTTCAAACGTGCTGCGCAACTATGGCGCTTATCTTCTCGACTTTTCGAATTGGCTTCTCGCTCCGCTGCGGGACGTCAGAATGCTTCCGCAGATTGTTACGCTCGCGGGCACCTTGTATATGCGCCTATTGATTGCTGCTTTAATTGTGGTGCAAATCGCGCTGTTCCTGTTCCCGACGATGCTCAAGACTCAGGACCAGCGGCTGGTTGCCTTCGGATTCGCATGGTTTCTCATAGCAACCTTGCCCTTTACGATTTTCGAGGACCGTTTGTTCATGCGATACAGCTACCTTGGACATGCGGGACTCGCGCTCTGCGTGGGTGCGATGCTCAGAGGCATTATCCAGTTGTTCCGCACGCATAATCCATTGGCTCTTTCCAGGGTAAGCGAGACTACTTACTTCGCGTAAGTCCCACGGCCGCTCTGTCGGTAAAGAGTCATTCCTCCTGAATCGAAGATAGGCTCGTACTCACTTGGAATTTTGAGCGATTCAGACGGCGCGACTTCGCTGAGTATGTAGACCGGGTGCTCGGCCAAAGCCTCCTTGAAATGAGTGATTGGTCGCGCACGGCTGCCGACCATGAACATATCCAAAGGCTCGATCGCAAGTGGGTCATCGTCTATGCCAGTGAAGACGGAGAACCGCGCCCAGTGGCCATAGGGAGCCACGCTCTGGACTAGGTGTAGAACACCCGTGCCCGTCGTCAGTCGGCCGGCGCGGATCTCGTTGCGGAGAACCTCGAACAGCTTAAATTGAGTGAAGTCCGCCGTCCATCGAGGATCGGCTGAGCCCGTCCAGTAACCATTAGTCAGCATGCTGAAGTCGATCATCCAGTTTTCGCCGATCGAATGTTCGTGAGTGTAGTAGTCGATTCCACTTGTGCGTCGCGGGGAAAAAAAGAGTACTAGGAGCAGCATCGTAATCACGGCCGCTTCAGGCATCAGCTCGCACCCCACAGCTATGAGCCGTGCGGCGGGAAACACCATCGCAAACGGCATCCAATAATCGGCGACCTTGCGATAAAGCTCGAATCTCGACAACTCTGCGCCAGTGCTGGTATCCAGAGGCAGCCTCGCAAGAACGCGCACAATTGCAAGCGGCGGCAGCAACATGGCGCCGATCGTCCAGAGGCGGCCAGTGGTATCCGCGGTCGGAGGCCGAACGAGTATGGTTACTAGTCCCGCCAACGCGAGTGTTCCCAGCACCACGAATTTCTCCGGCACCTCGCCATAGACCGATCCGCTTCGTGTCAGCACGTCGTATAGGATTGCTGCCGTCAGCACCGCTAGCAGCGCGCGAGAAAATAACGCGGCGCCTCGCGACTCGGCGCTAGCTGCGAGCGGGCGGAGTCGCGAAGCGCCGTAAACTATCAACGCCGCGCCGACCGTCACCAGGAGCATCAGCGCCGGAACGGGCACCACGATTGAGCGGGCTACCGCGATCTCCGGCGCGCCGACGAGCAATGCTCCCGCGATCGATAACGCGCCCGCTTTGAATCGCGATAGGTCTGCTGCCAGCAGCCAGGATCCGCACGCTGCAATGGCAACGCCGATTGCCAACCCGCCGTCAATCGCATGCGACGGAAGCGCTACCCCGACCATCAGCGCGCCGCATGCCATCAGAGTGCGGCTGCGGCGCGAGTCGATGAAGAGAGCAATCGCCAGCGTCACCAGCACATAATCGACTGCCGTGCCACGCATTCCTTCGATCCAGCGAAAGATGGTGGTAAGAAACAGCAAAAGCGCGGCGGCCCCGCCCGTCACGTCATCGAACAGCGCCGCGCCAAGTCGATAGGTTGCCAGGATCATGAGCCCGGCGATAGGAAAAATCAGGCTGCTCTCAGCCAGCACTGCCAACCGTGCGTGGGAGCCGAGCGTCAGGTATGCATAAAAGAGTTCCAGAGCCGGCTCTTGTGCGATCGGACTAAAGATACCGTACGGATTGTTGTCGAAGGGGAGGTACATTCCGAACGTGACCACACGCTGCGCAGACGCAGGCCACGCGAGCACATCCATGTAAGGAGGCACTGGGGAACCGAGCTGAAGCGGAAACAGTGAAACGGCGGCCAGGGCGATCGCGATCAACGCGAGTCCGAATCCGAAACTAGGACGGCGGAAAACCGCGCCACGTATTTTCGGGTAGAGACCGGATACATTCGGGTAGAGATAGATCGTGCCGGCGATCGTCGCGATCCAGATGGTTGGCGCGCGGAACAGTCCAATCGGGCCGAGCAACATCCCCCCGAAATAGGCCAGTACCCAGACTCCTGCCATGCCGATCAGGAAGGCATCGAGTCGTTCGACATCCGGATCGAGCTTACGGACTAACCCGGCAATCAGCGCTGCCGACCAGGCCCAGAACGCCCAGACCCTGATCGCGGTTAGTCCAGTGTCAGGCGCTAGTTTCAGAATCGCGCTGCAGGCGGTGTGCAGATCGCGCGGCGACCACTGGAAATCCCTGAGTTCGTGAATCGAGATGGCGGAGATGACGAATGCGGCTGCGGCGACAATTGCGAGCGGATCGCTGACGATGCTCTGCCCGCGTCTTTCCAGTATCCTCACTTGCGTGTCTGACTCTCGATCGAGGCGCTATGTTCGCATGCGCCAACCCATGCCGCGCCAGCGACGCTCGTCATGGTAAACGTGGCCGGTCGCTGCTCGCAAGGGTGTCTCGGGATTTTATGAATTTCGTGAGCTAAAGGTTGGGCGCGATGAGATCATTCGTCTATGCTGAAGGGCGGCGATATGGCATTGGCAGCATCGAACACAGCGGGCGATAGCGCAGGCGCGGGACTTGCCCGGCTCTATCGAGCGCGATTCTCCTCCGCGGAGATCGCAAAGAAGGACAAGGTCTGGGCGATCCTTTGCGAGGACTTTTTCAGCCGTTTCGTGAATCCGACCGATCGAGTATTGGAAATCGCTGCCGGCTACTGCGAGTTTATCAATCACATCAAGTGCGCCGAAAAATTCGCCTACGATGCCAATCCCGACACCGCCGGCTACGCTGCGAACGATGTCAAAGTCGTAGTGGGCGATTGTCGCGATATGTCGCAGCTTCCGCCCGCATACTTCGACGTGGCTTTCGCCAGCAACTTCTTTGAGCATCTCGAGAGCAAGCACGACATGGACCTGGTGCTTCAGCAAACGAGGGCGCGGCTTCGTCCCGGCGGACGGCTGTTGGTGCTCCAGCCGAACATCCGATACCTCGGCTCGCGCTACTGGGATTTTTACGATCATATAACCCCGCTCACGCACGTGAGCTTGCGCGAGGGACTGCTGAAGAACGGCTTCGAGGTCACCTTGCTGATTCCGAAATTTCTGCCCTACAGTTTCAAGTCGCGATTTCCGACCGCCGAATGGATGGTACGTTTGTATCTCCGTATGCCACCGGCGCAGTGGCTCTTCGGCAAACAGATGTTTGCAGTCGCCGTGCGGACAGTGGAGTGACGAGACCGATGCCGAACGAAGGAGCTCTTGATGCGTTTTGATCTGTGCGTGATTGGAGGATGCGGTCACGTGGGCCTCCCACTGTCGATCGCGTTTGCTCTGCGTGGCAAGCGGGTCGCCGTTTTCGATATCGACCGCGACGCTGCGAGCAGGGTGGGCCGGGGCGAGATGCCGTTTATCGAGCAGGGCGGCGAGCGCGATCTGCGTGCCACTCTCGCCAGTGGTCGGCTGGTGGTTGGCTCGAGCCCCGACGTGATCGCGGAGAGCGACGCGGTGGTGTTGGTGGTAGCGACTCCGATCGACGGTCACATGTCGCCGTCATTCACCGCTATCGACGACGTCCTTAGCTCCTATCGCAGCTACTTTCGCGGCGGCCAGCTGTTGATCCTGCGCAGCACCCTCTACCCGGGAACCTCCGCGCGGGTGAGCAGATGGTTACAGGAAAACGGCCTTACGATTGATGTCGCGGTGTGTCCGGAGCGCGTTTCGCAAGGCTATGGTCTGGTCGAGATCTTCAGCTTGCCGCAAATAATCTCCGCATTCTCGGAAACGGGCCTGAAACGCGCGCGCGAACTGTTCTGCGTGCTGACCGAAGACCTGGTTGAGATGAAGCCGGTAGAGGCGGAGCTGACCAAGCTCTTCACTAACGCCTGGCGCTACATCAAGTTCGCGGTAGCGAATCAGTACTATATGATCGCCACCGAGATGGGCGCCGATTTTGACGCCATCTATCGCGGCATCACGCGAAATTATCCGCGCGCCAGCGATTTACCGGGCCCCGGTTTTGCCGCCGGTCCCTGCCTCTTCAAGGATACGATGCAACTGGCGGCGTTCAGCAAGAATCAGTTCTGGTTGGGCCACGCCGCGATGCTGGTGAACGAAGGGCTTCCGCAACACGTCGTTAGCGCGCTTAAGAGATCGTCCGGCGATCTGGCCGGAAAAACGGTAGGCATCCTCGGCATGGCGTTCAAGGCCGAAGTCGACGACGCGCGCGACTCGTTGTCCTACAAGCTCAAGAGTCTGCTCGAATTGGAAACCAGCGCAGTGCTCTGCTCGGACCCATATGTTCGCCAGTCCGGATTGGTGCAGGCCGATGAGTTGATCGATCGCTCGGACATCATTCTGATCGGCACGCCGCACAAGCTCTACAAGCAGCTCGATTTTCGCGGTAAGCCGGTGATCGACATCTGGAACCTGCTGGGAAAGGGAACAAAGCTGTGAAGATCTGCGTGACCGGTTCGGCCGGTTTTATCATGGGCTACTTGGTCGAGGATCTTTTGCGCGCGGGTCACCAGGTAATAGGTGTCGACAACTTCTCCAAGTACGGAGAGCTTACCCGCAGCTACGATACCAATCCTGGCTACAGATTTGTTCGCGGCGATGCGAAGGACGTCGATCTGCTCAAGGGGCTGCTTGCCGACTGCGATCTGATGGTGGCCGGAGCCGCGAAAATCGGCGGCATTTCCTATTTCCACGAATATGCGTACGACCTGATCGCGGAGAATGAACGACTCACCGCTGCCGCATTCGATGCGGCCATCTGGGCCAGGCGCGAAGCGCGTCTGCAAAGGACGCTGGTAGTCTCGTCTTCGATGGTGTTCGAGAGCTCGACGGTATTTCCGACTCCGGAAGGCGCGCAGATCACTTCTCCACCACCGCACTCGACCTACGGATTCCAGAAACTTGCCTGCGAGTACTTCGCCCGCGGCGCCTGGGAACAATACAAACTGCCCTACACGATCGTGCGCCCGTTCAACTGCGTCGGAATCGGAGAGGGCCGCGCCCTCAACGCTCCCACCATCCTTTCCGGCAACGTCAAGCTCGCGATGAGCCATGTCCTGCCCGATCTCGTGCTCAAGATCCTGCAGAAACAGGATCCGCTCCACATCTTGGGATCGGGCAACCAGGTCCGGCACTATACTTACGGCGGAGACGTAGCCCGCGGAATTCGCATGGCACTCGAAAGCGACCGCGCCTTGAACGAGGATTTCAACATCTCCACAGCTACTTCAACCACCGTGCTCGAACTGGCCGAGCTGGTCTGGAAGCGGCTCAATCCGTCCCGAAAGTTTTCCTACGTCTCCGACCCGCCGTTCCCCTACGACGTCCAGATGCGAGTGCCCGACGTGGCCAAGGCTCGCCAGGTCCTGGGATTTGAGGCGCAGGTCGGCCTCGACGCTGTGCTCGACGAAGTGATCCCATGGATTACTGAGCAACTGAAGCTGGGACGAATGTGATCGTATTGACCAGCTTCGTCATCCCGGTACGCAACGAAGCGGAAAATATCCGCCCGACGCTCGAGGCTTTGACCGCAGCAATCCATGCGCCCGCGGAAATCCTGATTGTCTACGACGAGGAAACCGATCCCACCTTGGCGGTGGTCAGGGCGCTCAAAGCTCCGCCGTCGATGGAATATCGGTTGGTACGCAACACACTCGGGCGCGGACCGGCCAACGCGCTCAAAGCGGGTTTCGCAACCGCCCTCGGCGACGCGCTCGTCGTCATGATGGCTGATCGCTCCGATGATCTGCGCGCGCTCGATCCGATGATGAGCCGCTTCGGCGAGGGCTACGATCTGGTCGTCGGCTCGCGCTATATGCCTGGCGGCGAGCAGATCGGCGGGCCGTGGCTCAAAGGAAAGCTCTCGCGAATTGCCGGCCGCTCTCTGAAAATGTTCGGCTTGCCGATCTGCGACCCGACAAACAGCTTCAAGCTGTACCGAACCGCGCGCCTGCAGCAGCTTTCGCTCGAAAGTGCCGGCGGATTCGAAATAAATCTCGAGATAGTCGGCAAAGCCTGTCGCGCCGGATGGCGGATGACAGAAGTTCCGTCGCGATGGGAAGATCGCACCGAGGGCCAATCCAAGTTCAAGCTCTGGCGATGGCTGCCGCGCTACCTGCGCTGGTACGGCTACACGCTGACCGGCATCTCCGCATTACGCCGCGCCACGAAACAGAATCCGTAATCGCGCGAATCGAAGCTGATTCAGGCTGGTCATCCTTAGCCGAATCCATAGAGGTCGATATGCCATACCCCATAAGCGATTAGCAGTACTGAAAAAGAGATCAGCACGCGTGTCAGTTGGTCCGTCTTTCCGCACGGTAGTCCTAGAGCCATCAAAGCGAACAGAAAAGGAAATGCGTGCACATAATGATGTGTTCCGAATTGGGTCGCGCCGTTAGCCCAGTAGAAGAGGCTTGGAATTATAGATATGACCGCGGCCACCAACAATGCGGAAGGCACTATCCGCCGAAAGCTGGGACGAAACGCGAGCAGGAACGCGGGACTGGTTAAGAGGAGCGCTTGGCCTCCCGGTACTGGATGGATGTATGGAAAAGTGAAGTCAAGTTTCGGCCCTGTGAAAAGCAAGACAAAAAGGTTGTCGGGCAGGTAGCGAATGGCGAAAAGCTTCGTGCCCGACGCGAATAAGAAAACACCGCGATCAAAGAAGCTCCCGTAACGCACTTCGTTGAACCCAGCGTAAATCAGGGTGGCGAGAACAAATCCCGGAGCGAGCCACAGCAACTCGCGCAGACTAGGTCGCTTCAGGTAGGTAAGCAGCATCCATATAGGCCAGACAAAAGCGAGATCGTAGCGCGCAAGCGCAGCCAGTCCGGCGGCAAGCCCGATGATAATAGGTCGCGCATCGCCATACAGCTCAACAAGCGCCGCCATTGTGAACGCGACCGCCACGATCATCGACAATTGCCAGCTGCCGCCGGCGGTCGCTTCAAACCAGAGAATAGTACCAGCGCCAAAGAAGATCGTGAGCCAGACTCGGCTGTTGACCGTGAGCTTCATGCGCCCCAGCATCAGCCACGCCAATCCAACACTGAAAGCCGCAAGCGTGACGCAAGTGCTGGTCTGGTTGAGGTCGTTGCCCCATATAGCGGCGAACGGAATCAGAAGGATCGCCGGCATTGGGGGGTGAAGTTGGTAGTACTTTCCGCTGTAAGTCGCGTGCTCGATGCAACAGTAAGGTAGATCGATCCAGGCATGGCCGTGGAGAAACGCAACGGCCTGTATCACGTGTGCGTTGAACGGCGTGGGATTGGACATTGTGGTGGAATATAGCGCCAGGAACGCGACGAAGACTCCCAGTGCGCCCCAATTTTCTACGAAACGATTTGTGAGCCCGATGTCTTTCGATGCTAGGTTCGCGCTCGCTCGCTTACTAACTATAAGAGAGCCAACCCATCCGACGAGAGCCGCTAACCCGGCCGACCAAACCAGCAAGCGACTCTGTCGGCCGTCGTAGCGAGAGATCAGCGGCGCTCCGAGAGCGACGATTGCGGCCGCGATAATGAAAGCGTTGCGCGCTACAGATATCAGCTCGGCTTGGTCGTCCGCGCTGACTTGTGCATCCGGTCCGGACATCTCCGATGGGTCCATTTTCCCCGCCAACCCCAAATCGGCCTCCGGGGAATTATTTTCTTCCATCGGTGTCCCCCGTGCAGCAGCTTATTCAATCGAGAGCGATCTCGTCTAGCCGGTCCCGTAGCGCGCGGACGTTTTTTGAAGTCGGCAATACGCAATCGCGCTTGACGCGTAATTTTGACACCTGACTAGGCAAATGCCTTTTACGCTGGCACACTCGATCAGGCAACCTAGGGACGGCCGAGGCAGGGGTGAGGGCATGGGGCCGACTTCGCAAAGAACGAGTTTCCGATGCACGGGATAACGGACCCCGAAGTGATCGCGGCCTGGCTCGCGACGTGGGGATATCTAGGCATCTTCGTTTCCGTCTTCATCGGCAACTTGGGCATTCCGGTGCCCGAAGAAACGGTGATGCTCGCGGCCGGCTTCCTTGCGGGCCGCTCGATCCTCGATCTCCGATTCGTCTATGTCGTCGTGATCCTGAGCGCAGTCACCGGAGACTGCTGCGGTTTCGTAATCGGCCGCACCGGCGGTCAGCGTCTTCTGGCGCGCCTGGCCTCCAGGTTCGAGTTCATGCGCACGCGTTACGACCGCCTTCAAGTTTTCTTTCAGACTCACGGCAGCAAGGCCGTGTTCATGGCGCGCTTCATCACCGGCGCGCGATTTATGGCGGGCCCGATGGCGGGCGCGTGCGGGATGCCGTTCTTTCAGTTCCTGGGATGGAACGTGCTCGGTGCGCTGGTATGGTGCTCGATGGTCGTGACGGTCGGCTATCTCGTCAGCGACGAGCTGTACCAGGCCGCATCGGTGGCGCATCAGGCCTCACGATGGATCGCACTTGGCGGAATCATCCTCGCTGCCCTCATTTTCGCTTTCTGGTGGAGAGACCGACATCCTGCCGTATCGCGCCCGGAATCATAGGCGGCGTGTCTCGAGCGTCGCGATCGCCGCGCTCGCTCTCTCGCTTTCAGGATGCCGCCCGAGCACGCGGATCGATTTGCACTATCTACCGGGCTTTGTCGCCGGTTCGCAGAACATTTTTCGTCCGGCCAGGATCGCCGTGCCGCCAACCACGAGTTCGCTCGGCTCGAGCGATGTCGAAGTGGGCGCGATCTACAAGCCCGACGGCAGCGCCGAGACCGCGCTCAAGGTCTCCGATCCCGTGCGCGTTTTCACCGACGCCCTGCTCAAGGGACTCGTCGGCGCGGGTCTGAACCCAATTGCCCTCGACTCGTCTCCGGGCGACGAAAAACCGCCCGACGGTTCGGATTTCATTCTGACCTCCGAACTCGAGCAATTCGAAGTGAACAAGCGATTCGGCGCCGACCAGACAGTTCACGGCCAATACTTCACGATGCGCGCCGTGGTGCGCGCAAAGTTCCAACTGAAAAATCGCGACGGCGCCGTGCTGTACTCAGGCGAAATCACCGGCCTCGAAACCGAACCGCCAACCCCGGTCGGCGGCGAAATCTTCCTCCCCCTCGAGACTCTCCCCGCCGAATCCTTGTCGGTAGCCCTGTCCCGCGCGATCGGTTCTCTGATGCTCGAACCAAAATTCCAAATCGCCCTGCCAACGCAACCGGCTGAAGCAGGCGCCTCGCCGACACCCAAATCCCCACAGTGATCGGCCATCGCACTTTCCAAGGCTTAATCTTTCAGGCGGCCTAGAGCAAAATACCGTCCTCGGGATTTTGCGCTTGAATGGACGGTGGGTGCAGGGGTCAGCCCCCTGCCGCCCCGCGCGCAGCGGTCCGAATCCTATTTACCTTTCCTTTCTTCTTCCCGCCGACGCAGCTCGACCCTCCGAATCTTCCCGCTTACCGTCTTCGGCAACTCGTCCACGAACTCGATCTCGCGCGGATACTTGTACGGCGCGGTAATTCGCTTGCAATGCTCCTGCAACTCGGTCGCGAGGTGCGCGCCGCTCTCCACGCCCACCATCACTTTCACGAACGCCTTTACGATCGATCCGCGATCGGCGTCGGGACTCGCAACCACCGCTGATTCCATCACTGCGGGATGCTCGAGCAGGGCGCTCTCCACTTCGAACGGGCCGATTCGATAGCCGCCCGAAATGATCACGTCGTCCGCGCGTCCGACGAACCATAGATAGCCGTCCGCATCGCGCGTTGCCTGGTCGCCGGTCAAGTACCAATCGCCGCGAAACACGCTCGCGGTCTCTTCGGGATTTTTCCAATATTCAAGGAACAGCGACGGCGGTCGTTCCGGCTTCACGCGCACCGCGAGCTCCCCAACCTCATCGACTTTCGCTTCGGCCATCGCGCTGTCGATCACGCGAACGTCGTGGCCGGGAAAGGGCAAACCCATCGCGCCAGGTTTGATCTCCATCCCGGGCATATTCGCCGCCAGGATGATCGACTCCGTCTGGCCGTAACCGTCGTGGATCGTGTGGCCGAGGCGTTCACGCCACACTTCGATCACCTCGGGATTCAGCGGCTCGCCCGCGCCGGTGCAATGCCGCAGTTTCGGGAATTGGTATTTCGCGAGATCTTCTTTGATAAGCATCCGATACTCAGTCGGCGGCGCGCAGAAGGTACCAACATTGTAGCGACTGAGTAATTCCAGTTCCTTGCTCGCGTCGAACCGCCCGTTGTACATGAACGTCGTTACGCCATTCATCCACGGCCCGAAAAGCACTCCGTACGCGGCTTTCGCCCATCCGGTGTCTGAGGTCGTCCAATGTACTTCGTCGGGCTTAACGTCCAGCCAGTTGAGTCCGGTGAATCGATGGCAGTAGCTATAGCCATGACTATGCAGCACAGCCTTCGGCTCTTTGGTCGTCCCCGACGTGTAGTAGCAAATCGCCGGCTCCGACGACCTGCTATTGGCGGTCTTGAAGGTTGGCGCCGCTTCACGCATCCACTCCGGCAGGCTCTTCCATCCGGTCCGCGCCGCGCCCGCGATCAGGTAGTGCTCGATCGAAGGACACTGCTTGCGCAGCTCCGCGATCATCGTCGCATTCTCGACCGCGCAGACTATCGCACGCGCCCCGGAATGATTCGCGCGATACACCAGGTCCTTCTCCCGCAGCATCGAAGTGCACGGGATCACGATCGCGCCGACTCGCAGCGCGCCGATATACGCCGCCTGCCAGACCGTGGTGCGCGGCAGTACCAGCAGAATCGGATCGCCGCGCCTGATTCCGAGCCCGGCAAAAACGTTGGCGATCCGGCACGACTGCTGCGCGACGTCCGCGAACGTCAGCCGCGCGCGTCTGCCTTCCGCATCTTCCCAAAGGATCGCGACCCGCCGGGGATCTTCCGCGAACTTGTCGATAGTCGCGCCGAAGTTGAAGTACTCCGGCATCCCCCAACTGAAGTTGCTATACGCAATGCGATAGTTTTCGATTGCGTCTTTAGCCATTTAAATAGTCAGCCATTTGATTAGTCAGTTGCCGGGAATCGTCATGGATGTGAATTTCTATGCGCACCGCGCTCGACCGGCGCTCGCGAGCGTTTCGCCGCCGCTTTTATATATTTCACTGTCACCGGCGACAGATCGTCGCGTTCCACGCGCACGTCGATTATCGCGAACGACTTGCTATCGTGCTCCGCGGCGGTGGTTGCCTCGAATCCGTCGCCGCCCCAGTCGCGCGCGAGCTGCGCGTACGGCCACGGCGGAATCTCGAGCAGTTCGCGCCGCTCCGCGATCGGCCTGAAGATTCCCCATCCGCCGTTATTGATCACCAACACGATCGGATTTGCCCCCTTGGCCGGCGCTTGCGAAATTTCCGGCCCCGTCATCTGGAAGCCGCCGTCGCCGCACAGCACCAGTGGACGCAGCCCGCTCCCGATCTGCGCGCCAAGCGCGGCCGGCACCGCAAATCCCATCGAGGCGTAAAATCCCTGCGCCAGGTATGCGCCGTCATGCGGCACTCGGATGTCGAGTCCGCCGAACAGCATGTCTCCCGACTCGGCCACCACCAGGTATTCGCGCTTGTCCGCGAGGAATTCGTTGACCACCGCGAGGATCTGGCTGACCTTGACCGGCTTGCCGTCGCGCGCGGCAATCTCGCGAAGATTGTCCGCGTAATGAACCTTCTCGTGATGAAGTTTGAGTTTCTCGCGCAGCA
>Ga0210407_10001491_pt1 | contig 21861 bp, 18 predicted proteins | sample IncBWC27MmetaG_FD_150860 | JGI IMG/M metagenome (GOLD analysis project Ga0210407, IMG submission 150860) | Forest soil microbial communities from Barre Woods Harvard Forest LTER site, Petersham, Massachusetts, United States - Inc-BW-C-27-M | ecosystem: Environmental > Terrestrial > Soil >... | reverse complement strand
GGCGAAAACCCCGATCGTCATGAAGACATAAGCGATCAGGTAGTAGACCATTCCCGTCAGGCCGGTTTCATTGCCGGCGACAAGGCCGAGAAGTATGTAGCCGACATGACCGATGGAAGAGTAGGCCAGGAGGCGCTTGATATTTGTCTGCGTAAGGGCCGCAAGGTTGCCCCAAGTGAGCGAGGCGATGGCGACGCCCGCAACGAGGCCCTGCCAGATGGGTTGCGAACCACCGAAAACCCGGATGAACAGGCGAATTAGCAGCGCGAAGCTGGCCACCTGCGATGCCACACTGACATAGGCGGCGATGGGCGTGGGCGCGCCTTCGTAGACGTCGGGTGCCCATTGGTGGAACGGCACGGCCGCAATTTTGAAAAAGAGCCCCGCGGCCACGGTGACGAAGGAAAGAATCATCAGCCAGTCAGCCGTGCCGCTGCCGGCGAGATATTGGAAGCGGCGGTCGAGGGTGCTGCCGATGTCCAGGATGCTGGTGCTGGCGGTGAGGCCGTAGAGCAGCGAGAAACCGTAGGCGAGGATGCCGGTGCTGAAACCGCCGAGAATCAGATATTTCAAGGCCGCTTCGTTGGAGCGCTTTTCGCGGCGCAAGTAGCCAGAGAGGCCGTAAAAGCTGAGGGCCATGGTTTCCAGGCCGAGAAACATCACGATCAGGTCGGTTCCGGACGCCATGAACATCATACCGATACAAGCGAGAAGAAGCAGCGCGTAGTATTCGCCTTCCTGTTCGCGTTCGAGATCGAGATAGCGAACAGAGAGAAGAATCACCAAGGCGGTGGCGGCGAGAAAGATCGCCCCAAAGAAGAGTGAGTAGCCGTCGACAACGACAGCGTTTTGGAAACCGAGAATGCCGGGCAGTTCGGGGCGGGATTCATGCTGCAGATTGAAGCGTTTGGCCTGCATGAAGAGGCCATACGCGCTGGCGGCAACTCCGACCAGGGCGAGTGCGGCATTCCAATGTTTCTCCTTTTTCTCGAGCAGGAAATCGAAAATCAAAATGCCGAGCGCGAAAAGGAGCAATTCCATCTGCGGCAGGAGGGTGATGCCGTCGCCGTGAATAAAGTTGATGAGCGCGTCGAGAAACGAGAAGTGCATGGGAGTCGGCTACTTGACCTCCAACGCAGGCGCGGCGACCGGTGCGGATGTAGGCATCTGGCGATTCGCCTGGTAAAAGCCGGGATTCACTTGCTGGACGATCCGTTGGACCGGCTTTTCGATATAAGCAAAGAACGGCTTCGGATAAATGCCGATCCAGAAGGCAATCGCGACGAGAGGAAGCAGCACAGCGTATTCGCGAACTTTGAGATCGGGGAGCGATTTGTTCACTTCGTGCGTGACTGGGCCGAACATGGTGCGCTGATAGAGCGAAAGAAGATACGCGGCGGCGAGCACGATGCCCAGCGCGGCCCAGGCAGCCCAGGCTTTGCTGACGACAAAGATGCCTTGCAGGATGGTGAATTCGCCGATGAATCCGTTGAGCAGCGGCATGCCGAGGGAGCTGAGGCTGACGATGAGATAGATGGCCGCGAAATTTGGCATCGGCGTGGCCAGGCCGCCGAATTCGGAGATTAGGCGCGTGTGGCGGCGCTCCTCGAGAACTCCGACGATGAGGAACAGCGCGCCGATAGAGATGCCGTGATTGACCTGCTGAAGGACGCTGCCTGCAAGGCCCTGCGGCGAGAGCGCGAAGATGCCGAGCGTGCAGAAGCCGAGCTGGCTGACGGAAGAGTAGGCGATGAGGCGCTTGATATCCTTCTGCATCAGGCAGACTACGGCGCCATAGATGATGCCGATGAGCGATAGCGTTATGACGATGTGGATGATTTTCGCGCGCAGAGCAGCGTCGGCGGGAAGGAGCGGCAACGAGAAACGCAGAAAGCCATACGTGCCCGTTTTCAACAGCACTCCGGCTAGAATGACAGAAACCGCATTAGGAGCCTCGGTGTGCGCGTCGGGCAACCAGGTGTGAAACGGGAACATGGGAACTTTGACGGCAAAGGCGAAGAAGAATCCCCAGAAGAGCCAAATTTTCAGACCATCCGGAAAATGCTGCGCGGCGGCGAGGAGCGTGGGGATATCGAAGGTGCCGATCACGCCTTGCGGAAGAGTTTTCGCGTAGTTGAAATAAAGCGCCAGGATCGCCAGCAGCATGATGACGGAACCCGCGAGTGTGTAGAGGAAAAACTTGATGGCGGCGTAGAGGCGGCGCTCGCTGCCCCAGACGCCGATAAGGAAGTACATGGGCACCAGCATGACTTCCCAGAAGACGTAGAAGAGAAATAAGTCAAGCGAAAGAAACACGCCGAGTATGCCGGTCTGAAGGAGAAGGAGCAGGATGTAATACTCCTTGGTCCGCTGCTGGATGACGCTCCAGGAAGAGGTGATCGCGATCATGCCGAGAAGCGTGGTGAGCATGACGAGGAGCATGCTGATGCCGTCCGCCCCGAGAGAATATTTGGCGCCGATGGAGGGGATCCAGTCGGCGGTTTCCTTGAACGCGTAATCGCCGCTGCCAGTTGGAAAATGAATCATGAGCGGAAGCGAGACAAGAAATCCGAGGACACCGAACAGATTGCCCAACAGACGGTGGAGCACTTGGGATTCGCGCGGAATGAAAAGCAGGAGCAGCGCGCCCGCGAGCGGGGTGAAGAGAATCACGCTGAGGAAATGATTTGAGGAATGCTCCATGCGAATCGCCTTTCAGTGCAAGGTGCGCACGAATATCTGCACGTGGTGGCCGTAATACCCGAGCAAAACTGCCAAACCGATCAGGATGAACACAGCGTAGGTGGAAAAAACACCAGTTTGGAACATTCGCATGGGCATGCTGAGGAATTTGGGAAACCGGCCAAGCAGATTCACCACGGCGTCTACCACCCATTTGTCCCACCAGATGGAAATTCGGGAAAAGCGGCGCACGAGCCATCCGGCCCCGTCGACGCCGAGGCCGTCGACTACCTTCGAGTCGAAAAAACCTAGCGCGGTGCTGAGGTCCTTGATGCGGTTGACGAACAGGGCGTCGTAGATTTCGTCGACGTAGTATTTGTGGATGAGCAAATTGTGCAGGCGGGGCCAGGATTCGGCGAGTTTCGTGTGCAGCTTGGGACTGTCGAGATAGAGCTTGTAGGCAAGCCACCAGCCCACCGCAACGAGCGCCACCGAGGCGGCCATAAGCGAGTACTCAGCGAGCAGAGTGTGCCGCCCGAACGCGATCTCGCCGGTATCGACTTCGACGCCGCGCAGAGATGGTTCCAGGAAGCGCTCGAACGGGCTTTCTTCTCCCCAGAGAATGGGAAGCGCCAACCAGCCAGAGACGATCGAGAAAAAGGCCAGAATCATCAGCGGAACGGTCATGGTCTTCGGCGATTCGTGGATGTGCCCTTCCAGTGCGATCGAAACGCGGGACATGCCGTAAAAAGTTTCGAACAGCAGCCGGAACATATAAAAAGCAGTCAGGCCGGCCGTGAAGATTCCAACCACCCAGAGTACGAGATACCGATCCATCATTTGGTGGCGATTGAAAATGTGACCAAGAATTTCGTTTTTGCTGAAAAAGCCTGATAGGCCGGGCACTCCAGTGATCGCCAGGGTTGCGAACAAGAATGGGACCGAAGTTGCGGGAATCGTGTAGCGCAGGCCGCCCATTTTGCGGATGTCCTGCTCGCCAGAGAGCGAGTGGATAACGCTGCCGGCGCCCAGAAAAAGCAGGGCCTTGAAGAACGCGTGGGTCATCAGATGGAAAACGCCGGCGGCGAATGCGCCGACACCTAGCGCGAGAAACATGTACCCGAGCTGGCTGATAGTGGAATAGGCGAGGACTTTCTTGATGTCGGTTTGAACGACAGCCAGGGTGGCAGCGAAGATGGCGGTGGCGGCGCCGACAACGGCCACGACATCCATGGCGACGGGAGCCAACTGATAGATGGCGCTCATGCGCGCGACCATGTAGACGCCCGCGACGACCATCGTGGCGCCGTGGATCAACGCGCTGACGGGTATGGGGCCTTCCATCGCGTCGGGCAGCCAGACATAGAACGGAATCTGCGCGGAGTTTCCCGCGGCGCCGACGAAGAGCAGCAGAGCTATGGCGGTGAACACAGAAGCGCCGTAAGCGACTTGGTGTTGCGCAACCATGTTGGCCAAAGTCTGCAAAATACCGGAGAATGCGGCCGGATCAGGAAGCCCTTGCGAGGTAAAGCGGACGGTGCCGAAGGTTGCGGCAACCAGCAGGAGGCCAAGCAGGAAGCCGGCGTCACCGATACGGTTTACGATGAAGGCCTTCTTGCCCGCGTCGGCAGCGAATTTTTTCAGGAAATAGAAACCGATCAGTAGGTAACTGCAGAGTCCCACGCCTTCCCAGCCAACAAAGAGGAGCAAAAGATTGTTAGCGAGAACGAGCGTTAGCATCGAGAACATGAAGAGATTGAGATAGCCGAAGAAACGGTAGTAGCCGCCTTCGTGCGCCATGTAACCAATCGAGTAGACGTGAATCAGGAAGCCGACAAAGGTGACGACAATGACCATCACGCAGGAAAGTGGGTCGAGCAGATAACCCCAGTCGGCGACGAAATTCACCATGCCCGTGGCGGTGGGCATCGCGCCGGGCGTGACCCATGGAAATAAGATTTGCTGATAAACGCGCTGGGATGCTGGAAGCGCGAGCAATTTAAGGACGGCGCCCAGTGCGTGGAGGAAAGAAAGAAAAACGGTGCCGACGCAGAAAAGATTGACGGCTTCTTTCGACAACCGGCGTCCGAAGAAAAACATCACCGCAGAGCTAATCAGCGGAAAAAGCGGGATGAACCAGAGATGGGAGAGGAAATAGCCGGGGGCGTTCATCGGCGCGCCTTTGAAACGGAATACGATGGACCGAGGACTACCATTTGAGCAGGTCCATTTCGTCGGCGAGGACGGTTTCACGGTTGCGGAAAAAGGCGATGATGATGCCCAGGCCTACGGCAGCTTCCGCGACGGCAGCGGCGATGATGAAGAGAGCGAAGACCTGTCCGGCAACGTCGCCGAAGTAACGCGAGAAGGCGACCAAGTTGATGTTGACGGCGTTGAGGATCAACTCGATGGACATCAGAACGATGAGGACGTTGCGGCGCGTGATCACGCCGATAGCGCCGATCAGGAAAAGCGCGAGGCTCAGGAACAGGTAGTGGCCGATGGGCATCATGCGTCGGTCCTCTTCTTGGCCATCACCACGGCACCCACCATAGCGACAAGCAGCAAAACGCTGGCGATTTCGAATGGCAGCAGATAAGAGCCGAACAGGCTTCTTGCCAGCTCTTCCGTGTTGGGATGAAGCTTATCGGCCGGGGCAGGGTTCGGGAAGATCAAGCCTTGGCCGGGAATCTTGCGAGCAAGCCAAAGGACGACTCCCGCTTCCACGCCGACCGCGAGGGCGACCAGAAGCGCGATCCATTTCTGTGTACGCGACCGAATTTGTGGTAGCGGAACATCCAGGCGAACCAGCATGATCACGAAAATGAACAGCACCATGATTCCGCCGACGTAAAGAATAATCTGGGAGATGAAGAGGAACTCGGCGCGGAGTTGCAGGAAGATTCCGGCTGTCGCGAGCAGCGTGGTGATGAGAAAAACGGCGCTGTGAATGGCGTTGCGGCGGGTAATCATGAGCGCGGCGCTGATTACCGCGATGCCGGCGAAGAAGTAGAAAATGACGCTATCCAGCATGGGTGTCCTCCGACACGGAGGATTCCGCCAGCAGCGCGGCCGAAGCAGCGGCCGAATATTTGTCGTTCCAGTGGAGCAGGAGCATCGCAGCCCCAATCGCGGCAATCGTGGTGATGAACGTGGCGACCCAGCGGTTTATGCCGAATTCGGAAGACAACGCCAGCGCGATGCTGACACCCACGACATTGATCACGGCCAGCGGGATCAGGATGTGCCAGCCGAGGCGCGTGAACTGATCGAAGCGAAAGCGCGGAAGCGTGAAGCGCAGCCACATAAAAACATAAATATAGGCGGAAACTTTGAAGAGAAACCAAAACGCTCCGTAAAGGCCGTCGTGCATGAGTTCAAACGGCAAATGATCGAACGGTGCCGCGAGCGCGAAGATAGCCGCGACAACGAAGCAGGCAAGCGCGACAGCCCACATGAACAGGGATTGCTCCCGCGCGGGCTGCTTTCCTGCCCTAAACACGCAATACGCACCGACGGCAGCGAGAAGCAGCGTCGGTGCGGCGTCCAGCCAGGTGAGCCAGCGGACGTTGGGAAATGGCCGCAGCCAGCCGCCGAGGAAGAGCGTAGTGCCGACGGAAGCGACGACGATCCTGTTGGCGTATTCCGCCAGGAAATAGAGCAACCAACGGAACCCGCCGTACTCGGCTATGGAGCCGGCGACGAGTTCAGATTTAGTTTCGGGGAGGTCGAAGGGCTCACGATTAGTTTCAACAATCGAGGCGATGAGGTAGATGAAGAAGCCGACGGGCGCGAGAAAAACGAACCAAGCCTGATCGGTGCGCTGGATCTCCACAATCGCGCGAACGTTCAACGTACCGGCGAGAAGGAAGCCGCTGACGAGCGCGAATCCCGCAGTCGTTTCGTAACTGATGAGCTGAGCGGTGCTGCGAAGCGCGCCGATGATGGGGTAGTGATTGTTGGACGCCCAGCCGCCGAGAATGATGCCCAAGGGGCTTAGGGCGCTGACACCGACGACGAAGAGAAGCCCAATGTTGATGTCGCGCGCCACCTGAAACCAAGGACCGAACGCGACAGCGCCCATCGAAGTCAGTGCGGCCGTCATCGAAAGCACCGGGGCGAACCAAAAGATAAATTGATCGGCGTTGGCGGGGATTAGGTCTTCCTTGAAGAGTAGTTTCAGAGCATCCGGGATCTGTTGCAGCAGGCCGTGCGGGCCAACGCGCATGGGGTCGGGGCGCGCCTGCACGTCGGCCATAAATTTGCGTTCGACGAGCGCGATGTAGACGGCGATGAGCGGAACAACCAGAACGATCAACAAGGCGCAGAGCAGTTCGACCCACCAGGCCTGCACAAACGCGAGTATGGAATGGAGCATCGGGCTCATCGCTATGAGGCAAGATCGAACGCGCCCTTTTTGTAAAGCCAGACGTATCCGACGAGGAGAATGCCCAGGAAAACAAACATGGGGATGAGTGCAAACCCGGCGAGATGAGCCGCAAGCCAGCTGCGAAACAAGACGGCCCACGGAAAAAGGAAAACAGTTTCGACATTGAATATCACGAAGAGCATGGCGATGATGTAGAAGCGGGTGGAATAAGGCCTACTGGCGCTGGTCTCGGGCAGAATGCCGTACTCATGCGGCTGAAATTTGGTCGGGCCACCGCGAGAGCCGGGGTGGATGTATTTGAGGACGATGAGCGTGACGACGGGAAAAGCGAGAACCAGCAGGAAGAAGAGCAGCAGCGGGATGTAGGCTGGCGGCATCGTCGGTCTAAGCGCGAATGTTATCACAGCACGCCGAGGAAGCTGCCCGTCAGAAGCAGAAGTTAGTTCGGGTGAGCGAGGGTGATCTGTTCCGCGACGCAAACCCACTGGTTGTTGCGAAGGATCCAGACATCGGTGAAGCGCTCGTAACGGTGAGAAATGGAGCCATCGCGCTGGCGGAGGCTGATGTCGTCAAGTCCTGTGGCAACGACGGTGTCGTTGCTGACGGCGTGTGAAACAAGAAGGGTCATGCTGATGGTAGTGACGGAAGATGCTTCTTCCTTGTAGCCGGCGATCATCGAGTCCCGGTCGCCCAGACGCCCATCGGATTCAATCAACTGAAAATCATCGCCCAGGAGCTGGCGCAGTTTGTCCCAGTCGTGGGCAAGCTGAATTTTGAACCATTCCTGCTCGAGCTTGGTGACCGCTTTTTCAGACACCGCCCAGCCCGCGTTTCGGGGAACTTTGGGCGCCGCCGGTTCTTTGGCTGCCTGCGCGGAGACGAGCCACGGCAAGCATAGATACAAGAGAAAGAGAGAAAAACCACGCCGGGCGAACAAACGCATCCGCGGATCCTCCGGAACAGTAAGCTGAGTCGAATGGCCGCACGGGAGCGGCCTTAAAGGTACCGTACAACGGAAGGCCTACTTCTCGAAGAGAAGTTCACCCGCGCGTTGCGTAGCTTTCACTACGGCCTTAATCAGCGTGACGCGGAGCTTCCCTTCCTCAAGTTCCATGATGCCGTCGATGGTGCAACCGGCGGGCGTGGTAACGGAGTCTTTCAGCAGCGCAGGATGGTCGCCGGTTTCAAGGACCACGCTGGCGGACCCTTTCATCGTTTGCGCGGCAAGCAGAGTCGCAACGTCGCGAGGGAGGCCAACTTTGACGCCGGCTTCAGCAAGCGATTCCAGGATGATGTAGGCAAAGGCCGGTCCGCTGGCAGAAAGGCCGGTGACCGCGTCCATATTTTTTTCGTCGACAACGACGGTGCGGCCAACCGCGTCGAAGAGCGCTTTGGCAATTTCGAGATGCTCGGCGGAGGCGTGGGCTCCTTTGCAGATGCCGGTCATGCCGGTGCCTACGATGGAACACGTATTCGGCATGGCCCGAATCACGGGAACTTTTTCGCCGAGCCGCTGTTCGATATACGCAGTCGGCACGGAAGCCGCGACGGAGATCACCAGCGTGTCCTTATCCAGTTCCGGCTTGATTTCTTTCAGCACGTCGCCGACGACCTGGGGCTTCACGCCAAGGAGCACGATGTCGGCCCCGCGAACGGCCTTGCGATTGTCGGTGGAGGATGCAACGCCAAGTTCCCTGGCGAGCGCGGCGGCCTTCTCTTCGTGGCGAACCGTCGTGGTAACGTTCTTCGGGACAAAGAGATTTTGTTTCAGATAAGCGCGAAGAAGAATTCCGCCTAGTTTGCCCGTGCCGAGGACGGCGAGTTTCTTACCGGAAAGTTTGCTGGTCATGGTGCAATCATTGTTACGGAGGCGCGGCGAGGGGTCAACAAGCGAATGCCGATGGACTGGGATAGAATGCGGGGCGCGATGAGAAACCATAGAGCGATCGGATTGGCTGTGCCGGGACTGCTGATTTTGTGCGGAGTCTTTCTTTTCGGATTTGCCGGAGAAAAAGACCAGGCCGCCGAGTCACGAGTCGTGTTGAAAAATGTTGCCGTCCCTATGCGGGATGGCGTGGTTCTGCGCGCCAATGTATGGCTTCCCAGAGCGGAAGGGCGATTCCCTACCCTCGTGTACCGGACTCCATACGGAAAAGAAGATGCGCCAAAGGAGTGGAGCACGTTCGAGAAGTTGCCGGCGCGGGGATATGCGGTGGTGATTCAGGATGTGCGGGGGCGATACGCGTCCGACGGCGAGTTTTTGCCTTATCAGAATGAGGGGAAGGACGGCTACGACACGATTGAATGGGCAGCTCGGCAGCCGTGGTCGGATGGAAATGTGGGAACGTTTGGGCTGTCGTACCCGGGCGCGGTGCAGTGGCTGGCCGCCGTCGAGAATCCCCCGCACTTGAAGGCCATGGTGCCGGCGATGACGTTTTCCACGCCGCGCAATTTCTTTTACTCGGGCGGATTGTTCGATGGTTCTTGGCTGGACTGGATCTGGATGAACATCGCGCCGGATGCCCGCAAGAGGAAAAACCTGCCGGGACCGCAAACGCACAAAGAAGCGAAGACAGCGTGGAAAGTGGAGCACGAGCGTCTCGAAGGGTTTTTGCCGCTGCAGGAATTGCCGGACCTGAAAGAAGCGGCACCATACTATTATCAGTGGCTTGCCCACGCGCCGGCGGATCCCTGGTGGGACTGGGCAGAGCTGCGGAACAAATATGATCGCGTCCATTGCGCGGTGCTGAATTTTTCGGGGTGGTATGACGAAGCCTACGGGCCGGACGGCGCGACGATAAATTTCAACGGTTTATTGGCGGCACGAAAAGGCGCGAAGGACCCAGCGGCCCGGACCATCATTGGACCATGGACCCACGGGGCCCAGGATACGCGGAAGAGCGGCGAGCGAGATTTCGGCCCAACCGCGCCGGTGGATTACGACGAGCTGATTTTGCGCTGGATGGATCACTACCTGCGCGGCATCGACAACGGCGTCGAGAAGGAAACGCCGGTGCGCATTTTTGTGATGGGATCGAATACATGGCGGGACGAAAAGTCCTGGCCGCTGCAGCGGTCGCGGGCAACCTCGTTCTATCTCGCGGCGGATTCCCCGGAAAGTCGAACTGGAAAACTGTTGAGTGCTAGCGAATCGCCGACCGCAAAAACTGCGGCGCTGACGTCCGATCCCGCGCATCCGGTCGCGGATACCTACGACGCTTACGGCGCACATGATTACCGGGCGCTGGCAGGCCGGAAAGACGTGCTGGTTTTTGACAGCGAGCCGATGGCGAAGGATACGGAAGTCACAGGGCCGATTACGGCGGAGATGTATGTGTCGGCAGACGTGAAGGATTTTGATCTGTGGGTCAGACTGTTGGATGTGGCGCCGGATGGCACGGCATTTAACTTGATGAGCCCTGGGCTGGATGTGCTGCGGGCAAGTTGGCGGAAGGAAACGCTCAAACCCGAATTGCTGGAGCCGGGAAAGATTTACAAGTTATCGCTGGATAGGATGCTGACAAGCAACACTTTCCTGAAGGGACACAAGATTCGCATCCAGATCAGCGGAGCCTTTTATCCGCACTTTTCCAGGAATTTGCAGACGGGCGAATCCGAAATTGTGTCCAAAGAAAGCCGGATAGGGCAGATCACGCTGCATCTCGACGCGGAGCACGCCTCACGAGTGGTGTTGCCCATCGTTGAAAAATAGCTTCGGCGCCCCAAAACACGATTGCAATGCAGCGTAACGCCCCGGAAACTTGCGCCGATTTCGAATCTTGGCTTTGCCGGAGAATGGGATAATTGGGCCAGGATGCCGCCACAATCACAGCTGAACCCAAAATCACAGGAGAAGCGGCGCATTTCCGTCGAGGAACAGCCGACAGGCGTGCGAGCGGCAGTGTATTCGCTGTTGGGGCTTTTTCTGCAAGTGTGCATCGAATGGCTGGTGCGGCTGACGGGAAAAAGAATTCGCAAGAGCGAGGCCCCGTGGCTCGATTGCGTGCTGGGAAAACCTGGCGTGATTGGAACGGGCGTCTACCAACGGATTGCGGACGAACAAAAATTGGAGATCGGCCAGCCTCCCGATGCGGGACTGATTTCTCGTTTTGAGAACTTGCGCGGGCCGTCGTTCGATCCGGATCGGGTGGACCCGCGAATCCGGCATTTTTACGAGCACACGGCGCTCTACAAGCTCGAAGTCTGGAGCGAAGTGTATTTCGCAGGAAAATTTGTGCTTTGGCTGCTGGTGGAATTCATCAGCCGGCGGATGGACCAGCTGAATTTTCCAATTTCGTCACTGGAAGTGGCGAAGGGGATGACCAGCGAGATCGTGCAGTTGCGCGAACCAAGTTCCGGGAAGCTTGCCTATACCGGCTGGCTGCGCAGATTCCGCTCGACGGGAAAAGTGATCTATGCCGGGCTCTATTCCGAGACGCAAATGCCGGGAGAGGCGAATCCTTGCGTGAAAGTGACATTCCCCTGTTATGGAAGCAGCAGCGTGTATTTGCGGCCGTGTGCGTATGCGGATGGGACGTTCGGACTGGTATCCACCGGAAGGGCGTTTGGCAGGTCGGGATTTTACCGCGTGGTGGAATCCGGCCCCGACCATTGGCGGGTGCGGAATTTCAAAACTCTTCACGAGATTTTTCACGTGTACGTGGATGAAGAGGGCGTGCTCCGCACGGATCACGAAATTACGTTTGTGGGACTTACTATACTCCGGCTGCATTACAAGATGACGTTGGCGCAGGCCCAGGATACCCAATCGACGAAGGAAGTTCGCTCTTCCCTGCAGCCTGTCTGAATTCTCTCCCAATACGAATTTCTAACTGGCTGGATTGCGCAAAGCGGGAGCTTCGCTCCCGCACTCAAAAAGTTCAGTCGTGACGGGCGCCGTGGAGGACCTGGAGCGCGTGGGGGAGGAGTTGCGCCAGGGTGTCGAGCGATTCGACGGCGCCTTTGGGGCTGCCTGGGAGATTGAGAATCAGGGATAGATTGCGGACGACGGCAACGCCGCGGGACAAGATGGCGTTCGGAGTCAACTCGGCGCCCTTGCGGCGCATCTCTTCGGCGAGGCCAGGGATCACTTTTTCGGCAATGTCGAGCGTAGCTTCAGGCGTGTTGTCGCGGGGTCCAAGGCCCGTGCCGCCCGTCGTAAGAATTAAATCGACGCGGCGCGAATCGGCAAGCTGGCGGAGATGCGAACGCACCTGGCCGGGATCATCGGAACACTTCAAAGAAGAGGTGACCTCCCATCCAAGCTCGCGGCAGCGCTGGACGACGGCGGGGCCGGAGAGGTCGATGCGCTCGTCGCGGGCGACCGAGTCGCTGATGGTAAGCACAGCAACACGCATAGGGGCGGTCAATTTGAGGGAACCGCGTCGCGGCTGGCTTCGTCCATCAGGCGCATGGCTTCCATCAGCAAGCCGGTAGTGTTGCGCGTGGTGGTGGTATTGGACGAAGCGTTGGCGGCGTTGAAGTCAATTTCAAACTCGCCTTCGGTCCACAGCAAAACTTTATAGACGGCGTCGTCGCCGACGAGCGTGCCGATTTTTGCGTCGCGGCACTGACCGCTTGAGAAAAACAGTTCGCCAGCCTCGGCGCCTTTGTGCACTTGCAGGCGACAGGATTTCTGACCCATTTCGAGCGACTGCATCAGATCGATCATGCTCATTTCTTCGAGGCGGCCTTGAATGACGCCGGGGCGCGAAGCGCGCTTCTGCAGCTTTTCAAGATGCAGGCGGTCCACAATTTTCTTGGCCATGCGAACGAGGTCTTTGGCCAAGAATGGCTTGGCGATGAAATCCTCGACGCCATCCACCAGGGGACGGAGTTTTTCCTCAATATCCGTGCGGCTGGCCATGAACAGGAACGGGATGTGGCGCGTGGCTTCGCGACCGCGAAGTTTTTCGAAAAGCTGGCGGCCATCGAGACCCGGCATTTTGTAATCGCAAAGGATGACGTCGGGAGGATCGTCAATCACTTTGAGCAGCGCATCGGCGCCGTCCGCGGCGATCACGACTTCGCAGAACGGTTCCAGGGACTTGGAGACCAGGTCGCGCATCAGTGGATTGTCATCCGCAAGCAGCAGTTTGACGGTTTTGCCGGCAGCGGCGGTCATTTGCGGCCTGCCCGGATTTTTCGCTTGGAATGACGCAGGTAATCGCCGCTTTTTCCACCCGTTTTTTCCAACAGGTGGATGTGCGCGATTTCAATTCCCTTGTCGAGTGCCTTGCACATGTCGTAGACCGTGAGAGCGGCACAGGTAACCGCGACCAGCGCTTCCATCTCCACGCCTGTTTGCGCCGCGGCGGTTGCCCGGGACTGGAGTTCCACTCCATCTTTGCACAGGCGAGGGGTCACATCAATGTGGGTGAGAGGGATGGGGTGACAAAGAGGTATCCACTCCGCGGTACGCTTGGCGGCTGCGATTCCGGCAATGCGGGCGATTTCGAGGGGATTGCCTTTGGGATTTTTCAGGCGGCGGACGGCACGGAGAACTTTCGGCGACATGCGGACGAACGCATGGGCTATCGCGGTGCGGGTGGTGACCGCTTTGGCGGAGACGTCAACCATGCTGACTTCGCCGCGGGTGGTGTAGTGAGAGAGTTTTGGCATTTTGATTGGCAGGTAATTCGTTACACCCCAAAAGCGGGAGCTGCGCTCCTGCACTCAAAATTAGATTACGTCGAGGCGCGGCAGAACGGAAACTTTCTCTCCTGCGGGAATGTCCTGGCGGTCAGCCGGAACGACGATGAAACAGTTGGCGTGAGTCAGCGCGGCGATGTCGCCGGACCCCTGCCAGGAGAGCGGGCAAACTTCGGGTGAGATGCCGGTCCATTCGAAATGAGCGGGGAGGAAGTGAGCGAGGCCAGGCTTTTCGTGAAGCGTTTTGGTGAGGTTGGCTTCGAGTAGTGGAAGTGGCCGAGGGTGGGCGCCGCCAAGGACGTCGATCGCGGGCGTGACAAAGAGTTGGAAGGTGACCATGGTGGAAACAGGATTGCCCGGTAAGCCAAAGACGAAGGTGTCTCGGCAGCGGCCGAAGACGGCGGGCTTGCCCGGACGGATGGCGACGGCGTCAAAATAAAATTCTGCGCCGAGGGATTTCAGGACGGTTTCGACGAGGTCGTACTTGCCCATGGAAACCCCGCCCGAAAGCACCAGGATGTCTTCCTTGAGGCCGAGTTCGATTTTGGCGCCGAGGTCGTCCACGCGATCAAGCGCGTTGCCAAGCGGCACGGGCTCGCCGCCGGCCAGACGGACTTGCGCTGCCAGCGAGACGCTGTTGCTGTTGCGAATGTGAAATGGGCCCGGCGTCTCAGTGACAGGGACAACTTCGTCGCCGGTGGAAAGGATCGCCACACGCGGACGACGGGCGCAGAGCAGCTCGGCGGCGCCAACTTGGGCCGCGAGGGCAAGTTCGGCAAAGCCGAGGCGCAGGCCGGGTTTCAGCGCAATGTCGCCTGAACGGGCTTCGCTTCCCTTCTTGACGAAATTCTGGCTGGCGTTGGTGGCACGCTGGAAGGTTACGTTGTCACCGGCGCGTTCCGTGAATTCGATCATCACCACGGCGTCGGCCCCTACAGGAACTGCGGCACCGGTCATGATCTGAATACATGTGGCAGGGGCGAGCGGTTGGGTAACCGAGTCGCCGGCTTTGATTTCGCCGACGCACCGCAGAGTTGTGCCAGCGCCTGCGTCGGAAGCGCGGACGGCGTAGCCATCGCGGGTGGAGCGGTCGAACGGGGGATAGTCGCGGTCGGAGCGGACTTCCTGCGCAAGGGCGTCACCAAGGGCATCAGCAAGCTTCTTTCTTGCGACTTGGCGCGGGTGAGTGAGGAGATGCGGCGTGGTTTTTTGGATGACGAGTTTGCGTGCGTCTTGGAACGGGAGCATTCAGGCGTCCTTGAGAATGAAAGAACAGTCATTGTAGCGCGAGAATGCATTCGCGGGAGTTGGGTGTGCAAAAGAAGTGGAAAGCAAGAACGAAGAGAAGAAACTGGTTGCCTATCGATCGTAAGAGCTCACCCTTCGCGAACTGCGCGAAGGATGGGGCACCCTCAAGCCCTAATGTCAGTGAAGTAAGCTCGGCTTAAGAACTACAGCCAGCGGGCGAGGAGGGTGCCGGGCTGGATGATGGTGGCGTCGCGCTCGGGCCCGGTGGAGATCATACCGATTTCGACTTGGAGATAGTCGGAGACGAAGCGGAGATAGTCGATGGCGGCTTTGGGGAGCTTGGAGGCGTCCTTGAGCCCGTACGTCGACTCGCACCAGCCCGGGAGCGTTTTGTAGACCGGCGTGACGCGCTCGTAGACTTCGGCGGAGGCGGGCATTTCGTGAATGGGTGAGCCTTTATAGGTGTAACCGACGCCCACGCGGATTTCTCGCTGCGTGTCGAACACGTCGAGCTTCGTGACCACCAGCGAATCGATGCCGTTGATCATTTTGGCGTAGCGTAGTTCGGCCAGGTCCAGCCAACCGCAGCGGCGTGGGCGTCCAGTGACGGCGCCGAATTCCTTGCCCCGCTCGCGAACTTCTTTGGCCTCGAGGTCCGGCATTTCCGTCGGGAACGGGCCGCCGCCAACGCGCGTGGTGTAGGCCTTCGAAATGCCGAGGACGTTGCGAATCTTGGTGGGGGGCACGCCTGTGCCGGTGGTAGCGCCGCCGGAGGTGGCGCTGGAGGAGGTGACGAAGGGATAGGTGCCGTGGTCGATATCAAGCATCGTGCCTTGCGCGCCTTCGAAGAGGACAGACTTGCCTTCGTCGAGGGCACGATTGGCGAGCTCAGCCGTATCGCAGATGTAGCCTTTGATTTTTTCGCCAAGCCGCAGCGTCTCTTCGACTTCGTGGGTGAAATCCACATCGGCGCCGTAGGCTCCGCGGGCAATGCGATTTTTCTCGGCGACCACGCGGGCGGCTTTTTCGCGAAAAGAAACGGGATCGAGCAGGTCCACCATGCGCAGGCCGCGCCGAGCCATCTTGTCTTCGTAAGCAGGCCCGATGCCGCGCGAAGTGGTGCCAATTTTGTTTTCGCCGCGGGCGGATTCGGCGGCTTTATCAAGTTCGCGGTGATACGGAAAAATCAGGTGGGCGCGATTGCTGACGTGCAAGCGTCCCGCAACGCTGACGTGGGCTTTTTCGAGCATTTCGATTTCGGCGACGAGCGCCGAGGGGTCGACAACCACGCCGGGGCCGATGATGACGTGCTGCTTGGGCCTCAGGATCCCACAGGGGATGAGCTGGAGAACGTAGCGGTCCTTGCCGATGATGACCGTGTGCCCGGCATTGTGGCCTCCGGCGACGCGCGCGATGTAATCAAACGATCCCGCCAGATAATCGACAACCTTGCCCTTGCCTTCATCTCCCCACTGCGCGCCAACCACAACGACCGATTTCATTCGGAGATTCTCCTGGACCGACTAGCAGGAACGCGGGAACCGCATTTCCTGGCCCGGCGAGACACACGACTCCTCTGTGCAAAATCCGGGTGACACACCAATTTTAAATCGTACGATGGGCACTCCGGGAACGCAAGCGACCCCGCAGTTACGCAGGATAACAGCGATCAGTGAGCAGATAACAGGAAATCACTGGTAGAGGCACCGGCATTGGCGGATGCGCGGCGTGGGAGCGCGGCTTTTCTTGATTCTGAGGACGGCGTCGGATAGCGTCGAATATGCGGGATGCCTCTCCATCTCGCGCGCAATCCTGACGCTTGAGAATCCAGAGGGAGAGAGACTTGACGAATCCGATCATTACGTTGACGACCGATTACGGCACGAACGACCACCTGGTGGGCGTGCTGAAGGGCGTCATCCTGAAAATCAATCCCGACGTCCAGATTGTGGACATCACCCACGGGGTGACGCCATTCGATTTGCTTGATGGTGCAACCGCCATTGCCAACGCCTATTCTTATTTTCCGCCGCGCACGATTCACGTAATAGTGGTTGACCCCGGCGTGGGAACGGACCGGCGGCCGCTGATTGTGAGCGGACAGAATCAATATTTTCTTGCGCCGGATAATGGCGTGCTCTCTGGCGTGTATGAGAAAGAGCAGAATTTCCTGGTGCGCCACCTGACGGCGGAGCATTACTTTTTGCATCCGGTGAGCAAGACGTTTCACGGGCGCGACGTTTTTGCGCCGGTGGCAGGGTGGCTTTCGAAGAACTGGCAGCCCGGCAGCATGGGCGAAGAGATTACAGACTTCAAGCGTTTTGCATTACCGCGGCCAAAAGAAGCCGACGGACTGCTGAAGGGCGTGGTGCTGAAAGTGGACGCCTTCGGCAACCTGATCACGAACTTCCGTGAAGAAGATCTGCCGGCAGGCGCCGTTGAAAAAGGCGAAATCAATTTGCAGGTGGGCAGCCACGCGATCAGCAAGCTGGTGCCAACCTTCGCGAACGGAAGTGCCGGCGAAACAATCGCGTATTTGGGATCAAGCGGCAATCTGGAAATTGGCGTGAACAAGGGAAGCGCTTCGAAGACACTTGGATTGGGCCGCGGCACGCCCGTCTTGTTGAATAAGGGCTGATGCGCCGCTCTGCGTAACGAGCAAAGACTTCCCTAAGCACCTGCTGGTGCCGGTTGTTTCGGCTTCTGCCAATAACCCAATGCCGCGAACAGAAGGACACCAGGCACGCCGGTCAGTCCGCAAATGATAAAGAAAATGCCGTAGGCGTGAATGAGTCCGTGCGCGGAGCTCAGATGTTCGACCGCGGCGCCGGAAAACCCCTTCAAGATCTTTCCCAGCCAGGCATACGTTGAACTCAAGAGCGCATACTGCGTGGCGGTGTATCCCAGATTGGTGAGACTCGACATATACGCAACGAGCGCAACGCCCGCAAAGCTTAGGCTGAAGTTGTCACCAACCATGATCAGCGCGAAAAGGCGGATGCTCAAGCCCGCGAACGCGAGCGTCGCAAACGCTGCTGTCGCAGCCGCCTGTAAAACTCCTCCGATAATAAGAGCGCGCATGTACCCAAGCTTCAACGAGCAGTACCCGCCCGCTGCGATGCCTGCAAACGTAGCGAAGAGCCCAATCGAGCCGCGCACCGCTCCAACCGTTTGCTTCGTAAGGCCGAGGTCGTGGTAGTACGGATTCGCCATCGGACCCATCAGGAAGTCCGGTATCCGGTAGAGGCTGATAGCCGCTAACATCACTAGTGCGACCCAACCGTGCGCACGAAAGAAAGCGATGAAGGGGCCTACAACAGCGTCAAAGAAACGCCGCCAAACCGGCGCTTCGCGCTTTTTATCCATCACTTCATTCGCGCGCTCCGGTTCTTTTGCAAACCATGTGGCGATCACTCCGACGGCCATAAACGCGCCGTAGACACCGTAGGACATTCGCCAGCCCACGGCCGCCGCCACAATGAGGATAACGGAGTCTGCACAAAGGAGCGCCAGCCGGTAGCTGAACTGATAGGCAGAGGCGAGGAGGCCTTGTTCTTCTCCGTCGCTTGCCGATTCAATTCGCCAGGCATCGACCACGATGTCCTGGGTTGCTGAAGCAAAGGCGACGATGAGTGCAAAAGCACCCAGCCGGGCGAGCCCGACTTTTGTGCCAATTCCGCCCATGGCGGCAAGCGCTAGTCCGACGACGATCTGCGCGAACATCATCCATCCGCGCCGATGCCCGAGACGCTTAAACAGCGGCAAGTCCACACGATCGATCAAAGGCGCCCACAGAAACTTCAGCGAATAGGCGATGCCCACCCAGGAGAGAAATCCGATCGCGGTCAGCGAGGTGTGTTCATCGCGCAGCCAGTAACCCAACGTGTTGCCGACCAAATAAAAGGGGAGGCCGGAAGAAAAGCCGATCAACAACATCGTCAACGTTTTGGGCCGTAGGTAATCGGCGATCCGGTGCTTTTGCGGACTCACGCGTTCATTGTCTACGGCAGCCCCACGAAACTCAACGCCGCACTATCGAATCTTGTCCATCCTGACACTCTACGGAATTTCTTCGGCTACTGAATTTTGAAGAATAGGCCAAAATCGCCGCAAAGAATAACCTAGCGCACTTTCCCCTTTGGTTTTTCTTTCGAAACGGTCACAGCATTTGTGGCTACCGCCGCTTCAGACTTTTTTTCTTCCGGCTGGTGAAGCCTCTGGATTTTCACCCGCGCGACACGGCGGCCGTCCACTTCCATAACCGAAAAACGGTAGAGGCCGTATTCGAAACTTTCGCCGCCGCGTGGGATGAATCCCAGCTGGGCCATGACGAAGCCGCCGACGGTGGCGTACGCCGGGTCTTCCGGTAGCGTGATGTTGTATTGCGAGTCCAGGTCGCGGACGTTGAGGCCTGCGTCGAAAACGATGGCGCCGTCAGCGAGAGTCAGCGGACGTTCGACAACATCGAACTCGTCGTGAATTTCACCGACGAGCTGTTCGAGCAGATCTTCCTTGGTCACCAATCCAAGGATGCTGCCGAATTCGTCCACCACCATGGCCATGCCAACGTGGCGGGCGCGGAGTTCCATCAGCAGTTCGCTGGCGGGCTTGGTTTCCGGAACGATCAGAATTTCACGGAGAACCCGGCGCAAGTCGAAAGGCGCCCCGGAAGCGAGCTTCTCTTCCAGGCGGCGCTCGCGGTCGAGCAGCACCCACATCATGTCCTTGATATGAACAAAGCCGAGAACGTGATCCACCGTGCCGCGATAGACAGGGATGCGTGAACGTTGTGTGGTGGCAAAAACTTTCATGACTTCATCGAGCGAAGCTTCCACAGGGAGCGTGTGCATGTCTGGGCGGGAAACCATGATCTCGCGCACCTGCAACTGGCTGAGTTCGATAGCGCTGAGAATGAATTTTTCTTCGCCGACCGCGAGCAATCCCCGCTCCCGCGCTTGCTGAATCTGAATTTGCAACTCTTCGGTGGAATGAGCGACTCCGTGCCCCGTTGGCCGCACAACTCCGAGTGCGCGAACAATGGCGCCGGAAATCCCGTCGAGGAGATCAATGGCCCAGCGGAATGAGTTCAGAAACCACGCGAAAGGGCGCGCCACCATCAGGGCGATGCGCTCCGCGCGCGCCAGGCTGATGGTCTTGGGCACGAGCTCGCCAAAAACCACGTGGATGGCGCTGAGTATTGCGAAAGAAAGCACGAGCGCGGCAGCGTGGGCGAAGAAGAGCACGCGCATGCTGCCCTCCGCCGGCAAGAGGCTCTGAAAGAGATTTGCAAGTGTGGATTGGCCCAGGGCACCGATAGCCAGGCTGCTCAGTGTAATGCCCACCTGGACGCCGGAAACGACGCGGTGAAGATCTGAGAGGAGCTGCTCGACGATTCTCGCCTGGGAACTGCCCTTGGCCACCAACTGGCGCACGCGCGAGAGGCGCACCGCAACAAGCGAGAACTCGACGGCGGCGAAGAAACCGTTCAGGGCCACCAGCACAAGCACTCCAATAAGCCGGACCAGGAACATTCCGCGGAGAGAACCTCCAGTCGGCATTGTAACAGCAGATTTGGGTGGAAAGAGGAGGGCGTGGAACGCGGTTGTCGAATCGAAGGAATCGAAACTTTGCAGGACAAATTCGCGCTTCCGGCCGCGTAACAGGGCAGGTTGCATGGGGTGGCGGCGTCCTCTAAACTGAACACTTCTACCTCGAGGTGAAACTCGCTTTGCGCACCGTCCTGCGTTCCCTGCTCGCCGTAATCGCCATTTTTGTGATCATTCTAGCCACCGGCATCTGGTGGCTGGTCTACCGCCCCCTTCCGCAACTGAACGGCATTGCGACTTTGCCCGGACTTCAGGGCGAAGTTACGGTGGAGCGCGACAATTGGGGCGTGCCGCACATCCGCGCCGGTTCGGTGGAAGACGCCGTGGAGGCGCAGGGATACGTGGTGGCGCAGGATCGCCTGTGGCAGATGGACCTGCTGCGGCGCGCGTCGCGCGGGCAGTTATCGGAAATTCTGGGCCCGAAAACGCTGTTGGTTGACAAGGATTTTCGCAATTTGAATTTTGGCCGGGCGGCGGAGCGAGATTTTCAGGAGATGAATCCAGAGTCGAAGAAACTCCTGGAAGCCTATGCGCGGGGCGTCAACCGGTTTATCGAGCAACACCGGGAAACGTTGCCGATGGAATTTACACTGCTGAAATACCAGCCGCAGCCGTGGCTGCCAACGGATTCGCTGGTATTGACGGGCTATATGTACCGGACGCTGACGGATACAAGGGAGAGGGAAATCCATCGAGCCGTGGTCGCGGCAAAAGTGGGGCCTGAGCTTGCGAAGGATCTCTTCAGCGATGAATCCTCAATGGATCATTTTGTCGTGGGCGACCCGAATGTAAAGGAAAAGGCCAATCCCGACGCGGATGACGAAGAAGACGATGAAGACGAAATGGACAGCGAGGATGTGCTGAAGGCCAGTCTGATCGCTCCGGATTTGCCCGAATCCATGTCGAAGCCGGACCTCACTTCGCTGTTCGCCGGCCAGGTGGAGCACTGGCTGCGCGCCGGGCAGCATGACATTCGCGGGACACTTGGCAGCAACAACTGGGTGGTGAACGGCGCGCACACAGCGACGGGAAAACCGCTGCTGGCCAACGACACGCATCTGGAATTGACGATTCCTCCGATCTGGTACGAAATCCACGTAACGGCGCCGGGATGGAACGTGAAAGGAATTACCTTTCCGGGCGCCCCGCTGGTGATCATCGGACACAACGACCGCATCGCCTGGGGCTTTACGAATAACGGCGCGGATGTGCTGGACATTTATATCGAGACTTTCAATCCGGTAAATCCGGATGAATATCGCATCAACGGCAAATGGAAAAAAG